>Ga0105249_10006125_pt1 | contig 10434 bp, 12 predicted proteins | sample KBSS44metaG_FD_81522 | JGI IMG/M metagenome (GOLD analysis project Ga0105249, IMG submission 81522) | Switchgrass rhizosphere microbial communities from Kellogg Biological Station, Michigan, USA - KBS S4-4 metaG | ecosystem: Host-associated > Plants > Roots > Rhizosphere > Soil | place...
AAAAATGGCCAGGGAAAACTGAACCAGTTCGCCGGGATAAATGTTTTGATTCCTGATAACATACCACACCCAGAAATAATAGATCATGCAGATCACATAAGGAATGATCCTGTCCTTTTGTGTCTTCATATAAACGGAATCAATAAACCCAAGCGCTTTAAGCAACAAAGTAGTTACCACAGGAAAAAAAGCATACATGACTCCAAACTGGATAATTGTAAAAGTCTTTTTCAAGCCAGTCATTCCTACAAAAAGATAGGGTTGTAAACGCATTAGGAAAACAAGCACATAGACCGGGATAAAAATGGGATGAAAGACGTAAGAAATAATTTTGGCGATGATCTTTAAAGCAATCGGCTGTGCATGCTTGTCATGATCATCTTTACCAATTCCATTTGTTGGCTGAGCAGTTAGCGGAGCATTCATTATCTATAATTCTTTTCTCAGTCGGGCAACAGGTATATTTAATTGTTCACGGTACTTAGCCACCGTTCTTCTTGCAATATTATATCCTTTTTCCTGTAATAGTTCTGTTAAACGTTCATCGCTCAACGGCCGCTTCTTTTCTTCAAACTCGATCAGATCGCTCAGGATCTTTTTCACTTCCCGTGTAGAAACCTCTTCACCGCTTTCTGTACTCAATGATTCACTAAAGAAAAATTTTAACCGGTAGGTCCCAAATTCGGTTTGAACAAATTTACTATTCGCAACGCGGCTTACAGTTGAAATATCCAAACCGGTCTTTTCTGCAATATCTTTTAAGATCATTGGCTTTAATGAAGTTTCATCACCAGTGAGGAAAAAGTCTTCCTGGTGGTGCATGATCGCTGTCATTGTCTGCAATAACGTGTGTTGCCGCTGCTTGATAGCATCGATGAACCATTTTGCTGCATCGATCTTTTGCTTGATAAACATCACAGCTTCTTTCTGGCGCTTATCTTTCTTCGCCCCCCGGTCATATTCCTTTAGCATATCACGATAGCCTTCACTGATGCGCAGTTCCGGGGCATTGCGGCTATTCAATGTAAGTTCAAGCTTGCCGCTGTTATTTATAATAAAGAAATCGGGCACCACATAAGTTTCAGCTTTATTTACTTCTGTCACGCTTCCACCTGGTTTCGGATTCAATTTGGTTATTTGAAGCATTACTTCCCGCAACTGATCATCCGTAAGATTTAACCCTCTTTGAATTTTTTCGTAATGCTTTTTGGTAAACTCTTCAAAGTATTTTTTAATGGCTAATAAAGCCATATCAACATTTTTACCTTCATCTTTTTGCCGTTGCAATTGGATCAAAAGACATTCTCTCAGATCCCGTGCAGCCACACCCGGCGGATCAAATTGCTGTATCTTTTTTATTACCACTTCGACTTCTTCTTCAGTTGCATCTATATTTTGGCGAAAAGCCAGGTCATCAACAATAGCTGCAGTTTCTCTGCGCAAATAACCATCTTCATCAATACTCCCTACGATTTGCACAGCAATCCGTTGTTCTTTTTCATCAAGCTTCAATAAGCCCAATTGATTTACCAATGTATCGAAAAAGGAAGATTCACTTTTATGAGGCAGCTGCCTGCCCTCATCTTCTTCCGGATAATTATCATCACGTAATTTGTAGTCGGCTATATCATCATCCCCCTCCCGCACATAATCACTGATATCAATATTACCATATTCATCTTCGCTGCCACTGGGCTCGTCATATTCTTCTTCACCATTTTCTGAGAATTCATCTTTTGTATCTTCAAATTCATCGTGATTTTCTTCTTCCAGTTCCAGCGCAGGATTTTCTTCCAACTCTTCTTTTATGCGTGTTTCGAGATTTGCAGTAGGCACCTGCAACAGTTTCATCAATTGAATCTGCTGTGGTGATAACTTCTGTAAAAGCTTTTGTTGTAAATTCTGACTTAATGCCATCGTATATCTAACTCCTCTATTTAGTTGGTCTTTAAGACTTAAGTTTCCTGAAAAAAAATTTTGCTATTCAGCAAAAATCAGGCCGTAAATTTACATACAAATAAATTAAAGATGGCGCAACGACTCAGAATATTTCTTGTTGTGTGGTTGTTAATGTTTACGGTAAAATTTTTTGGGCAAAATATTCCACAACAAATTTATTCCGGGATCAATTCCCGGGAAATTTTAGCACGTTTTAAAATAAAACCATCAATTCATCAGGAAATAAAAAACCAACGACTCTTTGTGCATGCAGCAAGTTCATATAATGAAAAAAATATTGTTAATAATCCTAAAATAATTTTATACCCTTACTCTTTAAAAGGGGTTTCAGTTAGTAGCGACGGTGTTTTATGCCGCGCTGAGTATAAATTTCAAAAAATAACTACGATACCCTTGTGTCTTCGTCTTGGTTCACTTGAGTACACTAATTTTCTTGAACATAAGCCAAATGCATTAAAGCCTAATTAGGCTCTTGTTTTCAATTACATTTGTTCTAATGGTTTTATTAGGTATCACCGCTGCTATTTTTATTACGTATGCCATCCTGATCATTTATTACTGGCAAAGCTGGATATCCATCCCGAAATTTAAGCTAACCTCATCGCAACCTTCAGGTAAAATATCTATTCTTATCCCTGCAAGAAATGAAGAAACCAATATTGGAGCTCTGTTGCAATCCATATCCGTACAAACTTACCCCAAAGAACTATTTGAAGTAATTGTTATTGATGACAGCTCTGCTGATAGAACAGCAGAAATTGCACAGGGATATTCTTTTGTAAAGCTGATTTCATTAAAAGACAACGCTATTAACTCCTACAAAAAGAAAGCAATTGAAATTGGGATTGCAGCAGCAAATGGAGAATTGATCATAACGACAGATGCAGATTGTATTGTTCAGCCTGGCTGGTTAACTTTAATTGAAAGTTTTCATAAACAAACAAATGCAGTATTTATAGTAGCTCCTGTTGCCGTCAGCTCCAATTCATCATTGGTTCAAATATTCCAGGCAATGGATTTCATGGTATTGCAGGGAATTACCGGTGCATCCGTTCACAGTAAAATGCTTTCGATGTGTAACGGAGCTAATCTTGCCTACGAACGTAAGGCCTTTCATTCAGTAAATGGCTTTTCAGGTATTGATCATATTGCCAGCGGTGATGATATGCTGCTGATGTATAAGATATGGAAGCAATATGCAGGCCGTATCCAATACCTGAAATCAAAAGATGTAATTGTTTCAACCCGGCCGGCTCAAACATGGAAAGAATTTTTTAACCAGCGTATACGTTGGGCAAGCAAAGCTGATAAATATGATGATAAAAGAATATTTTGGGTTTTGCTGATCGTTTATTTATTCAATCTTTCTTTTGTCGCTTTATTAGTTGCCGGTCTCTTTAATTCTTATTATTGGTGGTCTTTATTGTTTTTATTTGCGGCAAAAGCTTTGATCGAACTGCCTTTCATTATTTCAGTTGCCTCCTTTTTCAACAAAAAACATTTGCTAAAATATTTTATTGTATTCCAACCCCTGCATATTCTCTATACTGTTGTTGCGGGGTGGTTGGGTAAATTCGGTTCCTATGAATGGAAAGGAAGAAAAGTAAAATAGAAAAGCACTATTAAGTATCTTTCATCCATGAGCAATACTTCCCGGTCATTTGCTTCGGCTGCATGGAAACGCCTGAAAAAAAACAAAGGCGCCCTGGTTGGTTTATTTATCATTTGTATTGCACTGTTTGTTGCCCTGTTTGCTTATTTTATTGCGCCTGACAAAACTCCAAATGCGAATCGTATCATTGTTGAAATTGACGGTGAAAAACCCGGCTTTCGGCAACAATTTATTTTAGTAAAAAAAGAAGATCAGCATCGTACTTCATTTATTCAGCAATTACTATTTGGGCGGGAAGATAAATTCTCTTTTATACCCATATCGGGTTACCAGGAAAAAGGAGATAGCATCATTATTCAAAAATTTATTGATGAAGGAGTTTCAGAAAGACAAGCATTTTCAAAAAAACAATTACCGGATAATCCTGTTCAGCAGGTAACTTATCGCCTGGGCACGGATAGTTTTGGCCGTGATATTTTAAGCCGGCTTATTATTGGTACAAGAGTAAGCTTAAGTGTCGGATTGATCACCGTACTCATTTCATTAAGCATTGGCCTTGTGCTGGGCTCTTTAGCTGGTTATTTCCGTGGTAAGATTGATGAAGTTGTAATGTGGTTCATTAATGTTATTTGGAGCATTCCAACCTTATTACTTGTATTTGCAATCACCTTATTATTAGGAAAAGGCTTCTGGCAGGTCTTTATTGCGGTGGGTTTAACCATGTGGGTAAGTGTTGCACGTTTGGTCCGCAGCCAGGTAATGACATTACGGGAACTTGAATTTATAGAAGCAGCAAAAGCGTTGGGCTTTTCTTATACCAGGACGATTGTGCGGCATATCTGGCCAAATATTATGGGACCTGTAATTGTCATTGCTGCATCCAATTTTGCATCAGCTATAGTTATTGAAGCAGGTCTGAGCTTTTTAGGCATCGGCGTACAGCCGCCTATACCCAGCTGGGGGTTCATGATCAAAGAAAATTATAATTTCATAATAACAGAAAACCCGGTGCTTGCATTGGCGCCGGGTCTTGCAATTATGTTGTTAGTACTTGCTTTTAATTTATTGGGCAATGGTTTGCGTGATGCCCTGAATGTTCGTTAACTATTTTCTTGAATAACGATAGACACCGGACCATGTGTTGGTCGCTTTTGTAAGCGATGTTACTGTTATATCAACTATGCATTGAGTGGCAGCAGGTGTATTCGTAATTGAAAAATTATTTATACTTGTTGTTGTATTAACAGTAGTCGTAAAAAAAGGGGCGGGGTTTGTGCCGTCATCTTTTCTTGCATTCACTACAATCTTAACTCCACTGGGTGGCATGGTTGACGTAATCGTAACGGTTAGATCAAACGGTCCATTTGTCGGAGGCTGCACAGAACCAACTGCCGGTGTAGTTGTAACAACAAGATCAGCTTCTGTAGGGGGCGGGGGTGGTGGTGGAGGGGGTGGCGTGCCGCCTCCTCCGCTGCCTTTGCCACATCCGGAAGATATCAGAATCGAACTCACAAAAAAAATTGCTATTAATTTCAACAGGGATTTCATACACGTTATTAAGGGTGACAAATTAGCAAATCCCGGATTGTCATCCAAATACATTTACATTACGTTTAAAGCTTTCTTCAAGCGAAATAAACGTCTCCGTTCGTTCAATGCCTTTTATTTTTTGCAATTCATCGTGCAAAACAAATCGGAGTTGTTCAATATCCTTGCATACAATTTCAGCAAACATGCTGTAATTGCCTGTTGTGTAATTCAGTCGAACGATCTCTTTTATTTTTTGCAGTTCCTTTGCCACTGAATCGTACAGGGAACTTTTTTCTAAATAGATCCCAATAAATGCGATCACATCATATCCAATCTTTTTAAAATCAACGTTCAACTTATAACCTTTAACGATGCCTGCATCCTGTAATTTTTTTATACGCACATGCACCGTACCTCCTGACACAAATAGTTTTTTACCCAGTTCAGCATATGAAACATCGCCTGATTCAATCATATACTGAATGATCTGTAAATCTAATTTGTCAAGATTCAATTTTGCTGTCATTTTATAATTGGTTTTTAGATTATATTCAATGAAGTTAATTATATTTAGATAATTTCTATTGTTTTAAAATAATTATTGAAAAATTTGGAACAAGTTGGCTTGTTAATTTACATTTGTCCTATCAACGCCTGCTTGCCCAGGCAAGTTCTTTAAGGATTGATCATACTGTGGGGTGATGAAATGGCGAAAGCCCGGCAGACATGCCCTCTCGTCTCGGGGGTGGAGATCACAGGATAAACGAAAAGTAGAGCCGACGTTACCATTGGTAAGGCCGACCAGGGTTGACCACTAAACTTTGCTTTTTGGCTAACTGCTCCGTGGAGGTTCGAACCCTCCCCCTACAGCTCTTTTTCTCATGTTTTTAGTAAGCCCCGCCTTCGGCGGGGCTTTATTTTTGTTATAAACTCTGTTGGTTTATCATTGGCTGTTGAATCAATTCAATTATTTACTGCCAACACTATTATTTTTTACAAAATTTTTTTCATGCGCTTATGAACCGTTTTATTCTACCCGTCATTTTTTTATTCCCCTTATTCATATCTGCACAGGATGGTGCGGTAAAAAATCTACAGTCCGAGTCAGGCAAATCGATTAAAAAAGATCCGGCCGATACAGCTATTAAAATATGGCGGAAAGGCGGCCTTTATAGCTTGAATTTATCCCAAGGATCATTAAATAACTGGGCAGCCGGCGGAGATAAGTTTTCTTTAGCAGTTAATTCATTGCTCAGCCTCTATGCATTTTATAAAAAAGATAAACATAGCTGGGATAATACATTTGATTTTAATCTCGGCTATATCAAAACAACAAGTTTAGGCAGCCGTAAAAATGATGATCGCTTTGACCTGCTTTTAAAATATGGTTATGCCATCGCTCCCAGGCTCAATGTGGCTGCGCTTTTTAATTTACGTTCCCAATTTTTTAAAGGGTACACTTACCCGGATAATATAAAAACCTATGCTTCCAATTTCATGGCGCCCGGTTATATCCTGCTTAGCCCTGGTTTGGATTATAAGCCGACAAAATATCTTTCCATTTTTCTTTCACCGGCAACTGCACGCTGGGTTATTGTAAAAGACACAGCCCTTTCTAATAAAGGATTATATGGCGTCACTCCCGGTAAAAAATCGAACTTCGAATTTGGTGCGTTTGCTTCAATTAATTATTTAAAGGAATTTAATAAGGTGCTTACTTATAAAGGAAGACTGGATCTGTTTTCTAATTACAAGCATAATCCACAGAATGTAGATCTATACATGACCAATGCATTGAATGTAAAATTCAGCAAGGTTTTATCTGCTACCTGGAGCATCGATCTTATCTATGATGATGATGTTCGTTTGTTTGGGCCCAATCAAACCTCAGCAGCATTACAAGTAAAATCCCTGGTTGGTGTTGGGTTACTTGTAAAATTTTAATCCTGTCTTTACAAACAGTCATTTGCAAAAGCATTTTAACAGCTTTTATAAAATATTTTGTTGCTCTTATAGTTTATTTGCAGTCATCCGTTTATTCCTTTCTTAAAACCTTAATGATTTTTTGACCAACGAACCACGCAAATGACTAAACCCATTTTATTTCTCTTTTTACTATTAAGTGCTGCCGCTGGTGCGCAGGATGCTGTTGTACGTAAGCTGCAGATAGAATCATCCCGGCAACTGAAGAATGATATTCCTGATACAGTTTTGAAAATGTGGAGAGCTGGTGGTTCTTTTGGATTAAATATTGGCCAGGGCAGCCAGAGCAATTGGGCGGGTGGCGGCGATGATTTCTCTTTTACTGTAAATTCATCGTTGAATCTTTTTCTCTATCATAAAAAAAACAAACATAGCTGGGACAACAGTTTCGCAGCCAACTTCGGTTATATCAAAACATCAAGTTTAGGCAGCCGTAAAAACGATGATCGTTTTGATTTTTTATCTAAGTATGGTTTTTCATTGAACAAAAATTTAAACCTTACTACTCTTGTCAATTTCCGTTCGCAATTTCTTAAGGGATACGTTTATCCTGAGAATGTAAGGACTTATGCTTCATCTTTCCTCTCACCTGCCTATTTAATAGTAAGCCAGGGTATGGATTATAAACCGGACAATTATTTTTCATTGTTTCTTTCGCCTGTAACGTCCCGGTGGATATTTGTTGCAGATACCAGCCTTCCTTCAAAAATAGATTATGGTGTAAAGGAAGGGCACCGAAGTATCAACCAGAATGGAGCTTTTGCAACACTGGGGTACAAAAGAGCATTCAATAAATATATAGCGTACAATGCAAGGCTTGATCTTTTCTCCAATTATAAAAAGGATCCGCAGAATATCGATGTATTCGTAACGAATACTATTTCAGCAAAGATTGCAAAGGGTTTTGCATTAAGCTGGAATGTGGACATGATCTATGATGATGACGTAAAAACCTTTGGCAAGGATGATTCATCACCCGCACTGCAATTCAAATCAGTTTTTGGAGTTGGACTGCAGGTAAAAATATGATCCGTTCATTGTAATTTATTTTCAGTGTCTCTGTGTTTCGATGCCATCTTATCTTTGCACGGATGGGACAAAAAAAATTAGTTCGTTTCGCTGAATTAAAAACATTTCGCAATGTGCTGGAAAACCCGCTGAATATGTCGGGTCGCTGGAATGATTTTTTTTCAAATACCAACCCGGTTATATTGGAGTTAGCTTGTGGTAAAGGAGAATATGCCGTTGGTTTAGGTCAATTATTCCCTCATAAAAATTTTATTGGTATTGACTTAAAAGGAAATCGTATCTGGGTGGGGGCAAAAAAAGCACTGGAACAAAACATGACCAATGTTGCCTTTCTAAGAACCCAGATTGACCAGCTTACTGATCATTTTTCAAATGATGAAATAGAAGAGATTTGGATCACTTTCCCTGACCCGCAACTGCGCAAATCAAAAGCAAAAAAAAGACTTACTCATCCAAAATTTTTACGGCTTTATCAGCAGATATTAAAACCAGGCGGATTGATCCATTTAAAAACAGACAGCCCGGATCTGTATCAATTTACAAAGCTTGTGATCGAACTTTATGATTGTAAGCTTATTCATGATCTTGATGATGTTTACAGGAATGAAAACATTTCACCTGAGTTAAGGATCAAAACGCATTATGAAAAGCTGGATATAGCGCAAAGCAACCGTATTCATTATCTCTGTTTTTCTTTGCCTGGCCAGTTACCCGGAAAAGAAAAAGATGAACAATTAAAACAAATGATATTTGAAGATGAAAGAATTAATTGAAGGAGTTGATTTTTACTATTCGGAAGATGGTTTATTTGTCTTTACAGAGAAATATCATCTTGAAAAAGGATATTGCTGTAACATGAATTGCAGGCATTGTCCCTACAAAAAAATAGCTGAACAATCAGTAAATTCACTGCATGACCAAAAAGAAAACAACGGCGGAAAAACTGAAAACAATTAAACCCTCCGGTAAAAAAGATGAAAGTTTTTTTGAGCTGGTATACGAAGTAGCAAGGCAAATACCAAAGGGCAGGGTTACATCGTATGGAGCTATTGCAAATGTGCTGGGTGCGAAATCATCTGCACGAATGGTTGGCTGGGCCATGAATGGCGCCGGAAAAGTAAAACCAAAAGTGCCTGCTCATCGTGTGATCAATCGAAACGGGATATTGAGCGGCAAACATCATTTTGGTTCACCAACAGCAATGGAAAATCTTTTGAAAAAAGAAGGAATAAAGGTGAGGAACGATAAGGTGGTTGATTTTGAAAGATTATTTTGGGATCCGGCTATCGAATGGAGCCTCTAATCATAATAGGGCTTGATCATCCAATACACAACCACTCCGGTCACCGCGACATATAACCAGACCGGCCAGGTAATACGTGCCAGTTTTTTATGTTGTGGCCATTCAGCAATTAATCCGCGATAAGCTGTAAATAAAATAAAAGGAAGAATGATACCGGCCAGTGGTATATGTGTGCCCAATAAGATATAATAAAGCATTCGCATATTACCTACTGCTGCCTTCTCTTCATTAGTCACCAGCCCGTCATGATTCACATCACCAAATCTTGCTTCGCCTGCAAACAAATGATGACAGATATAGCTTACCAAAAACAAAACAGACAGCACCATTGCTACCAGCATTATTTTTTTGTGCAGCAGGTATTGTTTTGCTTTGACGGCAATCAATGCAATGATCAATAGAACCGATACAATCGAGTTAATAACAGAATTAGAAAATGCAAACAGGTGCACGTCAAATCCCAGATTCACATTTAGCTTTACACGGCTTAATGCCATCACTGCTAAGAAAATGATCGCTGAAAAAATAAGGATTAAAGTCCGTGCCTTTTTATCATTCCTTTGTAAGGAAGGTGCAGGGTATACTATCATCAGTCATTCTTTTTCTTTAGTAAATAAACAAATACAGCCACGGCCATTATACCAATCAGGAAAACAATAGCAAGCAATTGCAGCTTGCCGGCAAAAAAGGATTTTTTAGTCCTGTCTTTTTCTAATGAGAGGTAAATTATATCTCCTGATAATTTAGAAATTTCGGTAGAATCCAGTCCGTTATAATAGCCACGTATATTCCGGTTGCGGTCTATCAAAACAAAATTGGGTGTGTGAATAAAGCTGGTGTCTACTCCTTCGCCATCCACCAGTCCCAGTTTCATATCATTGATACAAAGGTCATAGATTGTTTTTTTATCACCCGTCAGTAACCACCAGGTGCCGGGATCTATTTGAAAACGATCAGCCCATGCTTTTAAGCGGGGTACCGAATCTCTTTCGGGATCAACACTAAAAGAGAGAAATTG
>Ga0105249_10006126_pt1 | contig 10434 bp, 6 predicted proteins | sample KBSS44metaG_FD_81522 | JGI IMG/M metagenome (GOLD analysis project Ga0105249, IMG submission 81522) | Switchgrass rhizosphere microbial communities from Kellogg Biological Station, Michigan, USA - KBS S4-4 metaG | ecosystem: Host-associated > Plants > Roots > Rhizosphere > Soil | place...
GGTCTCGTCGCGATGGTTTCCGGACTCACCATCGGCAAAAAGAAATACGCCGAAGTGGAAGCCGAAATGCAAGCCATCCGCGTCGTTGCGGAAAATCTCCGCAGAGAATTGACTCAAGCCGTGGACGATGATGCTGCTTCCTTTGAAGTGTTGATGGCAACCTTTAGGATGCCAAAAGAGACCGAAGAGCAAAAGGCGGCGCGCAATGCCGCGATCCACCAAGCCACGCTCAATACAGCACATATCCCGCTGCATACTGCTGAAGGCGCTGTAAAAGTGATGGAACTTGCCTTGAAATGCGCCCAACGTGCCAACCTCAACGCCATCAGCGACTCCATGTCCGGGTTTGCCATGGCGCGCGCCTCCCTCACGGCCGCAGCGTACAATGTGCGTATTAACATCAAATCGCTGGGCGATGTATCGTCCAAGGGCGGCATTATGCTAAGAGAATTGACAGAGCTGGAAAAGAAAGCCGATGAACTAGAAGACGAGATCAGATCCGTTATGAAAGAGCGCGGCGGGATTTAGCATGTCTTTGCGAGGCGAAGCCCGAAGCAATCTCAACTTACCTTTAAGTATGAGATTGCTTTATCGCCGTTACGCGCTCCCCGCAATGACAAAATAATGGTAATGCATCGTATATTGCTTGTTGTTCTGTTATTTCTCCTCGCCTCCTGCGCGTCAGTTCCGAATGTTGCTGCACTGCCCGATGCAACGCCGACCACGGTAATCGTTCCTGAATCCACGGCTACTTTTATTTCCCCGTCACCAACTTCGGAACCTACACAAGCTCCCTGTGACCCGCGTGCCGCAGATTATTGCATCACCGACGGACACTTTATCCTGCACCGACCAATTATGCCTCCCGCAAATGATTCAGTGGATACAACGTATCGGTACGCCTCGACAGCTAACGGGAAACGAGAACCGCATCACGGCGTCGAGTTCCTCAATAAATTTGGGACGCCAGTCCATGCCGCGGCGAACGGTACGGTCATCTTTGCCGGTCCAGATACGGAGGCGGTGTATAGTCCCCAGATCAATTTTTATGGCAATTTGATCGTGCTCAAGCATGAGAATGATCTATATACTTTGTACGCGCATCTATCAAAGATCAATGTACAAGTTGGGGATGCGGTCTTTGTGGGGGAGCAGATTGGGGAAGTGGGGCAAAGCGGCGTAGCGACTGGAAGTCATTTGCATTTCGAGGTCCGTGAGAACAGAGTGGAGGATTATTTTGCGACCCAAAACCCTGAGTTGTGGCTGATGCTTGGAGTAGATGAACGCAATATACGCTGCGGTGTATTGATGGTTTCAATTATTGATGAAGAGTCCAGACATCAATACGGCGAAATGACTTTGGAACGAAAACCGACTGCTTCCGACAAAGGGAAAACATTTTATCTGGACGCGTATGTCAACGAAATGGCAACGGGTGAGGAGAATGCCGCCATGGGCGACTTAATTCCCGGCAGCTACCGCATCGCTTTGAAATACAACGGTCATCTTTATGAACGCTGGCTTGAAGTAAAATCTGGAAAGCTTACACAGGTTGTGATCGTTGTGAAATAACTTAATGTCATTCTGAGCGAAGCGAAGAATCTCTGGGACTATCGTAGAGACCCTTCGCTATCGCTCAGGGTGACAAAAAACTTGGAGAATAAAATGGGACTGAAACCTGATCACTGGATCCGCAAAATGGCGCACGAACACCGCATGATCGAACCTTTCGAGGATAAACAAGTCCGACAGGGTGTGATCTCGTATGGCGTTTCGTCGTATGGTTATGATGTTCGCGTGGCGGATGAATTCAAGATATTTACGAATGTCTTCTCTGCAACCGTGGACCCGAAAAACTTTGACACGAAATCCATGGTGGATTTTATCGGCGATGTATGTATCGTCCCGCCTAATTCATTTGCCCTGGCGCGCACCGTTGAATATTTCCGTATCCCGCGCAAAGTATTGACGATCTGTTTGGGCAAATCCACATATGCGCGCTGCGGTATTATCGTGAATGTCACACCTTTCGAGCCGGAATGGGAAGGTTTCGTCACATTGGAAATCTCCAATACCACTCCGCTGCCCGCGAAGATCTACGCCAATGAAGGCTTGGCGCAAGTCCTATTCTTTGAGGCGGACGAAGAGTGCGAAATCTCTTATGCTGATAAGAAAGGCAAATATCAGAAGCAACAGTCCATTGTGCTGCCGAAGTTATGATAATAAGACGGATATTATTTGAGAATATCCGTCTTATTACAAGATGACAATGAAACCCCGCAATACCTTCTCAGAAGAGAACCTAGTTCACCTCGTTGCCTTATTGACCGCCGCGATGGGCGCGATCAATGTGGTTTCGGCGATTACACCGTCCATGCGGTCCCGCTTACGCTTGCTTGAACAATATTCGCCGTTCAGTGTAAGTACCGGCGGGCATCTCACTTCCGCGTTGGCGGGGTTTGCGCTGCTTTTGCTTTCGGTCAGTTTGTGGCGCAGAAAACAATTAGGCTGGATTCTAACTTTTACCATTCTGCTCATCTCCATCCCAACACATCTACTCAAAGGTCTCGATTACGAAGAAGCAACGCTTGCCGCGCTGTTGGCGGGGTTGCTTTTCTATCTACGTCCCTACTTTCATGCGCGGTCTGATCCGCCTTCCATTAAACAGGGATTGCTGACATTGCTAGCGGCTTTTGCTTTCACGGTCATCTACGGTGTGCTGGGATTTTTCCTGCTTGATCGCCACTTCAAGATCAGCTTTGGCTGGTGGATGGCGATCCGCCAGACCGTTGTGATGTTCACGGAATTTTATGATCCTGGTTTGCAATCCCTGCCGGTCACACGGTTTGGTCGTTATTTTGCAGATTCAATTTATATCGTTGGCGCTGTGACCTCGACATATGCGCTGATCATGTTGTTACGTCCCGTTTTGAATCGCCGTGCTGCGTCGGATGAGGAACGCGCACAAGCCTGGGATATTGTTCGTGCACACGGCTACACCTCGATTGCCCGTTATACGCTCTTTGACGATAAACACTTCTTTTTTGCATCCGACCATTGCCTTATCTCTTACGCGTTGGAAAATCGTGTGGCGTTGGCCTTGGGCGACCCGATTGGCCGTTCGGATGAAATTCCCGCTTCGATCTCTGGCTTCAAATCGTTTTGCGCTCCGAATGATTGGCTGCCAGCTTTTTATCAGGTCTTGCCAGAACATATCGAGGTTTATCAGGCAAATGATTTTGAAGTGTTATTGCTTGGCCAGGAGGCGGTTGTTGACCTGTCCAAATTTACATTGGAAGGCAGTGATAACAAGACCTTGCGCAACAGCTACAACAAAATGGTGCGAAATGGGTATCACTTTGATGTGGTCCAGCCGCCTTATTCGCCGCGCATGTTACGTGAATTAGATTTGATCAGTAATGAATGGCTGGTTAGTCGTGGTGCCACCGAGCTGAGATTCTCCCTCGGCTGGTTTGATGAGCAATATCTCAATACCTGTCCCATTTTATTGGTGCGCGATCGAGAAGGCTTTATTGAGGCGTTTGCCAATATTGTCACTGAGTTCCAAAATAATGAAGTGGCGGTTGACCTCATGCGGCATCGCGCACAGGTTGATTCGGGATTGATGGATTTTTTGTTTGTTTCACTCTTTACGTGGGCAAAGGAACAAAAGTATGCTTCGTTCAATTTAGGGCTCAGCGCACTATCAGGTGTGGGGGAGCAGTCAGACGACCCAGCGATTGAGCGGGCGCTCCACTATATTTATAAGAATGTAAACCGGTTTTATAACTTCCGTGGACTACATGCCTTCAAGGAAAAATTTCATCCGGTCTGGTCACCGCGCTATTTGGTCTACCCGGGGACTTCCAATCTTCCAGCCATTAGTATTGCTCTTTTGAATGCCAATTTAGGCGGGAGTTTGTTGGGTAATTTTGTCAGGCGCAACAAATAAATAAAAACGAGCCGAGGAAGATATCCTCGGCTCGTTTTTGATTCTTATTCAGAGTCCTGAGCTTTCGCGTCAGAAATTGCTTTTTGAGTATTTACAAAGAACAGTATGAATAGCCCCACCAAGAAGAAAACGATCAAAGCGAAAATTGCAATGCGTAGATTTCCAAAGATGGTGACTGCGATCCCAAACACCAGCGTTCCCAGCCAGGATGTGCCTCGTTCGCTGATTTCGTAAATGGAGAAAAATTCCGCTTCCTTGTTTTTTGGAATCATCTGAGCAAATAAACTGCGGCTGATGGCTTGTGAGCCGCCGAGTACGAGGGCGATGATGGCACCCAGGATCATGAATTCAGTAGCGCGCGAGTCGCCTTTCATGCCGCTGTAGGCATAGATCACAACAGCAGACCAAATGACCAGGCTTACAATGATGGCTTGTTTCGCGCCGATCCATTTTGCGAGCTTGCCCCAGAATAATGCGCCAAAGAATGCCACGAATTGAATCAGCAATATGACCGAGATGAGGGTTTGCTGCCCCAGTTCGAGTCCGCCTCTCAGTAGTGGGGCGGCAGCGAATGTGGATGCAATGGCGATCACCGTTTGAATGCCATCGTTATAAATAAGATAGGCTGTCAGATATTTTGAAGTTTCTGGCGTGGTGCGGGCCTTGTTGCGGAGGAAGCGAACCAGCAGAATGATGGGTCCAAATAATGGAATGAATACTGGCAAAATGGCAAGTTCAGAATTTAATTTGCCACTGTTCATGAGTTGTGTGATATAGGGAGTGATCAAAGGCGCCCAAATAAAAATAAAGAGAGGGGAAAGCAGGTAGAACGCGATTGACTTTGCGGGGACTTCCATGGTTTTAGCGAGTTGCTTGAATGCAATGCTGAGCAGATTTTCACCCGGCGGGATTTCATGCGCTGCATGACGAGAGCGCAGTCGTCCCCAAGTGACCGTCGAAAAAGCCAGCCACCAAACCCCAGCGGATGCCAGGTTGATGCGGACTGATAAGCTCTCTGAAATACCGAAATTATCGTGAAGCAAATACAATACCAGATTCAGAGCGAGTAGAACAAATCCGCCGATATATCCCAGGGCAAAACCGTATGATGAAACCCGATCACGTTCTTCTTCACTAGCGATATCCGGCAGGTAGGCATTGTAAAAGACCAGCGCTGCGCCGAATGATAAGTTGGCGATCACAAATAGAACGGCTCCCAACGTCCATGTGTTGAGGGTAATGAAGAACATGGCGATTGTAGCGAACGCGCCAATTGTTGCGAAGAGTTGAAGCATCTGTTTGCGGCGATGCGAGTAATCTGCTATGGCACCCAGGATGGGCAAAAAGCCTGCCTGAAAAACGACCGAAAGGGAGATTGCAAATGGAACCACTGCCTCAGGCGCCACGGGCAAACCCAGGAAATTAACAACCAATGCTTGTCCGCTTGATTCCGTCCATGCTGTGCCATTCCGAGCCAGGAATTCAGCTTCGGCAACAGTCTTGGCGAGCCCTGAAACATACGGTCCAAGAAATACTGAGCCTATCGTCGTGCTAAAAGCCGAATTCGCCCAGTCATACATTGCCCAGCCAAAAATTTCACGCCGGTCGTTGGTGGTTGCTTGTGGTGTGGTCATTGTGCCTCCGCAAAGAGTTGGTGATGCTACCAAACAAAACCCCTCGTAACCTTTCCAAGTTGCGAAAAATCAGGAATGTGATAGAATCTGGCTCATCGTAAATGGGGCAGTCACCAAAAATCAAGGGTAATAACCCTTGCGCATACCTAAACCTTCATATATAATAGTCGTTTGCTATCCCGCCAAACCATCAGCGGGATGTATTCGTGTGTATACCGGCTTCTCGCTTTTTCACTACATTTGAATTGCAACTGTTACTTGGCAAGAACTAAATGTGGAGATTGGATCCGGTACTTCGTAACGGCGCACAGACCCCAGGTCAGGAGTGAATCGAATGTCTTCTTCTTTGCCCCGCAAAAGTTATGCGCGCATCCCCGTTAATATCAAACTTCCAAATCTGATCGAAGTCCAATTGGATTCGTTCGAGCGCCTCAAGCGCGAAGGACTGGGCGATCTCTTCCATGAGGTCTCGCCGATCGAATCCTACAACAAGGGGATGAAATTGTTTTTCCCCGGTCGCGGTCCAGAAGCCAAACAGTGGGGGCTGAAATATTGGTTTGGAGATCCAAAACATTCCATCGAGGAGTGTGTGGAGCGTGACCTCACCTATGCCAGCCCATTATATGTTTCTGTGTTGCTGGCTGGCGCCGATGTGCCTGAGCCGATTAAGCAGGATATTTTCCTCGGCGACTTCCCCGAGATGACGGATAAGGGCACCTACATTATCAATGGAACGGAACGCGTCGTCGTTTCACAGTTGATCCGTTCGCCAGGTGTTTATTTCGAAGCCCCCACGGATCGGGCTACAGGGCGTCTGCTCGCCATGTCCAAGCTGATCCCAGACCGAGGCGCGTGGATGGAGTTCGAAACCCGCAAATCGGATTACATCATTTTGAAATTCAACCGCAAGCGCACTGTGCCGATCACGGTGTTCCTGCGTGCATTGGCCGCTGTGAATGACGGCATCAAAGATACACCCCTGAAGACGGGGACCGATGAGGAATTGTTGTCTCTGTTCACAGATGTGGACAATAACCCTGAACGCCTCTTCATTGCTTCAACATTACGGCAGGAACCTGAATGGGATCTCTCCGGCGGTTTGACCATTGCAGAAGCAGCCTTGATCGAGTTTTTCCGGAAGATGCGCCCTGGCGATCCTGCCACACTTGACAATGCGCGGCAGTTCCTTGAAGAGCAGTTGTTCGATCAGCGCCATTATGATCTTGAACGCGTGGGTCGTTACAAGCTGAACCAAAAGCTTGATCTGAATATTCCAATTCCGCATCGCACGGTAACCAAGGGTGATGTGATTCGGCTGATCCGTCGCATGATCCAGATTAATAATGGCGTCGAGCATGCAGATGATATCGATCATCTTGGCAACCGCCGTGTGAAGACAGTGGGGGAGTTGATTCAGAACAAGCTGCGAATTGGTTTGCGCCGCATGGAGCGTGTGATCAAGGAGCGTATGTCGATTCGCGATCAGGAACAGTTATCTCCGGTCACGCTGGTCAATATCCGCCCGGTAGTCGCGGCATTGCGCGAATTCTTTGGGTCATCACAACTTTCACAGTTCATGGACCAGACCAACCCGCTGGCTGAGTTGCGGCACAAACGCACACTTTCGGCGCTGGGACCTGGTGGTCTCCGCCGTGAACGCGCCGGCTTCGACGTCCGGGACGTGCATCACTCACACTATGGTCGCATCTGCCCCATTGAGACCCCTGAAGGTCCAAACATTGGTCTGATCGGCCGCCTCGCATCCTTCGCGCGTGTGAACGAATATGGTTTCATTGAGACGCCGTATCGAAAAGTATTCAGAACCATGGAACCCGAAGATGAGCGGCTGGAGGGTCGTACCCTCCGCGAGAACGTCGTTGATCCAAAATCCGAAGAAGTTTTGTTTAAGTCTGGCGAGTTGATCGACTCCAAGATGATGAAGAAGATCGCCAAGATCGGTGCACCGGTAGCTGTAGTGCCATACATTTCCGATCAGTTTGACTATCTATCTGCGGATGCTGAAGATAAATATGTCATCGCCCAGGCAAATGCCCCGCTGACCGATACCAAGGAGTTTGTGCGAGAGCGGGTATCTTGTCGATACCATTCTGGCTTCATTTTCTCAACGCCCGATTCTGTAGATTATATGGATGTTGCGCCTCATCAAGTCGTGGGCATTAGCGCAGCATTGATTCCGTTCCTGGAACACGACGATGCCAACCGCGCGTTGATGGGTTCGAACATGATGGCACAGGCGGTTCCACTGGTGCGCCCCGAGATTCCGTTGGTCTCGACTGGCATGGAATATCATGCTGCCTTGGACTCGGGACAGGTTGTGGTCGCTGAGGCAAATGGGGAGGTGACGTCGGTTACCGGCAGTTCAATTACCGTTAAAGAAAGAGGCGGTATTCGGGTTTATCAACTGCGGAAGTATCAACGATCCAATCAGAGTACGTGTATTGATCAGCGTCCTGCAGTGGTCAAAGGGCAAGTGATCAAGAAGGGCGACATCATTGCAGATTCGTCGTCCACCGAAAGTGGCCAGTTGGCGCTGGGACAAAATGTTGTCATCGCCTTCCTTTCCTGGGAAGGCGGCAACTTCGAAGATGCGATTCTCGTTTCTGAGCGATTAGTTCAAGATGACCAATTTACTTCCGTTCATATTGAGAAATATGAAGTAGAAGCGCGTGATACCAAACTGGGCCCAGAAGAAATTACCCGCGATATTCCCAATGTGGGTGATGATGCGATCAAAGATCTCGATGAGAATGGCATTATTCGCATTGGGGCTGAAGTGGGTCCGAACGATATCCTGGTAGGCAAGATCACACCGAAGGGCGAAAAAGAATTAACCCCTGAAGAGCGTCTCTTAAGGGCAATCTTCGGTGAGAAGTCGCGTGATGTGAAGGACACCTCGTTGCGTATGCCGCATGGCGAGCGCGGCAAAGTCGTGGATGTCAAGGTTTTCACCCGTGAAGAGAATTCAGACCTTTCTGCCGGTGTGGATATGATGGTGCGTGTCTCAGTAGCGCAGCGACGTAAGTTGACTGCTGGCGATAAAATGGCTGGTCGCCATGGTAACAAAGGTGTTGTTTCCAAGGTTGTGCCCGTCGAGGATATGCCTTGTCTTGAAGATGGCACGCCGGTTGATTTGATTTTGAATCCATTGGGTGTTCCTGGTCGTATGAATATCGGTCAGGTTTTGGAAGTCCATCTGGGCTGGGCGTCGAAGCGTTTGGGCTATCGCGCAATTACGCCCGTGTTCGATGGCGCAACCGAGGAAGAGATTGAGGCTGAGCTCGCACGTGCCTGGATAGTCGATCAAGCCTGGAAAGAATCAGCCGCGACTGCTTGGGAATGGCTTAAGGAACAAGAGTACGACCCAGAGTCAATTCAGGATGATGATGAGGTCCGCCGTTTATATCTTGAAGAATGGCTCGGCGGGCGTGATTACGATACCTCTGAAATCAATGATTTAGCGTTTGCGCGTCAATCCACTGCTGCGGAATGGCTCCGTGATCATGGGTTTGATCCCGACACGATTTTCTATGACGAGAGCCTGGATCCTCGCGAGAGAAAACAATATACTGACGCGGCAGTCAATGCGTGTTTACGTTTGTGGATCGAAGTTCATGGACATGCGGGCCGAGTCGCTGAAACGCGCTTGATGGAAGTCGCACAGGAAATTACAGACACAACCGGTCAACCGATGCCCATTCTGGGCAAGCAAACTCTGCGTGACGGTAAAACTGGTATTCCTTATGATCAACCAGTGACTGTTGGTGTGATGACTGTTTTGAAGTTACATCACCTCGTTGAAGACAAAGTTCATGCCCGTTCCACTGGACCTTACAGCCTAGTGACGCAACAGCCCTTAGGCGGTAAGGCCCAATTCGGCGGACAACGCTTCGGTGAGATGGAAGTATGGGCTTTGGAGGCTTATGGTGCGGCATACACACTACAAGAAATGCTCACGGTTAAGTCTGATGATGTTCAAGGCCGCGTCAACACGTATGAAGCCATCGTCAAGGGCGAGCCAATCGAAGAACCGAGCATTCGCGCATCATTCTGTGTGCTGGTAAAAGAATTGCAGTCACTCGGTTTGGCTGTTGAAGCGGTGAATGAAGGCGGAGATATTGTTAAGTTCGGTAAAGACGAAGAAAAACAGCATCCGCCAAAGATGGATACAGGCTTGTTGGGCATAGGTGAAAAATTTATGGGTAAGCGGTAATCTTGACGATGTGAAATTGGCGTGATAAAATCATCGTCCGTTGCTAATCAAACAAGCGGCTGTCACTCCCGCTCAAGCATGGCACTACGAATGAGGCCATCTGAAAGATCTAAGATGGCCTCATTTCTTGCAAATTTACATTAAACACTGATGAATAGAACCAGGAAACCGGAGGCTGAACGTGCCGACAATTAATCAAATGGTCCGCAAGGGCCGCAAAAATAAGAAAGCCAAGAGCAAAGCTCCTGCTTTGCAATATACGCTGAATTCATTTAAACAGCGTCGCGTGCGACAGGAAAAAGGAGCACCCCAAAAGCGTGGAGTGTGTACTATTGTGCGCACCATGACTCCCAAGAAACCCAATTCTGCGTTGCGCAAAATTGCTCGTGTCCGTTTAACAAATGGTATCGAAGTCACTGCTTATATTCCGGGTGAAGGTCATCAGTTGCAGGAACACTCGGTAGTTCTTGTGCGCGGCGGTCGCGTAAAGGACCTGCCTGGTGTGCGTTATCACATTGTACGCGGGTCACTTGATACGACTGGCGTGGCAAATCGCAAGCAGGGCCGCTCGAAGTACGGCGCGAAGCGTCCCAAGTAATCTAGATGGAGAATTAGAA
>Ga0105249_10006129_pt1 | contig 10429 bp, 6 predicted proteins | sample KBSS44metaG_FD_81522 | JGI IMG/M metagenome (GOLD analysis project Ga0105249, IMG submission 81522) | Switchgrass rhizosphere microbial communities from Kellogg Biological Station, Michigan, USA - KBS S4-4 metaG | ecosystem: Host-associated > Plants > Roots > Rhizosphere > Soil | place...
CGGCTGCTTCGTCAAATCGATGCCGGTGTCTTTCTTAAATTCATTGACGATCCAATCCATGATTCGCGCATCCCAGTCATCGCCGCCGAGGTGCGTGTCGCCGTTAGTCGCTTTGACTTCGAATACGCCATCGCCGATTTCGAGAACGGAAATATCGAAAGTGCCGCCGCCCAAATCGTAAACGGCTATCTTCTCGTCCTTTTTCTTATCGAGACCGTAAGCGAGCGACGCGGCAGTAGGCTCGTTAATGATGCGCAATACTTCGAGGCCGGCGATCTTGCCCGCATCCTTGGTGGCGTTGCGCTGAGAGTCGTTGAAATAGGCCGGGACGGTGATGACGGCCTGGGTAATTTTTTCGCCGAGCTTCGCTTCCGCATCGGCTTTCATCTTCGACAAAATCATCGCCGAAATTTCTGGAGGTGAAAAAGTTTTGCGCTGCCCGTTCACTTCCACCTGGACATGCGCATCGCCATTCGCAGCTTTCACGACTTTGTACGGAACGCGATGCTCTTCCTCGTGCACCTCGTCGAATTTCCGTCCCATGAAACGCTTGATTGAGAAAACCGTGTTTTGCGGATTCGTCACCGCCTGACGCTTCGCAGCCTGGCCGACCAGCCGCTCACCGCTCTTTGTAAACGCGACGATCGAAGGCGTTGTGCGCGCGCCTTCACTATTTTCCAAAACTACCGGGTCGCCACCCTCCATCACGGCCATGCAAGAGTTAGTGGTTCCCAAATCGATACCTAAAACTTTAGCCATAAATTGAAATTCCTTTCTCGGGTGAAGCCTGCCAACGGACGGAATCGCCGTGAGGAGGCTTTTTACTCAGGAAGATTCTAAGCAAGCCCTAGGCCAGGATTTGACGTCCAGGCTTAAGTCGCTGTTCGCGAGCATCTAACGCCAATCAGGTGTCGAATCGATTTCCTCCAGTCCGAGACAATTCGGCTCGGTTTCAAGCCAATTGCTATTGGATGTCGCGCCAATGCGGCACGCTTCTAATCTGATCACTTTGAGCAGCGTCATTGTAAACTCATCGAAAATATTCTCAAACGTTCCGAGCATTACGCATCTCGCAGTCACAAGATGCTCGTGCGTTCATAATCAAAATTTCGTGAGCGACTTCGACATCGTTTTTGATCCGAGCATCGCAACACGTCGCCTGTCGCCCCGTTTCCCGCGAATAAACGAGCGCGAGATGTCGTCAAAGCTGCCACCTGAAGCAGCTTACACGAGCCAGAAACAATGCGATCCGAGATTGCCTTCGCCCAAACCCCGACAAGTTATTGCAATCTCAAGAGCTTGCCTATCTGGTTGGCGCGCGCGGCGGTCGCGCCCTACCATGAAGTCATGGTTCGATCATGGTCACTGTTCAGACCTTTGCTCGCGGGATTATTTCTGACCGCTGTGCAACTTGCGATGGCGGTGGCTTTGCTGGCGCCTGAGGGATCTGCTTCCTATCGCTACTCCACGCTGATCCAGCACGATAGCCATTGGTTTATGAACATCGTCGATCGCGGCTATCAGACGATCGTTCCGCCCATAAATCAGCTGATGGAAGTATCTAACGTTGCCTTCTTCCCCGCGTACCCTGCGATTGCCGCATTGCTTCGTCGAGGGCTCAACATCGACACCGGCACCGCGCTGTTGGTCACAGCTCAACTCGCCGCCTGGGGTTTCTGGACCTATTTTTTTCTCTTTTGCAGACGCTGGCGTCTCTCGCCTGCCCTTCAGGTTTGCGGAGCATTTCTGATTGTCGCGCATCCGGCTGCCTTCTTTCTGATTGCGGGCTATTCGGAGTCGCTTTTTCTGATGGCGTTGCTCGGCTTCATCTATTGGAGCGGCGGGCAAGGTCGGCGAGCGAAAATTTGCGCTGCGTTACACGGTATCGTGATGTCTGCGACACGGATTGTGGGAATTATCTGCGCGGCTTTCCCACTTGTCCGCTCGGTGTGCATCAAAGGCTGGAAAATCTTGCGTGAACCGCGGGCGTGGTTTCGGCAATACGGGCCGGCGATCGGTTTGATGATTACGGCAACGATGGGAGCGCTCGGATTCTTTCTGTATTGCCAATTGCGCTGGGGTCGGTGGGACATGTACATGCTCACGCAGGCGGCCGGGTGGGGGATCGATCCCGATTATTTGGCGGTGTTTAGACCGTCCAACTATCGATGGCTTGTTCCAGCGCTGAATAATCCGACAGAGGTGAGCCAGATGTCGATGACGTTGGGTGCCTTGCTCCTTATTGGTATCATCCTTTGCGAACTGTTGGTTGCACTGCGGCGCACCCCCGACGCGGCGGACAGGCTGTGGTCGCGCCCTACCAAGACCGGGGGAAGAACAAATTGGGCCACACGCGTCGGCATCTATTTCTGCGCTGCTGCGATCTATTACATTTCCGTTAGCGGCGTAGCCTGCGTCGATATGGAAAGCATGCTGCGCTATGAATTTTGCGTGCATGCCCTAATCGTGCTGGCGCTTTTGAATTTTCTGCGCCAATTTCGCGCGCCGCCGATGGTCGTGCGGACGTTCGGCATCGCGACAGTGGCGCTGATCAGTGCTGCCGGGTTGAGCGTACAGGGCTGGTACGTTTGGAATTTCACTCGGGGCTATTGGATTGCGTAGCAAAAAGATGAAAACAAAAGTCGCTATTATCGGCGCGGGGCCAGCGGGTTTGACGGCCGGTTACCTTCTGGCGAAGGAGGAAGTCGACGTCGTTGTTCTGGAAGCCGATCCCGTTTATGTCGGCGGGATTTCGCGCACGACGACTTACAAGGGTTTTCATTTCGACATCGGCGGGCACCGTTTCTTTTCCAAATCGAAAGCCGTCGAAGATTTGTGGACTGAGATTTTGCCGGACGACATGCTCGTGCGGCCGCGTTCATCACGTATCTTTTACTGCGGCAAATTTTTCTCCTATCCCCTGAAACCGTTCGAAGCGCTGCTCAAGCTTGGGGTTTTCAGATCCATCCTTTGCCTCCTTTCATGGTTGAAGGCGCGGCTGTTCCCGGTGCGGAATCCGCGGAATTTCGAAGAGTGGGTAAGCAATCAGTTCGGCAAACGGCTTTTCAACACGTTCTTCAAAAGCTACACCGAAAAAGTCTGGGGCATGAGCTGTAAAGAAATCTCAGCCGACTGGGCGGCGCAACGGATTAAGGGACTTTCTCTTGGCAGCGCGATCAAGAACGCGCTCGTCCCGCAGCGATACAATGGCGATCGCAGCAGAGTCATCAAGACGCTGATCAATTCATTTAGGTATCCCCGGCGCGGTCCAGGCATGATGTGGGAGGCGTGTGCGGAAAAGACAAAGGCGCTGGGTGGCCAGCTCGAAATGGGCTGCAAAGTTACTGGCTGTTCGTATGACGACGTTTCTGGAACGTGGACGGTGGACTACAGGGATCGACAAGGCGGCTTGCATGCTATCGAAGCCGAACACGTGATCTCATCCGCGCCGATGCGAGAACTCGTATGCGGATTGTCGCCGGCAGCGAGCGAACGAACGAGACGCTCGGCCGAAAGCCTCAAGTATCGCGATTTCCTCACCGTCATGCTGATCTTGAAAGACCGACAGATGTTCGATGACAACTGGATCTACATTCACGACCCAAGCGTCAAAGTTGGGCGCGTCCAAAACTTCCGATCCTGGTCGCCGGAGATGGTGCCCGAACCCGACAAGGTCTGTTATGGCCTGGAATATTTCTGTTTCGAGCACGATGGGCTCTGGGATTCGAGCGATAGCGATTTAATTGAGCTCGCAACGCTCGAGCTGATCAAAATCGGTCTGGCCAAAGAAGGCGACTTTGTCGATGGCTGCGTGGTTCGTCAGAAGAAAGCGTATCCGGTTTACGACGACGATTACGCTCGGCATGTCGCCGTCATCCGTCAGGAGCTAGACGATCGTTATCCGAATCTGCACCTCGTTGGGCGCAACGGCATGCACAAATACAACAATCAGGATCACGCCATGATGACCGCAATGTTGTGCGTGGAAAATATTCTGGCCGACACGAAGCTTTACGATCTCTGGCAGGTTAACGGAGACGCCGAATACCACGAAGCCGGTCCTGCGGCGGCCGAGGAAAGAATTGGTACAGGGCTGCGAGTTGTTCCGGCACGCGTGGTCGCGACTCCCGAACTCGCTCCTGAAGGGTAGCGCGCGTCGCAAGCGCGAATTTCAAATTCTGGGGAGCACAGGCTGGCAGCTTGTGCTCTCCAGAGTCGCCCGGGTGCTGCGACTCTGGATTTATGATTCCAAGCGAGGTCGAGGAATCTCTAACTATCCCTTCTCAAATTCTTCGACTGGTGGGCAGGAGCAAAAGAGATTTCTGTCGCCATACACGTTGTCGATGCGAGCGACGGCCGGCCAGAATTTGTGTTCGCGCGTCCAAGGCGCTGGGAAGGCTGCTTGTTCGCGTGAATAAGATCGGTCCCATTTATCGGAAGCGATTTGACGCGCGGTGTGCGGCGCGTTCTTGAGCAAGTTGTTTTGGCTATCTTGGTTTCCGTTGGCGATCGCGTCCATTTCCGCGCGAATCGAAATCATCGCCTCGCAGAAACGGTCGAGTTCGTGTTTGGGTTCGCTCTCGGTAGGTTCGATCATCATTGTCCCGGCCACCGGCCAGGAAACCGTTGGCGCGTGAAAGCCGTAATCCATCAATCGCTTCGCCACGTCTTCGACTTCGATCCCCGCATTCTTCCACTGGCGCAGATCGACAATGCATTCATGCGCGACCAGGCCGTGTTTGCCCTTGAAAAGAACAGGAAAGTATCGGTCGAGCCGCTTAGCGATGTAATTCGCGTTTAAGATTGCGACCTCGCTCGCCCGCTTTAAGCCTTCCGCGCCCATCATGCGGATGTACATCCACGTGATTGTCAGGATGCTGGCGCTGCCGTACGGCGCGGCCGCGACCGGACCGGTCGCGGCTGAGTTGATAGTTGATGGTTGAGAGTTGATAGAGGCAGCCGCTGGCAGAAATGGCGCAAGATGTTTGGCCACGCCGATGGGGCCCACACCGGGCCCGCCGCCACCGTGCGGAATGCAAAATGTTTTGTGCAAATTTAGATGGCAAACATCGGCTCCGTAATCGCCGGGACGGCAAAGACCGCATTGCGCATTCATGTTCGCTCCGTCCATAAACACCTGGCCGCCGTGTGCGTGCACGATCTCGCAAATTTCGCGAATCGTCGGTTCGAACACACCATGTGTTGATGGGTAGGTCACCATCAACGCGGCGAGGTCGAGCGCGTGTCCGTCCGCTTTGGCGCGGAGATCGGCAAGATCTATGTCGCCATCTTTCAAGCACGCGACCGATACAACCTTAAAACCTGCCATGACTGCGCTAGCCGGGTTCGTTCCATGTGCGGACGTCGGGATGAGACACACATTGCGTTGGGTTTCACCACGCGAGGCGTGATACTCGCGAATCGCGAGCAGCCCTGCGAATTCGCCTTGCGACCCGGCGTTGGGTTGCAGTGAAACCGCGGCGAACCCGGTGATTTCGGCAAGCCAATCCTCGAGCTGATCGCAAATTTCCACATAGCCAGCTGTCTGGTCGATGGGCGCGAAAGGATGCAGTTTCGAGATCTCCGGCCACGAGATCGGAAACATTTCCGCTGTGGCATTTAATTTCATCGTACATGACCCGAGCGGAATCATTGAAGTAGTCAGCGACAGATCGCGCGATTCGAGTTTCTTGAGATAACGCAGCATTTCCGTCTCGGTATCGTGCGTGTTGAAGATGGGATGGGTCAGGAAGCCCGAAGTGCGGATTGCGAATTGCGGAATGCGGATTGGCGGCTCGCCCAATTCGTCATCGGCAAAATCGCGGACGGTCGTGCCGCGAAAGATCGACATCAGCAGTTCGATGTCTTGCGGAGTTGTGGTTTCGTCGAAGGAAATGCCGATCGCGCGCGGGCCGAGCGCGCGCAGGTTCGAGCCGGCTTTTGCAGCGCGCTCCACGATTACTTCGCTGGATTCAACTTCTATCCGAATTGTGTCGAAGAAATTTTCGTGCGCGATCGTACAGCCGAGGGCCTGCAGACCGTCTGCGAGTTGGCTCGTCAGGCGGTGGACGCGCTCGGCGATGGCGCGCAGTCCTTTCGGCCCGTGATAAACCGCGTACATCGATGCAATAACAGCGAGAAGCACCTGTGCCGTGCAGATGTTGCTCGTCGCTTTGTCGCGACGGATGTGTTGCTCTCGTGTTTGCAACGCGAGGCGATACGCCGGCCTGCCCTCAGCATCATGTGACACGCCAACGAGTCGACCGGGCATGTGACGCTTGAATTGATGGCGCGTGGCAAAGTATGCCGCATGCGGGCCGCCGAATCCCAGTGGAACACCGAATCGTTGCGTATTCCCGACCGCGACATCGGCGCCAAATTCGCCCGGCGGCTTTAGTAACGTCAGGGCGAGAATTTCCGCCGCGACAACAACAAGTGCACCTGCATCATGCGCTTGCCTGACAAATTCGCTGTAACCGTAAATCGCGCCGTCGGTGGCGGGATACTGGACGAGTGCGCCGAAAACAGTGTCGCCGAATTTGAGACGTGAGTAATCGCCGATCTTGACCTCGATCCCGAGCGGCTTCGCACGCGTCTGAACGACGGCGATTGTTTGTGGATGGCAATCATCTGCGACGAAGAACGTTTTCCGATTTGGAACAACCGCGTGACAAAGCGCCATCGCCTCAGCGGCAGCCGTTGCTTCGTCCAGCAGCGACGCGTTTGCGATATCGAGCGCCGTCAGGTCGATGATCAGCTGTTGAAAATTGAGCAGCGCTTCGAGCCGGCCCTGCGCGATTTCGGCCTGATACGGCGTGTAAGCCGTGTACCAGCCCGGATTTTCCAGGATGTTTCGCTGGATGACCGGTGGCGTAATGCAGTCGTAGTAGCCGGCCCCAATAAACGAGCGGGCGACTTTGTTCTTTCTCGAAATCGCGCGCAGCTCAGCGAGCGCTTCGGTTTCCGATTTCGGTTCGGGCAACTTAAGTTCCCGATCCAGCCGGATGTTTTTCGGAACAGCGGCGTCTATCAATGCCGCCAGGCTTTCGTAGCCAAGCTCGGACAGCATGTCGGTTACTTCGGCTTCACTCGGGCCGATATGGCGGCGCGCGAATGAATTCACGTCGACATTTTCTTCACGCGCTTGCATGGCAAGAGACTACGGAACGTGACACACGCTTCAAGTTGTAGCCACGGCTACATCTATTCAGAATCGTGTACGTCGACACCGCGGCTTTTCAGCAGCGCGCGAAGCTCCGCAAGATGTTTGTGGTCTCGCGTTTCGACTGTGCATAGAACATTCACGGCCGAGACATCCGAGCTGGCGAAAGCGCGATCGTGTACGACTTGCTTGATGCTTGCACCAGTCGAAGCGATTTGCGCGGCCAACTCGGCCAGACCACCAGGCCGATCGCTAATGACCGCCGTGAATCGGCCAAGGCGACCGTCCGCGACCAAACCGCTCTCAATCACGCGGCTGAGCACGTTTGGATCGATGTTGCCGCCGCAAAGCAAGAGAACCACACGCTTTCCACGAAGCTCCTTCAATTTTCCGGACATGCACGCGGCGAGCGTGGTGGCAGCCGCGCCTTCGACGACGCTCTTCTGCAATTCAATCAAGCGCAGGATCGCCAGCGCGATCTGTTCTTCACTCACAATGGCAATGAGATCGACAAGTGGTCTTGCGATCTGAAACGCATTCGAACCGACCTTTGGAATAGCGAGCCCGTCGGCGAGACTCGGGCGCATGGCAACTTTCGTTGGTTTGCCTGCTTCGAGCGCGGTTGAAAAGCTCGCCACGTTCTCCGCTTCGACAGCGATAATTTTGACGTTTGGCCGCAAGGTTTTGACGGCTAAGGAAACGCCGGCCAGCAAGCCGGCACCGCCGACCGGAATTACGACCGCCTCAAGATCCGGAATTTGCTCAACGATTTCCAAGCCCATGGTCCCCTGGCCTGCAATGATCGCCGGATCATCGTAGCCGTCGATGTAAGCGAGGCCTTTTTCCTTCGCGATTTCATCCGCACGCGCTTTCGCTTCACCGAAGTCGTTGCCGTGTAAGACGACTGTCGCGCCGAGTTTCTGGCAGTTCGTGATTTTCAAAAGTGGCGCGAACTTTGGCATTACGACTGTAGCAGGAATGCCGAGCAAGGTGCCCTGGTAAGCGAGTGCTTGAGCGTGATTACCTGCAGAAGCGGCGATGACCCCGCGCTTTTGCTGCTCCTGCGGCAATTGAGCGAGCGCATTGCGTGCGCCGCGTTCCTTAAAACTTCCGGTCCGCTGCAAGTTATCCAGCTTGCAGAAAATTTCGATTCCCGTCAGTTCGCTCAGCGGGATCGAGGGCAGGCATGGCGAGTAGTAAACTGCGCCCGCAATTTCCCGCGCGGCCTCGATATCTTTGAACGTGATCACTTCGCTGCAATCTGGGGTTAAGATTAAGAATCGACAAGAAGCAACGCCGAGCTCGCGCGCGTCGCAAAATCGGACCGATAAAGGTTCGGCAATACTTCTGTTGTTTGACACGTTGCTTGTGTGGCTGATTGTGTGTGGACATGCCTTCGAATTTGCAAATTGATGATCGTTTACTGGCTAAAGCCCAAAAAGCCGGCGGGTTTCGGACAAAGAAAGAAACCGTCAACCATGCGCTGAGCGAGTTTCTGCGACGCCGAGAACAGAAAGACATTGCCGGCCTTTTTGGCACGATCGATTTCGCACCTGATTTTGATCACAAGAAATTAAGGGCAAAGCGGTGAGGGTACTAGCGGACACGCCGATCTGGTCCACTGCATTACGGCGTGCTGGCGGTGCGGCGAATAACTACCGCGCAGAGATGGTCAAGCTCGTGAATCATGGCGTTGTTGAAATCATTGGGCCGATTCGCCAGGAGTTGCTCTCAGGCATTCGCGAACAGTCACAATTCGAGCGTGTTCGTGAACATTTGAGGAAATTTCCTGATCTTCAGATCACGACCGATGATTATGAAGAAGCCGCGTCTTTTTACAATCGGTGTCGGTCGAGAGGCATTCAGGGATCCTCGACAGATTTCTTGATATGCGCGGTGGCAACCCGAAACGACCTGGTGATCTTTACCGACGACCGTGACTTCGTGAATTACAGCAAAGTGCTGCCGATCCGCCTGTATCCGCTTAAGAAAATCGGCTAATTGAGCCGCTTTCCCTGTTTAATCGAGCGCCGCTTGCGCTGCCGCCAATCGCGCAATGGGAATTCGAAACGGGCTGCAGCTCACGTAATCCAATCCGAGCCGGTGACAGAATTTGACGCTGGCAGGTTCGCCGCCGTGTTCGCCGCAAATTCCGAGCTTGATGTCTGGTCGCGTCTTTCGTCCTAGGTCGCGGGTAATTTCCATCAAGCGTCCAACGCCTTTCTGATCGATCGACGCAAACGGATTTGAATCGACGATGTCGAGCTCTGCGTACGCGGGCAGAAAACTGCCGGAATCGTCCCGGCTCATTCCAAGCGTCGTCTGTGTAAGATCGTTCGTGCCGAAGCTGAAGAACTCGGCGTCGCGCGCGATCTGGTCGGCTACAAGGGCTGCGCGCGGGATTTCGATCATCGTGCCAACGAGGTACCGGAACTTTGTCTGGCGCTCGCTTGCCACTTGATCGGCGGCACGACGGACAATGTCGATTTGAAGCTTTAACTCGCGCGGAAATCCCACCAACGGAATCATAATTTCTGGATGCACCTTGATCCCCTTGTCTTGTACTTCTGCAGTGGCTTCAAAGATTGCGCGCGCCTGCATCTCGGAAATCTCCGGAAAGGTGATCCCGAGCCGGCAACCGCGGTGCCCGAGCATCGGATTGAATTCGTGCAGCTCGTGAACACGGCGAGAGATTTGTTCAACGGGCACGCCGAGTTTGTTTGCCAGCTCGTTCTGCTGCGCGTGATCGCTGGGCAGAAACTCGTGCAACGGCGGATCGAGAAAGCGAATCGTAGCGGGCAAACCTCGTAGCGCAGTGAAAATGCCAACGAAATCTCCGCGTTGATATGGAAGCAGTTTGGCCACGGCGCGTGCGCGCTCGTCCTTGGTGCCGGCAAGAATCATTTCACGCATGGCGTCGATGCGGTCACCTTCAAAAAACATGTGCTCGGTGCGGCAAAGGCCAATGCCTTCGGCGCCAAATGCGATCGCATTCGTCACTTGTTCAGGCGTATCAGCGTTTGTGCGAATGCCGAGCGCGCGAAACTCATCCGCCCATTTCATCAACTTGGAATACTCGCGGTATGTTTCGCTTTTCTTCGCCTCAAGCGAGCGATCGATCAGCACCTGCACAATTTCGGAGGGAGCAGTGGCGACTTGCCCGGCAAAAACTTCGCCGGCCGTTCCGTCGATCGAAATGTAATCGCCTTGCGCCAGCGAGGTGCCGTTCGCGCTCAGCATGCGTTTTTGGTAATCGATTTGAATCCC
>Ga0105249_10006130_pt1 | contig 10429 bp, 6 predicted proteins | sample KBSS44metaG_FD_81522 | JGI IMG/M metagenome (GOLD analysis project Ga0105249, IMG submission 81522) | Switchgrass rhizosphere microbial communities from Kellogg Biological Station, Michigan, USA - KBS S4-4 metaG | ecosystem: Host-associated > Plants > Roots > Rhizosphere > Soil | place...
AAGCGGATGGTCATTTTGGTCTCCATGATCAAGCGCTCACCACCCGCTTGTGCAGGCGTTCGATAGCATCCAGCGCCGATGTCACCGCGCCCTCCTGCCAGGCAGGAATGCGCGAGGCATGTTCGCCCGCCAGCACGATGCGCCCGTCAACGGCGCAGAGATTGTCGTAATGCGCGGCGCGGGCTTCCTCGGTCCAGAAGCCGGCGCAGCCCAAGGTCCAGGGTACCCGGTGCCAGGCCACCGCCACGCCGCATTCAAACTCGTCCTTGTATTGCGGATGGATCTTGGAGCCGTATTCCAGCGCGTCCTTGATGCGCTCCTCCGGCGGCTTGGCCGCGGCGATATAGGCGGGAGTGCCGAAGCAATAGGAGCCCAGAAGCACGCCCTTGCCCTTGGAGAAGAAGTCCCACTGGGGATAACCGATCATGGTGTTGGGCTGGTTGGTGTAGCTCACGCCGCCATAGATATGCTCGTCCTGTTCCCAGAATCGGCGCTTCATCTGCAAGCCGACCTTCAGCGCCGCCATATAGGGGATCTGGTTGATCGCCGTCTTCATCGGGCCGCCGACATTCATCGGGATCTGGCTGAGCACGGAGGCGGGAATGGTGCAGACACACCAATCGGCACTCATCGTCTTGGGCGTGCCGCCGGTGCGGCTGTCGGTGTAGGAGACCTCCACGCCCTTGTCGCCCTGTTTGATCTCCACCACCTTGCAATTGTACTGGATCAGCGGCTCCAGCGCCTTGCCGAAGGCCTTTCCAACCTGGCCCATGCCGCCCTTGGGCTGAAAGATCGAACTCTGCATGTCATAAGCCAGGCCCGCGCCGATCGCCGACCACAGGCCGGACTGGAGCAGATCGCTCATCTCGATGCGCTTGCCTGCGATCGGCACGCTGTTCAGCCCGCCGCCGGGATCGGTGGCATAGCCGCGGCGTTCGCCCGCTTCCAGGCCGGTGGCATACTGATGGCTGGCGTCCAGTGCGCCCCATTCCTTCAAGGCCGCCAGCAGAATCTCGCGATCCTGCTTCGTCACCGCCTGATCCAGCGCGCCTTGCTTGGTGGTCTTGGACAGAAGCTCTGCGATTTGGCCATAGAAATCGGCCTGTACCGTGCGATAGCGCTGGGGCTTGCCGTCAAAGGCGTCGGTGGAATGGACATAGGCGTTGTAATTGACCTGGGTGAAAGGCTCGAGCGCCACGCCCAGCCGGTTCACGTAGTGCAGGATGCCCTGATGGTGATAGGGCAGGCGCCAGGGGCCCGGATTGATGTATTGGCCGGCATCGAATTGCACCTTCTGGGTGAAGCCGCCCAGTTCGGTATAGGTATCGCCGCCATACAGCGACCAATTCCGCCCGCCGGGCCGGCCGTTATATTCCAATACCGTGACCTTGTAGCCGGCGTCGCGCAGCTCCATGGCCGCGACCATGCCGGCAATACCGGCGCCCAGCACCAGCACCGAAGTGCCGGGCGGCGGCGGCGACAGCTTGATCGGCTCCTTGAAGGTCGAGGTGTCGGCCAGGGCCATCTCGGTCATGGCGTGATACATGGCGGCGCTGCCGGCCACCACGCCGATCATGCTGAGAAGGGAGCGCCTTGAGGGCGCGAGCGGTTGATCAGTCATCGTCTCTCCTCCAACAAAATTATATGCCGCAATTCGCAGCACGTGCCTGCCTGGAGAGCCCCCGTCTGCGCGTTTTTTGTGAAGCGCTTGCCGGCGCGATTCTGCCGCGCCGTTCGGTGATTAAAGCGACGCCGCCCGGCCTGCGCAACGAGGGGGCGCGAAAATAGTTTTGCCCAAAAACAGATCAGCCTGCCGCCCTAAAGGGCGTCGGCAGAAATGTCAGGGCGCCGCTCTTTCCGCCTCCCTTTCATCATGGCACGGTCCGTCATCACCTTATCGGGATGCTCATATCCATGTCCGTGCGCCTTGCTCTCTCCTGTTTTCTGATGGTGCTTCCGGGCGCCGCGCTGGCCGCGGATGCCGTGACACAATGGTGGACGGATATCTCTGTGCTGGCCGACGACAAGATGGAAGGGCGGCTGACCGGATCGGCCGGATATGACCGCGCCGCTGAGTATGTCATCGGACGGCTGAAGGCGGAAGGGCTCAAGCCCGCCGGCGTCAAGGGCTATCTGCAACCGGTGGCGTTTGAGCAGCAGGTCGTGGACCAGGCCGCCAGTCATGCAGAACTGGTGCCCCCGGATGGCGCGGCGACCCCGCTCAAAGTCGGCGATGACATGCTGATCACGCCCGGCGGCAGTTCGCGGCCCTCAACGGTGGATGCGCCGCTGGTCTTTATTGGCTACGGCCTGCACTTGCCGGCCCAGGACTATGACGATTTCGCGGGGATGGATCTTAAGGGCAAGATCGCGGTGGTGCTCAGTGGCGGTCCCGACACGATCTCCGGCCCCATCAAGTCGGACGCCCGCTCGGCCCGCAACAAGGCGCTGGCCAAGGCTGGCGCCGTCGGCGTCATCGCACTGACCACGCCCAAGCAGGTGGAGATCGCCTGGCCCCGCCAGAAGCTGATCGCCCGCCAGCCGGGCATGTATCTGGCCGACGCAGCATTGCGCGACACACCGGATGGTTTCTTTACCGCGACGCTTGATCCAGCCCAATCCGAAGCGCTGTTCAACGGCAGCGGTCACAGCTTTGCGGAATTGTGTGCGCTGTCTGACGCTTCCAAACCGGTGCCCCGGTTTGCGCTGACCTTGCGCCTCAAGGCTTCTGTCGCGGCGACGCGATCGTCGGTCACCTCCCCCAACATCGTGGCCAGGCTGGACGGTGGTGATGCCAAATTGATGACGGAATATGTTGTGGTCTCCGCCCATCTCGACCATCTGGGCATTGGGGAGCCGATCAACGGGGATCGCATCAATAACGGGGCGATGGACGATGCCACGGGCGTGGCGGCGGTGCTTGATATCGCCCACCGGCTGAAACAAGGCGCGCCGCCGCGCCGCTCCATCCTGTTCGTGCTGTTCACCGCCGAGGAGAAAGGGCTGTTGGGTTCGCATTACTTCGCCGTCCATCCCACCGTGCCGAAGCGCAACATCGTCGCCGATCTGAATTTCGATATGCCGTTGCCGCTATGGCCATTGAAGAGCGTCTATCTGCCCGGCGAAACCGAAAGCACACTGGGAGCGGAGGCGCGCGCCATTGGGGCGGAGCAGGGCATCGCGGTGGTGCCCGATCCGCTGCCCGACCGCAATGTCTTTGTCCGCGCCGATCAATACAGCTTTGTGCGCGAAGGGGTGCCGTCGCTGTTCTTCAAGTTCGGCTTCGCCAAGAACACGCCGGAATTTCAAATCGAGCATGACTGGCGCGCCAACCGCTATCATTCGCCATCCGACGATCTCAGCCAGCCGATGCTGAAAGAGGAAGCGGTGAAGCTGGATGCTTTTGTCGCCGCCCTGGCCAAGCGGGTGGCAGATGCGGATGAGCGGCCGCACTGGCTGGCCGGCAGCATTTTCGGCAAAGAGTGATCTGTTCTAGGCCCGAGCGCTGCGATTGACGACCTTGAAGCGCGACAATTCCCGGATCGCGGGCGCGAAATCCGGCCGGATCGCCAGCGCCTGTTTGTAGTCGCGATAGGCCGACTTCACATCGCCGCCTTCTTCCTCGATCACGGCGCGGCTGTAATAGGCGACATGCAGGTTGCCGGCGCCCAGCGCGATGCCTTGCGCGATGTCGGCACGGGCCTCGTCATAGCGTTTCATCTCCACCATGAGCCCGGCGCGGCTGATATAGGCATCGCCCAGAGTGCCATCCAGCGTGATGGCGCCGCTGTAATCCTTGAGCGCCGCTGACGTGTCGCCGAGGCGGACTTCGATCACGCCGCGATCCAGCATCAAGGCGGCGCGATGGGTCATCGCCGGATCGCTCAACGCGACAGAGCAGGCCTGGAGACCGTCCTTGAGATCGGCCCGAAGGTTGGTCTGAGGATTGTTCAGGCCGTTCGCGGCCTGCGAACATTTGCTCACTGCATCCACATTGTAGATCACTTGCTGGACTTGCGGCCCTGCCAAGGCGGTGGTGGTCAGCGCGGCCAGCGCCGCCGCGGCGAGAAACAGTTTCATCCGGAACACTCCCTGAAGCGGACCGTCGGGCGCGGCCCTCCCGGCAATCTACACCTGCGCGAGGCGCAGAAGAATGCACCCGATAGGAAAAACCCAACAATGACTGGGTTTTACGCATGCCTTGCGAACGGGCAAGCGTGGCTGTTGCGACGCCGCTGATGATGCACTGCACCATGATGACGCGATCAATGCCGCAAACGCATTGGCCTTTTTGCGCGCATCGGGCGCAGGTTTGCATCAGGTCAATTTGCCGACATTGCCAGGCAAATGACCACCGCCACAATCGGGCCCGGGGGAGCCATGTCCGATATTCCGCTTAACCGCGAATTCTGGGATCGGCTGATCAAGGAAGTGCGCACCCGGACCCGCGGCCGCGCCGATCCCGAAGAACTATTGCATGCCGCTTATGTGCGGCTTCTGCGTTACCGGGCCCAGCATGCCGTTGGGAATATTGCCGGTTTTCTGGTGCGGACGGCGGTCAATATTGGGGTCGACAACTACCGGCACGAGCGTTTCATCGCCGATGTCGCTCCCGAAGACGTGGCGGCGCCGGAAAATTCACCCCTTCAGGATGAGGTATTGGCCGCCCGCGTTCGTCTAGACAGGGTGCGGGAAGGGCTGTCACACCTGACACCACGCACGCGCGAAATTTTCCTGATGCACCGTCTCGACGACATGAAATACCGCGAAATCGCCGAGCATCTGGGGATCAGCCAGAGCGCGGTGGAAAAGCATATCGCCAAGGCTGCCCTGTTCCTGACGGAATGGACGGAGGGCTGGTGAGCATGCCGGCGCCACCACCAGACGTGCGGGCGCAGGCTGCCGCTTGGTTGGCCCGGCTGCATGCCGAGGATCGCGATGCGGCCGATGAAGCCGCCTTTCGGGCCTGGCTGAACGCCGATCCCGATCATGCCGCCGCCTTCGAAGCGGTGGACCGGATGTGGAGCGATGTGCGCGGGCTGAACAACCTTCCGTCCCGCGCGGACTTGCGCAATTCTTTCCACCGCCCGCCGCAGCGGGCAGCCGCGTTGACAAGCCGCCGTGCCCTGTTGGCGGGGGTGGGCCTGCTGGCGGTTACCAGCGGCAGCGCCCTGTTCTGGCGCTCGGCCAGCGCCAAGGTTTATGAAACCGAGGTCGGCGAGCAGAAGCATGTGGCGCTGGACGATGGCAGCCAGCTTTTCCTGGATGCCCAGACCCGTATCGCCGTGTCCTTCAGCGACACCGCGCGCGTGGTGGATATGCAATATGGTCGGGCCAATTTCCGGGTCGTGCCGGACCTCAAGCGGCCTTTCATCGTAGAGGCGGCGGAAAAAAAGATTGTCGCCACCCGCTGCAATTTCGATGTGCGCTGTGAAGACGGCAAGGTCCAGGTGGTGTTGATTCATGGCGAGGCTGATGTGAGACGGGCCTCTGCGCCCACGGCGCGCGGCGAGCGGCTCACCGCGGGAGAAAGGCTGGTCGCCTCCAATGATATCGAAAAGCGCGACAAACCCGATCTGACTCATATGCTGGCCTGGCAGAGCGGCTATGAGATGTTCGACAAGGAAGACCTGGCTCAGGCGGCGGAGGAAATGAACCGTTACTCCACCGCCAAGCTGGCGGTGGACCCCAGCGTTGCCGGACTGAAAGTCAGCGGCATGTATCGGGTGGGCGACAATGGCGCCTTCGCGCATTCCCTGACCCAGCTGCTGCCTATCACGGTGCGGCAAATCGGCGACACCTTGGTGCTTACGGCAGATCCCGACCAATAACGGGGGGTGGGGAAAGCGCCACTCCCGAACGTCTCTTCCCACAATGGCGGTCCAATAGCGGCCGTGTTCAAAGGGGGAAACATGCCGTTTTCGCATCTGCGCGCCTTGCGCCCAATTCTGTTCGGCGGCGTCGCCATCTTCTCCATCAATGCCGCGGCGGCGGCCCAGGCAGCGGCGCAGGACGCCCAGATCTCCCTTCAAGAACAGCCGATGTCGGATGCGCTGCGCAGCGTGGCGCAGAGGACCGGCGAAAGCATTCTGTTCACCCCGGAATCGGTGGAAGGCCTGCGCGCGCCGGCTATTTCCGGCCAGATGAGCGCCCAGCAAGCGGTCAGCATGCTGACCCGGGGCACCAACCTGGAAGTGGTCTCCGACGGCACGAACGGATTGATCGTTCGCCGCCCTTTCATGCGCCGCGCGGTGGAACAGGTGCCATCGACCGTGGGCGGCGGCGCGGCGGCACCGGTAGAGAGCGTGGTGGTGAACGGCTTTAAGGCCAGCCTTGAGAAAGCACTGGATCAAAAGCGCAACGCCTTGGATTCCTCGGATTCTATCCTGGCGGAAGACATTGCCAAGTTTCCCGACCTGAACCTGGCGGAATCCATACAACGCATCCCCGGCATCGCGCTCGATCGTCAGGCCGGCGAAGGCCATCAGATTGCCGTGCGCGGCCTTTCGCCTGAATTCACCCGCGTGCGCATCAACGGGATGGAGGCTTTGGGCACAGCCGGGTCATCGAGCGTGCAAGGCACCAATCGTGGCCGCGCCTTTGACTTCAATATTTTCGCCTCGGATCTGTTCTCTGGGATAACCGTCCACAAGTCGGCCTCGGCCGATATTGAGGAGGGCTCGCTGGGCGCCACGGTCGATCTGACCACTGGCCATCCTTTCGACCATCAGGGCTTTCTTTTCACGACCAATGCCCAGATGGGCTACAATGACCTGTCAGGGTCGGGCAATCCCCGTGTCGCAGCGGTGGTTTCCGATACCTTCCTGGGCGGCAAAGTGGGGGTGTTGTTCTCAGCCGCTTTCAGCGTCCGCAATACGCTGGAAGAAGGCTACAGCACCGTCCGGTTCCAGAACGACAACACGCCGCAGAACGCCACGCATAGCAATCCGGCGATCGGCGGCTGCAACGCTACCACTCTCCCAAGCGGGGCAGGCACACCGGTACTTGTCAATGGCGCATCGGATACCTGCAGCCAGTCCCAACGCTTCCTCAGCGTCAACGGGCTTTCGAACGCCGCGACCCCGGCCGGCGGCACGGCGACGGAGTATGACATTGTCAACGAAGCCTACCGTCCACGCTTCGCCCGCTACGATCTCGTTACCAATCATGAAAAGCGTATCGGCCTGACCAATTCGATCCAGTGGCAGCCCGACGACGACACCTTGCTCACCATTGATTCGCTGTATGCGAATTATCAAATGCAGCGTCAGGAGGAATATCTCGAAGCCAATTCGCTGGGCGGCAACAATTTCAGGACCAGTCCCCTGGGCGGGACGGGCACGCCTGTCAGCCTGGGTAGCGGCAATATCGCCGTCACCTCCTACACCTTGGATTCGGTTCACAACAATTTGACGGCGCTGACTGCCAATGGCGTGGGCCTCAGGTCCGAACATTTCATTACCGATATCGGCTCGCGCTTTGGGCAGGTTACGGCAGATCTCAGCCACAGCTTCAGCCAGGACTTCAAGGTCCACGCTTTGGCCGGCTGGTCGGAATCCCACATGCAGGAACCGATCGAGACTACCCTTACCTATGACTATAACGGCGGCCAAGCCGCCAATGGAACCTGGCTTGGCGCCCAGGGCTACAGCTATCAGTATTTCGGCTATTCGGCGATGCCGGCGTTGAAATATGGCAGCGCCGCGGACTCAAGCGGCAATGTCACCGGTCTCAACAACTGGTTCATCTCCCAGATGCGGGAGCGGGCGGAAGCCAATTACAATTCTTTCCGCACGGTCAGCGCCGACGCGGAATATCACCCCTTCGACTGGCTCAAAGTGTCAGGCGGAATCGATTACAAAAATTACGGTTATCGCACCGTATCGCTGCAACGCTCGAACGGCACGACCTCCAACCAGGATTTCAACATCCCGGCGGATATTCGGGCTGCGGACCTCACGCAGTTTTCCCAACTGGTGACCTTGCGGGGCATCGACTTGCCGGCTGGTGTAGGGACCAGTTGGATGGTCCCAAACATCAACGCTTTCAATAGCAAATTTGATATCTGGAACCCGACCGCGGAAAATGGCGCCTTCAAATTCGGCCCGGAGCCGGCGCTGACCTCCAACGGTTCTGTGCGGGAGGGCGACTTGGGCTTCTGGCTGCAGTTCGACTGGGATGCCAAATTTTATGGCGTTCCTTTCCGGGGCAATGTCGGTGGCCGTTATGTTCAAACCGACAGTGAATCTTTGGGCTACAGCTATAACAGTGTGGCCAAGGCTGTCGTGCCCGCGGACGTGACACAGAGTTATCACAACTTCCTGCCGGCCTTGAATGCCGTTCTTGAGCCAGCGGATTCCTTCCTGATCCGGCTCAACCTGGCGCAAACCCTGACACGGCCCGGCCTCCAAAGCATGCTCCCGGGTGCTGCGGTCAGCCTGTCGGGAGCCAATCGCAATGTCACCACAGGCAACCCGCTGCTGAAGCCATACACCTCGAAGAATGTAGATCTGAGCTTTGAGTGGTACTATGACAAAGGCGCCTTGCTTTCGTTCGCCTTCTTCTACAAGCACCTTGACACTTTCATCCAGACCATCACGTCGCAAGTGCCTTTCGCAGGCAATACGGCAGGTTTGCCGGTAAGCCTGGTGCAGGCGGCGTGCGGCACGTCCTACGGAGCGGCCTGCAATGAGAACCTGATCTGGAATTTCTCACAGCCAATCAATAGCAAGGGCAGCCCGCTTTATGGTGCGGAAATCAATTGGCAACAGCCATTCGACTTCCTGCCGGACTTCTGGTCGAACTTCGGCGTGTTGGCCAATGCCACATTCGTGCAGGCCAAGCAGTACTATCTCAACGCCAATGGGACAGTGAATACCTATGCCGACCTGAACAATCTTTCTCGGACCTCCTTCAACGCCACCTTTTATTATGACGATAGCGTCTTCCAGGCCCGTATCGCGGGGGCGTTCCGCAGCAAATACATTGTCAGCATCAATCCGGGCAGCCTGAATGATCAGTTGATCACTGCGCCGACCTTCAATCTGGATTTCTCGTCCAGCTATAAACTCGACGACAATTTCACGTTCAGTCTCGAGGCGGTCAATCTGACCAACCAGGGCCAGAATCAGTACACCGATTCCATCGGCCAGCGCCCTTATGTGTTGCATTACACCGGCCGCGAATTCTTCGCGGGGGTTCGGTACACCTATTAAGTCTCCTTGCCCATGAACTTCACCCGTCGTTTCACGCTTGGTACGCTGTTTGGCGGCGGCGCAATAGTTGGCGGTCCATCATTTGGACAAGTGGCATTTGGGCAAGCGGCAGCTCCCGACTGCATAGCGCGACATTCCGCAAATTGGGCGCGCGGGGTTGAAGGCCAGCGCAAGGCAGATCTGGGCGATGGCACGTTTCTCAATCCGATTGTGGCTGGAGATCATCCCGATCCCAGCATCCTCAAGGATGGCGAGGATTACTATCTGGTGTTTTCCACCTTCGACGCCTATCCGGCTTTGAGGGTCTGGCATTCCCGCGACATGGTGAACTGGGTTCCGATCTCGGCGGCACTCAACAAAGCGATCGGATCATTGTGGGCGCCCGAGATCTGCAAAGTTCGCGACACATTCTACATCTATGCCCACGCGCGCACGGCGGACTATCGCTCCATCTATGTGGTAACGGCGAAAAGCCCTCGCGGCCCCTGGAGCGAGCCGGTCGACTTGAAACTGACGAAGCACATCGATCCCGGCCATGTCGTGGGTGAAGACGGCAAGCGGTATCTGTTTCTGTCCGGTGGCGATCGTGTGCAACTGTCCGATGACGGCCTTTCGACCGCGGGACCGGTCGGCCACGTCTACGATCCCTGGCATTACCCGGAAGATTGGGTGGTGGAGAGCTTTTCGCCGGAAGGGCCCAAAGTGCTTCGCCACGGAGACTATTTCTATATGGTGTTGGCAGTTGGTGGCACCGCCGGCCCGCCGACCGGGCATATGGTGATCGCAGCCCGGTCCCGCTCCGTGCATGGGCCGTGGGAGCATGCGCCCAACAATCCGATCGTGCGCACCAATTCGGCGTCGGAGAAATGGTGGTCGCGTGGCCATGCCACGCCGGTCGAAGGGCCGGATGGCAGTTGGTGGCTGATCTATCACGGCTATGAGAACGGTTATTGGACCTTGGGCCGCCAGACGCTGCTAGATCCCATGCGCTGGACCAAGGATGGTTGGTTCACAGCCGAAGGCGGCGATCTTTCCCGCCCTATTCCCAAACCGCGCGGCGGCAAGCCTTCGCCGAATGGTTTGGCGTTTTCCGATGATTTCCGTGCCAACCGTTTCGGTACGACCTGGAGCTTCTATGACCCGGGTCCGAATGAGATGTCGCGTGTGCGCTATGAAGATGGCGCGATGGTGGTCAAGGCAAAGGGCGCTCAGCC
>Ga0105249_10006131_pt1 | contig 10429 bp, 11 predicted proteins | sample KBSS44metaG_FD_81522 | JGI IMG/M metagenome (GOLD analysis project Ga0105249, IMG submission 81522) | Switchgrass rhizosphere microbial communities from Kellogg Biological Station, Michigan, USA - KBS S4-4 metaG | ecosystem: Host-associated > Plants > Roots > Rhizosphere > Soil | place...
TAAAGGAGTGATAAAGCAATTTATAACAAAATTCATATTTGCAGTATGAAGTATAGCCAAAAGGAAGTGAAAGATTTAAAATCTATCCTTAAAAGCAATCATGAAGAATCACAATCTTATTTAAAAGGGTTGCAAAAAGAAATAGATATCCATTTTGTTCTTAATTCGCTCACTACGTTAAATCATTTAATTCTTACAGACCAGCTTAAAGCTCATTTATACAGTGTTAAGCTTGCACAGGTATATAAATATTTCCTGGTAGGCAATAAACAACCTCTTGTTTTATTAAAAAATGAATTGGAATTCATCGATGATTACTTCTATCTTTTACAATTACGATATGGCAATAAATTGCAACTTGATATAGTGATTGATGATGGATGCAGCAACAGTATAATGATACCTCCTTGCTCACTGCAGTTATTAATTGAGAATGCCGTTAAGCATAATGAATTTAGCGATGAAAAACCTTTACTAATAGCAGTAATAGTAACTGAAAAATACCTGGAGGTTATAAATCATATACGGCCGAAACCATGGCCTGTAAATTCAACACATGTTGGCCTCGGGAATCTGAGGTCAAGGTATAAGCTGATCTCCAATAAAGAGATTGTAATTGAATGTGGCAAAGGAATGTTTACTGTAAAGCTGCCGATTATCCAATCCCGCAAAACAATTCCCGTTTAATAAATAAAGGCATGTTAAGAGCAATCATTATTGAAGATGAAAGACCTGCGATGGAAATACTGTTGTACACTTTGACAGAGATAGAAGCTGATGTACGTATTGAAGCAGTGCTTTCCAGTGTAGCGGAAAGTATTCTTTATTTATCAACTAAACCGAAGGCCGATATTATTTTCAGTGATGTTCAGCTAAGCGATGGCTTGTCATTTGAAATTTTTAAAACTGTTGAAGTTTCTATACCCGTTATTTTTATCACCGCTCATGATGAATTTATTATAAATGCCTTTGACTCCAATGGCATCGATTATTTACTTAAGCCTGTCAATAAAAAGGAAATAAAAAAATCACTATTGAAATACAGGATGTTTGAACAGCATTTCATTAATAATAATTATGTTATTAATAAAATTGCAGGGCATCTTGGTTCGCCAAAAAAAAGAAGATTAATTGTACGAAAAGGTTTGGAATACATTCCTCTTAAACCAGATGACATAGTTCTGTTTTATACGGAAAATAAAATTGTGTATTTAATAGACAGGCAAGGGAAAAAATACCAGGCCGATAAAAATCTTTCTGAACTGGAAGAAGAGCTTGATAAAAAAAATTTCTTCAGAGCCAACCGGCAGTATTTGCTTAATATTAAATTCGTGAGGGGATATAAATCTTACGAAACGGTAAAGCTGCTTGTTGACCTTGATGTAATGATACCTGATCTGGATCATCAAATTATTGTAAGCCAGGAAACCGCTCCACTATTCAGGCAATGGATGTTCAATGCCTGAAAACTCCTATTACTTTTTTATGTATGGTAATATATCCGGAAGATTAAATTATAAATTTGATCACCCTGTTACTTCAATAACTGTACAGCCACTTATTTTGAAGGATAAGAAAATAAATTATGATGATCTATTAATGTTTAGAAAACTGTCAAACAAATTATGTCTTGGCAAATTCCTGCTATTGTTGATTTTTATACTGCTTTACTCAGCATCCTTTTCTCAGAAATATAATTTTATCAATTATAGTGTAGAACAAGGGTTAGCCCAGGCCCAACCAGGAAGTATTATCCAGGATAAATATGGAATGATCTGGATAGCAACATTTGGCGGCATTAGCAGGTTTGATGGACAGACATTTTATAATTATTATAAAAAAGATGGGCTAAAGTCACAATTCATATATACACTTTATTCTGGAAAAGATGACAGAATATGGCTTGGTATGCAGGATGGTATTCAATCATTCGATGGCCGGGAATTCAAAACATATTCTTTTCCATCCGGAATAAAGTCTAACGCAGTTGTTAATATCCGTTCAGACGAAGCCGGGCATATTTTCGCTCATGTAGCTTCCGGAAACCTTCTTTCTATACAGGAAACCGGGCAGGGGGATTTTATAAAAAATTTTGAAGAATCGGTTATCACAACAATTGCAACCGATAAACATAATATAGTTTTTGCTGCAGTATATAAAAAGGGGATTTACCAATTGATTAAAGATAAATGGGAGCCAATACCCAATGTTATGCGGCAGCTTGATACAGGGATCATCATTCAACAAATTTATTTTGATGCAGGAAATAAAATATGGTTGCTTACAAATAATGGAGTCTATACGGATATTCATGGAAGCCTGGTGAACATTATCCCTCATGACAGAATTAAATCCAATTTATTAAGCATCGCAGAAGATTCAAAAGAACGAATATGGATCGGCACGTCAAAAGGAGCATATATAATTGGCAAAGAAAATGAGATTGAATATGTAGGAGCTGCTTCCGGTCTCACAGATAATACAGTGTACAGTATTATTAAAGACAGGGAAGGAAATTTATGGTTCGCAACGGATGGTGATGGTATTTATAAATTAACGAATGGACCTCTTGTATATTATAACAGCACTCAGGGCCTCAATGGAAATATAGTAATGGGCATCGTCAAAGATTCCGCGGGAAACATTTGGGTAGGTACCTCGGAAGAAGGACTTTCTAAATATGATGGCCATAAGTTTACCCGTTTTCCCATATCATCCTCAAGAGCGGAATCACAAAAAACAAACTGCCTTTTTTACGATTCAAACAAAAGATTATGGATTGGCACATTAGGCGGTGGGCTTTGGATATGGCAGAATGGAAAATTCACCGAAGTATTGACAGAAAAAGGCAATCACTTTAGAGAGATTGCTTCAATATATGAAGACAGTCAAAAGACGATATGGGCAACAATGTCTTTTGGGGTTTATTATTATGCGAAGGGTACCATGCACAAGGTAAGTGCTATTACTCAGCCTTGCTTTAGCGTAATTGAAAAAGGAAAAGATACGATCCTTATTGGCGCTTCATCCGGATTACTGCAACTGGTTGACAAATCAAAACTCTCCCTTATTGATATGCCACAGAAGAAAATAACTTCTGTAAGCTGTTTTACAAAATGGGAAAACTATATTTTACTTGGCACCGGTGATGATGGAATAATATTTTGGGATCCCCATACGAATAAGACATTACAATGTTCCTCTAAAGATGGCCTTTCATCCGATTTTATTTTTAGTTTGTATAATGATGGCAGCAATAACATTTTTACAGGCACGGGTCACGGAGTAAGTAAAATAGTGTTAAATGAAGAAACAAAATCATTTACAGTAAAGAATTATTTTTCTTTTAATAATCCTTATGGCCCGGAATGTAATCTGAATGTGGTACAGAAATCTGACGATGGAAAAATTTGGTTCGGCACTACCCGTGGGATTGTGGTCTATAACCCTGCTGATTCAATAGAAACTACGACAGCACCATTAATCTATCTTAAATCTGTTGACCTGTTTTCAAAAAAAATAAGTACCAGTATTGCAAAAGATTCAATCCAGGTATGGAATAATATTCCTTATAATATGAAACTTTCACATCTGCAAAACCATCTTACATTCGAATTCACCGGTTTATATTTTTCTAATCCATCAAGCATAAAATACCGTTATAAACTGGAAGGAGCAGATACAGCTTATTCAAATTTGATAACGATACCCAAAGTAATTTATTCGAATCTGCGGCCGGGAAAATATAGTTTTAAAGCATTTGCAGTAACAGATAATGGGACAGTGTCTTCAAACAGTATTAATTTCCGCTTTACTATTGAAGCGCCTTTTTACCAGCAATTTTGGTTTAAGTTAATTATTGTTTTGGTTTTAATTGGTTCAGGTGTTTTAATTCAGCATGGCCGTAACCAGTTGAAAGCAAAAAGAGCCGCAACCATTGATAAAATAAGAAAAGAAGAGCAGCAAAAAATACAGGAAAGAACATCCGAGGACCTCCATGATGATTTAGGAAATAAAATAACCCGTATTTCAGTATTAGCAGATATACTTCAAAATAAAATTGATAAAGAGGATACTGAAAAAAAGAAATTGGTAACACAGATCAAAGAAAATGCAAGATTGATTTATCTCGGGACCAAAGACATTATATGGTCATTAACCCCTGGCAATGACAACTTATATGATGTATTGGAAAGATGCCGGGTTTTTGGAGTTCATCTTTTTGAAGATACAAATATTGAATTTGTAACGGAAGGTTTGCACGAACAGTTAAAAGAAATAAAGATACCACTTGCTGTAAGCCGCAATCTTGTTATGATAATACAGGAAGCTTTAAATAATATTCTGAAACATTCAGACGCTTCAAAAGCTCTTTTTTCAATAGCCTGTGAAAAAAAATCTGACCTTTTTGTTATAATTTCTGATAACGGAAGGGGTATGAATAACGCTGTAGCAGGAAATGGCCTGGGAAATATTCAAAAGAGACTATCAAGAATCGGTGGCAGCATAATAATGAACACGAACAAACCGGGCCTGGAATTGAAAATATCATTAAAAATCCCCCAAATGGAGGGATAAAGCAGTTTATAACTAAATACATATTTGTAATGCGAAAGAATACCACACAAAAAAAAGAGTTTGATATGGACACTACGGTTGTATTGATCGAAGATGACCAAACGATAAGAGAAGGAATCGCTTACCTGATTAATAGTACTGACGGCTTTAAAGTCATCAATCAATATAATTCTTACACAGATGCAGAGAAAAATTTTCTAACCGATACTCCTGATGTAATATTATTGGATATAGAATTACCCGGCATTAATGGGGTGCATGCTATACCAATGATCAAAAAGAAATTACCGACTGTTCATATTTTAATGCTGACAGTGTATGAAAACGAGCAAACGATCTTCAGGGCTTTAAGCAACGGCGCTTCAGGTTACCTTACTAAAAATATGCCCTCGTCAAAAATAACTGAAGCGATAAAAGAAGTAATGGAAGGTGGTGGCCCAATGAGTGCTGGAATTGCAAAGCTGGTAATACGATCATTTCAAAAAAATGCCGACACTCCTCTTTCAAAAAGAGAGACAGAAGTGCTGGAAGGAATCTCGGAAGGAAAAAGCCGGAGCAAGATTGCAAAAGACCTTTTTATTGATCTTGAAACTGTAAAAACACATATCAAAAATATCTACAACAAGCTTAATGTAAATTCAAAAGAAGATGCTTTGAAGGTAGCAAGACAAAGCAAACTAATTTAACGGTACAATGAAATTTCGTACACTCATTCTGTCCTTTTTCATTTCGATAGTTGTCAAAGCACAACCGGATGATGAATCCATCAAAAATATTATTAACAGCTTTTTTGATGGCATGGAATCGAATGATACCGCCAGGATTCGGGCCACACTCGATAACGCCTGTTTTTTGAAAACAATCTATGTAATCCCAAAAGGAGAAACATTGCTCACAGAAGATAAGATTGAAGATTTTTTTATGAAGTGATCAAGGCTAAAGGAATAGATGCAGATGAACAACTGCTAAGTTTTGAAATCAAAATTGATGGTGCTATGGCAATAGCCTGGACTCCTTATAAAATATATTTCAATAAAAAGTTTTCATATTGTGGGGTAAACGTCTTTAGCATGATCAAAAAAGACGGAGCCTGGAAAATATTCGGCGTCACTGATACAAGAAGAAAACAGAATTGCGATTGATAAATCTCTTTAACTTTTCTGACCATTTATCCATATCACTCCTTTCGGGTGACTTTTTCTGCGTAGTGAAAGTAGTTCTATAAATATAGCCTGCTATGCAAAAGAACATTGCATCCCCCAAAAGAAGGGATTTTGAAAAAATCTCCAACCTTTTGCAGTGTACTTAAGTAGCTATAAGGTAAAACCTAAAGTTTACACAGAAAAAAATGAAATCTTTTATCACACTCATTATTATTTTGCTGGTTTGTGAAAGCCGGCAGGAAATCAAGGCTCAGCAATCTGTATTATTCGAAGCGGGGCCGTCTTATTTTTCAAATAACCTGCCGGATAATTATACGCACCTGTACGATTTCATAGGATTTACATTCAATACAAGAATTTTATTTGCTGAAAAAACAAATTCAGCGTTTTCAATCGAAGTGCCCCTTTCTGTACGAAGCCATTTTGCCGGAGAAATAATGAACCGTTTTAGCTTGCAAGTACCTCTGTATCTCACATATAATATTGGCGCCGGCGCATCAGGAAATAGTTCCGAAAAAAAGGCTGGCTATTTAGCAGGGATAGGTTGGGGATACTTTTATCAGCAGGCATTCGCAAAACAAATTGAACAGCCTCAATACAAAGAATCCATTTCGATAACAGGGCCGGAAGCAGAATTGGGTTTGCGGTTTGCACTAAGAAAAATAGACCTGTTTAAGGTTAATAAAAAAATTGTGCATCCATCTGTCACTATAAGAATCTCGCATTTGTTCAACTTAAAAGATTCTAATCACGATATAGGTTCTGTGTCTGCACTGGCAGGATTTGCATTTTGATCAATAAACATTCTTTTAGTATAATGATAAATGGTATGAAAAAAACGGTAATCGTAGGATTGACAATAGTGTTCTATTCCTGTGCCTCCATAAAAGTTGATGTCCCGGCAAAGTTTGCTGCGGAAGCTACCAACATGCATGTCAAAGGTCTTCGGGGATGGAGACCTTCTCCAAAATTATCATTTGGAAAATATTTTACATCAGCAGTAAAAAAGGGGTTGGTAGCACAAAAGGAAAAAAATAATATTCCCGGAAGCTTTTTGGGAACACAGGAAATGTTGCATTTATTTAATATTTCGAAAACAGATATTACCGCAACTGAAAAAAATAAGTTTCATTACAAGCTTAGTGATGGAAGGCTTTCGGCAGAAATAATTTGCCTGGAAAAATTTACTTCGCAAAATCAACAATTAGGTGGTCCGCACATTGGCCTTTATTCAAAAACATTAAATGCCGAATATTATTTGACAGGCTTCATTCAAAACATCAAAAACAAGGACACTTCATTATGGAATCTGCAGTTGTATTCTAAATATAATAACGCCGAAAATATTAACCAGTTCCCTATTGTTATTCCTGGTATTGAACAAGCCGGATATTTAATCCACGATAACGATTCCATAACAATACAACCGGTTAAGATTAATAAGATCACAACCCGGAAAAATAAAACTGATATTCCTGTAAGATTGCTTTCCGGTTATGAATTCAGAATAGATGACGGAGTGATTGGAATAGTAGATATATTAAATGACAATATCTGGTTGTATAATGATTTGGATGATGATACCAAACTGATTATTGCTGCTGCTGCATCAGCTATCCTGCTTCGCAAACAAAACCATTGATAAAAAATAATTAGTGATTTCTCCTGCTGATAATGCAATGCTAGTTCAAGAGTGCCGTGCCAATAACAGTAAGGCCCAGGAATTATTTTTTAAAAAATTCTACCCTTTTGCTATGCAAACAGCCATGCGCTATAGCCGTGATGAACATGATGCTGCCGATATTTTAAGTGTATCGTTTACTAAGATTTTCAGAAGCATTCATTCATTTGACTTCAACAAAGGATCACTACATGCATGGATCAAAAAGACAGTAATAAATGAGGCTTTAACGCAACTCAGGTCAAGGCAAAAATTTAATCATGCTGAAATAATTGATAAGACAGAAGAGCATAAAACCATTAACCCGGTTATGGATAGGATTGATGCAAAAGATTTGTTGGAACAATTAAGGAAACTTTCTCCTGTAAGACAGTTTATTTTTAATTTATACGTTGTGGAAGGTTATAATCATGAAGAAATTTCACTCATTACAGGGATAAAAACAGGTACATGTAAATGGCATTTGCATGAGGCCCGCAAAGAACTTCAGCGACGTATACTCAATTTAAAAAAAGCATGAATACACAATCGGCATTTGATAAATTTATTGCAGACAAGTTAGTTGAATTGCCTGTGCCTGATTTAGCTAAGAATATCTGGCAACAAATCCATACACAATTACATCAGAATATTCCAAATGACACGGCTAAAAAAATTTCTACGCCGGCGCAAAGTTACAAGATGTCGGAGTGGGTGATCATAATTACGACGGTTGTTGTAGTGATTGGATTGATTATTTTAAACCAGAAAAAAAAGGGACCTGCGTATAAGCCACTAAAGAAGTCAATCCCTTTTCATCAATATGATTTCCCTAAAACTGATAGCATGACCATAAAACACTCAATTAAGAAAAACTCCACTACACCAATAATTGATCTGAAAACAAAAACAATGCAGGCGGATACTTTGGATTATCGACCTGCCCCATTGCAGGCTCTTCCTGATAGTATCAGTACTGAAATAAAAAATGAAAAGGTGCCTGTTCGGTTACCAGCAATAGATTCGTTAAAAAGAAAACCAAAAGGAGTAAAAGGAATCAGTGATTCAGATTACCAGATTATGATAAAAAACGATAGCCTGCAATAGCCTTGCAGGCATTATCCTCCCCCTTATCGGGGGATTTAGGATAACTGTTTAAACTTTTATTGATGTATCACTTCCTATTAATCGTTTTTAGCTAAGTCTTTGACCGTTTAGCATAACCTTTAAACCATTGCTATGAAACCTATTAAAATTTTATTCGTCGTTTTGCTTTTTCATTCAATCAATGGATATTCACAACAACAAAGAAAATCTATTTCCATTGGCAGCCAAATAGATTTTCCCCTTCGTGTTTTTCAAAGTAATAAGGCAATCGGCTCAGGTATAAATTTGAAAGGAGAATTCTTTTTATCAAATCGATTGTCAGGTACATTAAGTGCCGGATACTCTTTTTTCAACGGAAAACTAATTTACTGGGACGGAACAACTGATAAAAATTTTGCCTTGATTCCTTTATTAGCAGGAGCCAGATACTATTTTCAAAAGTTCTATTTAAATTTTGAAGCAGGCCTTGCCATTAAGGCAAGCGATAATGTCTATACCAATTTGGCATTTGTTCCCTCGGCAGGAATTTTAATTAACCGGTTAGACCTTGCAATCAGATTATTTTCAGTTTCTCAACTGGGGGTTTCAATTCCGGAAAATACTTTTTTGCAAAAAGGTGGTTATTCTTACCTGGGTCTCCGTGTATTTTATAGACTGAATAAATAATAGTATTCGTTTTCTATTTTTTTTAAACCTCATTTATGAAAATTTTTCATTGACCTTTCTCCCCCTTTCCGGGGGATTTTTTTTAATTCCCAACGATCAATGCAAATAGCAAGTATAGATAAAGTATTCATTCATTATTAAATATTGTTTATGAAAATCATTCTATCTGTTCTCGTACTTGTTTGCCTCGTACAATTGTCCTGTCAACCAGAAATATCCGGTCTGAAATCTAAACCCGATCCGGTGCAATCATTGTCAGAGTTTACAGAAAAAAACCGCAGCTCTGGTGAAACTTTTTCTATTCAAGGCAACAGTGAAATTTCATTGACAACATCAAGAGGAACAAAATTATCAATTCCTGCAAACGCTTTTGCGACAAAGGAAGGCAAACCTGTTACCGGAAAAATCAATTTATTTTTTAAAGAAATATTCACTCCTGCTGAAATGATCCTTAATGATCTGCCCACTATGTCAAATGATATGCCTTTGGAATCAGGCGGTGAATTTTATATAAAGGCTACAGAAAATGATCAACCTCTGAATATTAAACCGGGAAGCAGGCTGCAAATCGAATGGCCGAAAACAGCCATAGATATGAAAGGGATGCAGGTATTCAACGGGCTCCAGGATGCTGATGGAAATATAAACTGGATGCCAGATAATAATCCCGGCAATTTTATAATTGATTCCATTCTTTTTTCACACTCTTCACTTTTTTCTGACAATGTGAACTGGATTAATTGCGATAAATTTATCAATAGTCCTACCGTTAGTTTTACAGCTTATCCTGGCAATCTGCCTGTGCATGACAGTACAAATATATTTATACACCTCACCGGACGCAATACAGTAGTTAAAATGAGCTGGAAGCAAGGGGTTAATTGCTTTACCACTGATAAAATGCTCGCAATGCCATCTACTATTATTGGGATGTGTGTAAAAGACGGACAATTCTATGTTTCAATTACACCAAGCAATGTGCAGGATGGTCAATCGATCACAATGCATTTTTCTCCGCTAACAGAATCAGAGTTAAAGACAAGGTTAGCACAACTTCATTAGTATTAACCCAACATTAAACTTTATAACATGAAAACACTTTTTTTCATCTTCGCAACTTTCATTGCATTAAGTTCCTGCGATAAACCTTCAATATGTGAGGTCAGTAAAGAAAATATCATAGGATCTTATAAACTTACTGCCGCTACATACCGGTCAAACAGCACAACAACGGAAATAGATTATTATGATGTGA
>Ga0105249_10006135_pt1 | contig 10427 bp, 20 predicted proteins | sample KBSS44metaG_FD_81522 | JGI IMG/M metagenome (GOLD analysis project Ga0105249, IMG submission 81522) | Switchgrass rhizosphere microbial communities from Kellogg Biological Station, Michigan, USA - KBS S4-4 metaG | ecosystem: Host-associated > Plants > Roots > Rhizosphere > Soil | place...
CGCTTTTTTACGGTGCCGATTCGAACCCAGATTTTCCAAGTAGTACTGTCGTCTATAGATCGTGTCGTAGTAGGCTTCGACGGCTTCAGGCGGAGACTTCGCCTTGCTCGCGACGTTATCTCCAGAGGGCCAGTTGCCTTCATCTTGTCGTGCGGTCATCTCACTACGAATCCGTTTCCAGAAACGCCGCCATCGCTCTTCAGCCTCTGGAACGTGGAATGGCCTACGCTTGATTTTCAAGCTGCGACCTCCGTGAGCATTCTGTGCATGATGCGCTCGACGTCCGCAAGTTGTTTTGCCTCTCGTTCGCGCTGTGCTTTGATCGACTGCTGACCCTTGCGCCAACCACGCAGCCATGCAATGTATTCCGCACCGGTCGAAAAGGTTCGTGGTTCGTAATGCTTGTCGGCCACCCCGCGGACATAACCGAGAGATTCCGCTTGCTGTAATCGCCATTCGAGAGGCCCTGGCATGGATCTCATGATTCTCCGCCTGATGTTGATGATTGAGGCGCAGCCGTGGCGCCGGAAAGTTTCTGCTGCTGAGGCTGCCGGCTGCTTCGTGCATTGTCGATCGCCTTCAGCACCCGGCCTCTTGCACATCCACAGCGCTCCGCAACCTCGTGCCCGAAGAGATCGCGGCCCATCACAAATGGAGAGCTTTTGCAGACCGAACATCCGGCGGGCAGCGGACGTTTTTCCTGCTTCACTTTTGCCATCAGATAAAATAATCACCCAATTTTATGTTTTCCGATAATACTTATATTAACCGCCGATTTAACGGCAATAACAGGTGCATCTTTCGGCCATAAATCATTCAAATCTGGGCGTAATTGCTCTAGTTCTCTGCGTCCTCCTGCGTCCAAACCAGCATAAATACTGATCATACGCGCATTTGATTCCTCCTGAGTTTCTATTGATTTCTGAGGCGAATCCCGCCCTCGGTCCCGAATATTCTGCACCACAGCCGGTACCGTCCCAAGATAAAGCCCCGCTGACGCTTGTCCCTTGAACCACGCAATTCGAACGGCCTCCGCAATTTCACAGTCCGACGCATCAGGACATACCTCGTGAACTTTGGCGGCCAGCCTCATCGCGAACTTTCGATTCACTGTAGGGAATCTGTCTCGCATCGCAAGATGGGTTTCATCGACCACAACAACAACAGATTTCTCAGTTGGTTGTGGTTGGGAAAGGGAAGGTTGTGGAAAGGATAAGGAAGGCCGAATTTTTCCATCCACCGTGCTGGAATTTTCCGGAAAGAAAAACGCTAAGCCTCTATTCTTCAACGTTTTCTTAACCGTGTCATCGCAGTGTTCGGGCCAATCGTGGACAAGTAGCCGGTGAGTTTTGTCGAGATCGAGCCAACGTGAGCCCACGAGGGCCTCTACTAATTCATTCGCAGACGCCGGCGGGAATCCGCACGCCTCCGCAATGGCCCAGTTTGGAGCCTTACCAACGTCACCCTGAGGATGGTATTTTGCGGCATAGTGAAACAGGCGCTCGATTGTTCCATTGGCCCATGGAAGAGCCCAGCGAGCCGGCACCTTCATGAGGTTGGCAAGCTCGCGCATCTTCCAGTGATCCGGCGCGCCACGTCTCATTTCCGAGCCCCTTGATCAGGCAAAGAGCCCCCATTGCGCGGCAATCTCAGCTTTACTCGGCTCTACCGGGGTACCTGAACGCCTCTCTGGAACCCTCGCCGCATCAATTCCATCTGCGATGGGATTCTCTACTTCGATCAGAGGAAGTTTTCGCCGGTCGATCCGGAAGACGCCGAAGCCAGAGGGCTCGATGCAGCCGTTCTGAAGCAGCCAGGCGAGACACAAATCATACTTGAGGCCGCAGATCCATCCGCCGTTGATCTGCATCACAGCATCTCATCGGAGATGGCGGGATAAGGGAAGCGTCGAATGGCACGCTCCACCTGGTCGAGAGTCGATGGATCGAGATTCTCACAGGGAAGCGTACGCAGGTATTCGACGTGCGCGGCCCATGCTGCGCGGTTTTCGTCCTGAGTTTTCATGAGCGCTCTACCCACCGTCGATAGTTTTCGTGGGCTGATTTATATTCAATGGCCGCCTTGCCAGCGTACTCATAGGCCGTTCGTTGCTGAGCTTCGGCTAGCTCTACCGCAGATCCGGCTAGCTTTATCCCGGCATCCACTGAGCGAATGATCGACTCCCAAGCTTCCTCTTCGGTCTTGAAGTGCGTATTTACATAACACTTCATTCCGCCCTTCGTGAAGGCAGGAATGTCTCCGCTTGGCTCAGGATCGTATTCAAACGGGACTGGGGCGGTATCGCCGTCTGTACCTCGGTATCCGATCATATTTTCCCTCTCACCACCACAACTGATCACAGGCACTCGTGAATGTTACCCACAAGTCAAAAGGGCCTACTGCTCCCCTTTGCGAGACCTCCTGCTTCACCGAGTTCTCACCGCTACCACCGGCCTCCCGGATCACCCAATCGAGCAGCTCTTTCGCCCTCGCGAACTGATCTTTCCTCAACGGGACGGGCTTCTCCTTCACCTCGAACTCTTTCCACTCCTGGGGAGGTACTGACGCAAGAGGCGAAAATTTCACGAGATCGAGCGGCTGATGCCAACAGAACCGCTTCCCGGCAACTTCAAACTGAAAGCACCAGAACTCGAACCGCCACACACCGCGCCCTCCACACCGGCCACAGTCCAGATCTCCTGCGCCTCCGCAACCATGGCACATTTGCACCAGCCGATGTATCCAGGATGCCGAGCAGTAACCATGCCGGTAAAGTGCTTCGATGAGCGCATTTTTCAATCTGTAGATTTCGACTTTGTGAAGCTCGGAGCACTTTCGGTGCTTGGCATACCGGTTGAGTGAGAACATCCCTGCGCAGGCATCTGGGAGCGCGTCTGTCCAGTTGCCGTGGTACTGGTGGGGGATCTGAGCTTTCCGTTGCGCCTGAAGCTCTGCACGCTGCTGCCGGGCCTCTGCTCGTGCGATAAACCGGGGATCGCGCATCGCTTCAACTACTCGATCTCTTGAGTACAGGTGTTCGACCCAGCGGTAGGAGCCTTTAGCTTTTCGCTTCTCAAGGTCAGGCTTCCCGAGTAGCAGGGTGATGAGACCTGGAGTCCAGCCGCACTGTTTCAGCAGTGTGGTTTTGTTGGCTAGTGGGGGAAGAGCATCGAGGGTGGTTGTGGTCATGAGGCCGCCGCTCCGCGATCCCCCTCGATCAGGGTGCGGCCTTTGCCGACAATCTTCGGCAGCTCACGGCTTTCCTCCGTCACTCCGAAAAATCCGGATGCGCCTGGCGCACTGGCATTGATTGCCTTGACCAGATCCACCTCCACCTTGGCGCTGTTGATAATCGTTTGGGCAACATCGCTAATGACGCGAGCTCGTTCCAGGTCCATTGGCTTATCTGGATCCTTGAGCGCCTCAAGCGTTTCAAACAGATGGTTACGAAGGTCCGTAATCTTATTCCTTGCCATTATCGAGATTCCTCAGCTTTCTTTTCAACGCGCCATTCAATTGGATGACTTCGGCAAGCTCGCGCGGCAGGCGACACCACATCGAATTGCGCCGGGCATTGTCGGCCATCGAGAGCAACTCCAGGTTTTCGATCGAGCAGTTACTCCGATTGCGATCCTTGAACGAAACCACGTGCTTGGGCGGGATCGGCCCTTTGTTCTGCTCCCACACGTAGCGGCCATACAGCGGCCAGACCTTCGTATTTCCGAAGCCGGTCGCCTCCTTTCCGTGTTCGGCCTCCCTCACCTTGATGCGCAGATAGCCCTCGGAATCAGCGAGGATCGTTCCCACTGGCCTCCAGTTATTCGCCGCTATGCCTGACCTCACGCCATTCTGAAACTGCGTCTCCCTCATCCGGCCAGGCCCCCATCCTGGACGACGCAGACCCTTATTAAAGGGCACAATTCCTTTTTTGAACTGCGTGCGCTCGCTCCCCGGCCGCATCTCGCCCTTATGGAGCCTGCCGCTCTCGGGACTATCGAGGAACTCAGGCGACTTTGTAAGATCGAGCTTCTGAGCCATGCCGTAAGTCGCGGAAACGCTGCGCCCCAACAGCCTCGCAACGTCAACAGTTGGCCGCGCAGGATACAACCGCCTCATCGAATACATATCCTGAACATGCCAGAAGCGCCCGTTCACTTACGCCCTCTTCCCCTTCTTCGCCGCCTCACCCTCAGCCTCCACCGTGGCCTCACGAAATACCTTGCGCATCCCTCTCTTCGGGATACCGCCTCCTGGTACAGACCAGTGCCAGTAGCCTTGCTCCAGCCACACGGTAGCTCGAACTCCATCCCCAATATGTCGAAGCTCCCAGCGGTGAGTGCCGCGCTCTACTTGCTCCCAGATTGGCTCGTGATTTACAGGTGATGCGGTAATCATCGCTTCTGTCCCTTTCCAAACGTGTGATAAGGCCTCAGATCGGGACCATGCCTCTCCTCGGGAGGTGGTAGTGGTTGAGGCCGTTGTTCCGGCGGGACGATCCACTCTCCGTCGACCATGAGAACCTTGCACTGCGGACCATCGCCGGTTAGCTTTTGTGCTGGCTCTTCTCGATTCCACTGATCCCTCATATTGGTGGCTTGACTCACAGATTCTCGATTCCAAAACGTTTCGCGGCACTAGAAACCATCTCGAACAGTGGAGACCCGCGCTTCAATCCCTCAACGTTTCCCCAATTCATCAACATGGCAACGGCCTCAAGATATGGCGGTATCCGTTCCAGGTATTGACAGTCGCCCAAGCTCTTCCCTGACTTGTGGTGGATGACGATCCACCGAGGTTGCTTTCTGGATTCATCGCGGAAGCATGCAAAATCTGGGAAGTCCAGGCCAAAGCAGATCCCGTTAACCCGCTCCCGCTTTACCTTTCCGGCCTCATCTCGATACACGCGCGAGAATTCAATTTCGACGCAGGTAATCGATGATGGAACCTCGTATGCCAAGGCAGCCATCTGAAGCTATACCCGCGACCCTCTGCGATCCCGCCCCTGCCCTCGATGACCGTTCACTCCTCGACCGTGAGCTTGTCTCGGATCTGGTTTCGCCTCATTTACTGTGAGGTTGCGCCCTCCGAATTCTTTGCCGTGCAATTCAGCGATTGCCGCTTTTGCCTCATCAGCCTCCGGCATCTCGACAAAGCCGAATCCTTTTGGAAGGTTCGTCTCTCTGTCATGGATGAGCTTTACTTCTGTGACTGTGCCGCAAGTCTCGAAGTACTTCTGAAGCTCGTCTTCTTTTGTTGCGTAAGATATACCGCCGACGAATAATCGCATGTGTTTCCTCAGTCCACCCTTAAAAAGCTCTCTACCCATACCCAAGGATTCGATTCCCATGGATGTTTCTTGCCGTTGATGGAGTCCCAGAGTTGAATGAAGCTGCCCCGCGCAGTACGATCCTGATGAACACCCGGGGAACTCTGCCACCACGCGGAGGGATCATCGGAAGATTGCATAGGCAACACCTGAATGCCCTCAGTCCGCGCATCAACTTCGGTGATGTCCTGGATCCTCTCCACTCTCACCTCGGTAAGTTCGACAGTGAGGCGAGAAAATCGACGGGGCAAGAAAATGCCAGGGCGCACTTTCCCATCAACGCCGCTTTTCGAGGGAATGTTAGGCCCATCAGCCAATCTCCAAATTGGAAAGGTTTCAGTTTGCCGAACCCACATCGCGTCAATCTCTCGCGGCGGAAGCGCATCCCACTCCTTACAGGTGACCCACGTTTCTCTCACCCACAGCCGATCACCGGGGACACCATGAGGGCACAAATTCAGGGTGGGTAGGCCCGATCCCCAAATGGCCCCCTTGATGTGATGGGCGATGCCACTAAAACCGTCCATGCCGCAATTCGGCTGAGGGTCGACCACCCGCCGCGTCATGGTCTTCCGGCCCTCTAGGATGGAGCGGACCATCGGACCCGAGAAGAGAATCGGCCTCTCTTTCACGCTCACGCCGCCCTCCGCATCGTCATCACCGACTCCGCCCTGCGTAACTTACCCCGCTTATCAGCTTCCTCATCAACCGCCGCCGCCAATTCAACCCAAAGCCTCAAAGGCCTCACCACTCTGCACTGAGCTTCAATTAACTGGTAGAGATACTCATCTGGTAACTCGGATACGAGTGTTCCGTTATGGGTACCGAAGGGCATGGTCATGATCATCATAGGAACCAACCACGAAGCCAAAACATCACCAGGCCGATAATCGCCAGCATCTCGACCATCACACCGAACATCGCCCACACCCAGCGCCTCTCCCACTTCCTCACCGCACCAGTCAAACCCGCGATCCGAAACTCAAGCTGCAAGTTATCTTCAAGTGCCGCATCCCTCTCCGCCTGAATAGCTCTCAGCCGTTCCTGTGACTCAGGATCTACTAAGCTGATGCCCATGGCTCTTGCTCGTATCTGATCGGCACTGGTAACTGGCAGTAACATCGAATCTTTTTCCTTTTCAGGCCTCCACGCTTACAACCACACTGCTCTTATCCGGTACCCACGAGGCGAGCTTCACTGCTCCACCCTTCCCGGAACTCTCCTGCATTTGCTCGAGCACCAGCTTCTCTACGGCAGTCTCGAGAGTCAGGATCACCTGCAAGGCCCCGTTGATATGGATCTCTACTTTCATATGTTCCCTTTCGCATCAATCAACCAGATCATCGATCGACCAGTTGACCCTAAGGATGACCAAAGCCCCGAGCGCCGCAGCCCACAGAGGAGCCACGCTCACGAGCCAAACGATCAATAGGGATGACCCGCAAACTCGAATGAAATTGAAACAGAGACGCATTTTTACCCTCTGCTGATCTCCGGGACCCCCGACTTGTCCCGACCATCAGCGGAGTGCTCCCTCCCGGAAGCAGATTCCGCAGTCTTCAATTGCCCAGTTGAGGTGGCTTGCCTTCCTCTCTTTCTGCGGGTGTATACCCCGCCCTAGTTTTTAACCGCTCAATTCAACACCTGGCCCGGTAGTGCAGCGCCGCCTTTTCCGTCAGTAACACTGCCCCAGAGCGCGACGCAGATGCTGAATTCAGAAGTCATGAAAAGCGGGAGCCCTGTTCCCCGGTTGAGAAGTAGGCTCCCGAACCCGGCCGACTTGAGGCGAAGGGGATCGCCAAATCACACACGCCGGAAAACTGCTTACTCCACTAGGATCTTGTTCGCGATCGCCGTGAGCATGGCCCGGTCGTTTGCATTGAAGCCGTCGCCGGTACCGCCGCCGCCCGATGGAACAGGAGCTGGCTTGTCGATGTCGTTATTGATGACCGAGAGTCCGAACGGGGACGCCACCAACGTTTCATTTGGGAGCAGGGCGCGGATCGGGGTCAGGTACTGATTACCCACCGGCTGCTTACCCTCCGGATTGTCGGTCGGAATGTTCACGACGGCCGCAAATGAGGACGGCATCGAAATATCCGTCACTACGGGCTTCTGTCCACTCGGGTCGAGATGCGCCGTGTGATAGGTGATCATCGCGAAGCCTTCCGGCGCTGAGGTATCGTCCCAGAGCTTGATGGGCATGAAGCTCACGAAGGGAGGCGCATCCTGGCCGGTCTTCGCCTTGTAGTCGGCTTGCCCCATGTACACCTTGATGGTGCTGGGGACTAGCCTGTCAATTGAGTATTCGCCCAGGCCTTCCGGCTGAGGCGGGTCGATGATTACTGCTGCTGCTTTATCACTCATAGCTTTCTCTTTCCTTTCAAAACTTCATTCACTGCAAAATTACTCCACATGAACTCTCATCGATCTCCTGGGCATCCCGGTTCATCAGGACTGAGCATCCTCTGCCGAAGCCCACAAACGCGCCTTCCTTCCAACCTCGCATCTGATACTGAGGGTCGGTAGTCATTGCTCCCTGGTAATTGACCAGTACTTCTCCACACCGTGGGCAGCACTGGATGCCATCTACTATTGGTCCTGCGATGTGAATAGTGAAGTGAGGAGCCGGTGATGATGATGAGGCGCTCATGCTGATAGCTCCTGAGCTACGGCCTGCCACTCAACACTCCCGGCGGCGAAGGTATCGAGCTGCTGATGCTTCTGAAGTTCCGCCTTCAAGTCCCGGGCCGCTTCAAGGGCCAGCTCTGCCGCCTTCAGCTCCGCGGATTCCACCTCGTTGGGATTCGGCTCAAAGGAACACTCGCGCACTTCCGGCTCATCGACAATGGACTGCTCCAGAATCGAGGCACGGTTTAGTAGTGAGGCGATCCAGAGGCTGAAGGCCTGAATTCGCTGTTGACGCTCCTCACGCTCTTCGGCATCGCGAAGGCACTCGCGCACATATCCGCTCATTCGGCACCAACTAAGTTGGCCATGAACCGGAATCCAACAAAACCATCAATGTTCGAATAACCGTTATTCTGTGCCCACTCCGCAAAGAAAGGGCTACTAGGGAACGGGATAGGCCCCTTCGAGCCCCCATCAAGCCAAGCATTGACAATCCCGACAACCTCACTGCAATACCCTGCCGGCCCATGATTCCAGGCACGCAGGATTTTGAGCGCAATGAAATTGCGAAGTGGACGGTTAGTCTCCTCGCAGCCGCAAGCCTTGAGCCTCTCTTCCGCGGCCAGTGCCCGGCCCTCCATACTGTCGTAGAGGTGAAACGCATCGTTGATCGAGCGACATCCCTTGAACCTGCTGGCAACCTGGGATTCGATTCCTTCCACCCGATATTCGAGGCCCTCGATCTTGGTTCGCAGTTGAGCGTTCTCATCGCGCTCCGCGTCCAACTCCTGCTGAAGCGATTGAAATTGCCCCAGGCGCTCCTCCGTCGAGAGGCGCGACCAATGTAGACACATTGGCTCCTCATCATCCCGATCGCCAAAGTGAGATGCGGCCTCACGCGGATCATCAGTGGCAAATCCACAGTGGAAGCAGTTCCAGCAATGCTGTTTTAGCTCCTGAAGCTCGGAATCCGCCAAAGGAAGAAGGGCAGAACTACGCAGATTTTCGTTGATGCTCATTGGCAAGCCTTCATCTTGTCGGCGGTCTCACTTCCGACATATTTGCGCCATGGAATAAACTCGCCCAAGTGCCAAAATCCCCATGGACGAACAGCCTTCAGTACAATAACGAGCGTCCAGCATTCACCCCCGTCGACCATACTGATTCGGTGAATATGCTCAGCCGGGAAGGTGCGTATCCAGGGGGCTCGGAAGATTTGCACCTTCTCATCTACCAGGCAATGACACGGCGCGCCGCAATATCTTGGTGTTGTTTCGCGGTATTTTCCCCAGAGGCCAATGGAGATGAAGCGCTTCGGGTGATCATGGAGGTCCAGGCTCCAGTCATCGCCAACGAAGTGATGAAGGTAGACACCACGGCCGCGGAACTTCAGCAGCGTCCATCGGTACAGGTAAGTGGGGCACCTCTCAGCGCCGTTGATCTCTTCCATGCGGAAGACTCGATCTAGAAGCTTCATGCCGCATCTCCTAAAATGGAGTCAAAAACAAAGCTTATAGGCTTGTCACACACGTACCAAACGGGCAGGTTTGTGGAATTGGAGGCAGATGAGGCGAACGAAGAATCAGTAACTTGAGGCCCAAAAACAAGCGAAAGAGGTTCAATTCCCACCTTCCGCACCAAACCAAACACAACAAAACAAGTAACTTGCACTGACTCTATTTTGGTGCGACAAACCCACAGCACAAACCTGATAGAATCTGCGCCATGTCCCTCACCGCGCACCGCCGGCATCTCGATAGCTGCGACCACAAAGATAAGGGCTGGAACTACACCCTGTGTACCTGTCCCATCTGGGCGGATGGGAAGCTCGACGGCAAAAGGTTTCGCCGGTCCCTCGCCACCACGGACATGCCCCTGGCCCTTCGCAGAATCGGGAGACTGGAGCGCGGCGAGGATCAGGACTTCTGCCCACTGAAGCCCGCACGCTCGACTAAAGAGGCAGTGACCGCCTACCTGAAAGATGCCCGCGATCGCAACCTTCAGGAATCGAGCCTCCGCAGTATCACTCGCACCCTGACTCAGTTTCTCGAAGTCGCAGGCGTGAAGGATCTGCCGCTTGACCAGGTGAAGGCCGAGCACGTGAGCAGGTTCCGAGGCCGGCGGGAGATGACGCCGCGCACCCAGCGGAAGGAGATCGAGTACCTGAGGAGCTTCTTTGCCTTCTGTATTGTCCGGGAGTGGACCACGCGGAATCCAGCAAAGCTCGTCAAAGCCCCGATCGTCAAGAATAGCCCGGTGCTTCCTTACTCGAAGGCCGACATCGAGGCGCTGCTGCTGGCCTGTGAGCGGTTGGGATCGAAGGGGAGAAGCGAGACGCCGCACGTCCGCAAGAGAGCCCGGGCATTGATGCTCACCTTGCTCTACACCGGACTGCGCATCTCGGATGTCACGCAGCTCACCCGGGCCGCCCTCGAACACAACCACCTGCTGCTGCGGATCACGAAGAACG
>Ga0105249_10006143_pt1 | contig 10418 bp, 10 predicted proteins | sample KBSS44metaG_FD_81522 | JGI IMG/M metagenome (GOLD analysis project Ga0105249, IMG submission 81522) | Switchgrass rhizosphere microbial communities from Kellogg Biological Station, Michigan, USA - KBS S4-4 metaG | ecosystem: Host-associated > Plants > Roots > Rhizosphere > Soil | place...
AAAGCATATTTCTTCATCCGGGAAAATCCTTTACCAGGATTATCGCAATACAAATGTGGATTTCAAAGGATTCTTTCAAACGAGTAAAAATTTAGAATGGAATGCAGAGCTTGGTATGCAACAAGATCGTTATTATAAATATGGACTTGATCCAACGATCACATCTATTCCTCCGAAGGACTCGCTGGAACAAAGTTTTCAAACATGGAGAGGAGGAGTTGGGTTTCATAATATTAATAACACACAGTTTGGGATTTCTTATTCTCCCGAAATACTTATTAATGTATTTAATGATGGAAGAGAAAATAGCGAAAGCAACACGTATATAAATCTTCCTTTGCAAAAAACAGTAGGAAAAATTTTTGCGGTTAACCTCGGGACTACATTTGATCTGACAAGATATAAGCCGAATAGTAAATCGGCACAGGACAACACATTTTGGTATATCAGCCCTTCAGTTTTATTCAAAACTCCGAAGGTCAATGCACAGGTTGGTATTCGTCCATCATGGGATAACAAGACTTTTAAGATGTTCCCAAATATGTTGATCGAGGCAAGTACGGAAGACAAGCGATTCACCTTCCAGGCGGGTATGTCAGGTTATATCAGGAGAACGTCTTATCAATATCTTGCAACCATTAATCCCTATATAGATGTACCAGGCAGTTTAAAGAACACATGGATCACAGAAAGATTTGCCGGCTTCAAAGGTTCAATAGGCGATCATTTTACTTATAATACAAAGCTTGCATATAATACATATAAGAATCAGCCACTTTTCGTAAATGATAATTCAACCCTGAATAGATATGACAATACTTTCAGAGTTATTTATGAACCTGAAATGAGAGCCGTTCATTTTGGTGGTGAAATTGGCTATACTGAACAGGAAAAATTTTCAGTGCTGGCGGGGATCACTCTAAATAAATACTTCGATATAGAGGAAAATGAAAAAGCATTTGGATTAGTTCCGTTTGAAATGAAAGGTTCTGCGAGGGTACAGATTGTAAAAGATCTATGGTTAAAAACCGATCTGTTCCTTTGGGATGGAGCACAATATAAAACACCTTCTGGTAATTCAGCACAATTGGATGGCTCATTTGATCTGAATGCAGGTCTTGAATTTCGTATCACAAAAAATTTGAATCTCTGGGCCCAATTCAATAATATTTTTAATAAAGAATATGAGCCATGGAAGCTATATAAGTCTTATGGATTTAATTTCCTCGGCGGCGTTATCTTCGCATTTGACCAGAAAACGAAATAATGCAAGATATCTTATACGAGTTCCTGATATTAAATAAGAAATTGAGTTTACCCGGCATAGGCACTATCTGTCTTTGTCAAAACTCAGCACAGCTTGATTTCACAAATAAGCAATTTATTTCCTCTTCATTTTATTTTACTATTGAAACAAGAAATGATAAACCCTCAAGAAAATTATTCGACTGGCTTTCTTCTTCGCTAAATATTACCGAATGGGATGCGATAAAATCTGTAAATGATTTTTCATTTGCTTTAAAGAAAAAACTTTCTGAAAATGGGGAAGCGAATTGGGAAAATGTCGGTGTGATTCGTCGTGATAATAATGGTGACCTAAAACTTGAACCTCAAAGCATTTTATTGCAAAGTGAACAACCGGTAGCAGCTCAAAAAGTTATTCGTGTGAAAGCTGAACACACGGTATTAGTGGGAGAGCAGGAAAAGACATCGGTGGAGATGGAAGAATATTTCGCCGAAAATCCGCGGAAGAAAAACTATGCATGGCTGATCGTTGTTATTCTTATAGCGTTAGCAGTTATGTTTATAGGGTGGTATTTTTCAGAAAAAGGATTTTCAACATCTTCAGCGGGAAATCAATCTGTCATTAAATCAAACTGAGGCCGGCTTTATTAATGAGCAATCAAATTCACTATACTTTGTGCCCGGTTTGCGGATCGGCAGGTATTTCAGAAGTTTTTAAAGTCAAAGACAATACAGTAAGCCAGGAATATTTTGAAATTTATCATTGCAGAAATTGCCAGGTCAGGTTTACACAAAATTCCCCATCGGAATCAAGTATCGGGGGCTATTATAAGTCTGAAGAATACATTTCACATACCGATACCACGAAAGGATTAATCAATCGTATGTATCGGGTTGTAAGAAATTTTTCGCTCAATCAGAAGAAAAAACTGCTTGAAAAAAATACTGGTTTAAAAAATGGTAACCTGCTTGATGTTGGAAGTGGTACAGGGCACTTTGTGTTCGCCATGCAAAATGCAGGTTGGCAGGTAACGGGACTTGAACCAGATGAGGGAGCAAGAACTGTGGCTTTAAAAGAACATTCAATAAATCTTTTTCCTTCAGAAGAGCTTTTTAATTTATCGGGAAAGAAATTTGATGCTATTACTCTCTGGCACGTATTAGAACATGTGCATGATGTGAAAAGATATATTCAGATTTTTAAAAAATTACTGACTGATAATGGCAGACTTTTTATAGCAGTCCCTAACTATACAAGTTATGATGCTGAAAAATATAAAGAGTATTGGGCGGCTTATGATGTGCCACGCCATTTGTATCACTTTACGCCTGCCACTATGCAATGGCTGATGAAAGAATGTGGGTTAAAGATCATTGCTGAAAAACCAATGTGGTTTGATAGTTTTTATGTGAGCTTACTAAGTAGTAAATATAAAAATGGCAACACGAAATGGGTTAGTGCACTATGGACAGGTCTCATTTCAAATTTCAAGGCTATGAATGATGTCAGGAGATGTAGCTCCGTGATCTATATTATTTCTCCAAAGGAGTTCTAGGACAAAATAATTATTGTCCTAATTGTATCTCGTACATCTCCGGCCAATATTTACCAGTGACATAGACTTTTTTGGTGGTTGAATCGTACGCAATTCCATTTGGCACATCCACAGCGGGATCAATCGCCTGTACACGTTTCCACATATCCGTTACATCATATTTGGCAACAACCCTGCCGGCAGCGGGATCAATTTTTAAAATATAGGGATATTGATACTGATTTGCATAAACAAAACCATCAATGTATTCGAGTTCATTTAAATTATAAGTTTGAGTATTACCTTCCATGATCGAACTTTTGCTCAACAATCTGAAGGTCGATGGATCATAATAATAAAGAATGCCGTTGCCTGTGCTTACAATTAATTTCTGGCCATCATTGGTAATGCCCCAGCCTTCAGTATCAATATCATATTCTTTTACCTTTTTAAAATCATTGAGAGTATATACAAACACTTTATGTTCTTGCCAGGTAAGTTGATAAATAGTATCTCTTAGAATTGTTATTCCCTCGCCAAAATATTTATTCGTCAGGGAAATTTTTTTCAGGGCATTGCCGGTTTTTAGATCAATTTTCATCAACCTGGATTTACCAATATAACCAGGGTCACCTGTCCCTTCATACAGTTCACCTTTATAAAAAGTAAGTCCTTGTGTATAGAAACTTGTATCATGAGGAAATACCTGTTTGATCGTATGACCTAAAACAGGCGGAGGTGGTGGTGATGAGTCTATTGTTGGAGTATCTGGCTTTACATCTTTGTTTTTGCAGCACACCAATAAAAGTGGGAATGACGAAATAAGAGAAACTACGATAAGTGGAAGAAAGATTTTTCTTTTCATGAATTTGATTTCTCGTTGATCAATTAATTTTGGTAAATGTACGATTGAAAAATATTTTAAAAGAGAAAGTTGCAATTTAAACTGTTAATCGATTATATTTGAGAATCAATCTCCACATAAACCTTGTCGGCTGATAAGGTCATCTTAAAAATTAGTTGATTCGTATCCTCCTGAATGCCGTTTTTTAATCAGTATTTCCGTATCCCTGGAATCCCACATTTATAAGTTTGTTCATTCTACATTATTATGGCTAAGTACCTGGGAGTATTATTTTTTATTGTTAGCGGCTTTCAATTATTTGCACAGAAGAAATGCAGTATGGAGGAATATACAAAGCAACAGATAAGTGAAGATATTTCTTTGAAAAATAGGTTAGAACAGATCGAGATTCTTAGCAGTGAAAGAGCCGCCTCGCCAGGTAGTGCCCAGAGAATTAATCGGATGCCAGAAATAATAAAAGTGCCGGTGATAATCCATGTGCTTTATCATACACCTGATCAAAATATATCCAAATCCACCATTGACCTTTTAATCGGAGCATTGAATAGAGATTACAATAAAAAAAATTCGGATACGATAAATATCCCATTAGCTTATAAATCACTGGCAGCGGAAATGGGTTTTGAATTTAAACTTGCTACCGTAGATTCCCGGGGCGTAGGTACAAATGGTATCGTAAGAAAATATACACCTATTCAATATTGGATGTCGGATGACAAAATGAAATTTAATTCATCTTATGGCGACGATTCATGGGATTCAAAAAGCTATTTGAATATTTGGATTTGCAACATGAAGGATTTTTTGGGCTACAGCACATTTCCAGGTATGGACCCTATGAAGGATGGTGTTGTTTTGTCTTTTGAATCTCTTAATGCTCGTGGAACTTCGCCAACAAAGAATGATTTCAGAACTGTTGTGCATGAAGTGGGGCACTGGTTAAATCTTTATCATATTTGGGGCGAAGATTATTGCGGCGATGACAAAGTTGATGATACGCCAAAACAAAGTGGTTTTACTCCCGGTTGCCCAACGGGTACCCGGATTACGTGCAATAATGGACCGAATGGTGATATGTATATGAACTATATGGATTTTACTGATGACGTCTGCATGAACATGTTTACAATAGGACAAAGAGGAAGAGCAAGGATAATATTTGAGGAAGGTGGGCCGCGGAATTCTATTCTTTATTCCAAAGGATTAAACCCTTCAATAATAGAGGCGGCACCATTACCGGATTTTTATCCGAAATGGCCGTACGCCCAGGTTTATCCGAACCCCGCTACTACTTCGATCAAAATATATTTTGATTATGATGAAAGATGGATTGGTAAAAAAATGGAAATACTTGATATGAGCGGAAGAATTGTTTTAAGTAAGATCATTAGCTCAAAAATTGAAACGATCGATGTGAACCGTTTGAATGCAGGAGTTTATTTTATCCATGCAGAGAAAGAAGGAGAAAAGCTACATACCAAATTTGTTAAACTATAGATCGGCAACCAACACTAACTGCGAGGCAGGGCTATCGTAAGATAGCCCTTTTTGGTGCCACGATTAACAGGATTAAGAGGGGTTATGATGGATGAAGAGGAAAATGAGATGTATATCAGTTATGATTTATTACAAGATAAAAGGGATCATAAGTTTCCTCATAATCCCTTTGAATTATTTTCCAAATCGTGGTTTTACAAATGTATTGCTTCACCATAAGCAACTTCGATCGCATCTTTCACACTTTCACTGATAGTTGGATGCGGATGAATGCTATTCAAAACTTCCTGGTAGGTTGTTTCCAATTTTCTTGCTGTAACTGTTTGTACAATTATTTCTGTTACATTATAACCGATCATATGAGTGCCAAGCCATTCACCGTATTTAGCATCAAAGATCACTTTAATAAATCCTTCGACATGCCCTGCTGCTGATGCTTTACCACTCGCACTTAATGGGAACTTACCAACTTTAATTTCATAGCCAGCATCCTTTGCTTGCTTTTCAGTGTAGCCAACCGAAGCGATTTCTGGATAGCAATATGTACAGCCCGGCACATTATTATAATCTATTGGTTCAGGCTTGTGATTATATTTCTTTTCATTAAAACCAATATTCTCAACACAAATTATTCCTTCCTTACTTGCCACGTGGGCAAGAGCCTGGCCGGGTACACAATCACCAATTGCATAAATGCCAGCAACATTTGTTTGGTAAAATTTATCAACCATTATTTTACCCTTGTCAGTTTTAATACCAAGTTCTTCTAAACCGATTCCTTCAATATTGGAAGAAACACCAACGGCACTTAGCAGCACATCTGCTTCTAATGTTGTTTCTCCATCCGCTGTTTTCACTTTTGCTTTTACTCCTGCGCCCGAAGTATCAACAGATGTTACTTCGCTGCTGGTCATTATAGCAATGCCATTCTTTTTAAAATTCTTTTCCAGTTCTTTTGAAATTTCTTCATCTTCTACCGGTACCACTCTTGGCAAAAATTCAACGATGGTAACTTTTGTTCCCAGGCTATTATAAAAATATCCGAATTCAACACCAATAGCGCCACTGCCAACTACGATCATTGATTTTGGTTGTTGAGGTAATGACATTGCTTCACGATAACCAATAATTTTTTTACCATCTAATTTCATCGAAGGCAATTCACGGCTGCGACCACCCGTTGCAAGAATGATATATTTAGCCTCAACAACTTTTTTACTTCCATCGGCGGCGGTTACTTCGATCTGGCCTTTGGCTTTTAGTTTTCCAAACCCCATGTGAACATCGATCTTATTTTTCTTCATCAAAAACTGAACGCCACGACTCATCTTATCAGCTACACCACGGCTGCGTTTGATGATCGCTTCAAAATTGGGGGTGCCGCTGGCTTCAATACCATACTCTTTGGAATGTTTTATATCTTCTACAACCTGGGCACTTTTCAATAAAGCCTTTGTAGGGATACAACCCCAGTTAAGGCAAATGCCACCAAGACTTTCTTTTTCTATGATTGCTGTTTTAAAACCTAATTGTGCTGCCCTTATTGCGGCTACATATCCGCCGGGTCCGCTGCCAAGAACTACTACGTCGTAAGCCATGATTTGATTTGGGATTTTAGATTTAAGATTTCGGATTTATACCGGGTTGCGAAGCTACTTGAAAATGAGTAATCAGCAAAAGTGGAGGGATGGGGTTTAGGCGTTTAAAGGTTCAGGGATGTAATGGTTTAGTGAAGTAAGGATCTTTTAAGCTGAGTATGAAATGGAACCCTGTACAAGTTCCTTTGCTACGCTTAGGTAAACTTGCAACAGGAGCTCAATCAGGGTTCAATAGCCGGTATCAAAATAATAACTTTGAACCTTTGAAAGCCAGCTCTGTAAGTGAATTAAAGAACCTAGGAAATTGAGGAAAAAAATCTTAAATCTACAATCTGAAATCTAAACTCAATCCCCTACCTTTGCCTCCCGAAATTTTTTGGAAATAAAATGATCATTATGGCAAGAGTATGTCAGGTTACAGGCAAGGTTCCCGTTACAGGGAATAATGTTTCTCACTCAAATATTAAAACAAAGCGTCGTTTTCTGCCCAACCTGCAGACAAAGCGTTTTTTCCTGGCTGAAGAAGATAAATGGATCACCCTGAAGTTATCAACTGAAGGTATCCGTACTATCAACAAGAATGGACTTTACAATGTGATAAAGAAACTAAGAAAAGAAGGGCAACACATTTAACCCTTCGGCAAGCCTCATGGTGACAAAGGGGAAAATAAAAATTAAGAAAAATGGCAAAGAAAGGTAATCGTGTACAAGTGATATTAGAATGTACTGAGCACAAAAACAGTGGTCAGCCCGGCACCAGCCGTTATATCACTAAAAAAAATAAAAAGAACAATCCTGAAAGATTGGAGTTGAAAAAATTCAACCCAATCTTAAAGAAGGTAACTGTTCATAAAGAAATAAAATAAGTTTATAGTTTATGGTTTATCGTCTTTGGTTTTATATGCCAGGTAACGATAAACAATAAACCGAAAACCATAAACGTAACATCATGGCAAAAGCAGCAAAAACCGCGATCAAGACCAAAGACCAAAAGGCAGCAGCCGAAGCAAAGAACTGGAGTAAAGAGATCAAGGCTGTACGCAGCCCTAAAACAGGAGCTTATAGTTTTAAAGAAGCAATCGTGCATAAGGATAAAGTGAAAGAGTTCCTGGCGCAGAAATAAAATTGATGGGTTAGAAATAATATAAAGCTGTCACCTGAAAATGTGATGGCTTTTATTTTTTGATATTACTGGTGAAATTTGTTATTTAAAAACTATGGGATTTCTAAATAAGCTATTTGGTGTAAAAGAGAAGGAAAGTCTTGACCAGGGTTTGCAAAAAACCAAAGAAGGATTTCTAACTAAACTTACAAAAGCAGTTGCGGGTAAAAGCACAGTTGATGAAGAAGTGCTGGATGATTTGGAAGATGCTTTGGTAAGTGCAGATGTAGGAGTTGATACGACGATTGAGATTATTAAAAAGATTGAGGCACGGGTTGCAAAAGATAAATATCTCGGTACATCTGAGCTAAATAAGATTTTAAAGGAAGAAATTGAGCAATTGCTGGTGGACGCTCCTGCGGCAAATAGTTATGCTTTTGATTCTGACCTGCCAACGAAGCCTTATATCATACTTGTAGTTGGTGTAAATGGCGTAGGTAAAACGACAACGATCGGTAAGCTGGCTTATAATTTTAAACTGGCCGGGAAGGATGTATTGCTCGGTGCTGCAGATACTTTTCGTGCAGCAGCTGTTGAGCAACTTACTATCTGGAGTGAAAGAGTGGGAGTGCCGATAGTAAAACAAGATATGGGCAGCGATCCAGCTGCCGTTGCATTCGATACAGTCCAAAGCGCTGTAGCAAAAGGAAGCGAAGTCGTTTTAATTGATACGGCGGGAAGATTGCATAACAAAGCTCATTTGATGGAAGAGCTAAGTAAGATCAAAAGAGTAATTCAAAAAGTAATTCCCGATGCTCCGCATGAGGTGCTATTGGTGTTAGACGGAAGTACCGGTCAAAATGCATTAGAACAGGCAAAGCATTTTACAGCAGCAACAGACGTATCAGCATTGGCTATTACGAAACTCGATGGCACAGCAAAAGGCGGAGTTGTTCTTGCAATAGCTAATCAATTTAAGATACCTGTAAAGTTTATTGGTGTAGGTGAAAAAATGACTGACTTGCTTGTGTTCGATAAGCACGAATTTGTGGATAGTTTATTTAATCTTGAAAACGGATAACCTCTGGGAATCTGGAAACTCCATTGGCTATGATCTACTGAGGGCCTAATATTACTTTGTTATTCAACAAAATAGTCCTAAATTAAACTCGCTTCCAGGATTCTTTCTTCCCTCTGAGGACAACAGTTTTAAATTTTATTTGTAAACAAAACCAAATTTTATGAGATCCGCTTCAAAACTGAGGATTTTTGCATCATTCTATGCAATATTATTCTCCACTTTAGCTTTAGCGCAAAACACTGTTAGTGGTAAAGTTTCCGATAATTCTGGTAAAGGAATTCCCGGAGCTTCAGTCACCGCCAGTGGGGGGCGAGGCACAACTACAAATGCAGATGGGAATTATTCACTCTCACTTCCTAATGGGTCTACTACAATTACTGCTTCCTTCATCGGGTATGTCACACAAGCCAAGGCCGTGAATATATCCGGTAACACAACATTAGATTTTGTTATGCAAGAATCAGCCATTGAGCTGGGCGAGGTTATTCTTACTACTGGCTCCCGTTCATTGCCCAGGAGTTCAATAAACACTCCGTTACCGATCGATGCCCTTCAGGCAGCTGATTTAAAAACCACAGCACAAATAAGTTTCGACAAACAATTACAATACAGAGTTCCTTCATTTAATACCGTCAATACACCTGTCAATGATGCCACCACGTTGCTTGATCCTTATGAGATACGTAATCTCGGTCCAAGCCGCACGTTGATTTTGATTAATGGCAAAAGAAAAAACCTGAGTTCTTTGTTATATGTACAGTTTTCACCAGGCAGAGGTGAAACCGGCGCCGATTTATCCGGTATTCCTATTGATGCAATCAAAAGAGTTGAGATCTTACGGGATGGTGCATCTGCTCAATACGGTTCCGATGCGATAGCTGGTGTTATGAATGTTATCTTGAAAGACAGGTATCAGTACAGCTCTTTAACATTCAATGGCGGCCTGACACATGAGGGTGACGGTGAAAATTATGGGCTGGCGTATAATGGTGGTTCTAATTTTGGGTCAAAGGGTTTTTTAAATTATACGATTGATTTCAGCCAGCAAAATAGCGCTGTTCGTTCAGGAATTATCGACAGGCCAACTGAAAAGGCCACATTTGGCGGTTCGGCTTCGGCTGATGCTGCTATTGACGCTTTCTTGAATGTGTACCCAACAGGAAATAATATCAACGGCTCAGGAGAAATACAAGCTGCGAAGTTTAATTATAATCTCGGTGTTCCTATTGGTGAAAATGGACAGTTTTATAGTAATGCAGCCTTAGTGTATAAAAAGGTTTATAGTCATGCAAACTACAGAGTTCCTTACTGGAAAGTTGATTACGGGCTTTTACATACTCCGGATCCTAGCGCTCCTAATTATACCGGCGGAAGTGATCCATTATACAAAGGATATATAGGATATGTACCAACTTTTGATGGCGATCTGCTCGATTATAACGGGACATTTGGATTTACTAATACACTGAACGGTTGGAAACATGATGTTAGTATC
>Ga0105249_10006145_pt1 | contig 10416 bp, 9 predicted proteins | sample KBSS44metaG_FD_81522 | JGI IMG/M metagenome (GOLD analysis project Ga0105249, IMG submission 81522) | Switchgrass rhizosphere microbial communities from Kellogg Biological Station, Michigan, USA - KBS S4-4 metaG | ecosystem: Host-associated > Plants > Roots > Rhizosphere > Soil | place...
CTCCGCCTCCATGAAATCACCAGCCGGGGTCAGCAACTCTAAGCGAATCATGAGGGCAAAGGCTGCTCCCATGAGGAAGAATATCGCAACAGCAACCATGTAGAGGATCGCGATGCGTTTATGATCCAGCGTCAGAAGCCATGAACGAATGCTGTAGCCATCGTTGAGATAATTCTGACTCGGGATTTCTAGCGCTGGCGCTTCTTCGTGTTTAGGCACTGCTACTGCGCTCATAGTTCACCCTTATCTTTGCTCACATTGTCTGTTCTTCATGAGGAGAAGGAGTTTCCTCTGTTGCAGGAGCTGACTGTGAATTTTCTGGTGTTGGCGTCTCAGTTCCAGCGTTTGGTTGTTCCTCATCAGCAGGTTTCGCAGTAGCAGAAGGGGCTTCCTCAGTTGCTGGGCTCGCAGCAGGCTGTTGTTCAGTAGGTTGCACGCCGTCTGGTTTGACAGCCGCAGTTTTTTCACCCGCCGCTCCACCTAAAGACTTGATATAGGCGATCAACTGCAAGATGGCATCTTCAGTGACCTGTCCTTGGAAGGTTGGCATATTTGGCTGATAGCCTGCAACTACCTTTGCCGTCGGATTGAGGATAGACTCACGAATATAAGCTTCATCCGCAACCGCAGTCTGCCCACCCTGTAATTTCACCTCTTTGCCAAAAACTCCTTGTAAAACTGGAGCCATAATACCATTAGTTTGATGACAGGTAACACATCGCTGTTCTTGAAAGAGGCGCGCACCCGCAACTTCTGGTGTTTCGCCAGTATTGACCGACGATGCTCCGCCGTTTTTGAGCCACTGCTCATACTGCGGGAGTTCCATCACCACCACCCGACCGATCATCTGCGCATGCTGGTTTCCACAATACTGGGTGCAGAAAATATGGTACTCCCCAATTTGGGATGGCTCAAACCAGCTCATGGAGTAGCGACCGGGAACGGCATCTATCTTTGTGCGGAACGCCGGAATAAAGAAGCTATGGATCACGTCTTCAGAGGTGAGCGTCAATTTCACTGGTTGCCCGAGCGGTACATGGAGTTCGTTGATTTCACGTTTTCCTGACGGATGCTGCACTTTCCACATCCACTGTTTCCCCACCACATAAAAGTTTAATGCCTCTGCTGGTGGGGTTGTGAGTTCAAAAAAGAGAACCGCGCCCCAACCAAACATGACGAGAACGAGACCAAGGGGAATCACCGACCAGAGAATTTCGAGAGGCAGATTTCCTTCGATTTGTTCGGGAATCTCGTCTTCCGAGCGTCGTTTGTACTTTACAACAAACGCGACAATAGCAGCGTATACTCCCAGTGAGACAAGGATAGTTACCAAGAGGATGAAGATGTAAATGGCATCAACCTTCCAAGCGACGGTGGATGCGAGATCAGGCCAGAAAGCAAATTTTCCTATCATGATCGTTTCGGTGTAATACGCAACTTATGCGTTACTTTTCCTTGGTGACAACGCTCGTACATTATCGCCCGTGATTTTGTTGCGACGATCACGGCGAGAAGAAATCAGCATAAATACTCCCAGCGCTAGCATAGTCGCTAAGCCGCCGAGCTGTAAGGCTCGTGTAATGATCAGACCATACTTGCCAGTAGTCGGGTCATAATGGAAACAGAGCAGTAACACCTGATCAACCGGCGAACCGATCTTTCCGGCTGAAGCCTCAATTAACCCTAACCGGACATCACGCGGTGCGTACTCGATACCGTAAAAATAGCGCGACAATTTTCCGTCCGGTGTCAATATCATGATCCCAGAGGGATGCTGATACTGCTGAGTGTTCTCATCATAAGCGTAGCGAAAACCAACGGCTTGCGTCAGTTGCTGGATTGTTTTCTCATCCCCAGTAAGGAAATGCCAACCATTCTCTGCGCCCTTGCGACTATAGCTCTGCAGTGAGGTTTGCCGTTTGATCGCCGCCATAGGAGGAGTGTCTTTTGGGTTAAAACTCACCGTGACAATGTTAAATTCAGTACCAGCAGAAAATGACAATGTGCGCAGGGTACGAATGAGTCCGTTAATCACTAACGTACACAGCATCGGACAATCATAATAGGCAAACGAGAGAATCACCGGCTTTTCACCAAAATAGTCTCCTAACTGCACCATTTTTCCGGTCTCATCACGAAACGAGAGCGTCAGCGGGAGTTGCTGATTCAGTAGTTGATCTAACCCGATATTGGCAAACGGATTCTCAGATGCCGGTTTACTGTAAGTGGGAGTCTGATTATATGCAGCCAATTGGGCGGTTGCAGGAGATAAAGACAGCAGCATAAAAACGCCCACCATCAATAGAGAAACCCATCGACGCCCTCGTTGCATCATGAAGTTCGGACGCAGGAGAATTTTTCCATAGGAATAGTATGCGTTGTTCTCGCTCATATTCGCACTTATTGTGCAGATTTCGTTTCTTCCCGCGCCGGTAAACCGCGTTGCGCTAAAAGCTGAATTGCACGCTCTACAGGAATGCTTACAACCCCAAGATCTTTGTTCACCCAACGATACCCTTTCAGCACATCATCCTCTCTTGCCCGCAACTCTTTTACGTCCTGCCCCGGAGCGACCTGAAGGTGTGGCGCTGGCGGTATTTGCTCTGGGTTGGCAAGGGGAGAGAGCGGGACGTCGACCCGTGCGTGGTTCAAGTTCATGTAATCAAGAAAGATCTTCACGGTCGCGAACGTGGCGAGCGAAGTAACGACGAGTATAAGCGCGAACAGGACAATCGGCTTGACCTGAACCGTGCTGATCTCATGGAGGGTCGCGGGAAGATGACCTTCAGCAGGATGATTTTTCGCGGTGTGCGATTCCATAGATTCGTACAACCTTTACGCGTGTTCTAACTCACCAGTAACTGCTTCGTATGAATTGTCCGGCAGTGGTAAGAGAGACCGTCCTTGTAGGAGCCAAAAGAATGCGGCGAACCACGCACCTCCTATAGCAAAAACCGGGATAAAGTAGAACAGATGGAGGTGAAATGCATGCGGGGCAAAAGAGGGAATAATGTGCCAAAAAAGATCAACAAAACGCATGACGAGCATGTAGCCCGCGACCCAAACGAGAAGGTGTTTTTTCCGTTTCAGTTTTTGTGAGAGCAAGATAAAGAACGGAACAAAGAAATGAAAAATCATCAGTCCGATGCCGATCACTTGCCATCCATTGCGAATACGGTGGAGATACCAAGGAATTTCTTCCGGTAAATTCGCTGACCAGATAATCAGAAACTGTGAAAACGATGCATACGCCCACAAGATGACAAAGCCGTACATGAGCTTACCCAAGTCGTGAAACGCCTTGGGCGTGGTCAGCTCGGTAAAGGGTTCATAATTTGAGAACCACTTGGCCATGACAATTGCGAACGCGAGTGTGACAAGCCCTTGACACACAACAAATAGCGCACCGAAGATACTGGAATACCACTGCGGCTCCAGAGACATGACCCAGTCAACGGATGCTCCTGTCGTGATCAGAAAGAACAGCACTGCTCCCGGCCCGCTAATGTTCTCCAATTTTTTCACAATTTCGAGGGTAGGCGTTTTCTCGAAATCTTGCGAGCGCTTGTGGAGCATCCACATCCACACAAACCAGAAAGTAAAGTAAATCGCCGCCCGGAGAAGGAAGGCTGGCGTATTCAGATAGAAAGCTTTTTGCTGCAAGATGTGATCATGGGCAACATGCTCAACGTTGGTCCATTCATACAAATACGGAATTCCCGGAATGAGTAAGAGAAAGAGTAGCGCCATGAGGGGTAACGTGCGCATACCGGCTTCAAGAAACCGCCGACTGGCATGACCCCAATCGCCACCGACAAGATTGTGCATCATCACGAGGCCAAGACAGCCGAGCGTCAGGTTCATGAAGAACATAAACCCGAGGAGGTACCCGCGATAGAATATGGCGGGGTTCATTATGGCCGCGCCAATGCAAGCGAGCGCGCCAACGACCGCAACACCCACGGCGAGTTTCTGATGGCTGGCGATTTTTGCCCGTAAGGCTTCGATGTTCATTAGTGCGTTCCGTCTAGTTGCTGTCGTGCTTCGGCTGGGACATCGTCAATCTTGGCGTTCTGACTCAACTGTAATGCGCGAATATAAGAAATAATCGCCCAGCGGTCACGAACAGGAATGCGATCTGCGTAATCAAACATCGCGCCAAAGCCGTTGGTAATCACGTTAAAGAAATATCCAACCGGCGCTTCGCGTAACCGGTCAATGTGGTACGAAGGCGGATGCTTCAAGCCACGTTGCACAATCATTCCTTCGCCATCACCTAGTCCCCCGTGACAAGGGGAACAGTAGATATTGTAACGTTCCTGACCGCGCAGAATAACGTCCTGTGTAATAGGAAATGGGAACGTGGTCACAAATTCGTCATTCACACGCCCGGTAAACAAATGGGCATCGTCTTGGAGAGTGCCGCGAGCAACGACCCCAGTAACCAGCGGACGGGCAGAGCGATCATCAGGGAAGAAGTCGTTCGCTCGTAGCGGCTTAAATTTTGGCTGGTCATGCATATCTTGTCGACAACCTGCGGTTATTAACAGGCTGCCCAGTACCAGCCCTACTAGTCCAGTCTTGTATAGAACGCGAGATACCATAGCGTCACGGTTCGACTTCTGAGATGTGCGTTGGATGACACTGCTCAAGGAAACTTTTTGTTCTCTCGAGCTCAAACTTCGGGTCACTCGCTTCAATGCAGAGAAAAAAGCGATCATTCGATGCCATGCTGAATCGGTCGACATTAAAAACCGGGTGATAGGGCATCGGTAACCCGTTCAGTGCGAACATTGAGATCACAGCCGCGAATGAGGCAAATAAAATCATGAGTTCGTAGGTCACCGGAATGAACGCCGGCCAGCTATGATAGGGCTTGCCTCCGACCAGAACAGGATAATCAATGACTGATATCCAGTACTGGAGGCCGTATCCCACGGCAACTCCTGTCAATCCACCTAAAAGCACGAAGAGTGGCAACCACGACTTTTTGAATCCAAGTGCTTCATCAAGTTCTTCGATCGCGAATGGCGAATAGCCATCCATTTTCGTGTAGCCCGCCTTACGTGCACTGTGGGCAGCAGCCAGTAAGCTTTCTGCTGAGTCGAACTCGGCCATTAATCCATACAGCGACGGCTTCGTCTCTGCGGGTGCGGAACTCATGCAGCCGCCTCCTCTACGTGGGCTTTCTCGTGATGTTTGCCGTGGTGTTTCTTCTCAAACAACAGCAGGCGCATTTCGGCGATGGAAATCGCCGGCAGCGCACGGACAAACAGCAACATCATAGTCAAGAAAAATCCGAGGGTACCAATGAACGTGGCGAAATCCCATACTGTCGGATAGTACATACCCCAGGACGATGGCATGAAATCACGATGCAAACTAACGACCACAATCACAAATCGTTCGAGCCACATGCCAACGTTGATCGACATCGAGATCAAGAAAAGCATGCCGACACTTCGGCGTACCCGGCGGAACCATAAGAGTTGTGGGATCAAGATATTCGTTAGAACTAGTGTCCAATACGACCAGCCATAGGGTCCGAACATGCGGTTAGACATCATGAAGTGTTCATTGCTAGTGCCAGCATAGACCAAGCTCGTAAACGCTTCCATCGCATAGCCATAGGCAACGAAGAGTCCAGTTGCAAGCATCACTTTAGCCATGTTGTCCATATGACGCATGGTGATGAAATCTTCGAGCTTATAGACAGAGCGCAATGGAATCCCCAAGGTGAACACCATCGCGAAGCCAGCGTACACAGCGCCAGCAACGAAATACGGCGGGAAGATGGTTGTGTGCCAACCAGGTATCACTGACACCGCAAAGTCAAGACTCACGATTGAGTGCACTGAAACGACGAGTGGGGTCGAGAGACCGGCAAGCAGAAGATACGCAATATCATACCGTTGCCAGTGTAAGGCTGAGCCGCGCCACCCCATCGCTAACATGCCATAAGCGATCTGGCCGATTTTCGTCTTCGCACGATCACGCATGGCAGCGAGATCAGGAACTAAACCGACGTACCAGAAGAGCAATGAGACCGTGAGATACGTACTGACGGCAAACACGTCCCAAATTAGTGGGCTACGGAATTGCGGCCATACTCCCATCGTACTCGGGTAAGGGAACAACCAATACGCTGCGAGCCAGGGCCGTCCAGTATGCAGCAATGGGAACATACCAGCGCACAGCACGGCAACTAGTGTCATGGCTTCGGCAAAACGATTGATTGAAGTTCGCCATTGCTGATTCAATATATGCAAAACGGCAGAGATCAGTGTTCCGGCATGGCCGATACCGATCCACCAGACAAAGTTGATGATCGCAAATCCCCACCCAATCGGGATCGTAATCCCCCAAATCCCGGTACCAATGGCTAGTAGCACTGCGGCAGAGATGGTTAACGAACCGACTCCCATTAACGCGATGGCAAGAGCGACAAACCAGCTTGTCGGGATGTGCCCCGACAACACAACGTCACTGAGCTTCTCAGTAATCGATCGGTATGTGAGCCCCGGCCCCATAAGAGGCGGGACCTGATTCTCTCCTATTTGCTGCGGAATGGGCCGAGCCACACTAGCCATTCTCAATCTCCAGATTTGGGTTCTTGAGTCGCGCTAAGTACGTCGTGCGCGGACGCGTGTTTAAGTCAGTCAGCAATCCGTAATTGAGCGGAGACGCCTTAGTCTTTGTCACACGACTGTTCGGATCGTTGATATCGCCGAACACAATCGCCTCCGCTGGGCAAGCGGCTTGACACGCTGTGACAATTTCTCCATCGCGTATCTGTCGATCTTCTTTTTCTGCGGTAATGCGCGCAGCATTGATGCGTTGCACACAATAGGTGCATTTTTCCATGACACCGCGACTGCGGACACTGACGTTGGGATTGCGCTGCATCTTAATCGACGGGGTATTCCAATCTTGGAAGAGGTAGAAGTTGAAACGTCGGACTTTGTATGGGCAATTATTCGAGCAATACCGTGTACCCACACAACGGTTGTACACCATGTCATTCAGGCCCTCTTTACTATGTACAGTCGCTCCGACAGGACAGACCGGTTCGCATGGAGCGTTTTCACACTGCATGCAGGGAACAGGTTGATGGACGGTTTCTGGGTGGTCGAGTTCGCCAGTATAGTAACGGTCGACACGAATCCAGTGCATCTCGCGGCCGATACCGACTTGCTTCTTCCCAACCACTGGGATGTTATTCTCCGCCTGGCAGGCGATGGTACAGGCGTTACATCCGATACAAGAACTGAGGTCGATAGTCATTCCCCACGCCCGCCCGTCATACTTCACAGGCGGATAGAGTGTCATCTCCGGAGCGGGATCTTCCCCCATCTCCTTCACGAACTCCGGCTTATGATGAAACTCGCCGATCGTACCGACGCGAACGAGGTTGCGCCCATCCATAGTATAATGGCTTTGAGTGGTAACGAGCTGGTAGGTTTTCGGCGTTTTGCGAATTTCCACACCAGTCCCCACCCACGGCGCATCAGACGTGCGCAACGCATTGGCGTTGAATCCAATGCCTCCGCCGACCCGACCAGCATGCGTACGACCGTACCCCAGGTGGACAGTGACCGCGTTGTCTGGATAGCCGGGAACAATCAATACTGGCGCTTCGACGGTGCGCTCGTGATAGCTGAGCGTCACAACTTCTTGATTTGACAGCTTCAGTCGCTCAGCCATTGCCGGGCTAACAATCGCGGCATTATCCCAGGTTAACTTAGTCAGTGCCTTTGGCAACTCTTGCAACCAACCGTTATTACAGAAGCGGCCATCCCAAATGTTTGGATCAGGGCGGAAAAGGATCTCCAAGGGCGCCGAGCCTTTCGCCGCTCCAGTCGCTGCCCAGTCAACACTCTTCAAGGAAACTGTTTTTGCTGGCAGGGCACTCTCCGCAACAAGTCCATCATGTAACGCATGACGCCAGAAGTGTTCAAAGTCTCCTTCGGTTTTTTGCGTCTTCCAGTAAGTGCGAACAAGTTCATACCCCGAGGCGCTCGGCTGACCAAGCAGCGCGGCTACGATCTCATGGAAAGATTTCCCGCCGTATAACGGCGCGATAAGCGGTTGGATGATCGACACTGTACCATCGTAGGCGCGGGCATCACCCCAGGCTTCGAGCGAATGCGCCTCAGGAATATGCCAATGACAATGTTCAGAGGTCTCATCCGCATGAGGGCCGCAGTGCACTCGGAAAGGAACTTTGTCGAGAAGCTCGGCGAAGTGCAGATCAACCGGGGCAGAATACACCGGATTCCCACCCAAGATGAGGAGTATTTCGACCTTCCCCGCTTCCATGTCTTGCACAAGTTCGCGGAGAGAGGCCATGGACTCAACTGGGCTGGCCTGGAGCGGCGTAACGTACGTCACAGTCTTGCCTACATTACCCAGCGCGTTGTTCATTGCATGCGCAAGCGCGTGGACCATCGGGGATTGGTACTCACCGGCGACGACTAAACTTGAGCCTTTATGCTCTTGCAAGTCACGGACTAATACGGAAACCCATTTCGTATACTTCGACCCGTCCGCCCACTGCCCTGCCTGAACATTAGCAACACCAAGTTCTGCGGCAACTGCCCGGGCGAAGGATTCGACATCGCTCGCACGCATAGACAAACGATGATCTGCCATACTCCCAGTCAGCGTCGGAACACTTTCCGCCGCATACAGGCGGTTCATCGTATTGGTGTGCGGATCGACGACTTTCCGTCGGGCAGAGAAATCGCGGGCATAGCGGACATTGCCCGGCATTGCGAAGAACAGATCAGCATCAAGCGAGAGGATCACATCCGCTTTATCAAGGTGATACACCGGATCAACATCTTCACCAAACGCCAGGCGTGCGCCGGCACGAACAGCATCTCGACCGACAGGTTCATACTGATGCCACCGGGCCTGCGGATATTCTTTCAGCAATGCTTGCAGCTGGTTCGCAAACGTTGGCGAAGTTACGGTTTCCGTCAGTATACGGAGCCCACTCCCTCCTTTCACTTTCTGATCGTCGAGTGGTGGTTTGAGCGCCGCAGTGAAAGCGTCCCAGGAGCTGATACGACCTGCGTAGGAAACGACTTGGCTGCGATCAGGATCGTACAGATCGAGAATCGCAGCTTGTGTTAACGCGTCCGTGCTGCCGAGGCTTCCAGGGTGTTGCGGGTTGCCTTCGATCTTGGTCGGACGGCCAGTATGACTCTCGACCAGGACTCCAGTCGCCACTCCATTCAGTAAGACAGAAGTCGCGAAGAACTGTGGACGACCAGGGACGATATTCTCCGGTGGCTTCGTGTAGGGAACGATCTTCTCGTCAGGCTGTTTGGTACAGGCACTCAGCCCACCTAATGCCAACGACGCTCCCATGAACTGGAGAAATTCGCGACGGCCGACGGAATCGAGCCACGAAGCGTGCCGTGGAAATTCGCGCTGGAGGAGTTCCTGAAATTCGTCAGTGTTGGCGAGTTCCTCAAGACTGCGCCAATACTGTGGTCCACGATTCTCAGAAAGGCGGGCGCGAATCGCGGCCAGATCGAGTGGGGCTTTCTGCGGATGTGCTTTCGTCATCGGTGGCAAATCGAACAGTTAGTCATTTTGGCTTTGTCGATGTGGTAGTCGCTGAGCAGGTTCTTACCCATGGCAAGCTGGTCACCTTCCGGCTTCCACCCCATCTCAAACACATGTTCCCGTGGACGGATGAACTTCTCTGGCTGCTTATGACACTCAATGCACCACTGCATATCGAGCGAATTCACTTTCCTCATCAGCGGCATTTGGTCAACACGTCCGTGACAGGTTTCACAGCCTACACCTTTACGGACGTGAATGCTGTGATTGAAATAGACGAAATCAGGCAGGTCGTGGACACGGATCCATTCGATGGCTTTGTCGGTCCGATAACTTGCGCGAATCGGCTCGAGGATCGGGGCCTCTGTCCAAATTTGCGAATGGCAGGTCATGCAGGTTTTTATCGCCGGGATACCGGCAAAGGCAGTTTCTTCTACTGAGAAATGGCAGTAGCGGCAGTCGACGCCGAGACCGTTGATATGATGCTTGTGACTGAAAGGCACTGGTTGTTCGCGAGAAACGCCGATATTGTTGACATACGGCGATCGGGCGAGTCCTAAAAGAAGAGAAAGAGCCCCTCCGGCAAACAAGGCACCGACAATAATACTGACCTTGGACAAAATGTTTGTCTTGGAATGGAAGATTTGAGCCATCGAAGCGCCTTCTCTAACTCCCTCTATGAGAAAAGCATTTGCTGCGATTGCGGACTGTCCACGAGCAAAACTACATGAACCGTTATCTAGCGCTAGGGTAGCTTGGGGCTTCTAGATGCTGACTCACAAAGCCACCTCTGTACTGATTGCGCAGAGTCAGAGGCGCGAAGAGGTGTTTCCTGTGTAA
>Ga0105249_10006146_pt1 | contig 10415 bp, 7 predicted proteins | sample KBSS44metaG_FD_81522 | JGI IMG/M metagenome (GOLD analysis project Ga0105249, IMG submission 81522) | Switchgrass rhizosphere microbial communities from Kellogg Biological Station, Michigan, USA - KBS S4-4 metaG | ecosystem: Host-associated > Plants > Roots > Rhizosphere > Soil | place...
CCACTGCTTTCTGCAAACAACTGTGCGTTTCAGCTGATGCATATATTACTAATTGCCCATTTATATTTCTTATTCCTTTTTTGCGAATCTCTTTATTGTAAAAATTTCTTGCTGTTGTAATCGCTAATATGTTTGCTAAGGATGCGCCTGTCGTTAATATGCCCGAGCTACTCCTCGGAAAACCATATATTTCTTTTGTCCAATCGAGCACTTGTTTTTCAACATATAAATCTGCATGTTCACCGAAAGAGGTAGTTGGATTTATTGCAGAAGCTATCATATCTGCCAGCATACCTGTTGCTGAACCATTACCGCATACCCATCCCCAAAAACGGGGATGCGTATTACCTAATGCATAAGGCAATACATTTTGCTGAAACGAATTATACACTTCATTCAAACTGCTTTCTTCTTTGGGAACAGCCGTATCCAATGCTTCTTTTACAGAAGCGGGAATTGGTTGCCACACTTTCCTATCTGAGGATTGCTTAATATAATCTATCATGTCATCCAGCATACGATGGCCGGTTTCACGAAGTTCCTTCCAATTGGAAGGATCAATGGTCTCTTCCAGTACAGTCGTGCTTAAATCGAGCATATAATGTCGTTTGATTTACACTATGAAATTCACAAGAGAATTATCGTTGATTAATCCATTTCTTGTTGATCACAGAGTGTGATTATTTTTTGATAGAACAAAATTGTTCAAAAAAAATGTACTAAAACAGATTCAGTTTTTGTAATTTCGACTAGATCAGATATTTTAACATCTATTTTCTCCCAATAGAAAACAAGAAAAACAATCGTACCGGAAGACAATTTTTTACTTTTTAATTTTGAATTATTCAACCATGCGTACAACCAAATTTTCAACCGACGACCACCTATACCTGCAGGTTGCCAATGGTGTAGAAAAAATGATAACAGATGATATCTTGAAAATCGGAGATAAACTTCCATCTGTTCGTTTACTGAGTGAAGAATATGGTATCAGTATGGGTACGGCCTTCCAGGCTTATTACCACCTTGAAGGAAAGGGGTTGATCGAATCAAGACCAAAGAGTGGTTATTATGTACGTTTCAATTTCAAACGCTTTCCCGATTTGCCGAAGGTAATTCAGCCAGAGCCCATCTCCAGTGAAGTAAGTGTGAAAGACACAATTGCTTCTATTTATGGTGACGTTGCTTCTCCTATTAAAATGAATTTTGCAATTGCCGTTCCTGATGCTTCTTTATTACCGACAGCCAAAATCAATAAATCAGTAATACATGCTTTGCGTAAAAGCAAAGATCATTGCATCGGTTATGAAAATACGCAAGGCAATATTGATCTGCGTAAACAAATAGTCAAGCTGGCGTTTAACTGGGGAGGGAAATTTAAAACGGATGACATCATTGTTACTTCGGGTTGTTTGGAAGCGATCAACTTATGTTTGAGAGCAGTAACTCAGAATGGCGATACTGTCGCCGTGGAAAGCCCTAACTACTTTGGCATTTATCAATCGTTGGAAAACATGGGGCTGAAAGTGGTGGAAATTTCCAGCAATCCTTCCACAGGTTTGGATATTGATTGCCTGGAAAAATCCATTGATAAATTTAATGTCAAAGCTTGTATTGTTACGCCCAACTTCAATAACCCTTCCGGCAGTTGTATGCCTGAAGAAAATAAAAAACGACTGGTAGAAGTAATCACCAAACATAATATCGCTTTGATTGAAGATGATATTTATGGTGAGTTATATTTTGGCAGAAGCCGTCCACGTACCTGTAAATATTACGACACCAAAGGCCTAGTGATGCATTGTGCTTCATTATCCAAATCATTAGCGCCTGGCTATCGTATTGGCTGGACCATTCCTGGAAAATTTACAGAAGATGTAAAGCAGATAAAAAGAATCAGTGATATCAGTTCACCATCATTGACGCAAGTCGCCATGGCACATTTTTTAGGTAATGGACGGTATGAATATCATTTAAAGAATCTTCGTAAGGCATTGCACACACAATATCTGAAATACACACAAGCCATCATTCAATACTTTCCGGAAGGAACTAAATTATCCAGGCCACAGGGAGGTTTTGTATTGTGGGTGGAATTACCTGAAAAAGTAAATGCTTCCAAACTAAGATTAGAAGCGATGAAGCATCATATCTCTGTCGTGCCGGGAAAAATATTTTCTGTTCGCTGCAATTACCACAACTTCATCCGCATCAGTTTTGGTAAACCATGGAACGAGGATATGGATTATGGATTGATGATGCTGGGAAAGATTGTGAAAAAGATGATGTGATTAATCATAACAATGTTGAAAGAAAATCAAAACCTGGTTTACTGGAACATAGTTTTCATAAAAAAAGGATCAAGAGTTTCCTCCTAATCCTTTCGAATCTTATAAAACATGGATCTACTGCACCACAAGCCTGAATCCATTACCATGAATATTCACGATCTCGATCTTTGGATCGTCTTTTAAATATTTTCTAAGCTTCGCAATATAAACATCCATACTGCGGCCATTAAAATAGGTATCGCTGCCCCAGATCTTTTTTAACGCTGCTTCTCTTGGTAATAGATCATTAAGATGTTCGGCAAGCATTTTCAGCAATTCATTTTCTTTTGGTGATAATGTCTGTGTAATGCCACCGTGTATCAGCTGGCGAAGTTTTGGATTGAAATGATAAGTAGAAAGGTCAAACTCCTTATTGTCCGCTTCTTTATTGATCTCTTCGTTGCGTTTCAGAATTGCTTTTATTTTTAAAAGCAGTACTTCACTGTCAAAAGGTTTGGTGATATAGTCATCGGCGCCGAGCTTATAACCCTGTATAACATCTTCTTTCATTGTTTTGGCGCTGAGGAAGAACAAAGGAATATCCGGATCAACATCTCTTATTTCTTCTGCCAGTGTAAAGCCATCCATATTTGGCATCATTACATCCAGCAAGCAGATATCAAATTTTTCACGTTGAAAGGCAGCGAGACCAAGACGGCCATCTCTTTCAAGTGTTACTTCATAATCATTCAATTCAAGATAATTCTTAAGAACAGTCCCGAGGTTCTGATCATCTTCGCACAACAATATTTTAGGTTTCTTTCCTTCCATGACTTTCGTTTTGAGTTATTAGTATTTGCAAATAAAGATAAAGCAAATCCGGGGTTAAAGAATCCGGGTTCAATATTTTGTTAAAAGAGTTGAAAGGTAATAAACAAGTGAACCATTTAACTCCTTTATTTTTGTTATTTAATTCATTTTATGGCTATGCATCTTACTCCCGATAACCGGTTAAAGAAATTAGTTGTTATTGGTGACAGGGTATTGATAAAACCTACCAGGCCCGATGAACGAACTGCCAGTGGTCTTTATTTGCCACCCGGTGTACAGGAAAAAGAAAAAGTGCAACAAGGATATGTTATAAAAACTGGCCCTGGTTATGCAATACCAATGCCTGTTGATGATGAACCATGGAAGCAGGACGATGACCAGGTAAAGTATGTGCCTCTACAGGCAAAAGAAGGCGACCTTGCAATATTCTTGTTGAGCGGCGCAACTGAAGTAATGTACGAGAAAGAAAAATATTTTATCGTTCCGCAAAGTGCCATACTGATGTTGGAAAGAGAGGAGGATCTATGAAAAAAATATTTTCAATACTGATCTTCTTTTTTGTTTGTTTTCAAAATATCCGAGCACAAAAGGGGATTGATGCTCTTATACAAGCAGAAAAAAATTTTGCAGCCTATTCAGTTGCTAATAATACAAAAGAAGCATTTCTAAAATTTCTTGACAGCGCTGGAATTATTTTCGATAACGGAAAACCCGCAAATGGGGTTATGACATGGAAAAAAAGGGAGAAAAGGCCAGGTGTTTTGAACTGGCATCCTCAATTTGCTGAGATCTCCGCATCAGGAGATTTTGGTTATACGACAGGCCCATGGACCTTTCAAAATTCTTCAAACGATACAGTGGCTGCAAGAGGTCAGTATACAACAGTATGGCAAATCAATACAAAAGGTGAATGGAAGTTTTTAGTTGATCTTGGGGTAACTAATACGCCTCCAGCATTGGCAACAGACGTTAAAAAGATAGAAGTTGCAAAACGATCTTCTGCAGGATACACACAACATGATTCACCAGTAATTGTTGAAAATAATTTTCTAAAAGCGGTTTCCACGAATAAATCAAAAGCGTATAAAAAATATTTATCCTCGAAAAGTATTTTGAATCGCAATGGATATCCACCTGCAACTAATTCTGCCGATCAGCGAAAACTACTTGATATGACCACATCATCGATCCAATATAAATTAGATGGAGCGGGAATGTCGCCAAATATGGATCTGGGTTATGTATATGGAACGACAACTATTAATGGTAAAACAGATAATTATTTGCGAATATGGAGATGGGAGAAAGATGAATGGAAGATCGCTTTGGAAGTATTGAGATATTGATCTTTTAGTTTCAGTTAACAAAACTCTTCTGTAATTTCCTTTTTCAATTTTACAAAATGGCTGATAAATCAAAATTCTCAGAAGCAATAAAAGCGGGGTATAGTTTTAAGGGAGAATCTTATAAAATAGGATGCGGTGTTTTGGACGGAGAAGTTGTTAGTGATGCTGCCGTTTTACTTCCGTTAAAAACTATGAACCGCCATGGATTGATCGCCGGTGCAACTGGTACGGGTAAAACAAAAACATTACAGGTGTTAAGTGAAATTTTAAGTGATGCAAGTGTACCTGTTGTAATGATGGATATCAAAGGTGATCTTAGTGGCATTGCTGCGGCCGGGCTTATGAATGATAAAATAACTGAAAGGGTACAGAAATTAAATGTTGAGTTTAAGCCAACTGCTTATCCGACCGAACTACTTACACTCAGCAATCAAAAAGGAACAAGACTCAGGGCAACAGTAAGCGAATTTGGACCAGTGCTGCTTTCAAAAATTTTAGGGTTAAATGATACGCAAGGCGGCTTTGTTGCTATGATCTTTAAATATTGTGATGATAGTAAGCTTCCTTTACTTGATCTGAAAGATTTTATAAAAGTATTGCAATATGTAAGTGATGAAGGAAAAGCTGAATTAGAAAAAACCTATGGAAAAATTTCTACTACTTCCACCGGAACTATTTTAAGAAAAGTAATAGAGCTGCAACAACAAAGTGCCGATATATTTTTTGGCGAAACAAGTTTTGATGTAGATGACCTAATGCGGATAAGTGATGATGGTCGCGGAATGATCTCGGTTGTTCGTGTTACTGATCTTCAGGATAGACCAAAACTGTTTTCAACTTTCATGTTGCAATTGCTTGCCGAGTTATATGCAACCTGTCCGGAAGAAGGTGATCTGGACAAGCCAAAACTGGTAATGTTCATTGACGAAGCACATCTTATTTTCCAGGAAGCAAGCCCTGCTTTGCTACAACAAATAGAAACGATCATAAAATTGATCCGTTCAAAAGGAATTGGTATTTTCTTTTGTACGCAAAACCCGATGGATGTTCCGGCCTCCGTGCTTGCGCAATTAGGATTGAAAGTGCAACATGCTTTAAGGGCCTTTACCGCCGCCGATAGAAAAGTAATTAAACAAACTGCAGAAAATTATCCGGAAACAACGTTTTATCAAACAGAAGACCTGATAACACAACTTGGCATTGGTGAAGCGTTAATTACGATGCTGAATGAAAAAGGTATTCCAACTCCTCTTGTTCATTGTATGCTTCGACCTCCACAAAGCAGGATGGATATTTTAACAGATGCCGAAATTGACGGATTGATAAGTAAGTCAAAAATTGCAGCGAAGTATAACAAGATAGTTGATAGTGAAAGTGCTTATGAAATACTCAACGAAAAATTAAATCAAGCTGCTAAAGAAGATGAGCAAAAAAAACAGCAAAAGGTTGAAGAGAAAGCCGAAAGAAAGTCAACAAAAGAAGACAAAGGAATTTTTGACGACCCCATCGTAAAAAGTATGACTCGCACGGCTGGTAATGAAATTGTAAGAGGTTTGCTTGGTGTTTTGGGTCTTGGGGGCAGAAGCCGTCGCAGCAAATCTTTATTTTAATCTAACCCAGCCGGCATTATCCACTTCTAATTTATTTTCAGCCTGGAGAAACTCGATCACTTTCCAGGCTTTTTCCTTTTTTATAGCGCCAAGTTGGTCCATTAATTCTTTTGAAGGTAATGGTTGGGGCGCTAAAACAGTTTGAATGCGATTACTGATCTTTTCAAATTCTTTTTCGTCAATATGAACTTTCTTCTGTCGCAGGCAATTATCACACACTTTACAATTGTGTAATTTATTATCACCAAAATAACTGCCGATCATTTTGCTGCGGCAAGTCACAAGCTCCTGTACATACTGAACTATATTTTTTACTCTTGCTACAAATTTCTCTTTCCGTTTATGATATAGGTCCATATTTATAGAAAGATCTTCCACTTTTACACGATTGCGTGAAAAATAAAGTTGTGGTGAATCTTTCTGCGGTTCATAATGAATGACGCCAAACCGATCTAGTTTCAAAAGATCTTTTTTTATTTCTTCAACATCCTTTTTCAATAAGCGAATTAAAACTATTTCAGAAATAGAAGTAGGAAAATCAAAAATTCCTTCATAGCCACGAAGCAGGGCTTTGATGGCTGATTCCAATTCAGGATGTGATCTTTCAAAATCATATAATGCTTCTTTAGTTGTAGTAAATTTAATTTTTGATGGAAGAAAGACTTGCTCATTCAACGAAAGCCAGCTATCCTGCTCCAATGCTTTTAAAGAATAAATAGCAGTGTGAGTATTTAGCTTAAATTTTTTTACAAAATCACTGATATCAAAATCAAAATAATTTCCTTCGCCGGTGCCTGCCGGTATCTGTAAATAATTTGCGACCGATTGATAGACATTTTTTATATCATCCAATGATGGATAGCGAATCGCCGCCAATCCTTCTAATTCGGTAATATCATTATCATCATAAAGTAAAACAGCAAAAGATTTTTCGCCATCTCTTCCTGCACGGCCCGCTTCCTGGTAATAATTTTCAAGGCAATCCGGGACATCGACATGAATTACTGAGCGAACATCAGGTTTGTCAATTCCCATTCCGAATGCATTGGTGCAAACGATAACCCTTGTTTTATTTTTTATCCAATCTTCCTGGCGTTTGTGTCTTTCCTCTTGCAGTAAACCGGCATGATAAAAATCAGCAATAATATTTTGAAGCTGCAGCAACTCAGCTATTTCTTTTGTTCGTTTCCTGCTTTTACAATACACAATAGCGCTGCCCTGAACTTTATTTAATATTTCAATTACTTTATTGATCTTGGAATCGACTTTAAATACACTATATGAAAGATTTTTCCTTTCAAAAGATTGACGAAAAATATTTTTTTCTTTGAACTGGAGCTTTTCACAAATGTCATCCTGTACTTCTTTTGTTGCAGATGCAGTCAATGCTATTACAGGAACATCTTTTAATTCTTCCCTTAATGCTGCAATGCGTAAATAAGGCGGACGAAAATCATAACCCCATTGCGAGATGCAATGCGCTTCATCTACTGCAAGGAGATTGATGTTCATTCCCGGCAGGTATTCTTTAAACAAGTTTGTTTCAAGTCTTTCCGGGGAAACGTATAAAAATTTACAATTGCTGTTTGTTGCGACTTTTAATGTATTGATAACCTCGGCACGAGTCATGCCAGAGTAAATTGCAAATGCAGTAATGTTTTTCCTGCGCAGATTTTCCACCTGGTCTTTCATTAATGCGATCAGTGGAGAAATAACAAGGCATAATCCATCTTTTGCTAAAGCCGGAACCTGGTAGCATAATGATTTACCTCCACCGGTTGGCATTAATGCCAGAGTATCTTTTCCTTCAAGTATAGAATTAATAACATCCTCTTGCAAAGGTCTGAACGCATCATAACCCCAATAATCTTTTAATATTTTTTGAATATCAGGCAAGGATCAAGAAATGTTGAACGATGAAGTTAGGAAAAGAAAAATTCCGGTTATAACGCAAACATTATTCAACTTTCTTGACAAACAACCTTACAGAATTTATTGCAAGCACCACATCACTCAATCCCATAACTAATGCGCCAAAGGTTGGAGTAAGAAAACCAAACGCTGCAACAGGAATCGCAACAATATTATATGCAAATGCCCAGAAAAGATTTTGTTTGATAGTAACATAAGTTGCTTTACCAAGTCCGAGAGCCATTGGCAGTTTCTTTAAACCCTGGCTCATTAACACCACTTGTGCACTTTGTACAGCAACCTGTGAAGCCTCGCTCATTGAAATGCCGATGGTTGCTTTTGCCAATGCAGGCGCATCATTTATGCCGTCGCCAACCATTGCTGTAGGTGTTTCTGCATTCAGGTCGGCTATCTTTTGCAATTTTTGTTCAGGAGTTTGTTCTGCGATCACAACATCAATATTAAGCTGAGCCGCTAATGCTTCACATTTTGCATGACGGTCACCACTTAATAAGATTGTCTTAATGTTTTTACTATGCAAATAATCAATCACCGATTTAGCCTCCGGGCGGATCTCATCTTTTACATCGATCCAGCCAACCAGCTTATTATTTTTTACGATATAAATATTGTGATTGTCTTCTTTTGTAAATTCTTTTGCAACATTAAATGAACAAGCCCAATATTCATTTCCTTCTTTATCGCTTGCTTTCATTCCAAGCCCTTTAATTTCTTCTATTTTATTCCAGCGTATATCATCTTTCATTTTCCATTCATCGGTAACCGATTTTGCAATTGGATGATTAGAATATTTTTCAAGACTATAAGCTATCTTTCTAAATTCAGACTCTTCACCAACTAAAAACTTAAAACCAGAAACTACAAACTTACCTGTAGTCAGTGTTCCTGTTTTATCAAATACAACCTGTGTAATGTTTTTAAACATTTCCAGGCTGGTAGCATTGCGGAAAAGAATTCCATTCTTTGCAGCACGACCTAATCCCACTGCAATAGCTGCAGGTGTTGCCAATCCCATTGCACAAGGACAGGCAATCACCAATACGGCAATACTGCGCATTAAAGCAGGTGTAAATTCTTTCATCAGGATCCAATTTACTCCCAGGGTTACTACAGCAATACCGATAACAAGTGGAACAAATATGGCGCTGATCTTATCTGCTAATTGCTGCACCGGAGGTTTTTCTCCCTGTGCCTGCTTTACCATATTAATAATGCCTGCAAGAATTGTATCATCACCAACGGCTGTTACCTGTGCTTTAATTGTTCCATCGGTGATGACACTACCACCAATGAGTTTATCTTTTGCATACTTATGAACTGGACTGCTTTCGCCGGTAACGATCGCCTCATTGACATGAGCATCACCCCAAAGAATTTTACTGTCGATTGGAACTTGCTCGCCGCTCTTTATCAAAATAAGATCGCCAACTCTTAGTTGTGTATTTTCTACCTGAAATATTTGCTCCTGGTGTTTATCATCAAAAGCGATCATGTTGGCCATAACCTTTTGAGACTTCACCAGCTTATTTAATTCTCTTTGTGTAGATTGAATAGAAGCGTCTTCTAAATAATTTCCTAAGAATACAAGTGTAATGATGGTAACAGATGTTTCATAGAACATAAAATTTTCTGCCTGCCCAGTTAATGTTCCATACAAACTGTAAACAAAAGCTGCTGTTGAACCAAGGGCAACCAATACATTCATGTTTGGTAATCCGTTGCGTAAACTTTTCCATGCACTTCTTCCAAAAAAATCCATACCTACCAAATAAACAGGAATAGTTAATCCCAATTGCAACCACGGATTCTCCAAAAAATGTATATGCAAACCCGGGATCATGTGTAACACAAAGACAAGTGCAAAGGGGAGACAAAAGAAAAAACGATGAAGATGTGTTGAAAAAAATGGTTTTCTCTTTTCAGGTACTTGTAGCTGGTTGGCTACATGGTAGCCAAGATCATCCAATCCCTTTATTAATTTTGATGTAGCAGCAGCACCATTCATTTCAAAACTTACATCACCACTTACTGAATTCACCTTTACATTTTTCATTCCCTGTTTTTCCAGGTATTTATGAATGGTGAGGGCACAACTGCTGCAATCCATTCCTTCTACTTTCCATTGTACATTTTCCATAGTAATTCCTTTTCTATTTGTTGCAAATTCTGTTGCAAAAATACGGATAAATATAAAGCAAGCCATTCAGGTAAATCATGATCTTATACACCCGGTTGCAAAAGCACGAATATCTTTGCCCGGTGAAGATCACTTATGAATTATCTGATATAAAAGATATGGCTGCCCGGTTTTGGAAGGCAATCGGTGATAAAAAGATCATTGCTTTTCATGGGCACATGGGCGCCGGCAAAACCACTTTTATCCATGCACTTTGTGAGGTAAAAGGAGTGAAAGATGTTGTGGGCAG
>Ga0105249_10006147_pt1 | contig 10414 bp, 12 predicted proteins | sample KBSS44metaG_FD_81522 | JGI IMG/M metagenome (GOLD analysis project Ga0105249, IMG submission 81522) | Switchgrass rhizosphere microbial communities from Kellogg Biological Station, Michigan, USA - KBS S4-4 metaG | ecosystem: Host-associated > Plants > Roots > Rhizosphere > Soil | place...
GATGTCTGGGTGCGGCATGGCAGGTCAGTCTTTGGGTTGGACCCGCTGCCGCTTCATGATCGCGTCGACGGCGTTGGGCGCAAAGCTGTTGACGGCATGTGCGGTGACCGCCATCCGGGGCGCGATGCGGACAGGGCGGGTGCGCGCGGCGGTGATCATCCAGTCGGCGGCTTCGGCGGCGGTCAGCCCCGGGAGCCCGTCATAGGCGCGGGTGGGTTCGATCATCGGTGTCTTCACCAATGGGTAGTACAGCAGCGTCGAATGCACGCCTTTGTCCGCCCATTCCGTTTCGATGACTCGGCTGACCGCCGACAGCGCCGCCTTCGAGGCGTTGTACACGGCGAACAACGGTGACGACTCGCTCAGCACCCCCCACGTGGAGACGTTGATGATGTGCCCGTCGCCGCGCTCGATCATGCCGGGCGCGATGCCGCGGATCAGCCGCAGCGGCGCGTAGTAGTTGAGCGTCATGGTTCGCTCGACGTCGTGCCAGCGGTCCAGTGACTCCGCGAGCGGCCTGCGTATGGACCGGCCTGCGTTGTTGATCAGGATGTCCACGCCGCCGAGGTCCTGCTCGACCTTGGCGACCAGTTCGTCGACGGCGTCGAGGTCGGCCAGATCGGCCGCATGTGCTTTGGCGTCGCCGCCTGCCTTGGTGATGCGCTCGACGACGGCGTCGAGTAGCTCCTGCCTGCGTGCTACCACCACGACCCGGGCGCCGCGGCGGGCGAACTCCTCGGCAGCTGCCTCGCCGATGCCCGACGACGCCCCGGTCAGCAGGACGCGCTTGCCCGCCAGGTCAACGGGGTCGCGGCGGCGGCGCAGGGCTTGTTCGGTCAGCGCTGGTCGCATGCTGGTCAGCAGCAGAATCTCCGACAGCCGCCGCAGCGGGCTTTTACTCACAGGTCATGAGTTTAGGTGGCCTACTTTTCGATGAGTTCTCGGCGGCATGGCGGTCGGTATGGCTATGACGATCAACGGCAAGCTCGACACCCGGTTCAGTGAGGCGACGGAGCCGGTTGACTGGCAGCAGGTCAGCGATGCTCTGACCGCCGCCGAGCTGTACTGGCTGACCACTGTGCGCAACGACGGCCGCCCGCACACCACGCCGCTGGTGGGCGCGTGGGTGGATGACGGCTTCGTGTTCTGCACGGGGCCCGAGGAGCAGAAGGCGCGCAACTTGGCACACGGCACGGCCGTCACGGTCACGACCGGGGTTAACACGTGGAACGACGGGTTAGACGTTGTCGTCGAGGGCAACGCCGAACGGGTGACCGGCCTGGATGCGTTGACCCGGCTGGCCGACGTGATCCGCGAAAAGTACCACGGCGAATGGGATTTCACGCCGGACGATGACGGCTTCGGTCATGGCCCGCACATCGCGCACGTCTACCGAGTCATGCCTGCGAAGGTGCTGGCGTTCGCGAAGTCCCCACACGGCCAAACCCACTTCAAGCTGTGATTTGTGCACGTTTTCACGCGCCCACCGCGGATTTTCGTGCACAAGCCACTTAGAAGTAGCGCGGGAACGGCGTCCAATCGGGGTCGCGTTTCTGCAGAAACGCGTCGCGACCCTCGACAGCCTCGTCGGTCATGTATGCCAAACGCGTTGCCTCACCGGCGAACAGCTGCTGGCCGACCAGCCCGTCGTCGCTCAGGTTGAACGCGTACTTCAGCATCCGGATCGCCTGCGGCGACTTGCCGTTGATCGCGGTCGCCCACTCCAAGCCGACCTTCTCCAGGTCGGCGTGATCGATGACCGCGTTGACCGCACCCATCGCGTGCATCTCTTCGGCGGTGTACGGCCTGCCGAGGAAGAAGATCTCGCGGGCGAACTTTTGGCCGACCTGTTTCGCCAAATACGCGCTGCCATAACCCCCGTCGAAGCTGCCGACATCGGCGTCGGTCTGCTTGAACCGGGCATGCTCACGGCTGGCCAGCGTCAGGTCACATGTCACGTGCAGGCTGTGTCCGCCGCCGGCGGCCCATCCGTTCACCAGACAGATGACCACCTTTGGCATGAACCGGATCAGCCGCTGCACCTCGAGGATGTGCAGCCGGCCTGCGCGCGCGGGATCGACCGTCTCGGCCGTCTCACCCGACGCGTACTGATAGCCGCTGCGGCCGCGGATGCGCTGGTCGCCGCCCGAGCAGAATGCCCAGCCGCCGTCCTTGGGCGCAGGCCCGTTGCCGGTCAACAGAATGACGCCGACCTCGGGCCACATCCGGGCGTGGTCGAGCACGCGGTACAACTCGTCGACCGTGTGCGGACGAAAAGCGTTGCGCACCGCCGGCCGATCGAACGCGACTCGCACCGTCGGCTGGCCCACCCCGTCGACGACGTACCGGTGATAGGTGATGTCGGTCAGCTCGAACCCCTCGACGGGCTGCCACGCCGACGGGTCAAATGGGTTGTCGCTCATGCGTTCACCGGATCCAGCCGGAACACGGGGCAACGGCCTGCCAGCGCCTCGAACTCGTCGGGATGGGGTCCGGTGACCAGACCCGCGTTCTTGATGAAGCCGACTCCGGTCGGCACCTTGATCGGAAACTCGCGGAGCAGCGGCCGGGCCTCTTCGGTGGACATCTCGATCAGGCGCACCCGCGAGGTGCGGCGGCCGCGTTGCAGCGTGCCTTCGCCTGCGGCACGCACATTGGCCGACCAGTCCGAGCCGGGCAGGCCCCCGACGATGTATTCCTTGCCGTCGACGGTCATCGGGGTGACGGGCGTCGAACGAGGCTTGCCGCTCTTGCGGCCGGGCACCGTCAGCACAACCGGGCCGAAGTTGATGCCGAGGTGCTGCGCCCCGATCATCACCTTGTTGACGTACTTCAACCACCAGGGCGGTCGGATGCGCTCACTGTTGGACATGCCCGTAACGCTACTCAAGCCGCGTCGACGCGGAACACGGGCAGGACGCCCGCCAGTCCTTCCAACTCCTCGGGAGTGCCGTCGGTGACCAGTCCGGCGTGCTTTAGGAAGCCGATGCCCGCGGGCACCTGTACCGGGAACAACCGCAGCACCGGGCGGGCTTCGGTCACCGGGAGTTCCACCAGCTCAACGCGTTCGGTGTAGCCCTTGTCCGTCAGCGTCACCTGTCGAGCCGCACGCACGTTTGCTATCCAATCGGCGCCGGGGAAGACCGCGACGATGTAACGCTGGCCGTCGACCTCCATCGGAGTGATCGGCGTCGACCTGGGCTTGCCCGTCTTACGACCTGGCGCCGTCAGCACCACCGGCTGCTCGGCGCCGAAGTAGACGCCGCGGCGCATCAGCGCCATGTAGATCTTGTTGATCGGCTTGAGCCAGCGCGGCGCCCGGCTCATATCAGCACGCGGTGGTCAGCCAGCGCCGTCCGCAAGCCCTCTGACCGTTCGACGGTGGGCAGCGGGTCGACGAGGCTGAAACCGCAGCCGATCAAGCGGGCGCCACCGTCGGCCTCGTCGCTGTCGCCAACCATCAGCGCATCGGCGGCCTCGACGCCGAGTCGCGACAGCGCGGTTTCGAAGATTGCGGCGTCGGGTTTGACGGCGCCAACCTCATAGGACAGCACGAACTCGTCGACGTAGTCGGCAACCCCGAGGGTCACGAACGCCGGACGCACGTCGAACGCGATATTCGACACCACGGCAGTTTTGATGCCCTGCCGATGTAGGCCCTTGAGCACGTCTGCGGTGTCCGGATACGGCGTCCACGACGACGGATCGATCACCCTGTCGTACAGCGTCTCCGCGTGGTGCTCGGCCAACCCGGATTCGCGCAGCACATGAAGATACGCCTCACGGTGCAGGTGCGGCGCCAAGTCGCGGTTGACCCACGCGTGGTACGCCGCCGGAGCCGCCCCGGCGGCGACATCAGAGTCAGTCGTCATTTCTTCAAGAATCCCGACAGGTGCGGTCAGCCGACGCATCAGCTCGGCCTGCACATGACCGTCGACCTCGCGCTCGTCCACGGTGATCCCCTCGAACCAGCTGTCGTCCTCTTCGAGGCGAAACAGCGTGCCGGAGTAATCGAACAGAACGGCGCGGACAGTCACCCGTCCCATGCTAGCCACGGGCCCGAGCTGCCTTGTCCGCTAACACTTCTCGTTCACGCTCATTGTCCGTCATGTTCGCTGCGCGGTCGAACTCATCGGCGGCCTCGGTGTCGCGACCCAGCCGCGCCAGCAGCTCGCCGCGCACACTCGGCAGCAGATACGAATCCGCGAGGCCCTCGATGCCATCGACGATCTCCAATGCGTCCGCCGGACCCGAGGCCATCGCCACGGCCACCGCACGGTTCAGTTCGACAACCGGCGACGGCGCTATCTGGCGTAGCCCGTCATACAGCAGCACGATGCGCGCCCAGTCGGTGTCCGCCGCCGTCGGCGCGACGGCGTGACACTCGGCAAGCGCGGCCTGCAACGCGTACGGACCCCAGCCAACGCCCTTGCGCTGCAACGCATTAGCGGCACGCTCCAACGCCGCGACACCGCGCTGGATCTGCGCGCGGTCCCATTTGGCGCGGTTTTGGTCCTCGAGCAGGATGGGACGTCCTTGGGCGTCGGTGCGTGCCGCAAACCGGGACGACTGAAACTCCATCAGCGACACCAGGCCGTGCACCTCGGCTTCGTCGGGCACCAACGCGGCCAGCACCCTGCCAAGCCGCAGCGCCTCGCTGCACAGTTCGTCGCGGATCCAACGCTGCCCGAACGACGCCGAGTAGCCCTCGTTGTAGATCAGGTAGATCACGGCCAGCACCGCCGACAGCCGCTGTGGGTACTCCGATCGGTCCGGCACTTCAAACGGCACATTCGCGGCGGCCAGTGTCTTCTTGGCGCGGGTGATGCGCGCGGCGACAGTCGCGGTCGATGTCAGGAATGCGTGGGCGATCTCGTCAGTAGTCAGGCCGCCGACGACGCGCAGCGTCAGCGCGATCTGGCCCTCCCGCGACAGCACCGGATGCGACGAGATGAAGATCAGCCGCAGCACGTCGTCGTCGATACGGTCGGGGTCCCAGGCCTCGTCAACTTGGGTCTCGAGTTCGTGGGCCAGCACCGCGTACTTTCCGTCGAGGTTCTCCAGCCGCCGCCAGTAGTCGATGGCCTTGCGCTTGGCGACCGTGGTCAACCACGCGCCTGCGTTGCGGGGCACACCAGAGGACGGCCACTGCGTCAGCGCGTCGACGACGGCTTCCTGTGCCAGGTCCTCGGCGAGGCCGACGTCGCCGACCGCGCGGGTCAGGGTCGCGATGATCTTGGCGGCCTCCATCCGCCAGACCGCATCGACGGTCTGCTGTAGCTCCGGCACGTGCCCATTGTGCCGAGCGGTCTATGCCTGCACGCGCAGTGCGGCGATCACGCTCGCGAACATCGTCGACTTGATCGCCTGCAGCGTGCCGGGATCCTTGCCTTTCAACGGCGCGACGAGATCGACGGCCGTCGACGTCAACTTGTCCTCGGAAGCGGTGGCAGTCACCAGGCCGATCGTCTCGGCGTCGGCGCCGCCGTAGCGGCGCCCGGTGGTCATCGCCTCGATCGCGGCGGCCGGGGTCAGCTTGGCCTGGATCAGAGCGGCCATCCCCGGCGTGAACGGGATGTGGATGTCGACCTCCGGGAAGCAGTAGTAGCCGCGGTCGGCCCGCATGATCCGAAAGTCGTGCGCCATTCCCAACATTGAGCCCGCACCGAATGCGTGGCCGTTGACGGCAGCGACGGTGGGGACCGGTGCAACGAGCACGCGGGCGAGCAGCTGCTGAACCTGGTCGACGTACCAGTCGCCCTGATCGTTATGGGAGCCAAGCCAATCCAGGTCGAGGCCGTTCGAGTAGAACTTGCCATCGCCGGTGGTGACCAGCGCCTTGGCCTCGCCTGACTCGACACGGTCCAGGAAACCGTTGACGGTCTCCAACCACTCAGGCGAGAAGCGATTCTCGTCGTCGCCGAGGTTCAAAATCGCTATGTCATCGGTGATTTCGAGATGTGCGGGCATCAGTATCTCCTAACTTGACGGACAGGACGGCTTTGACGGCAGCCGCGAGGCGTCGGCGTGTGTCGGCGGTGGGTGGCATGGGCCTGCGCAGCATCAGACCCGTCGGCAGGCCGACAACGCAGTCCTCGATCACGGCGACGGAGGTGGCGTCCTTGCGGCCGAACATCGCGATCGACAGCCGGATCAGCATGTCGCGAAGGTCGGTTTCGAGCGCGCGGAGTTCGGCCTGGACCTCTGCGGGTGCCTCGCCGATCAACTCGTCGCGGGGGATGGATAGCCACAGCCGCGCCGATAGCGGGTACTGCTCGCTGAACACGGCGGGGGTGTCGGCCGCGGCGACGACGGCGCGCACGGGGTCGGCTTCGGCGTCGACGGCCTGCTTCTGCAGCTTCAGGAACCGTCGCGCGGCGCGCACCCAGGCGCGGCCGACGAGCCCGCCGCGGGAACCGAACGCGTGATAGATCGCGCCGTTGGAGATGCCGGCCCGCTCGGACACCGCGCGGATCGTGAGGGCCGTGACGCCGCCCTCGACGGCGAGTTGTTCAGCCGCGTCCAGCATCGCGTCGCGGTCGTACACCTGTGGCCGGGGCATGACGGCCAAAGTAACAGAGCACTTGCTCTGTTATCAAATGGCTGCATGACACGCCGGAGAAATGCGGGCTGTAGCAACCATCGCGGGCGGAAAGTATTGCTATGGCACACCGGCTAGTCACTGCATACCGCGAGGGGCGAAAGGCGTTCGGGCATACGCTTCTCAATCCCTACGCGGGGATGGGCGACCGTGCCGTCGCCCGCATGTGGCGGCTCGGTTGGCAACGGGCCGCCGAGGAGAGTCGCGGCATTCCGCCCGAAGCCGAGCGCATCGAAAGGTTGCGCGCCGAGATCGACGCGTTACTGGACTAGGTCACCGACGAACTAGCCGACCGAACGCGAGGCGCCCTCCCAGAACTGCGCGCGCACCGCCTTCTTGTCCGGCTTGCCCAGCGCGGTCACCGGCACCGAGTCGACGACGATCACCTGCTTCGGCGACTGCACCGAGCCCTTGCGGTCCTTGACCGCGGCCTGGATCTCCTCGGTCATCCGCGCCACCGCGTCCTCACTGCGATCAGCATCCGGCCGCAGCACCACCACAGCCGTCACCGCCTCGCCCCACTTCTCGTCGGGGGTGCCGATCACACACACCTGTGCGACCGAAGGGTGTTCTGCCACCACGTCTTCCACCTCACGGGGGAACACGTTGAAGCCGCCGGTGACGATCATGTCTTTGGTCCGGTCGACGATGTAGTAGAAGCCGTCCTCGTCCTCGCGCGCCAGATCACCGGTGTGCATCCAGCCGTCGCGGAACGTCTCGGCCGTCGCATCGGGCAAGTTCCAGTAGCCGCCGGACAGCAATGGGCCCGACACGCAGATCTCGCCAACCTCGCCCTGCGGCACCGGCTTACCGTCGTCGCCGAGCAGTGCCACCCGGCAGAACAGCGTCGGCCGCCCGCACGACGTCAACCGCTTGTCGTCGTGATCGGTCTTGGCCAGGTACGTGATCACCATCGGCGCCTCGGACTGCCCGTAGTACTGCGCGAAGATCGGGCCGAACCGCCGGATGGCCTCGGCCAGCCGCACCGGGTTCATCGCCGACGCGCCGTAGTACACCGTCTCCAGCGACGACAGGTCGCGGGTGTGCGAATCCGGATGGTCCATCAGCGCGTAAATCATCGACGGCACAAGCATCGTCGCGGTGATCTTCTGTTCCTCGATCACCCGCAACACCTCGGCCGGGTCGAACTTGGTCAGCACGACGAGCTCGCCGCCCTTGACGATCGTGGGCGTGAAGAACGCCGCGCCCGCGTGCGACAGCGGCGTGCACATCAAGAACTTCGGATGCTCGGGCCACTCCCACTCGGCGAGCTGGACCGTCGTCATCGTGGTGATGGACTGCGTCGTGCCGATGACACCCTTCGGCTTGCCCGTGGTACCGCCGGTGTAGGTCAACCCGCCGATGTGGTCCGGCGCCAGGTCGGCGGCGACCAACGGCTTCGGCGAGTACTTGGCTGCCTCGGCGTTCAGGTCGACGGCTTTGGCATTGCTGTCCGCCAAGGCCTGCGGAACGGGGCCGATCGTCAGCACCTGCTTCAACGAAGGCACCTTCTCCAGCAGCCCCAGTGCCCGCTCGACGAACATCGGGTTGGGATCGATGATCAGCGACGTGACCCCCGCATCCGAGAGCACGTACGCGTGGTCGTCCAGCGAGCCGAGAGGGTGTAGTGCGGTGCGGCGGTAGCCCTGCGTCTGCCCGGCGCCGATGATCATCAGCACCTCGGGCCGATTCAGCGACAGCAGTCCGGTGGCTGAACCCGTTCCTGAGCCCAGGGCTTCGAACGCCTGAATGTACTGGCTGATGCGGTCGGCGAGCTGTCCGCCCGTCAACGTGGTCTCGCCGAGGAACAGCACGGGCTTGTCTCTATTGCGTTTGAGAGCACCGACCGTGAGGTGGCCGGAGTGCAGGGGATGGCGCAGCAGCTCGTCACTCATGACGTCCAGATTAGAACGTGTTACAGATTTGGTGGGAACCGCCGTCATATTGGGTTTACTCGAGAGGGTGAACGAGGAACGGCTGCGGGCGGCGATCCTCGAGCTCACCGCGGATAGGCGCAGCATCTGCCCGTCCGACGCCGCCCGCGCCGTCGGTGGCGAAGGCTGGCGCGAGTTGATGGACCAGGCTCGCGAGGTCGCCCGAACGCTCGCCAACGACGGCGAGGTCGTCATCACGCAGCGCGGTCAGGAACTCGACCCGAACGCAACCTGGCGCGGACCGATTCGGATCCGCGCCAGGTAGGCGAAAGCACCGCCGAAGCTCAGCGGCCCGCGGCCTTGTCGGCCTCGGCCCTGTACCCGGCCGCGATCTTCTCGGCGAGGTCGGCACGCCACTGGATTTCCTTCTGGATCCATTCGTTGTCCTGCGGGAATTCCTCGCTGTCGGACACTCGCCGGACCTCGAGCCGGACGCCGGGGCCAAGCGGGCATTTCTGCGCCCACTGCTTGGCTTCCTCCTTCGACGACACGTCGAGGATCCAAAACCCGTTGAACAGCTCCTTGGCCTCGGTGTACGGACCATCGGTGACAACCGGCGGATCGGAGTCGAAGTCGACGACGAAACCCTCGTCGGGCCCGGTCAAGCCCTCGCCTGCCAGCATGACGCCGGCCTTGATGAGCTCCTCGTTGTAGCGGCCCATCGACTCGATGACGTCGTTGAAATCGATGTTGGCGTCTTGGAAGGCAGCAGCGCCCTCCGGGGTCACCCGCATGATCAGCATGTAGCGCGACATTGTGTGTCTCCTTCTAGGTGGGGAAGGGGCCCGTCCATTGTTGTTTAAGTGGTCCCTCGCAATCACGTCGAACGGCAACCGTCCCAAATCGACACGGCTCGCGAAATTTCTTCAAAGAATTTTTGGACCGCTGCAAGGATGGCCTCATGCCGACCGCTGACCTGGTCATTTTCGGAACCATCCTGACTGTCGACGAAGCACAATCCACCGCCGAGGCGCTCGCAGTTTCGGACGGTCGCATCGTCGCCGTCGGCGATCGCGACGACGTCGGGAGCTGGATCGGCGCAACAACGCAGACTCTAGACATCGAGGGCTGCGTGATGCCCGGCTTCGTCGAGGCGCACGGCCATCCGCTGATGGAGGCGATCGTGTTGTCCGACCGGATGGTCGACATCCGGCCCGTCACCATGCGCAGCGCCGACGACGTCCTCGCCGCGATCCGCGGGGAGGTGGCCACCCGCGGCGCCGACGGAGCCTACCTGATCGGCTGGGATCCCCTGCTGCAGAACGGGCTTCCCGAGCCGACGCTCGACTGGCTGAACGCGACAGCACCCGACGTCCCGCTGGTGATCATCCACAACTCCGGGCACAAGGCGTATTTCAACTCCGCGGGGGCCGCGCGGGCGGGGCTGACCCGCGACACCCCGGACCCCAAGGGCGCCAAGTTCGGCCGCGACGCGAACGGCGACCTCGACGGCAGCGCAGAGGAGACCGCGGCGCTGTTCGCGGTCGTGGCAGGCGCGGTCAATCCCAGCGACTATCCGGCGGAACTCCGCGCCGAATGTGAGAGGTTGAACCGCGCCGGACTCACGACGTGCTCAGAGATGGCCTTCGATCCGTCGCTGCGACCGGCCGTCGAAAAAATCCGTGACGAGCTCACCGTCCGGTTCCGCGTATACGAGATCTCCACCGAGAAGATGACCACCGAGACGACACCGGCCAACGGCGACGACATGTTCCGTCAGGTGGGCATCAAGATTTGGGTCGACGGCTCGCCGTGGGTCGGCAACATCGACCTGAGTTTCCCGTATCTCGACACCGATGCCACGCGCACCATCGGCGTCACGCCCGGCTCGTGCGGCCACGCGAACTACACCCGCGAGCAACTCACCGAGATCGTCGGC
>Ga0105249_10006149_pt1 | contig 10412 bp, 9 predicted proteins | sample KBSS44metaG_FD_81522 | JGI IMG/M metagenome (GOLD analysis project Ga0105249, IMG submission 81522) | Switchgrass rhizosphere microbial communities from Kellogg Biological Station, Michigan, USA - KBS S4-4 metaG | ecosystem: Host-associated > Plants > Roots > Rhizosphere > Soil | place...
GGCCAGGGCTGCGCCCCCGGGTCGGCCACGACCCTGCTGGTCATGCAGAACGGCGGCAGCGGCACCGACGGCATGGCCGGCCTCGGCGAGTTCGGCACCGACGGCCAGGGCCGCTTCCGGGCCACCGTCACCATCCCGGACCGGCTGGACCAGCGGCAGGGCTCGCCGGGCGGCCCGACCCGCCCCGGTACCTATGCCATCGGCTCCCTGCCACCGGTCTGCATGGCCCTGTTCACCGTGACCGCCGACAGCGCACTCGGCGACACCCCGCCGGGGAATCTGCCGTTCACCGGCCCCCGCAGCCCGCTGCTGCTCGCGGTCGGGGCCGGCCTGCTGGTGGCCGGGGCGACGCTGGTCGCGCTCGTCCGACGCCGCCCGGCGCCGACGCGATAGCCCGCCCGGGCACGACGGCGGAGGCGGCCAGGGTGATCCTGGCCGCCTCCGCCTACTGGAAGGCGCTGAGGCCGGTGACGGCCTGGCCCAGGATCAGGCTGTGGACCTCGCTGGTGCCCTCGTAGGTCAGCACCGACTCGAGGTTGTTGGCGTGGCGGATCACCGGGTACTCGAGGGTGACGCCGTTGGCGCCGAGGATCGTGCGGGCCGTGCGGGCGATGGCCAGGGCCTCACGGACGTTGTTGAGCTTGCCCAGGCTGACCTGTTCTGGGGCGAGCCGGCCCTCGTCCTTCAGCCGGCCCAGGTGCAGGGCCAGCAGGGTGCCCTTGGACAGCTCGACCAGCATGTCGGCCAGCTTCTGCTGGGTGAGCTGGAACCCGCCGATGGGCCGGTCGAACTGCTCCCGGGTCCTGGCGTACTCGAGCGCGCTCGCAAAGCACGCCCTGGCCGCCCCCATCGACCCCCAGATGATCCCGAAGCGGGCCTCGTTCAGGCACGACAGGGGGCCGCGCATGCCCCGGACCTCGGGCAGCACGGCGTCGGCGGGCAGCCGGCAGTCCTCAAGGACCAGCTCGGAGGTGACCGAGGCCCGCAGCGACAGCTTGCGGCCGATGTCGCTGGTGGAGAACCCAGGGGTGCCGGCCGGGACCAGGAAGCCGCGCACGCCCTCGTCGTCGGTGCGGGCCCAGACCACGGCCACGTCGGCGATGCCGCCGTTGGTGATCCACATCTTGGTGCCGTTGAGCACCCAGTCGCCGCCGTCGCGGCGGGCGCTGGTCCGCATCCCGGCCGGGTTGGAGCCGAAGTCGGGCTCGGTCAGGCCGAAGCAGCCGATCGCCTCGCCGGCGGCCATGGGCGGCAGCCAGCGCTGCTTCTGCTCCTCGGAGCCGTACCGCCAGATCGGGTACATGGCCAGCGAGCCCTGGACCGAGACGAAGCTGCGGGCCCCGGAGTCGCCGGCCTCCAGCTCCAGGCAGGCCAGGCCGTAGCTGACGGCGTTGGTGCCGGCGCAGCCGTAGCCCTCCAGGTGCATGCCCAGCAGGCCGAGGTCGCCGAGCTCCTTGGCCAGCTCCCGGGGCAGCTCGCCCCGCTCGAACCAGCCGGCGACCTCGGGCAGGATCCGGTCGGCGACAAAGCCGCGGGTGGTGTCGCGGATCAGCCGCTCCTCCTCGCTGAGCAGCCGGTCCAGGTCGAGGAAGTCCAGGGCGGGTGGGGGGCTCATGGGTGCTCCTCGGGCTCCGGGTCGGGGACGACGGCGATCCCGACCAGCTCGACCTTGGCCGCCGGGTCGAACAGCCCGGCGACCTCGAACAGGGCCGTGGCCACATAGTGGCGGCCCAGGTGGCGGCGGTAGATGGCGCCCAGCTGGCCGCGGGTGGCCCGGTAGTCGTCGACCTCGCTGGTGTAGATGTGCAGCGACACCAGATGCTCGGGCGACCCGCCGGCCGCGGCCAGGGCGGCGACCAGGTTGCCGGCGGCCACGTCGAACTGCTCGGCCAGGGTCGCCCCCCGGATGACCCCGTCGGGCCCCTGGGCGGCCTGCCCGCCCAGGTAGACGGTCCGGCCGGGGGTGGCCACGACCGCGTGGGCGAACCCTACCGCCGGGGCCAGCCCCTCGGGGTTCACCACCCGGTGCGGGGTCGGCTGGCGGCGCTCCTCCCCTCCACCCACGGCTCCCGGTGCGCCCGCCCGCATCATCGCCCCCGCCAGGTGGGGGAGCGGCCCTGGGTGAAGGCGGCGTAGAACTCGCGGTGGTCCTCGGAGGTGAGCAGCAGGGCCTGGGTGACGGCCTCCAGCTCCAGCGCCCCGGCCAGGGGCAGGTCGAGCTCGCGGGCGAGCAGGACCTTGGTGGCGGCATAGGCCAGGGCCGGGCCGTCGGCCAGCCGCCGGGCCAGCTCGCCGGCCTGGTCGATCAGCCGGTCGTCGTCGACCACCTGGTTGGCCAGGCCGAGGGCGGCCGCCCGGTCGGCGTCGACCCGGTCCCCGAGCAGCAGCAGCTCGGTCGCCCGTCCCAGCCCGACCAGCCGGGGCAGCAGGTAGGCGCAGCCCATGTCCGCCCCGGCCAGCCCGACCCTGGTGAACACAAAGGCCAGGGAGGCCGAGCGGGCCAGCACCCGGAGGTCGGCGGCCAGGGCGATGACGGCGCCGGCCCCGGCCGCGACCCCGTTGACGGCGGCCACCACCGGCAGGGGCAGCTCCCGCAGGCCCTGGACGACGGCCCCGGTCATGCGGGTGAACTCGAGCAGCTCCCGGGGCCCCATGGCCTGGAGGGCCCCGATGATGTCGTGCACGTCCCCGCCCGAGCAGAACCCGCGGCCGCGGCCGGTCAGGACCAGGACCCGCACCCCGTCCCGGCGGGGCAGCTCGGCCAGCAGGTCGCGCAGGTCGGCGTAGACCTCGAAGGTGAGGGCGTTGAGCCGTTCCGGCCGGTCGAAGGTGACGGTGGCCACCCCGGCCTCCTCGGCGTAGGCGAAGTGCTCCCACCGCTCGGTGCGCCCCGCCGAACCCTCGAACGGGCTCAAGGCCGTCCCTCCTCGCCCTCGGAGTCGCCGGGCCCCAAGGTATCGCGGAACAGCTCGCGGGCGATGATGCCGCGCTGGATCTCGGAGGTGCCCTCGTAGATGCGGGGGGCACGGACCTCGCGGTACAGGTGCTCCAGCAGGTGCCCGCGCTCAAGGGCCCTGGCTCCCAGGACCTGCACGGCCTGGTCGACCACGGCCTGGGCGGTCTCGGTGGCGTACAGCTTGGCCATGGCCGCCGCCCCGGTCACCCCGGGAGCGGCCGGGTCGGCGTCATAGCGGCTGGCCGCCTCGTAGACAAGGAGCCGGGCCGCCTGGGTCCGGGTGGCCGCCTCGGCCAGGGCGTGGGCCACCGCCTGGAACTCCCGCAGCGGGCGCCCGAACGCCCGCCGCCGGGCCGCGTGGGCCACGGCCACGTCCAGCGCCGCCTGGGCCATCCCCACCGCGAACGCCCCCACGCTGGGCCGGAACCGGTCAAGGGTCGCCATGGCCACCCCGAACCCCTGGTCGACCCGCCCGAGCACCTGCTCGGGCCCGACCCGCACCCCGTCCAGCTCGAGGCGCCCGATCGCATGGGGGGCGAGCAGCTCGAGCGCCTCCCCACCCAGCCCGGGCGCATCCCCCTCCACGACGAACGCGGTGATCCCCCGCGACCGGCTGCCCGGCGTGGTCCGGGCGAACAGGGTGTACACGTCGGCCTCGGGAGCGTTGGAGATCCACGCCTTGGTCCCGCTGAGCCGGAACCCCTCCCCGTCCGGCTCGGCCCGCAGCTCCAGCCCACCCGCGTCCGACCCGGCCGCCGGCTCCGACAGCGCGAACGCCGCCACCGCCCGCCCCGCCACCAGCTCAGGAAGCAGCCGCCCCCGCACCCCCGAGCTCCCCCAGACCGCGACCGGATACCCACCCAGCCCCTGCAGGGCCAGGGCCGTCTCCGCCTCGGTCGACTCCCGAGCCAGCGCCTCCCGCAGCAGGCACAGCTCCATCGCCGACGCCCCACCCCGCCCGTCCGGCGCGGCCGGCAGCACGCGCCCCAGCAGCCCATGCTCCCCGAGCGCCCCCACCAGCCCCCGGTTCACCCGCCCCGCCCGCCCGGCGGCGGCCAGCGGGACCAGCACCTCCCTGGCCAGTTCGCGTACCTCACCCACCAGCCGTTCCTGGGCAGCACTGAGCGCAAACGGCCGCTCCGCGCCACCAGTCACGAGGATCCTCCCGGTCCAACCAACCCACGCCGACCCGGCGGAGGGGGAGCGTAGCCCACGACGAGGGTGGATGCCGGGTGTTGTCCACAGCCCCGCGAGGTGCGGTTCGCTAGCGGTGCCGCAGCCAGAGCGACGCCGAGGCCGGCTGGACGGTCTGGTCGACCACGCCCAGGAGCTCGGCCGAGAGGGTGTCGAGGTCGACCTGGTCGCGGAGGCGGCCGCTGAAGCGCTCGACGGTGCGGGCGGCGTCGTAGCGGCGGCGGTTGAAGCGCCGGTCGACCAGCTCCTGGACCCGGCGGCGGGCCGGCTGGAACAGGGCGGCGACGGCCAGGGTGGAGGCGGCCACGGCCAGGGCGGAGTCGCCGGTGGCCGGGTCGAGCAGCTCCCCGAGCAGGAACACCAGACCGGCGTAGACCCCGATCAGCAGGGCGGTGAGCAGGCCGTAGACCAGGGTGCGGTTGATCAGCCGGTCGATGTCGTAGAGCCGGTACTTGAAGACGGCGACCGCCACCGACACCGGGATCAGGCCGAACAGCGGGAACAGGTAGCCGGCGCCGAGGGCAAGGGTGGTGGTGACGAACACCAGCACCACCGTCACCACGGTGTAGACGAACCACTTGACCTGCTGGCGCTCTTCGCCCGAGGCGCGGCGCAGGCGCAGCACCAGCGACAGCAGCGCGGTGGCGAGCACGAGCAGCTGGCCTGGAAGCAGCCATTCGAACACGGCGTCGGCCAGGCCGGCCACCGGCAGGCGCAGCGGCGGGGTGGCCTCCGGGTAGTAGAGCTCGACGGATCCCGGGGCGAGGGCGGCGGCAAGCGCCAGCACCAGGTAGACGGCCACGACGAACCAGGCGAACGGCCGCCAGCGTGGCGACGGCAGCCGCCCGTGGGGGAACAGCAGCAGCAGCAGGGCGAGGAGCCCGAACGCGGGGTGCCAGATCACGCCCTCGGCCCAGCCGACCCAGCTGGGGCCGGGCAGCGAGCCGGGGTCGCGGACCAGGCCCCGATTGACATAGGCACCGGTGAAGGAGCCGAGGGCCATCACCATGCCCCAGCCGAGCAGCAGCCAGCCGACCGGGTTGGCGGGCCGGCGGCCGGCGAGGAACGCCCCGGTGGTGATGAAGACCAGGCTGAGGACGGCCAGGATCCCTTCCTCGCCGGTCGTCACCTGGACCGTGTTGACGGCCAGGGCGGCCACGATCAGCGCCAGGGCCAGCCCCCACAGCCCCCAGGCCAGCCGGACGGCGGCCCGGGGGGTCACGACTCGCTGGCGCGCCGCCGGATGAAGGGCCGGCGCAGCCAGCGCACCGGCGTGCCCAGGGTCCAGACGAAGGTGCGGACGGCCGCGTTCTTGGAGAGGTTGCCGGCCTTGCGCCACTGGCGGCGGCGGTCGACGCAGACCACCTGGGACCGGACATCGGGCTCGACCCCGAAGTGGCGGGCCAGGTTCTCGGCCGTCTCGATCCAGAACCGGCTGTTCAGGCGGTTGCCGCCGAACACGTAGCCGAGCTCGTACAGGGGGTCGTTGGTGCGCTCCAGGGCCTGGATCTGGACGACGGTGACGCCGTCCTCGATCTCGGCCGAGAAGGTGATCCAGCCGGCCAGCATGTGCCCCTCAGGGGTCATGAGGGTGAACGACTCGTCGTCGGCGTACAGCACCAGCACCCCGGTGGACAGCTTCATCCGGCCGGGCAGGCCCAGGTTGAGCAGGGCCACCTCGCCGGGGGCGATGCCCTCGAGGGGGGCGTAGAACCAGTTGCGCTCGGGCCAGAACCGCTGGAACTCGGCCTTCCAGGTCCTGATGACCTCGGCCGGGGTGACGTCGGCGCCGCGCAGCTCGACCCGCATCGTCTTCTGCCACATCTTGCCGAAGCCCTGGACCGGGCCGACCACCCGCCGGCCGGTGACGTTGAGGTTGACCGCCTCCGGCGGGACCTCGCCCAGCTTCAGGGTGGTGACGTTCTTGGCCCAGAAGGCGGCGTCTCTCGACGCGGGCGGGGTGGCCTCGTCAGAGGTGACGGGCTGTTCGGTGGTCATCGGGGTGCTCCTCAGGTCATGGCGCGTCGGCGTCGGCGAACGCCTCGGCCTCGCTGTCGAAGATGCCGATCGCCTCGTCCAGGCGGGTCAGCTCGAAGATCTGGCGGTAGTGCTCGTTGAGCCCGAAGGCGACCAGCCGCTGGCGCTGGCGGTTCGCCCGGACCAGCAGCGTCACCAGCATCCCGATGCCGCCACTGTTCATGTACTCGAGACCGCTGAAGTTGAGGACGATCGTGCGGGTGAACTTGCCGCTCGCCCTCGTGTAGGCGTCGGCCAGGGCCTTCTCGGACGACGCGGTCACGTCGCCCTTGAAGTCGATGACGCTGGCCCGGCTCGACAGCTCCCGGACATCGGTGATGAGGCTGCCCTCGGTCATTGCTTGGCCCTCCCTTTTCGCTGGACCGGTGGGTTCAGGTGGAGACAGTGGCGGAGACGGCGCTGTCCTCGTCGGCGTAGATCCCCATGAAGTCGCTCAGGCGGGTGATGGCGAAGATCTGGCGGTAGTGCTCGCTGAGCCCGAAGGCACGCACCGTCCGGTGCTCCTTGCGGGCCCTGGCCAGCAGCCCGACGATCAGGGCGATGCCGGTCGAGTTGATGTAGTCGACGTCGGCGAAGTTCAGCACGACCGTGCTCGGGTCGTCCTGGACCGCCCGCTCGTAGGCGGCCCCGAGGGCCTGGTCGGCACCGAGGTTGATCTCGCCGTGCAGGTCGATCACGCCGGTGCTGTCGTGGGATCGGACATCGGCCCCGAACTCAGCTCCGGGCATCAGGTGCCTCCTTGAGGTGCATGGTCAGCTCGATGGTGTGGTGGTGCTGGTCGACGGTGGTCTCCAGGCGGTCGACCATGTTCTGGATGAGGAACAGGCCCCAGCCCCGGGGTGTCTGGAGGCCGGCCAGCTTGGCTTCCAGGTCGGGCGTCTCGACCTCGGGGAGGACACGTTCGCCGCCCTGGTCGGTGATCCGCACCGTCACGTCGGTGTCGTCGGCGACCACGCTGACCACGACCGGCAGCTCCGGCCGGTTGCCGTTGCCGTGCTCGATGGCGTTCATGGTCGCCTCGCCGACGGCCGTCTTGAGCCGCTCCAGGCGGGGGCCGTCCAGCCCCAGCCCGGCCACCGCCTCGGCGACCTGGTCGATGGCCAGGCGCTCGTTGCCGGGCTCGCTGGCCACCTCGAAGGCGGCCAGCTGCCGCTCGGCGCCGCCGGGGGCGTCGGGGGCCTGGGCGGGCGCGCCGCCGGCGGCCCGCCGTCCCAGGGTGACCAGGGTGATGTCGTCCTCCTGCTCGACCTCGGGGCCGACGAAGTCCTGCAGCTCCTTGAGCAGCCGGTCGATCAGCACCTCGCCGTCGGAGGCCTCGCCGGTCAGGGAGGCCACCCGCGGGAAGCCGAACATCTCCCGCCGGGTGTTGTGGGCCTCGGCCAGCCCGTCGGAGTGGAGCAGGACCGTGTCGCCGGGGGCGAGGGTCGCCTCCTTCTCCTCGTACTCCATCTCGGGCAGCAGGCCGAGGGGCATGCCGGTGGCCCGCAGCTCGGTGACCCCGTCCTCGGTGCTGACATAGGGGACGTTATGGCCGGCGTTGGCGTAGCGCAGCTGCCCGGTCTCGGGGTTGAGGACCGCGTACAGGCAGGTCACGAACATGTGCGCCGGCATCTCATCCACCAGCAGGTTGTTGACCCTGGTGAGGACCTCGCTGGGGGCGATCAGGCGGGGCGCCTCGGCCCGCAGGATCGAGTGGGTGGTGGCCATGACCAGCGCCGCCGGGACGCCCTTGTCGGTCACGTCGCCGACCACGATCCCCAGCTGGCCCTCGGGCAGCTTGATGAAGTCGTAGAAGTCGCCGCCGACCTCGCGGGCCGGGCCGTAGAAGGCCGCGAACTCCCAGCCGCTCAGGTTGGGCAGCTCCTCGGGCAGGAACTGCTGCTGGATCAGCTGGGCGACCCGCAGCTCCTGCTCGATCCGCTCACGCTGGCGGACCTCGGCCTCCTGCTCGCGGACCAGCTGGGCGACCCGCACGGCCGGGGCGGCGTGGCCGGCCAGGTCGTTGAGCAGCTTGCGGTCGTCGGCTGAGTACTCCTGCTCGCTGCGCCGTGGGCCCAGGTTGAGCAGGCCGATCAGCTCGCCCTGGCTGACCAGGGGGACGACCAGCTTGATGCCGGCCTCGCGCAGGCCCTCGAGGGCGGGGGAGTCCAGTTGCAGTGCGCCGATGTCGACCGCCCCGGTCGCCCCCGAGAAGTAGGCGACCAGCGGGTCGTTGGGCGCGATCTCGACCGGCGGCGCCTCGACCCGCTCGGGCGGCGCGGCCACGGGCTCGGTCGAAGGCCGGACCCGCGGCTCGCGCCGCAGGACCCGCCGCAGGTTGCTCGGGATCGTGGTCATGGCACCTCCTTGGGAGCGGTTGTACCGTCCCACCGCTCCGGCATCGTTACGGAATCCGCTACGACGGGGGTCATGCGACCGTCCCGGGAACGTTACGGGCCGGGCCCGGTCGTGCCATGCTGACCGCGGAGCGCGGCCAGGGGAAGGGGGGTGCATGGCGGAGCTGCGGATCGCGCTGCTGGGGCCGCCGCGGGTGGAGCGGGACGGGGCGCCGATCGAGGTCGACACCCGCAAGGCCATCGCCCTGCTCGCCTACCTGGCCATGCACCCCGAGCGGCACGGCCGCGACGCCGTGGCCGGGCTGCTGTGGCCCGACTACGACACCGAGCACGCCAGGGGGGCGCTGCGGCGCACCCTGTCGACCCTGAACAAGGCGGTCGGGCCGGGGTGGCTGGCCGCCGACCGGACGACCGTCGGGTTCGCCCGGACCAGCTTCTGGCTGGACGTGGCCGAGTTCGAGGGGCTGCTGGCCGGCCGCCGCGACCACGGCCACCCGCCCGAGGACGCCTGCCCGGCCTGTGTCGCCCCGCTGGCCGCGGCGGCCGGGCTCCACCGGGGCGACTTCCTGGCCGGGTTCAGCCTGCGCGACAGCACCAGCTTCGACGACTGGCAGTACTTCCAGGCCGAGCGGCTGCGGCGCGAGCTCGCGGGGACCCTGGAGCGCCTGGCCACGGCCCAGATCGGCCAGCACCACTGGGACGACGCGGTCGACGCCGCCCGCCGCTGGCTGGCCCTCGACCCGCTGCACGAGCCGGCCCACCGCCAGCTCATGCGGATCTACACCTGGAGCGGCCGCCGCGGGGCCGCCCTGCGCCAGTTCCAGGCCTGCCAGCGGGTGCTGGAGGAGGAGCTGGGGGTCGAGCCGCTGGAGGAGACGGTCGCCGTGCACGAGGCGATCCAGGCCAGCCGCCTCCCCCCGCCCCCCGACGTGATCCCCGCCCCGGCGGAGACTGTGGACAGCCCCGCTACCCGGGGCGCGCCCGAACCCCACCCGCCGGGTGTTGGGGCCCCTACATGGGAGGGTAGCCCAACCGGGGAGGGGGGGCGTTCGGCTGTCCACAGCCCCCTGGTGCCGCTGGTCGGGCGGGACCAGGAGCTCGCGGCCCTGCTGGAGGCGTACGCACAGGTGGCCGGGGACGGGCGGCTGGCGGTGATCGAGGGCGAGGCCGGGATCGGCAAGACCCGGCTGGCCGACGAGCTGGCCGGCCACGCCCGCTCCCTGGGGGCCTCGGTGGTCCGGGGGCGCTGCTATGAGGAGGAGGCCGGGGTCGCCTACGGGCCGTTCATCGAGGGGCTGCGTGGTGTCCTGGCCGCCGGCCCGTCGCTGGACCAGGTGCCACGGCACTGGCTGGCCGAGGCCAGTCGGCTGCTGCCCGAGCTGGTCGAGGCCTACCCGGGGCTGCCCGAGCCGGGCCCGCTGGACGGGCCGGCGGCAGGGCGCCAGTTCTTCGAGGGGGTCAGCCAGGTCCTGCTGGCCGCCACCGCCGGGCCGGTGCCGGGGCTGCTCGTCGTCGACGACCTCCAGTGGGCCGACGAGGCCTCCCTGGACGTGCTCGCCTACCTGGTCCACCGGCTCGAGGGCCGCCCCCTGCTGGTGGTCGCCTGCTGGCGCTCCGAGCAGGTCCCGGCCGACGCCCGGCTGCGCCGGCTGGCCGCCGAGACCAGACGGGCCGGCCGGGGCAGCGTGCTCGAGCTGCCCCGCCTGGACGCCGCCGGGGTGGCCGAGCTGGTCGCCGCGGTGGCCCCGGCCCGGGCCGGGGCGGCCGCGCTGCTGCACGAGCGGACCGAGGGGCTGCCGTTCCTGGTGCTGGAGTACCTGGCCGCCGTGGGGGAGGACGGCGAGCTGCCGGCGCTGCTCCCGGGCGGGGCCCGCGACCTGCTCGCGGCC
>Ga0105249_10006151_pt1 | contig 10411 bp, 7 predicted proteins | sample KBSS44metaG_FD_81522 | JGI IMG/M metagenome (GOLD analysis project Ga0105249, IMG submission 81522) | Switchgrass rhizosphere microbial communities from Kellogg Biological Station, Michigan, USA - KBS S4-4 metaG | ecosystem: Host-associated > Plants > Roots > Rhizosphere > Soil | place...
CGTTCGTGCGGTCGGCGTCGGACATCCAGGAGGTCCGGAAGTTCCTCGTGGAGGAGGGCGCCAACGTGCCCGTCGTGGCCAAGCTCGAGCGCGCGGAGATCGTCGCCAACCTGAGCGGGATCCTCACGCTCGTGGACGCGGTGATGGTGGCGCGCGGTGACCTCGGCGTCGAGGTGCCCATCGAGGAGGTCCCGGTGATCCAGAAGGATGTCATCCGCCGGGCGCGGCTCGGCAAGGTGCCGGTGATCGTGGCGACGCACATGCTGGAGTCCATGGTGCGGCACGTGCGGCCGAGCCGCGCCGAGGTGAGCGACGTCGCGACGGCGGTGTTCGACGGCGCCGACGCCGTCATGCTCTCCGCCGAGACGGCCACCGGCCGCTACCCGGTCGAGGCCGTGGAAGTCATGGCCCGTGTCGTCGAGCGCGCCGAGCAGGCCATGCCGGGCGAGGTCGGAGCGCGGCCGCGCCCGGAAGCCTACGGATTCGCGGAGGCGGTGGCGGAGGCGGCGTGTCAGGCCGCGAGCCTGCTCCACGCCAAGGCCATCGTCGCCTTCACGCAGTCCGGCTTCACCGCCCGCCTCATCTCGCAGGACCGTCCCGCCGTCCCGATCATCGCGCTCACGCCGTTCACCGAGGTCCAGCGCAAGCTCGGCCTCTACTGGGGCGTATTGTCCCGGGTCGTTCGCAAGGTTGAGACCACCGACGAGATGGTCGAGGAAGTGGAGGCGACCCTGCTCGGCGATGGCACCGTCAGGAACGACGACGTGCTCGTCATCATCTCGGGCGCGCCGATGTGGGTGACGGGGACGACGAATCTCTTGAAGCTCCATCGCGTCGGCGACCGCCGCTGAGGTCGGCCGGAGCGGGACAGGGAGAGACAATGGCGTACGACAATGTCGTGTACGACGTGAAGGACGGGGTGGCCACCATCACGCTGAACCGCCCCGACGCCTACAATGCGCTGAACATGCCGCTGGCCCGCGACCTCTTCCACGCGACGCTGGAGGCGGACGAGGACCCCGACGTGCGCTGCATCGTGATCACCGGCGCGGGGCGGGCCTTCTGCGCGGGCGGCGACGTCAAGGATTTCGCCGACAATCCCGAGCGCATCGGCATCCTCATCAAGGAGCTGACGACCTACCTGCACGGGACCGTGTCGCGCCTCGCGCGCGCCCAGAAGCCGGTGATCATGGCGGTCAACGGCGTGGCCGCGGGCGGCGGGATGAGCTTCGCGCTCGCGGGCGACCTCGTCGTCGCTGCCGCGTCGGCGAAGTTCACCATGGCCTATTCGAAGATCGCCGCGTCCCCCGACGGCTCGTCCTCGTATTTCCTGCCCCGGATGATCGGGCTGCGCCGCGCCCTCGAGCTGCACTACACGAACCGCGTGCTCTCGGCCGCCGAGGCGCTCCAGTGGGGCCTCGTGAACCGCGTCCATCCGGACGCGGAATTCGCCGGCGCGGTGGGGACGCTCGCGCGCGAGCTCGCCCAGGGGCCGACGCTGGCCTTCGGGCGGGCCAAGCTCCTGTTTCACCAGTCCACCCAGGAGAGCCTCGAGACGCAAATGGAGCTCGAGGCGCAGGCCATCGCCGCCTCCGGCCACACGGAGGACTTCCGGAACGGCGTCCTCGCCTTCGCCAAGAAGCAGCCGGTCACGTTCCGCGGTCGCTGACCTCGCGGGCGCGTCGTGTGACCGGTACGGTTTCGGCGGTGGTCTGGGGACCCATGCAGCCGGCCCCCGCCGTGTCACCGTCCGCCTCGCGCGCGGTCCATCCGTGAGTCTGCGCGCCAGGAGCGTGTTGGAGTAACCGCCGTTCGAGCGCCGGCTTCGCCGGCGCAATCCGATGTTCGGGGGGAGGCATCGGAAGGGGGGCGGAGCCCCCCTCCGAGTGTCCTAGTCGAGTACCGCCCGGAGCTTGGCGGCGAGCTCGGCAGGTGTGAACGGCTTGGTGAGCAGCGCCGGTCCGGACTCCGGCCCGCCGCGCCCGGCGATGGCCTCGTCGTCGTAGCCGGTCATGTAGAGGATGCGCATCGCCGGCCGCATCGGCGAGAGGCGGGCGGCGAGGGCGCGACCGCTCATCTGGGGCATCACGACGTCGGTCAGCAGGGCGTGGATCGGGCCGGCGTGGTCGCGGCAGATCTGCTCGGCTTGCGCGGGACCGGCGGTCTCGAGCACGCGGTAGCCGTGCATGTGCAGGATGTCGCGCGTCAGCGCCCGGACCTCGGGCTCGTCCTCCACGAGCAGAACCGTCTCCCGCCCGTGCGGGCCCTCCTGCGCATGCGCGCGTCGCGCGGCGGGATCTGTTTCGCCCTCGACCAGGGGCAGGTGGATGGTGAAGACGGTGCCACGGCCCGGCGCGCTGTCCACTCCGATGAAGCCCCCGCTCTGCGTGACGATCCCATAGACCGTCGACAGGCCGAGGCCCGTGCCCTTGCCGACCTCCTTCGTGGTGAAGAAGGGCTCGAAGATCCGCTCCATCGTCGCGCTGTCCATGCCGATCCCGGTGTCCGCCACCCGCAGGACGGCGTACGCGCCGGGCGGCACCCCTTCTTGCGCGTAGGTGGGGCCCGCATCGACGTCGCCTCGAGACGTCGACAGCGTGAGCCGTCCACCGTCGGCCATCGCGTCCCGCGCGTTGACGGCGAGATTCAGGATCACCTGATCGATCTGGGCGGGATCGGCGCGGATCAGGCCGAGATCGGGCGCCAGCGCGGTCACCACGTCGATGTCCTCGCCGATCAGCCGCCTCAGCATGTGCTCGAGCGCGCTCACCACGGTGTTGAGATCGAGCACCTTCGGCTGCAGGAGCTGCTTGCGGCTGAAGGCGAGGAGCTGCCGGGTGAGCGCGGCCGCCCGCTCGGTCGTCTTCTGAACCAGCTCGAGGTCGCGGCGCACGGGATCCTCCGAGTGAAGCTTCCCCGCCATCAGCGCCGTGCGCCCGCCGATCACCGTGAGCAGGTTGTTGAAGTCGTGGGCGACCCCGCCGGCCAGCCGGCCCACCGCCTCCATCTTCTGTGCCTGGCGCAGCTCTTCCTCGAGGCGGGCGCGCGTCTCCTGGGCGCGCTTGCGCTCGGTGATGTCGAAGATGCTCGCGCGGATCAGGGTCCGGCCGCGGTCGGGCAGGCGGACCAGCGACACCTCGCAGGGGACGAGCCTCCCCGCGACGTCCATGTGGATCCACTCGAATGTGGGCTTGGCCCCTTTCAGGGCCTGGCGGATCCAGGCGCGACCCGCTTCGAGTGACGACCGGCCGTCTGCCTGGTGGGCGGGGGAGAGCTCGAGCAGGCCCCGCCTCAGCAGCTCCTCCCGGGTGAGGCGCGCGAGTCGGACGGCCTGCTCGTTCACGTCCACGAAGCGGTCGGTCTTGGGATCGAACACCACGATGGCGTCGGGCGCGTGCTCGACGAGGGCCCGGTACCGCTCCTCGCTCGTTCGCAGCTGCGCCTCGCTGTCCGACAGGGCGCGCTCCGACGCCTCGGCATCCGCGCGTGCCCGCTGTTCCCGCGTGAAGAGCTGGGCGTTGTGGATGGCGATGGCCGCCTGATCGGCGAGCCGGACGAGGACGCCCTCGTCGTGATCGGTGAACGCGCGCGTCCCTTGGTTGATCGCGAAGACCAGGCCCTCGATGCTCCCGGCGATCGTGATGGGCACGCACATCATGGCGGCAACGCCCTCCTTGATCGCCATCGGCACGTAGTCGCGGGTGAAGCGCCCGTCGTTGACGTAGTCGTCCGTGCGCGCCGCCCGGCCGGTCAACAGGACCTGGCCGCCCAGGCCCTTGCCCGGCTCGAAGCGCATGCTGAGCCAGTCCCCGGCCGCCGCCCCGGCCCAGTAGCGGAACATCATCGCGCCGGCCGCCGCGTCGTGCATGGCGATGCGCGCGATGTCCGAGTGGCACAGCTCCTGGACGGCGCCCGCGATGCGCTGGAGCACCACGGTGAGATCGAGGGACTCGTTCACGCTGCGCGCGAGCTGGGCGAGCAGCTCGGCCTCGCGGCGCCGCCGCTCCGCCTCGCCGTAGAGGCGCGCGTTCTCGAGCGCGAGCGCGGCCTGATCGGCGAATCCCTGGAGGAGCGTCGCGTCGGCGTCGAGGAAGACCCGGCCCTCGCGGTCGGCCACGCTCAGCGACCCGATGATGCGCCCCTTCACGCGGAGCGGTACGGCGAGCATCGCCCGCTCGCCCGAGGCCATCGCTTGCGCTCGCATGTGCGGGGTGACGACGATGCCCGGGTCGTCGAGGAGATTCGGCGTCCGCACGGGGCGGCCATCGGCGACGGCGCGGCCCGAGATCCCCGTTCCCGCCGGCACCACGTTGCCGGGAACGGAGTGCATGCCGGCGGCGGCGCTTCGCGCGACGGTCACGAGCGACCCGTCCGGCTGGATCAAGCGGAGCCCCGCCGAGCGCACGCCGAAGACCGGCAAGACGCTCTCGACGGTGCGGCGGCCCACGTCGCCCACGTCCAGGCTCTCGGTGAGGTTCTGGGCGAGCCGGGCCAGCGTCTCGGCCTCATGCTGCCGCCGGCGGGCCTCGTCATAGAGCCGGGCATTGTCGAGGGCCACGACGGCCTGGTCGGCGAAGGCCTCGGCCATCTGCGCCGCCTCGCGGGTGAACGCGCGTCCGACGAGGTCGGCGACGGCGAGCACGCCGAGGATGCGATCGGGGGCGAGCAACGGCACCGCGAGGACCGACCGGTAGGGCCATTGCTCGAGCTGAGCGCGGTCGTCGGCCCGATAGACGACGCGCGGGTCGCGGGCGAGATCCGCGGTCGTGACCGTGGCACCCGCCCGGATGGCGAGGCCGACCACGCCCTCGCCCTGAGCGAAGCGCGGGGTCCACTGGAAGGCCGGATCCGACAGGCGGGACTGCGCCAGCAGGGCCAAGCCGCCGGTCTCGGGATCGCAGCGGTACATCGCGGCGGTCGGCGCGGCGAGGAGAGTCTGCACGCTGTCGGCGATGCTGGCCGCCACCAGATCCGGATCGAGCCCCTGGGTGATCACGCGTCCCACCTCGGCGAGGGCCTCGGCGCTGCGCCGCCGCGCCTCGCTCGCGGCGAAGTGACGCGCGTTCCGGATGGCCGCGGCCGCCTGCACGACGAATGCCTCCAGGCGACGGCGCTCCCCGACGCCCAGCTTGAACGGCGCGCGTCCGAGCAAAGAGAGCACGCCCAGGAGCGCGCCCTCGAACGCGATGGGGAGGCCCAGATAGCTGGTGAGGCCGCGCGCCTGGCACCAGTCTCGGGCGATCAGTCGCGCATCGGCGGCGATGCGGCGGACGTTCAGCGGGCGGCGATGGAGCGCCACCCAGCCGACTCCGCCGTTTCCATAGGATTGGGTGCGGGAGGGATACTCGCGGGCGAGGCGCTCGTCGGACAGCGCCTGCCGCTCCAGGATCCGGGCGTCCTCGTCGGCCGTCCAGATCACGACCAGGGCCGCGCCCGAGAGCTCGGCCGCGGAGGCCACCACCGCGTGCAGCACGTCCTCGAGATCGAGGGACGGCGGCACGAAAGGATGGGGGCCGGGCGGCCTTCTCGGGCGCGCCTGCTTCGCCGTGGCTACGGGGGAATTCTTGGCTCTCGGCATGCCACTCTGCTCCGACGCCCCATGGTCTCACAGGCCTCCGGCTCGACTCCAATACCGGCAGAGGCGGTCTCGATGCGCCGTGTGATACGATCCGGCCACTCATGACACGGGTCATCGCCGCGGCCGGCCTGTTCGTGGCGGTGGCGTGCAATGCCCTCGCCTGGCCGCTTCCCTTCGGTCTGGCGACGGGCAACCGTCTCGCGCGCGGCGCGGGCACCTTCCCCCGCTGGCAGGCGCTGGCGCTTGCCACCGAGGCTCCGATCAGGTGGCTGGTGACGCTCCCGGGTCGCCGCCTGGCGGCGGTGGATCGCGACGGGGCGCTCGTCATCTTCGAGATCGCCGCGTCGGGGCTTCGGGTGGCCGCGCGCTACGGCGGCGTGGCGAGCCCGGATGGGCCGCCCGTGGTGGTGCGGCTCGATCACGCGCAGGCCGGTGTCGTGCTCGTGGCCCCCGACGGGCGTTTGCTCGTCTGGAGCGAGGACGGCGCGCTCCGCGGCTATGACGTGGGCGGCCCGCTGTCGAGCACCGGCGCGCCCACCCCGATCACCTTCGAAGATCGCGTGTCCCACGACCTGCTCGCGGTCGCCCAGGACGGCGCCGTGGTGCTGATCGGCGGACTTGCCGCGGGAGGGCCGCGCGCGGTGGCGCGCCTCGACGCGCGCGCGCTCCGCGATGCGCGCATCACCGTGGCCGATCTGGACGGCGACGGCGCGATCGAGGCCGTCGTGCTCTCCGACGTGACCGACCGCCACCCGCCCGCGGCGCCCGCCACGGTTCTCATGGATGCGCCCGGGGCGACGAGCATCAGCGTGATCCGTGTCCGGCCGCTCGGCCTCGAGCTGCGGGCGCGCTTCAGCGCGCCCCCATCGGCGCAATTCGAGGATATCGTCCCGGTGCTGGCTCCGGTCGCGGGGAGCGCTCGTCCGGTGGTCCTCGCCGCCATGATCGCGCCGGGGCAGGGAGCGGCGCCGGTTGCGCTCGGGCTCCGCGATGCCGGGCTCGGGCTCCTCGCGGAGGGCCTGAGCCCCGGCCCCACGGGCCGATGGCTTCAGCTCGTCGGCGCCGCCGATTTGACCGGCGACGGCGTGCCCGCGGTCGTCGCGGTGTCGGCGCTGTCCAGGGACGGCGTGCTGACGCTGTATCGGCGGAGGGCGGGCACGCTCGTCGCGGTGGCCAGCGCCGCCGGGTACGCCGCGGGGGCGCGGGGCTCGCGCCACCCGGAGCAGGCGGTCATGGGCGACTTCGACGGCGATGGCCGGCTCGAAGTGGTGTTGCCGCGGCAATCCGGCGAGATCCTGGTCGGGCTCGAGATGCGCAATGAGCGCTTCGTCGAGCGCTGGGCCATCGATTTCAAGAGTCCGGTGACCTCGAACCTGGCCGCGGCCGACGTCGACGGCGACGGATTGCTCGACCTCGCCGTCGCAACGCGACGCGGCCTCCACGTCTTCTTGAGCATCAGGTAACTCATCGAAGGGGGCCTCGACGGCCCCCTCCGAGCCTCCCCCAGGAATTCGTTGCGCCGGCAAGCCGGCGCTCGAACGACGATGACTCGGGCACGTTCCGAGCCCGTACTATCGTTCCCATTCGATTCCAATGTGTCGTAGTCTCGCGGGGCGGGAATGGCTCAACCGGACCCATAGGAGGGAACGCGCTCATGCGATATGGATTCTATTTGCCCACCCGCGGCCGGACGGCGACTCCGGAGGACCTCGAGGCGTTGGTGCGCCGCGGCGAGGCGCTCGGCTTCACCTCCGTGATGATCGCGGACCACATCGTGTTCCCCTCCGTGGTGACTTCGAAGTACCCCTATACCGTGAGCGGTGTCTTCCCCGGCCAGGGCGATGCGCTGGAGCAGCTCGCGCTCATGGCCTTCATCGCGGGCAAGACCGAGCGGCTCCGCCTCGTGACGAGCGTCATGATCCTGCCGTACCGGAACCCCGTGGCCACGGCGAAGACGCTCGCCACCATCGACGTGCTCTCGCGCGGGCGCGTCACGGTGGGCGTGGGCGTGGGATGGCTCCGCGAAGAGTTCGAGGCGCTCGGCGCGGCCGATTTCGATCGGCGGGGCGCCGTGAGCGACGAGTACTTGCGCATCTTCAAGGCCCTGTGGACCGAATCGCCCGTCTCGTTCGCGGGGGAATTCTACCGCTTCGAGGACGTGCGCTGCCTGCCCGAGCCCGTGCAAAAGCCGCATCCGCCCATCTGGATCGGCGGCCACAGCAAGGCCGCCCTCCGCCGGGTCGCGCGGCTCGGCGACGGCTGGCACCCGGTCGGCGCAAACCCGGCGGTCCCGCTCACGCCCGCCGACCTTCGCCGGGACCTCGACGAGCTGTATCGGCTCACCGAGGCGGAAGGCCGCGATCCCTCGGCGCTCACGATCTCCTACAAGGCGCCGCTGTACGACGTGAGCCGGCCCGTCGCCGCGGGCGCCGACCGGCGGCCGTTCTCCGGCTCACCGGATCAGGTCGCCGAGGACATCGCCACGTACGAGCGGCTCGGTGTCAGCGAGCTGATCTTCGACTTCCGGAGCGAGACCTCGGCGGAGAGCCTCGAGCGCATGGAGCGCTTCGCTCCCGTGATGCGGTCGTGACCGGAGCCCCAAGCGCCGGATGGTACGCTGCGAGGCATGAGTCACGCTCACCGTCCGGCCACTCCCGCAGCGTCCGCCGCGCCGGCACCCGAACCGTTCCACCGAGCGGTGCCGGGACGGCCCGCCGTCCGCGGGTTCCTGCACCGGCCCCTCTCGCCGGCGCGCGACGGGCTGGTCCTCGCGCACGGCGCGGGCGGAAACAGCTCGGCGAAGCTGCTCGTGGCGCTCGGTATCGCGCTTGCGGAGGCGGGGCTCTCGGTGCTGCGCTGCGACCTGCCCTATCGCCAGGACCGGCCCAAGGGGCCACCGTTTCCGTCCGGTGCCGCACGGGACCGTGAAGGGCTGCGCCAGGCGGTGAGCGAGCTGCGGTCGATTCTGCCGGGGCGGGTGTACCTCGGCGGCCAGTCCTATGGAGGGCGCCAGGCGAGCATGCTCGTCGCCGAGGAGCCGGGCCTGGCCGACGGCCTCCTCCTCGTGTCCTATCCCCTGCATCCGCCCGGCCGCGCCAAGGAGCTGCGCACCGCACATTTCCCGGCGCTCCGTGCGCCGACGGTGTTTGCCCACGGCTCGCAGGATCCGTTCGGCTCGATCGAGGAGCTCGAGACGGCGCGCGCGTCGATTCCCGGGCCCACGACGCTGGTCGCGATCGAAGGAGCGGGCCACGGACTCGGTCGTGGAACGCGCGCCCCCGTGCCCGCCCCGGAGACGATTGCGCGGGTGGTCGACGCCTTCCTCTCGCTCGTCACCAGGGAGGCGGTGCGCCATCGCCCTTGAGATCCACGGCGGCGGCGTGTCCGGCGCGGTGGCGCGATGACGCTGGCGCCCGCCGAGCTTGCCGCGCGCCTGGACCGCATCCTCGCGTGCGCCGGAGGCCTCGTCGCGTCCGTGCCGATGCCGTACCTCGAGCACCGGTCGGCCGGCGGGGACCGGAGCCTCGGTGATCTCGCGTTTCACCTCTTCCGCTCGGCCTTGGCCTTCGCCGACGGGATGGACCTGGGGCGCTTGCCCGCGGAATGGCTCGCGCAGACCCGGCCGCCGGATCTCCAGGACGGCGACGCCGTCGCGCGCTACGGGGCCCTGGTGAGGGGACGGATTGCCGGCTGGTTCGAAGGCGCCGGGCCCGGGGAATACGCGCGCGTGATCGACCTTTCGGATGGGCCTCGCTCGGGGCGCGACCTGCTCGAGCGGACGACCACGGACGCCGCCCGGGCCTTGATCGAGCTCTACGAGATGGTCGACGGGTTGGGGATTACGCCGCCCGAGCCCGTGCCGCTCGCCGACCTGGAGGGTTTGCTCATATCGCGCGGTCCCGCGCCCGGCGTGGACGAGAGACGATCATGACTTCGTTGAGGTCGTTGCCTGCGAAAGCGGGGGCGGATCGGGCGCGCGCACCACGCGGAAGCCGTAGTCGGAGTAGCGCAGTGCCGGAGGCAAAGACGAGCGATGGGCCACCGGGCTCCACGGATCACGATGCCGCCAGGCGCCCCCGCGAGAGATCCGTCGAGTGCCGTCACGAGGGCCTGTCGGATTTCGGTCGGGGGAGGCCGCGTAATAATCCGAGCCGTCCCAGTCGAGACACCACTCGTGACAGACGCCCGAGAGCGCGGCGATGCCGAGCGGGTTCTCGGGCGTGTCCGTGACGAGCGGCGGACGCTCGAAGGTGCGCGGGGCTGGCCGGTCCTGGCCCCAGGGAAACCGCGCGTCCGCGAGTCCTCCGCGCGCCGCCTTCTCCCACTCCGCCTCGGTGGGAAGGCGATGCCGCGCGGCGGTCTTCGCCGAGAGCCAGTCGCAGTACGCGACGGCCTCGAACCAGCTCGTGCCGACGACGGGTTGTGCCGGCTCGCCGAAGCGTGGAGCCGTCCACCACGGAGGCGGGGCCGCGCCCGTATCCTCGAGGAACCGCGCATACTCGCGATTGGTGACGGGGAAGCGCGCGATGGCGAAGGCATCGGTCCAGACGCGGTGGCGGGGTCGCTCGCCCGGCAGGCCGTGCTCCCAGCCCATCCAGAACCAGCCCGCGCCGATCTCCACTGTGGCGTCATCCATGCGACCGAGTATAATCAGGCCCTTATTCAATCCCCATGGAGAGTGCACATGAACTTCGCTGACCGCATGTCCCGGCTCGGCACCGAGTCGGCGTTCGAGGTGTTGGCCCGAGCACGCGCCCTCGAGCGCCAAGGCAAGGAAATCATCCATCTCGAGATCGGGGAGCCCGACTTCGACACTCCGACCCACATCCGGGA
>Ga0105249_10006154_pt1 | contig 10409 bp, 9 predicted proteins | sample KBSS44metaG_FD_81522 | JGI IMG/M metagenome (GOLD analysis project Ga0105249, IMG submission 81522) | Switchgrass rhizosphere microbial communities from Kellogg Biological Station, Michigan, USA - KBS S4-4 metaG | ecosystem: Host-associated > Plants > Roots > Rhizosphere > Soil | place...
GAAGGCCTCGCCGACGCCCTCGGACAACGTCGGGTGGGGATGGATCAGCGCGGCGACCTCGGCGGGGACGGCCTCCCACGCGACCGCGAGCATCGACTCGGAGATCAGGTCGGTGACGTGGGGTCCCACCATGTGCACCCCGAGCACCGGGCCGTCCTTGGCGGCCACGATCTTGACGAGCCCGCCCTCGCCCACGATGTTCGCCTTGCCGACGCCTTGGAAGTTGAACCGCTCGACCTCGACGTCGTGGCCGCGCTCGATCGCCTGCGCCTCGGTGATGCCGACGGACGCGATCTCTGGCGAGCAGTAGGTGACGCGCGGGATCTGCGCGTAGTCGATCTCGGGCACCGGGATGCCGGCGATGCGCTCCGCGACGGCGTAGCCCTCGGTGAACGACACGTGGGCGAGCTGCAGCGGGGTTGCCGCGACGTCGCCGATCGCCCAGACATGGGCGGCGGTGGTCTGCAGCTGGCCGTCGACCTTGACGAACCCGCGGTCGAGCTCGACCCCGGCCTCCTCGAGCCCGAGATCGTCGGTGACCGGTCCCCGGCCGACGGCGACCAGGCAGACGTCGGCCATGACGGTCTGCTGCGCCCCGCCCGCCTCGAACGCCACCTCGACGTGGTCGCCGGTGTCCGAAACGCGGGTCACGTTGGCGCCGGCGTGGGCCGCGATCCCGCGCTTGCGGAACGCGCGCGCGATCTCCTTCGACAGGTCCTCGTCCTCCAGCGGGGCGACGCGCGGCAGCGCCTCGATCATCGTCACGTCGGCGCCCATCGAACGGTAGAAGCTCGCGAACTCGAGCCCGATCGCCCCCGCCCCGATGATCACGGCCGACGAGGGGATCTCCGCGTACCAGAGCGCCTCGTCGCTCGTGATGATCCGAGGCGTGACCTGCAAGCCCGGCAGGAGCTTGGGGCGCGACCCGGTGGCGACGACGACGTCGGTGGCGGTGATCGTCCGGTCGCCCACCCGGACCCCCGGCCCCGCCTGCAGGACCGCGGAACCCCGGATCACGTCGATCTTCCGAGCCTTCACCAGGCTCGTCAAACCGGAGACGAGCTTGTCGACGATCTTGGTCTCGAACGCCTGGACCTGCGTCCAGTCGGGCTCGCCCGAGGCCTTGATGCCCCACTCCTCGGATCGGTTGACGGTGTCCATCACCGCGGCCGATTGCAGCAGCGCCTTGGTGGGGATGCAGCCGCGCAGGAGACAGGTGCCGCCCAGGCGCTCGTCGCGCTCGACGATCGCGACCCGCTTCCCCAACTGTGCCGCTCGCAGGGCACAGGAGTACCCCCCTGTCCCCGCGCCGATCACGACGAACTCGTAGGCGTCGGACATCCGAACGGCCATGCTACCGCGGTTCCGTGCGACGACTCCTCGAACGTAGGATGACGCGGCCGTGACCGACACGACCAAGCCCGATCCCGACACGCGGCATGGGCCCCTCGAGGATCTCCACCGAACCCTCGGAGCCAAGCTGGGCCCGTTCGGCGGGTGGCTGATGCCGATCGAGTACCGGGGCGTCCTGTCCGAGCACCGTGCGGTCCGAGAGCGTGTCGGGCTGTTCGACCTCAGCCACCTCGGCAAGGTCGACGTCGTGGGCGCCTCGGCGTTCGACGCGTTACAGGGACTGTTGACCAACGACCTGCGGAAGGTCGACGTCGGCCGGGCGCAGTACCACCATCTGCTGAACGAGCGCGGCGGGGTCGAAGAGGACCTGTTCGTGTACCACCTCGCCGACGATCGGTGGTTCCTGGTCCCGAACGCGGCCAACAAGGACAAGGTCGTCGCGGCGGTGCGGTCCGGGGGCACCGAGGTCGTCGACCACGACGGCTGGTGCTTCCTCGGCGTGCAGGGACCGAGGTCGGACCCGGTGGTGAGCAAGCTCTGGCGGACCGCGGGCGAGCTCTCCTTCCGTGGGGTCCGAGTCGTCGACTGGCACGGGACCGAGGTCGTGCTCGCCCGGACGGGCTACACGGGGGAGCGTGGGTTCGAGCTGTTCGCCGACGCCGGGATCGCCCCCGAGCTCTGGGATGCCATCGTCGCGGCGGGGCGGCCGTTCGACCTCGAGCCGTGCGGGCTCGGTGCGCGCGACGTGCTGCGTCTGGAGATGGGCTACCCGCTCTACGGTCAGGACCTGGGCCCGGATCGGACGACGCTCGAGGCCGGGTTGGGGTGGGCGGTGTCGTTCGACAAGGGCCCGTTCGTGGGTCGCGACGCGCTCGAGCGCCAGCGCGAGCAGGGACTGCCGAGCCTCCTCCGAGGCCTCGCGACCGCCGACCGGCGCCACATCCCGCGTTCGCACCAGCCCGTGATCGCCGGCGGGCGCACCGCCGGGGAGGTGACGAGCGGGACCTTCTCGCCGCTGCTCGGTCACGGGATCGCGCTCGCGTACCTCTCGCCGCCGGACGCGTTCGAGCCGGGCGGGGCCGTCGAGATCGACATCCGCGGCCGCGCGGCACCGGCGACCATCGTCACGACGCCATTCGCGGATCGCTCCCCGCGCTGAGCGGGCTCCCGTGGGTGAACGCGCCGCGGCGGGGTCAGGCCAGGTCGCCGGGCGCCGGGACGGCGGCCGCCTCGAGCATGTCGGCCACCGACGACCCGTTGAATTCGGTGCGCCGGAGCAGCCGGTTGAGCAGGAACGACGCACGGGGGGACGCCGGCATCACGGCGACCACGACGTACAGGCCCGAGCTCGGGATCCCGACCTCGCGCAACGGCCCGTAACCCGGCGCGGCCACGAAGTAGGCCCACCGTGTCGGTCGGTCGCCGACCGTGCAGGTGCCGAGCCCGTGGGCCACGTAGTCGCCGGGGGAGTCAGGCGCTCCCTGCGCGAACGCCGGCAGGTGCTTGGCCACGATGAACCGACGGGTCGCGCGGCACTGCTCCGTACCGGTGAGGACGTCCAGCGCCGGCCCCGTGGCCGCGAGGTAGTAGTAGTCGGACGGAACCCCGACAGCGGTCCCGTCGATCCACATCGCGGCGAGCCCCTCCAGCGGTGGCCGGTCGGCCCTCCACGCCTGCGGCCGCGGGCCGGCGACGATCCCCTGGCGCGGGTCGTCGACGGTCCCGGCGAGCTGCGGCTCCCACGTATCGGGGATCAGCGCGGACACGGGTCCGGCCGAGACCTGCATGAACGGGCTCGGGGACTGTCGGATCAGCAGGTCCGAGGTGTCCGGGCCCGGTGGCGGCGTCGCTGCCGCCTCGCCGCACGCCACAGCGACGAGCGCGATCACCAGACTCCCGAAGAGTTTCTGCACCCCGCCGATCCCATGGGCAGCATAGACCGGGCTCTCGAGCTCCCGCCACCCGCCTCGCCGCTCAGCGAGCGGCGAGGGCGGCCATCAGCGCGAAGGTCTCGCCGAGCTCGATGGCCGCGCCGAACACGTCGCCCGTCACGCCCCCGACACGCCGTCTCGACCACGCCCCGAGCAGGGTCGCGACGACGGCCACCGCGAACACCATGGCCGGCGTCGCCAGCCCGGCGCTCGGGATCGAGATCGTGAGCCCGACGACCGACGCAGCCACGGTCGCGCCGGCCCCGATGCCGGGCGTCCACGTGCCGGTCCCGCCACCCCGGTACGGCAGGCGTCGGGCCATCGCGATGGGCGCGACCCGCGAGATCGAGCCGGCCGCCACCAGCTCCCACGGGAAGCCGGTGACCACGAGTGCCGAGAGCAGCGATGACTTCAGGAGCAGGTCGAGGGCGACCGTCGCGACGCCGAAGGTCCCGAGCCGCGGGTCGCGCATCGCCTCGGTAGGATCCCGACCTCCGAGCGCGGCGCCGACCCCGTCGGCAACGTCGCCGAGCCCGTCGAGGTGGAGGGCGGCCGTCAACGCGACTCCGCTCGCGACCCCGAAGACCCCGGCTGGGAGCGGTGGCAGCACGTGCGCGGCGCCCCAGGCGACGGTCCCGACGGATGCGCCCACCGCCGCGCCCACGATCGGGAACAGCACCGCCGCGCGACGGAGGTCTGGCGCGCCGAGCACCGTGCCTCGGCAGACCGGGACTGCCGTCAGGAACGAGAGCGCCGCGAGGAAGGGTCGGGTCCGCTCACGCATCGCCGACCTCGGCGATCGCGTCGGCCCGGGCCGACGGCCCGCTCACCCCCGCCGAATCGAACGTCGCCATGTCGGTGAGGATCGCGACCGCCGCGCGAACGATCGGCAGCGCCAGCGCAGCGCCCGTCCCTTCGCCGAGGCGCAACCGCAGGTCCAGGAGCGGCTCGAGACGGAGCGCTTCCAGCACGTACGCGTGTGCCGGTTCGGTTGAAAGCGTCGCGGCGATCATCGAGTCCCCGGACCCAGCGTGGATCCGGGTCGCGAGGAGCGCCGCCGTGCTCGCGATGAATCCGTCGAGCATGACCGCGATACCTCGGGCGGATGCACCCAGGCTCACCCCGACCAGGAACGCGATCTCGAGCCCGCCCACCGCTGCGAGCACCTCGATGGGATCCGCGTCGGCGTCGGGCAGACCATTCGCGGCCAGACCCTTCCGCACAGCGTCGAGCTTGCGTACCAGCCCCTCGGCGTTGAGGCCGGTTCCCGGGCCGCACATGCGCTCCGGGTCCTCCGAGAGCAACGCGGAGGAGAGTGCGCTCGCGGAGGTCGTGTTCCCGATGCCCATCTCGCCGAGACCGACGAGCTGGATCCCCTCGTCGGCGAGCTCATCGGCGAGCGCGATCCCGCGCTCGATCGAACCGATCGCGGTCGAACGCTCCATCGCGGGCCCGAGTGTCAGGTCGTCGGTGCCGCGGATGCCGTCGAGGATCTCCGCACGCACACCTTTCACGCCATCGGAGACGCCGATCACGCCGGCATCCACGACGACGAGCCGCGCACCCGCCTCGCGCGCCAGCACGGAGATCGCCGCGCCGCCGCCGGCGAAGGCCGCGAGCATCTGAGCGGTGACCTCCTGCGGGTAGGCGCTCACGCCCCGAGCCGCGACGCCGTGGTCTGCGGCCGCGACGACGATCACGGGACGCAGTGGGCCGTCGGGCACCGAGCCGCGGATCGCCGCCACCCGGCACGCGAGGTCTTCGAGCCGACCGAGGCTTCCCGGCGGCTTCGTCTTTGCCTCCAGCAGGCGGGCCGTCTCGGCGGCGGCGTCGAGATCGGGCGGTGGGATCGACGCGATCGTCCGCGCCAGGAGCTCGCCTCGTCTCACGTCTGCGTCACCTCTTCGAGCGGCAGGCCCCTGCCGGCGACCACGAAGAAGCACCCCGACGCCTCGGCCGCGAACGACGCGTTCACCCGTCCCAGCACGTCTCGATAGCGCCTCGCCAGCTCGTTCGCCGGCACGATGCCCAGCCCGACCTCGTTGCTCACCACGACCGACGGCGCCGCGCGCGTGGCCAGCGTCGACGCGACCTTCCGGCCCTTCCCGTCGATGTCGCCCTCCGAAAGGCCCTCCTCGAGCGCGTTCGAGACCCACAGCGTGAGGCAGTCGAGGATCACGCTCGCGTCCTCGCGGATTCCCTCGATCGCGCCGAGGAGCCCCCTCGGCGCCTCCACGACCTCCCACTCGGGCGGGCGAGCCGAGCGGTGCGCGCGGATCCGCTCGGCCATGTCGTCGTCGCGCGCCTCAGCGGTGGCCACGACCACCACCGGGCCCTCGAACGCGGAGGCCAGCCGGACGGCGAGCGAGGACTTCCCGCTGCGGGCGCCTCCGACCAGGAACGTGTACGGCATCAGAACTCGATCCCACGCATCGCCACGATGCCCCGGTCGAAGGCGTGCTTCTCGGAAACCATCTCGGTGACCGTGTCGGCGATCTCGCGCAGCTCGGCCGGCGCGTCCCGCCCTGTGAGGACGATGCTGACCTGGGCCGGACGCGAGCGGATCGTGTCGACGACGTCGCGTGCCTCGATCCAACCCCAGTTCATCGGGTAGGTGATCTCGTCCAAGACGACGAGTCGATGCGTGCCGGCCCGGATCAGGTCGGCGGCCGCGATCCATGCCTGGCGCGCGACGGCCTCGGTCCGGTCCATGTCCTCGGAGTCCCACGTGAAGCCGTCGCCAAGCGACCACCAGTCCACGCCCAGGGCCCGGCCCGCCGTCTCCTCGCCCGTGCGCCACTTCCCGGACTTGACGAACTGCACAACCGCGACCCTCCAGCCCGCCGACACCGCCCGGAGCATCACGCCCATCGCGGCAGATGACTTCCCCTTGCCGTCTCCGGTGTGCACCAGGATGCGCGACGGAACATGTTCGCTCGCGCGACCGGGCCCCTCGGTGGGAGGCTCGTACGTCGCCGGCTCCATCGGCTCTGCACCCGGGTCGGTCGTCACGGCTCCCGCCCCGTGAGCGGCACGACGGCCCATCCGAGCGCTCCGTCGTCGATCACGCCGACCCTCGCGCCGTAATGCTCGGCGATGACATGGGGGAGCAGGACCTCCGCGCGGGTGCCGTCGGCGACCAGGCGTCCCTCCGACAGCAGCGCGAACCGATGCGCGAACCTTCCCGCGAGCGTGAGGTCGTGCATGGTCGAGATCACCGTGAGGCCGTCGGCCGCGCGAAGTTCCTCGACGAGCTCGAGAACGCGGAGCTGTTGGGCGATGTCCAGGCCGGTGGTCGGTTCGTCGAGCAGGAGCAGCGATGCCTCCTGGGCGATCGCGCGCGCGATGACCGCACGTCGGAGCTCGCCGCCGGAGAGCGTCTCCAACCGTCTCGATGCGGCCCAGCCGAGTTCGAGGCGCTCGAGCGCGGACGCCACCGCCTCGAGGTCGCGCGGTCCCTCCGACGCGAGCAGCCCGAGATGCGGCGTGCGTCCGAGCAGCACGTACTGCTCGACCGTGAAGCTCTCGGGGATCGCCGGGAGCTGCGGCACGAGGGCGATCTTCCGAGCCCGCTCGCGTCTGCCGAGCTCCTCGATCGGGCGGCCCCACAGCAGCACCGAACCCGAGTGAGGTAGCAGCCCGGCGATCGCGTGCACGAGCGTGGTCTTGCCCGCCCCATTGGGTCCGATGACGCACACCCACCCTCCCTCGGGGACGTCCATGCGGACGTCGGACACGATCGGCCGCTTGCCCAGCTCGACCGACAGGTCACGCACTTCGAGGGCCGTCACGACGCCGGCTCGCTTCTCGAGCTTCACGCCGCTCTCCGGTTCCGCCGGAGCACGGCGATGAAGAACGGCCCACCGATGAACGCGGTGATGACGCCGATCGGGATCTCGGCCGGCGCCACGACCGTGCGCGCGAGGGTGTCGACGAAGATCAGGAACGACGCGCCGAACAGCACCGACAGCGGCAGCACCGAGCGGTAGCTGCCCCCGACCATCATCCGAACCGTGTGCGGGATGATCAGCCCGACGAACCCGATCAACCCGGCGACCGCGACGGCGGCCGCCGTCGCGAGGGATGCGGCGATCACCACGACCAGCCGGAGTCGGGTGACGTTCAGGCCGAGGCTCTGGGCCTCGACGTCGCCGACCTCGATCACGTCGAGAAGGCGACGCACGGCCCACAGCGTCGCCAGCGCGAGCGCGACCGACGGCAGCGCGAGCCGCACGTCGTCCCACCCGGTCGTCCCGAGCCGTCCGAGGATCCAGGTGTAGACCTGGCGGAGCGTCTCCGAGCGCTGCTGCTGCAGGAACGTCTGCACCGCGGTCAGGAACGAGGCGACGGCGACGCCCGCGAGGACCAGGCTCGTGGTGGCTCGGCCACCGAGGCTCGAGCGCCCGAGCCCGTACGCCAATCCGACGCCCACGAGCGCACCGATGAATGCCGCCAACGGGACCGTGAGATCGAGCGCGCTCGACGGGCCGTACGCGACGGCGATCGTCGCGCCGAGGCCTGCGCCGGCCGCCGCGCCCAGCAGGTACGGGTCGGCGAGCGGGTTGCGGAACACCGCCTGGTAGGCGGCGCCCGAGGCCGCGAGCGACGCGCCGACCAGGCCGGCGACGATCACCCTCGGAAGCCGGAGGTCGGCCAGGATCAGCGCCTGCTGCTCAGACATACCCGCCGGTGTGTTCCCGAACGAGAAGAGCCAGCGCATCACGTTCGCAGCACCGATCCGAACCGGACCGACCAGCAACCCGACGAGGACGGCCGCGACGAGCACCACGACGCCGATCGTGGTCGCCCGAGCGCGGGGGCTGAGGCGTCGGTGCTCAGGCCGGTCGACGTAGCTCACGCGGCGTTCGCCTCGACCGCGTCCGCTGCCTCCGAGATCTGCCGGAGCAGATCGACCACACGCGGCCCCCAGCGCGACGCGACGTCGTCGTCGAGCGGCACGACGCCGCCGTCGGTGACGGCCGTGAGCTCGCCCCACCCGGGGCGCTTCGCGACGGTCTGGAGCGACTGGTCACAGCATCGGGTGTCTGCGAGGAAGATCAGGTCGGGGTCGGAATCGATGATGTACTCGGCGGACAATTGCGGGTACCCGCCGCTCCCCTTGCCCGCGGCGTCGGCGATGTTCTCGAGCCCGAGAAGCACGAAGAGTTGTCCGATGAACGTCTTCGACGTGACCGAGTAGAACGTGTCGTCGAGCTCGTAGTAGAAGGTCAGCCCCGCCGAGGGATCGGCGGAGGCGACGAGCTCGTGGACCGCCGAGCGGATGTCGTCGACGAGCGCCTCGGCTTCGGCCACATGCTGGGTCGCGAGTCCGAGCTGCTCGATCTGCTGGTAGGCGACCTCGAGCGTGGGGGCGGCGTCGAGCTGAAGGGCCGTGATCCCCAGGCCCTCGAGCGAGGAGCCGAGGTCGCCGGGCTCGGTGGCGAACACGACGAGGTCGGGTTCGTATCCGGCGATCGCCTCCACGTTGGGTTCGAACCCGGACAACTCGGTCGTGGGGGCCTCGGGCGGGAAGGTGGACTGGTCGTCGACGGCGATCACCTGCTCGCCCGCTCCGATCGCGAACAGGTCCTCGGTCGCGGTGGGGGAGAGCGAGACGATTCGCACCGGCCGTTCGTCGATCTTGACCTGGCCGTTCGTCCCTTCGACCGTGAGGGGGAACGATGATGGTTCCGACGACGACGAAGCTCCGTCGCCGCCAGTCACGTCACCCGATCCGGCTTTCGAACCGCAGGCCGCGACCGACAGCGCGAGCACGAACGCCACGACGATGCTGAGAGGCTTGCCCATCCGCCCTCCTTCCGGGTCGAAGGAGCTGCGATGGGCCTGATCGCCGCCCACAAACCGCCCTTCCTTCGAGGACCGTCGTTCGCGCCACGGGGGAGGCGACCCGACTCGTCCCCGGAAGGGGCTTCACGGTTGCGGGACAGTGCCGGATTCCAACCGGTCTTCGCTGCACCCCGTCGCACCCGAGCTCCCGCGCTCGGGCACGTGTGTTGTACCACTGGGCTTCGACAGGGGCAACGAACGGCGTCACAGGGAACGCCGTCTATCGAACCCGGGCGTTCGTGAGCTACGGGTTCAACTCGGACAGCGAATGGAGCTCGTCGAGCGGATCCGACCCGAGGTCCTCGGGAGGGCCGATGTGATCGCCCTCGTGCGCAGGGATCACGAACGAGACGCGGGTGCCGCCGGAGGGGAGCGGGTCGGCCCACAGGATCCCGCCGTGCTGGATGACGAGCTGCCGAGCCAGGTGGAGCCCGACGCCCGCGCCGGCGCGCTCCTTGCGCAGGATGTCCTCGCCCGCTGAGAACGGCTCCTCGAACGCCTTCGACGCGGTCTGGCGTGCCATCCCCTCGCCGTGATCGGTCACCGAGACCACCACGCCTTCGTCCATCGGACGGCCCTTGAGCAGCACCGGCTGGTCCTCGGGTGAGTAGCGGCACGCGTTGTGGAGGAGCTGGCGGACGATCTCGATGAACCGCATCGGATCGGCCGACGCCGGGAGGCTCTCATGGATCTCGCGTTCGATCGTGACCGCGGGGAACTGACGCGCGCTCTCGTCCGCCACCTGCCGAAGGAGCGGCGCGAGGTCGACCTGGGTGAGCTCGAGCGAGAGGGTTCCGCGATCGAGGTCGGCGACGATCAGCATCTCCTCGATCAGCATCGAGAGCTTCTCGAGCGATGCCTCGAGATGGCCGATGAACTGGTCCTCCTCCTCCTTGGGGATCCCGCGGTTCTTCAAGACGTACGCGATCCCCTTGGCCACGGTGACCGGCGTCCGGAGCTCGTGTGACACGTTGGCGAGGAAGTCGGCCTTGGCGGTCGTCATCGATTGGAGCTGGTCGCTGATCTCGGCGATCGTCGTCTCGAGGTTCTCGACCCGGCTCGCCTCTTCCAGCATCCGGTTCGCGACGTCGGCGGCGATGTCGGGACTGAGCGCGACCGGCCCGGCGTGCACGGCGCGCATCGCTCGGAACACGCCCTCGGGCCCCTCCTCCTTCGAGACGCAGGCGGCGGCCCCGGCCTCGAGCATCTCCGCGGCGACCAACGGCGAGGCGTCCGCCCAACAGATCACCTTGGTCTCCGGGGTGACGGCGAGGAGGC
>Ga0105249_10006155_pt1 | contig 10409 bp, 7 predicted proteins | sample KBSS44metaG_FD_81522 | JGI IMG/M metagenome (GOLD analysis project Ga0105249, IMG submission 81522) | Switchgrass rhizosphere microbial communities from Kellogg Biological Station, Michigan, USA - KBS S4-4 metaG | ecosystem: Host-associated > Plants > Roots > Rhizosphere > Soil | place...
AGGATTTTACTTTCTCCTTTATCCTTTCTCCTTTATCCTTTCAAATGCGGCGGCGTAGCCAAGTGGTAAGGCAGAGGTCTGCAAAACCTTTATTCATCGGTTCGATTCCGATCGCCGCCTCCACTCATAGCATTCCTCGGGGTTCGTGTATTTGGGCATTCGAAGAATCCTACTCCTGGACCGTATGCGAGAGATTCGCCGTGCTCGAGGAAGATGACGTTAGCCCACACTACGCCTTTGACTACGAAACTTTCTTGAGGCATACTCCCAAAATCTAATAGTGGTCGACCCCAAAATCGACCGCTTCGGATAAGAGGCCGGACGGTGTGGGAGACGTTCGGCCTCGCTTGTTTTTAAATAGATCGGGAATATAAAATTCATTACCTCCTATGTGCGCTAAGTGGAACGACAAGTTCAATCCTGAAATCATCGCGACCAAACTTAACAAAATAAAACATTTCAACGCGACTGGCTCATTCAGCGGGCTAGAGGCATTTCAGGCTCAGGACTATTTAGCGGTTCTTAAGTCATCCCTTGATTTCAGTGAGCAGATCGGATGGGCTGAACGGTCGCGAATCATTAACAGCGTGGTTGTCGACCTTTCGCGCAAGGATTCTTTGACAGCCAAAACGATATTGGGCGCCGTTTGCAAGGCGGAAAACTTGTCCTTAGCGCGGCCGAAATTAAACTTCGTTTTTGCGACCAGCTTTTCGATTCCGTTTTCGAGTGACTTGCAGAATAGGGTTGTAAGAGGCAGCCGCGTGATTTTTTCCAACCAGTTGCCCAAGAAGTTTAGGCAAGAACCATTGGCCGAACTGCGGCAGAGATTTGGTATAACAGATATTCCAGCAAGTTACTGTAAAGTTCGGGTGTCGATTTCTGCCCGCGACCATATTGAGGCTATTCCCATTGCTCTGGAGAAGCTCGACCTTATTCGAGGCAAATGGAACTTAGCTCTGAATGATTCTTGGGTGCTTAGTCTCGGCAATTCCCGCCGAGAGTCCGTAAACAAGATAACTCTGGGGCCGTTTCACTCTCTCCATTTGCCTTCCGGGAAACTGACAACCACGGATATTCTATGGTATGAGCCTGACTACTCTGATAACCATCACCACGGTCGCAAAGAACTCGAACGCCTTCTCAAGTTTGAGAAAAGGATAGACAAGGATTTGACGCGTCACCCTTACAGACGTGAACTTGAGGATATTATCGTTAGGTACGTTCGCGCACTTGACTTTGCCGATCTACATGTCGCGTTCCTTCAACTCTGGGGTGTTCTTGAGAGGCTAACCAACACTAATAAGGCTGACAACGAAACTACGATTAAGCGAACTGCTTTTCACTATGAGGAAGAGGATATGCACATGCAGGTTCTTCAACACCTCAGAAAATTTAGGAATGCGAATGTGCATTCGGGCTTCCAAACCCAACAAATCAAAACCCTACTCCATCAGCTAATGCGCTACGTCGAAAAACTCATATTTTTTCATGTTGCGAATATTTTTAAGTTTACCAGTCTTGACGTGGCGGCTGCATTCGCGGACCTCCCAGTCGAACCCGAAAAGCTGAAGGCAAAAATCGCCGGATATAAGTCTGCTCTGAAGTTCAGGACACGAAGAACCAAATGAGTCGGCCATTCTTCTATCGTCGCTATTTTCGTCTCTGCGGTAATCTATCCGTTGCTGCCGTGCTCCTCCGAATCGCTTGAAAATATGATAGGTGCTTTCGGGGAATGAGAATATTGACAAGGCGGGTTTCAGCCAATTTGAATTGTGAGCATAGAAACTGAACCGCCATCAACTCCTTCGACCGGAAAACTAACCTGTTCACCTTCTCTTCTGAGAGCGATCACATAAAGCAAGGGCAAATAATGTTCGGGCGTTGGAACGGATAGCGTCGCATCACGCCCAAGCGTGTCATAGGCTACGAGCGAAGCGTCATCGGCGTTTAACAATAGTTCTCGCGCCTGTTTTTCAAAACGCAAAGCCCAATCAAAAGGTTCGACGCCGTGCCTGCCCCATGCGTAGGCATGTAAGTTATGTATGATATTGCCGCTGCCCATAACCAGAACGCCTTCGTCGCGAAGCGGAGCAAGCCGCTTTCCGATCTGATAGTGAAACTCGGGTGATTGCGTTTCGTCAATGCTGAGCTGCACGACAGGAATATCTGCATCGGGAAAGACATGACAGAGCACCGACCAGGTTCCATGATCGAGGCCCCAATGCTCGTCAAGCTCTGTGGAGATCGGGGCGAGCAATTCCTGCACACGTTTTGCGAGAGACGGGTCACCCGGTGCGGGATATTCGACCTCGTACAATTCCCGTGGAAAACCGCCAAAATCGTGAATCGTTCTCGGCTTGGAAACAGCCGTCACCGCCGTCGCCGGAATGTACCGATGAGCGGATACAGCCAAGATGGCTTTAGGGCTCGGCAATTGTTTGCCGATCGCGCTCCAGCCATCCGTGTAAGTATTCTTCGACAATGCGTTCATCGGATTGCCATGTCCGAAGAAAATGGCAGGCATAGGCTTTGTCATTTCTATATGCTTCTTGCCTCAGTCATTATAGATCGAGTCTTGCACATGATTCTTAGTCACTCAGGGCTGACGGTTTTAGAAGGTCGGTAATTAATACCGCCTCGGCGGAGGGATTGCCTCGAACGATTGCGAGGCGTTTGAAGTCGGGAGAAATAGCGAAGTTAGTAATTTGCCCGCCGTCGAATTTGGTTATTTTTTGCAATTCGCCGCCATTGATCGGCTGCAGCCAAAGATTCGAATGGTCAGGGTCGCGGACCACGATAAGCGATTTGGAATCGGCCGTCCAGCCTTCTACAAAGCGAAATCCCTCGTCCAAAACCTTCAGCATTTCGCCATTTTCAAGCGACATAACACCATTTTTCCAGGGTTGTGAAGATGATCCGTCATAGAAGCCGAAAAGCATCAGCTTACCATCTGGCGAAATCGAAAGCGGCCATCCCGACTCCCTAACGATAAGAGACTCACCGCCGCCAATTGCAATTTTGGAAATGAACCCCTTTCCTGTTGTATACGCATTGAAATACACCCACGCTCCGTCAGGCGAGAGAACCGCGTGATCCGCTTCGAAGTCCTCTTTCGTATTGATCAACTGCGACGGGTTTCCACCGTCCGCGTCCATCGACCAAACCTGGCGCGTGCCTGTACGCGACGAAACGAACACAATGGTACGTCCATCAGGCGTTATACGCGGTCGGGCGTTAAAGCCTCCGGCGTTTCTGGTCAGTTGCTGTTGCTGGGTCCCATCGCCGTTCATCATCCACAGATCAACATGACCATCCCTTGGACTCGTATATATGATCTTGCCATCGTGAGCAAACGCGATACCGTTTGCGCCATCGTTAGCGTCAATGCCGAACGTGATCTGTTTGGCCTGGCCGGGAGCGTCAAGCGACATTGTCCAGACGTTCATATTTGCGGCAAGTTTTCTGACAACCAACAAACGCGAATCCGCCGATAGGCTTAGATTGTCATAGTTGTTGAGGTCGTTAGTGATTCGGCTTATCTCACCGCTTGGGTACGAAACGTACCAGATCTGCCAGGGCGACGCCTCGGCTTCACGAGCGCGGACGATCAAGCCGGTCTGGTCGTTAAGCCATTGCACATCGTCAAGATAATTCCAGTCGGGAACCGGAATATTACGCGTAGTACCATCTGCAACTGACACCTCTATCAACTCGAAGCGGCGTTTCCCGCTTTCGTTTATTCGCGAACCGCAAATCGCTATTCGAGTTCCGTCCGGCGACCAGGACAAATTCGAGTCCCAAGTCTCAAAGTTAATCGTTGGGTCGTCCGGTCGGAGGAGTCGCTCGCCGCTTCCATCAGTCTGTGCGATAACCAAACTATTCACCGCTCCCGCGACAAATGCGATCTGTGTCCCATCCGGTGAAAAGGTTTGTGGGCTGACGACATCCCGGGCAACTGCTCGTGATTCGCCGCCGTTAACCGGAACGCGAAAAAGCGTTCCGTTCGGTGAGGTTTTTAGAAATTTGTTGTAATAGAGCTGTGTACCGTCCGGAGAGAAATTCAATGAGCCAAATGCCGTATCGCTCGGCGGCATGATCTGAGTCGAACTTCCGCTGGCAATATCTTTGAGGCTCAGGCTGTGCCTTCCATTCTCGATCGAATCGTAGGCCAGATATCTTCCATCTGGCGAGATTACCGCACACTCGATATTCAGTTCAGGTGTCGGACGCGTCATTTTAACGGCAGAAAATGTGTTTTGTGGCCGTTCGGTCTTCGAGTATGATCTCCAAAAAAGAGCTGCAACGGCGATCAATAATAATCCGCCTATCATGGCGATGCCGCTGATGAAAAGGGTTGCTCTCAAGCTTTTCACTTTTCGCGCGGATATCAGGTCATGGTTGCTCTTGCCCTCATGTTCTGAAACCGCGCTACTTCGTTCTATCTCGTCGATCTCAGTAGTTACTTCTTCAGTTACAACCAGCGTTTTGGTATGCGCCGTATGAAGCAATTCGAAATCAATTGGCTGTCTGACTCTGCCGTTGAAACGATAGCCCCGTCGCCAAAACGTCTCTATCAAAGGTTGCCCCTCGGGGCATTCGCCTAGCGTTTTGCGAAGCAGGTAAATGTTTTGCGATAGGTTTGCCTCCTCGACAAAAGAATCCTGCCAGACACGAGCCATCAATTCGTCTTTGCTGACCACTTCGCCCGGCCGCTCGATGAGCGCAATCAATGTCTCGACGACTTTGGGTTTAAGGGAAACCACGGTTCCGCTCTTATAAAGCATCCGGTGCGCGGCATCCAAACGAAAATCCTCAAACTCGTAAATACAGGTGTTGTTGTAGTTAGGCGCGGTGAAGTTTTGTTGAGAATTTATTGAGGGTTTGCTTAAAGACATTTCTACCACCCCTGATCTAACTTATTCCCTACAATCCGGCAGAAAGGATCCTTCAGGTTAGGTTTTGCGGCTACATTATACGCCGGAACGCGATCATTTACATTTTTTCTTCGTTCCGGGATCTGAAGAGAAATCGGACCACGCGAGGTTTTGATTTGTTCAGGACCATGACCAGAATGGCGACTTGCAAGCAATGTTCTGAAACGTGTCGATAGCTGTATGAACGACAGACCCGAATTGATGAGGAAAAGAAAACGCACCATAACCGTGAACGAAACCACCACGTTCCTTTCGGTAAAACTGAGGCCGGAACAAATGCGGCGCGGCTGGTGCGCGGACTGCCGATCGGACGTATTTTGGATCAAAGTGCCAGACGCGATTCAATGGCTAGTCTTTTCCGAATTGCAGGGAAAATGCGTACCTCACCTAAGCGGCGATCGAGTTTGTTTGCGCTGGGTGACGGAGCACATCAAAAATAAGGAGCAAGAATTATGAAGAACCACTATTCGGTTGAAAGAATCGGTTTATTTTCGGCATTGGTTTTAGGCTTGCTTTTCTCGGCGGCGGGCCTATGCTCGGCGCAGACAACCGAATTTGCCTATCAAGGCAAGTTGACCACTAATTTCAATCCGGCAAACGGCACATATCAAATGGAGTTCAAGCTGTTTGATGCAGCGGCGGGCGGCAATCAAATCGGCGCAACCATTTCAAACGGGAGCGTTTCCGTTTCGCAGGGTGCCTATACGGTCTATCTTGATTTTGGCGCGCAGGTTTTTTCGGGTGCGGACAGATTTGTGGAGGCAGCCGCTCGCAAATCCGCGTCTGATCCATATACGATCATTAGCCCGCGTCAAAAGGTCACCTCCGCGCCATACAGCATCAAAAGCAAAACGGCGGAAACAGCGACGATCGCCACCAGTGCCGTAATGGCGGATACGGCCAGCGTCGCTACCAGGGCTTTCAATTCGGAACGTTTTGGCGGCCTCGATGTCAGCCGGTTCGTGCGACTCGATACCAACGACAACGTCGGCATTGGCACGACCAGCACCGGCTCAAAACTAGCGGTGGGAGGCACGATCGAATCCAGATCGGGCGGTATCAAGTTTCCCGATGCGACAACGCAGACAACTGCCGGAATCTCATCGGTAAATAAAGATCCGACTTTGACTGGTAACGGAACGGCTGCGTCGCCCCTTGGTGTGGCATCGCCTTTGATGGTAAGAGATCTGGATAATCCCGCGAGACAGCCTTTTTACGTCAACGCTTATCAGACTGGCACTGTTTTAACCGTTCCAAACGGAAAGCGGTTGGTTATCGAAACCGTAACAGGAAGAGCCGCTTTCTACAATACGAACATTCCTGCAGACCCTATACATCTAGCAGTGTTCGACGATAACGATCTGATAAGGCTTTTCTATATAGCGCCGTCCTTCACGCAATACGCCAACGGTAATACGGTCACATATTACACTCACTCGATACGATTGTACTTATCGCCGGGCGACCGTCTTTTTATTAGCCTCCCTGCCAACGACTCGAATGCGCATGTGTCTGGTTATTGGGTTGATCTGCCGTAGGCACGATGGACGGACATGGTCAAAGTGTCAGGTCAAAAGGCGGGTCAGAGGTGAAAGGGGTCAGGCGTGCAATACTGCAATTCTTGTCAGTAAGAACTGCAATTTTACAAGCTTGACCAAATATTCCTACGTCAAAAAAGGAGGAACAGAATATGAAGATCTCTAAGTCATTAAGAAGCGGGTTTGTTTTGTTGGGGATGCTTTCCTTTGCACTGGCGCCTTTTCGGGCGGACGCTGCTCCGAGAGTGTCGAATCTCTTTACTCCGCTTGTCGGACAAGTCGAACTATCGAATGGCGATGTGGTGAACTTTTCAGGCCAGGTTCACGTTGTAACGCGCGTGACATTCTCAGAGGCTTTTCTGCCCGCCGTTCAAATGTACGTCAACCTGGACCGCGTTGAGGGGGTGAGCCCGACATCGGGGAATACGTATCTGTTGGTTGGAGCCTCAAATACCGAGTGGGTTGGAATAAATCCCGGACCGCCGGAGATACCTCAGCAAGTTTTCAGTTTCAACCTGGTCGAGATCCAGGTCAACCCCGGTCCGCCCGATTTACCACCCAGTCCGGTGATACCCGTATATTTGCGAGATTTCTCCTTCATTCAGGAAGCCGGGTCAGAAGGAACGCTGACAGGCGTCATTGCCAGCTTCGAATCACGCTGACCTGGAAGTTTCATAAACAAAGACTTAGTCGGCTCGGCAAATGCTCGAGCCGTGTTTCACCGTGATCGGACGGACCGAGAGACCTTGCGCCTCTTTTCAGTTGGCTTTTATTTAGCCTGAACCGGGAAGCGCCAACGTGCGGCGTCGACGTTAATGCTTTTTTGTTGAAATCTTCAGGTAGTAGTATCAGGGGAAACCGATTAGTTGGTTCTGACCTGCGGAGATCGGGGCGAGCAATTCCTGCACACGTTTTGCGAGTGGCGGGTCACCCGGTGCCGAATATTCGACCTCGTACAATTCGAGTGGAAAACCGCCAAAATCGTGAATTGTTCGCGGCCTGGAAACAGCCGTCACAGCCGTTGCCGGAATGTACCAATGAGCGGACATAGAAAGGATGGCTTTAGGGCGCGGCAATTGTTTCCCGATCGCGCTCCAGCCATCCGTGTAAGCATTCTTCGACAGCGCATTCATCGGATTGCCATGTCCGAAGAAAATGGCAGGTATAGGCTTTGTCATTTCTATATGCTTCTTGCCTCGATAATCATAGATTTAGTCTTAGTATCGCTCGATCACGCCCAACAAAGCGAAACAAACGTAGAAAAAGTCCACGAAAAAAGGCCTTGCAAAACTGCAAAACCTTTATTCATCGGTTCGATCCGATCTGTAATGCACCAATCGATCATCTGAACTGGAAATTGGCTACATGTAGAGAGTCGTCGTTCAATTTCACGATCATTTGACGACAAGTGCCGCGCCAAGCCCTTTCGGTTTTCCAGACATAAATGTATCGGTCGGTCGTCGCATCATAGTTCAGGCTGCTTGAGCCGGCCGTCGTAGTTTCCTCGATGGCGTCAACGGGCGCCCCGCCGCTGCATGCGATCTGCTGCGACGACGGATAACCGGGCGCAAAGATATTCAACCCCTGGTAGCCGTTCAGGCTGAATTTGACAGGGATCGAGCTGCCGGCGCTCGCGGCGTTGACCATCGGCAGATTGTCGATCGGCTGAAAAAATCCCGTGAAGTTGTACGAAAACGTTACCGGAAGACCGCTCCACGATGGGGCCACATTTACTGGTGAGTTGGTAATTTGAGTTGGATTTGAGCCGTCGGCATTCATCACATATATCTGGGGGATACCCACGTTTGAGTTTAAAGCGATCTTCGAGCCGTCCGGACTGTACGAAGGGTGCCGACCCGCCGCCGGAGTACCATTGGTCAGCCGCGTCACGTTCGTGCCATCGGCATTCATTGCATAGATCTGGAAATTGCCGTCGCGGCTGGAGGCAAACGCAATGCGGGTGCCGTCCGGACTAAACTCCGGCTCGAAATCAGCATTATTCGTTAATTGGGTAAAATTTGTGCCGTCCGTATTTATCACGCAAATTCCGGGAGGGGCAATTGCGAAGACGGACGCAAAGACGATCTTAGCGCCGTCGGGACTAAACGATGGGTTGATGTAATGTGCTGCAGAAGCGTTAAAGGTCAATTGGGTTTGATTTGTTCCGTCGGCATTCATTATATAAATCCCACTTTCGGCCGGAACCGAGGCATACAAATATACGATCTTGCTGCCGTCCGGACTGAAGGCGGGCTGGCCCGCATCCGCTCCCGGATTGTTGGTCAAGATTGTGACATTTGTACCGTCGGCATTCATTACACACACGTGGGAGCCGTCCGGGTATTGACAACTAAACGCGATCTTAGTGCCGTCCCGACTGATCGAAGGATCAGTGTTGGATAACGTGTCGGGATCGTTGGTCAGTCGGGTTTGGTTTGTGCCGTCGGGATTCATTATATAAATCTCCCAATTGTTTTCCTCGAGTGTGAAATCACGCGCAGATTGAAAAGCGATCTTACCCTGCGCGTCGGCGATGAGTGGCAAGATCAAAAAACACATTGCCGAAAGTAAACCGATCGAAAAATTTTTCCGAATCTGTTCTTGTAACTTCATATCTGCTCCTTGTTTAATATTCACGTTCCCCTTGACTCGGCGACGGACCAGGGACAGACCGGCTTCGGGTCCCTGTCGCGTCGTTGCGGACGCGTCCGTTATGACCTCAATTAACGGGTGGATCCATAGTATAGTTACGCACCCAGGAGCTAACCGGCGGGTTAACGCCGTCACTCACGTACGCACGCACCGTGATCGGGTTAGAATTCCACGGCCTGCAGCTGTAAACGCCAAAGCCGACATCGGTAACTACCGCCTGAAGTATCCCGCTCTGGCAGACCCAGGTGATTGTGACCGGGTCACCCTCGGGATCACTCGCATTCAGATGCATGTAGAGGGGCAAGGTGTAATCGCCTGATTGCCCGTTGTACAAGAGAGCACCGTCGGGCACGTCGCAGCGCTGGTTCAAGATATTGCAGCCCGTTGCAACCACACCTGGTCTCGGTATCGCCTTGATCGAAAAAGAGTCTTCATCGATGATCGGCGGGCGGTTTAACGGAGCGCGGGTCACGACCACAGAAACTGAATTACTGCCTACGCCTCCGTTCGGATCGGTCGCCATTACGGTTACCGTGGCTGGACCTTCCTGGAGAAAGGTGATGGTCGCAGCGCACGTGCCGTTTCTATTTATGGTATGGGGTGCGTTGACCTGCCAGAACAGGCTGCTACAGCTGAGGGACCCAGTTTCCCAGTCATAGGCCGTTGCGGTCGCAAAATACTGGACAGTTGCCGGGATCGTATTTGGAGCAGTAAGTGTCACGATCGGGGGAGTGTTGTTCACGTTGACAGTCAGCGTAATGCTCGAGGTGGCTCCTTCGCTATCTCGGGCGGTTACAACGATCGTCCTTAGCCCCGATGTTTGGAAGGCATATGTTAGTGAAGGCAGCAGGCCATCTACGTTTGAGACCGCGGTGAGCGTAAAAGAATCACCCTCGAGGTCCGTGACGTCGAAATAGCCGCTAAACCCGGCACGTGGCCCAAGCGTGACGAGCTTGCCTACGTCAACCTGGATGACATCGGTTTTAACGTTGCTAAAGCGCGGGGCCAGGTTCTGAGCCTGGGCTATCATGAACTCCTCATCAAGAACGTTTTTTGAATACTCGTCGAGCTTGAGGATTCCTCCAAGGTCTACCTGAAAGTTAAAGCTCGCGCCGATATACCCAAAGATCTTCCAGACGGGTTTTCTCGGGACCTGCACATCCATGCCTCCGCCGATACGCGACGCAAAACCTGGGCCTGCAACACCATAAAACAGCAGTTTCGCGTCTGCTTTGCCGTAGCCGCGCAGCTTCATATTGGCGTCGAAATCCTGTTCGGTCACGCC
>Ga0105249_10006167_pt1 | contig 10403 bp, 8 predicted proteins | sample KBSS44metaG_FD_81522 | JGI IMG/M metagenome (GOLD analysis project Ga0105249, IMG submission 81522) | Switchgrass rhizosphere microbial communities from Kellogg Biological Station, Michigan, USA - KBS S4-4 metaG | ecosystem: Host-associated > Plants > Roots > Rhizosphere > Soil | place...
AATAGTCCTGCCATGCGTGATCCGAATCCCGTTGTGATCTTATATCCGGGTGTCGGTTTATTTACTTTTGCAAAAGACAAACAAACAGCAAGAGTAGCGGCTGAATTTTATATTAATGCCATCAATGTGATGCGGGGTGCTGAAGCAGTAAGTGAATATACTTCTTTGCCAAGACAAGAAGCATTTGATATTGAATACTGGTTATTAGAAGAAGCTAAGCTGCAACGGATGCCCAAACCAAAATCATTGAGCGGAAGAATTGCTTTAGTGACAGGTAGTGCAGGTGGTATTGGAAAGGCAATTGCTAAAAAGTTTGCTGAAGAAGGGGCCTGTGTTATTTTAAATGATATTAACCGGGAAAGACTGGATGGCGCTGTTGATGAGTTTAAAAAATCATTTGGTAAAGATACTGTTGCTTCAACCTTACTGGATGTTTGTGATGAAGCTTCAATTGAAAATGCCTTTAAAGAAACCGTATTAGCTTTTGGCGGTGCTGATATTATTATAAATAATGCGGGCATCAGTATTTCAAAGTCTATCACAGATCATAGCACAGCAGATTGGGACAGGTTGTATGATATTTTGGTAAAGGGCCAATACCTCGTTTCAAAAAAAGGGATCGAGATCATGCGTAAACAAGCCATTGGTGGCGATATTGTAAATATTGTTTCAAAGAATTCAATTGTTGCGGGACCTAATAATGCAGGTTATGGAAGTGCGAAAGCTGCCCAGGCACATTTAAGTCGTTTACTGGCCGCTGAACTGGGCGCAGATAAAATAAGGGTAAACACGGTAAACCCGGATGCTGTAATTTCAGATAGTAATATCTGGAGCGGCGGTTGGGCAGAGGGCCGGGCAAAGGCATACGGAATAACAGTAGAGGAATTGCCGGCTTATTATGCAAAGCGAACCTTGTTAAATGAAACAATTTTACCGGACGACATCGCGAATGCCTGTTTTGCTTTCGTGGGGGGCTTGCTCAATAAGTCAACGGGAAATACTTTGAATGTGGATGGGGGAGTGGCCGCTGCGTTTGTAAGGTAGTTTAACCGGTGATTAGGATATTGGTGATTAGATATTGGATATTCGATATAGGAGATTTTGCCATTTATCGAGAAAAGCACGATGAATGTAACTTGATGACAAAAACAATTCTCCTGGACGATTTGGAAATTTATAAATTGGCAATGGAAATTGGTGATAATGTGTGAGATATTGTCATGCGGTGGAGCTATTTCCCAAAGAAAACGCTGGGAAGTCAATACACCGAAGCTGCCGATTCTATTGCCGCAAATATTGCCGAAGGTTATGGAAGATACTTTTATAAAGACAGAAAACAATTCTGTTATTATAGTCGTGGTTCAATAATGGAAACGAAAACATGGACAAATAAAGCGTTTAAGCGGGAATTGATAACTTTAATTGAATTGGAGTCGTTGATTGAAAAGTTAAAAGTACTGCATCATAAATTGAATAGCTATATTAAAACTTTGAAGCAAAACTTTCAATAACCGGAATATTGATTCTTCAATATCGCAATATCCTAATCACCCAATATCAAATATCTTACCATGCGAATTGAAAAATATAAGATTGATGAGCATAATCAAGCATTGCTTGGAGATCATAAAAGAAAATATGATTTTACTGGTTCATCTATAAATAATATTGAAACCGTTTTGCAAAAGCTGTCCGATTTTAATGTAGCGATCCCTTCATGGGCATTAGGAACCGGCGGTACCCGATTCGGTAGATTTTCTGGTGCAGGTGAGCCGGGTAATCTTGAAGAAAAAATGGAAGACGTAGGATTATTGCATGCATTAAATCAATCAAGTGGTGCCATTTCTTTACATATTCCATGGGATATTCCGGAAAATTATGCATCCATCAGGTCACTGGCTGCGCAATTAGGATTAAAGTTTGACGCCGTTAATTCCAATACATTCCAGGATCAGAAAGATCAGGCGTTAAGCTATAAGTTTGGTTCCTTACAGCATGTTGATAAAGCCGTTCGTAAACAGGCGATCGGGCATAATATTGAAGTAATCAAACATGGAACAGCGCTGGGTTCAAAGGCTCTGTCAGTCTGGTTGAGTGATGGCAGTTGTTTTCCTGGTCAGTTAAATTTCAGAAAAGCATTTCAAAATACATTAGAGAGTTTAGAAGAAATATATGCGGCGCTACCAGCTGATTGGAAAGTATTTGTTGAGTACAAAGCATACGAGCCCAATTTTTATTCAATGGCGGTAGGAGATTGGGGCCAATCATTATTATATGCAAATAAACTGGGTGATAAAGCTTATACATTGGTCGACCTGGGTCATCATTTACCCAATGCAAACATTGAGCAGATCGTTTCATTGCTGCTGATGGAAGGTAAACTGGCAGGATTTCATTTTAATGATAGTAAATATGGTGATGATGATCTGACGGTAGGCAGCATCAAACCGTATCAATTGTTTTTAATTTTTAATGAACTGGTGGAAGGAATGGATGCAAGAGAAATGAACCATGCAACAGACCTGGCGTGGATGATCGATGCAAGCCATAATGTGAAGGATCCGCTGGAAGATCTGCTGCAGTCAGTGGAGGCAATTATGATCGCTTATGCCCAAGCTTTATTAATTGACAGGAATAAACTGACTGCTGCACAGAATAACAATGATGTTGTTACTGCCCAGGAAGTATTGCAAAATACTTTTCGTACCGATGTAAGGCCAATTGTTGCTGAAGCAAGATTAAGAAGCGGAGGCGCTTTGGATCCCTTACAATTTTTCCGGCAAATGAAAATAAGAGGACAATTAATCAAAGAACGGGGTAATAAAACAGTAGCAACAGGCTTATGAGTGACGCAATTCCTGTAATAGCAGTATTTGATATAGGTAAGACCAACAAGAAGTTGTTGCTTTTTGATGAGCGATATAAATTGGTATATGAAGAATCTGCCCAGTTAAATGAAACAGATGATGAGGATGGATTTCCCTGTGAGGATATCCTGGTATTGACAGACTGGGTAAAAAGATCCTTTGATGCAATAGGGGATGACTGGCGATTCAAGATCAAAGCTGTTAATTTTTCTGCCTATGGCGCCAGCTTTGTTTATTTAGATGAAGAGTTAAAGATTATACCACCCTTGTATAATTATCTCAAACCTTATTCACCGGAGTTGAGGAAAAAATTTTATAGTGAATATGGTGGCGAAAGTAAATTCTCAAAAGAAACTGCTTCACCGGTATTGGGCAATCTGAATTCTGGTATGCAATTGTACCGGATGAAATATGAAAGGCCTGAATTTTTTAAAAAGATAAAATGGGCTTTACATTTACCCCAGTATCTTTCTTTCATTCTTACATTATCCCTGCATTCTGATATTACAAGTATAGGTTGTCATACGAATCTTTGGAATTTTCAACAGGACAAATATCATAAATGGGTGAAAAAAGAAGGTCTGTTAGAAAAACTGGCTGCTATAGAAAAATGCAATGCTATTGCGGGATATATCGATCAAACAATCCCGGCAGGAGTGGGTTTGCATGACAGCTCTGCTGCATTGATCCCTTATCTTACTTCTTTTAATGAACCATTTGTTCTGTTATCTACAGGGACCTGGTGCATCAGTTTAAATCCATTCAATCATACCATGCTTTCCGATTATGAATTGGACCAGGATTGTCTTTGTTATTTATCTTATGAAGGAAAGGCAATAAAAGCATCCCGGATATTTGCCGGTAATGAACATGAACAACAGATAAAAAAAATGGCTGAATATTTTTCAAAACCACTTAATTATTATGCCAGTGTTTCAGTTGACAGCCATTTATTGAAAAAGCAAAAGCATACGATTGGAAAATCAAAACACTCTTCCCGGGACTCTCAACCTGCAAAATCGGCTTTTAATGAAAGAAAACTTTCTGATTTTAAAAATTATGAGGAAGCCTATCATCAGCTGGTGGCTGATATCGTTGCACAGCAGGTGAGAAGCACTGATCTTGTATTAAGAGGCACGGGTGTGAAAAGGATTTTTGTAGACGGGGGCTTTAGCAAAAACCCGATTTATATGTATTTGATGGCGGAAGCTTTTCCGGATATTGAAGTATACGCTGCATCTGTTGCACAGGCCAGCGCTTTGGGAGCGGCATTGGTCTTTCATCAGCATTGGAATACTAAAGGGCTTCCGTCAGATATTATCAATATGAAATTATATTCGGTTACACACCAGGCATCCATTTGAAAAATAACATACTATGAAATGGGAGTATAACAGTAAGTATCCTTCTATTGATGACTTGCGAAATAAAGCCAAACAAAAGGTACCCAAATTTGCATTTGAATATCTCGATGGCGGTTGTAATGAGGACGTGAATTTGCATAAGAATACAACTGAACTCAGGGAAGTAGAACTGTTGCCTTACTATCTCCATGATCATAAGGGATCGAACATGCAAACGGAATTGTTTGGTCATGTATATGATGCCCCGTTCGGTATTGCGCCTGTTGGATTACAGGGTTTGATCTGGCCAAACTCTCCCGAAATACTTGCTAAAGCAGCTTTACAACATAATATTCCATTTATATTAAGCACCGTCACTACTTCCGGCATTGAAAGGATCAGCGAACTGACCGAAGGAAGAGCATGGTACCAGTTGTATCATCCTGCTGATAATTCTTTACGCGATGATATTTTAAAACGATTACAAGCCGCCAATTATCCTGTATTGGTTTTATTGAGTGATGTGCCATCGTTTGGTTATCGGCCAAGAGATATACGGAACGGGCTTGCCATGCCGCCACGAATGACCTTAAATAATATATTGCAAATAGTGACAAGGCCGGAATGGGCATTTAAAACATTATATCATGGTACTCCAAACTTTGCTACATTAAAACCTTATATGCCAAAAGGTTTAAATATGAAACAATTGGGGGCATTCATGAACAAAACCTTTTCAGGAAGATTGAATGCAGAAAAAATTGCACCCATAAGAGATAAATGGAAAGGCAAGATTGTTTTGAAAGGTGTGGCTACAGAAGAAGATACAGAGATGGCAATCAAATTGGGGTTGGATGCTGTTATCGTTTCCAATCATGGAGGTCGTCAATTGGATGCGGGTCAATCGGCGATTCGATCCTTAGAACCGATTGTAAAAAATTATAAAGAGCGAATAAAAATAATGATGGATAGTGGCATTCGTTCGGGACCTGATATTGCGAGAACATTGGCAAGTGGTGCAGAGTTTGCCTTTTTAGGCCGCTCATTTATGTACAGCGTAGCTGCTTTGGGTAATGAAGGCGGCAACCATATAATTTCAATTTTAAAGACGCAATTGCAACAGGTGATGGAACAGGTTTGTTGTGAAAAAGTAAAGGATTTTTCAAATCACCTGGTAAAAAAAGATGCAATTCATGAATTGATTTAGGTCGAGCTTTGGCATGAGCTCTGAAATGATTGTATGGCGGTATGATCAAAATTCCCCCGCCTGATGACCTTCGTCAGAAATGCGCAGCAGATAGTGTTTAATTTTTGCAGTCTATGATTATGAAACGAAAAACTGCGGAATATGTATCGGCCAAGGAAGCATTACAAATAATAAAACCGGGTGATCGTGTTTTCATTCACGGCAGTGCCTGTACACCCACGTATATGCTGGAACAACTTGCCAGCGAATCCCATCGCCTAAGAAATGTTGAAATCGTTTCGATATCCGTTTATGGCGATTTTTTTCTGAATAAGCCGGAATACCAGGGCATTTTTAATATCAATTCGTTATTTGTTTCCGGTGCTTTACGCAATAGTGTAAACGAAGGACTTGCAGATTATGTTCCTGTTTTTTTAAGTGATATTCCCGAATTATTTAAACAAAAAATATTACCGATCGATGTTGCGGTCGTCCAGGTTTCTGAACCGGATATTCATGGCTACTGCTCGTTAGGTGTTTCTGTCGATGTGGCAAGGGCTGCTGTAAATACGGCCAAATTTGTAATTGCACAGATCAATCCAAACGTTCCCCGTACGCATGGCGATGGAATGATCCCGATTGAACGGTTTGATAGTATGGTCTATCATGAGGCGCCCCTGCATGAAGCAAATTTTAGTGAAAAGGTTACAAACACGGAACGACAGATTGGTAAGTTCATTGCTGAATTAATTGATGACCGCAGCACCATCCAGACCGGGATAGGAGCTATTCCTGATGCGGTATTAAAATCTTTATACAATCACAAAGACCTGGGTGTACATACAGAAATGTTTTCGGATGGATTGATCGACCTGGTTGAAAAAGATATTGTAACAAATAAATATAAAAGTATTCATCCGAATAAAGTTGTTACAGGTTTTGCATTAGGATCAAGAAAGCTTTATGATTATGTAGATGATAACCCGGCTTTTGCTTTTCTTGATATTGACTATGTAAATGAAACATCTGTTATTCGCCGTAATCCTAAAGTTGTTGCTATCAACAGCGCTATTGAAGTTGATCTGACAGGCCAGGTTTGTGCTGACTCGATTGGCACTTACCAGTTTTCCGGTGTGGGAGGACAAATGGATTTTATGCGGGGGGCTGCATTAAGTGAGGGAGGTAAACCAATTATTGCATTGTCTTCCCGTACACATAAAAATGTTTCGCGGATCGTTCCTATGTTAAAGCCAGGCGCCGGCGTAGTGACTACAAGAGCTCACGTTCATTATGTGGTGACTGAGTATGGCGTGGCGTATTTGTTTGGAAAAAATTTACGCCAGCGGGCAAAGGCTTTGATCAATATTGCCCACCCGGATGACAGGGAGGCATTGGAGAAAAGTTGTTTTGATCGGTTTAAATTTTTTTGATCAGAGATATAAATAATAATCCCTGAGCAGGCGGGTGAATTCCTCTGTGTATTGCTGACGCTGGCCCCAGATTGATAGTTCATCAAATTCTGTTTCTGAATATTCATCATCATTTATCTTTCCCATGAGCATGATCCGAAAATAGTGATGGTTGACAGACTGGCGAACCAGGATAAGTTTTAAGAGTTTCATCCCCGCTTCATCTATAAGCGCTTTGATCTCGTCTTCTCTTTTAAAAGGCAATAGTAAAAAGAATACGCCGGGGTTACTAAGGTTTTGTTTAATGATCGTAAGCAGGTCTTCAAGCACCAGCTCCTTACTGTGATGAGCCGTATTTTTCTTTGAAGACAAAGATTTCAATTCATTTTCATAAAAAGGAGGATTGCTAATGATGACATCATATTTTTTTCCGAAACGATAATTTCTCGCATCGTCATTAATGACCTTCAGGCTATTTCTGAATGAACATGCCTCTTCGTTTTCCATCGCCTGCGCGGCAGCTTCATCATCTATTTCTATCGCATCAATATCAGCATCCGTTTTTTGAGCAAGCATTAATGAAAGCACACCTGTGCCACAACCAATATCAAGAATATTTTTAATGGAGAGCTGTTTACTATCGGCTATTGACTCCTGGCCTCCGGTTATATTGGCTGCCCATGCCCCAAATAAACAAGCATCCGTTGTCACCTTCATGGCACATTTATCCTGGTGAATGATGAATTGTTTAAAACGAAAAAAAGAATTGGACATACTTGATCCTGGGTTCTTGATACTCGATATAACTGAAAGTTGTCATTGCGAAGTTAATCAAACCAGCAGCAAGAATCCAGCAACCAGATCACCACTCCACTCTTGCACTTACCGTCACATCGGGTGTTGAAAAATCACCAGCAAGATACTTATAATAAGCAGTTATAGCGATCATGGCGGCGTTGTCGGTACAGTATTCAAAATCGGGTATAAAACAATTCCATTTGTTTTTTTCTCCCATTTCATAAAAGGCTTTTCGCAGACCGCTATTTGCAGACACACCGCCTGCCAGGCAAATATCCGTGATGCCGGTTTGGACACAAGCCTTCTTTAGCTTATTCAGCAAGATTGTAATAATCCGGTATTGAATAGAAGCGCAGATATCGTTAATATGTTCCTTAATAAATTTTTTTCGTTCAGCTTCTGTTGCCATGAATTCTTCTTTAAACAAATTGCTTTTGCCGGCATTTTGTAAAAAATAAAGAATAGATGTTTTTAAACCACTGAAACTAAAGTTCAGACCAGCTATTTGCGGCTCGGGAAAAGAGAATTGTTTGGGATCTCCATCACGGGCATATTTATCGATCAGTGGCCCGCCGGGGTAAGGCAAGCCAAGTAGTTTTGCAGATTTATCAAATGCTTCACCGGCAGCGTCATCAATCGTTTCACCGATCACTTTCATTTTTGTTGGCGATTCGCATAAGACAATTTGTGTATGTCCGCCGCTTACAGTTAAACACAAGAATGGGAAAGAAGGTTTTTTATCTGCAATCAAATTAGCCAGCACATGTGCCTGCATATGATGAACGGCTATCAATGGTTTGTTTAAAGAAAGTGCAAGCGATTTTGCAAATTGGGCCCCGACCAGTAATGATCCGATCAAACCGGGTGATTGAGTGAAAGCAATGCAGTCAACAGCCGGCAGCCGGCAGTCAGCAATCTTCACTGCTTCATTTACAACGGGGACTATATTTTGAATATGGGCACGACTGGCTAACTCGGGTACCACGCCACCATATTGTTCATGCACTTTTTGTGAGGCTGTGATATTTGACAAAATTTTTCCATCCCTGCATATTGCAGCCGAAGTTTCATCACAACTGGATTCTATAGCAAGGATAGTAGTCATAGATGTCCAATAAGTCAAATGGAGTCAAATGAGTCACATACATCGTACATGATAACTGCAAACATACTGACTTATATGACCACTATGACATGTATGACTTTCGAAGTTACTTACTGCGTATTGCTACTACCGGATCCATAGAAGCTGCCTGGGATGCGGGGATAATGCCTGCAATGATTCCAACGGCAAGACAAATCATAACTGTCCAGATCATATTTACTACTGATATAAACACCGGGAAGTTCAGGGCTTTAGTCAGAATTTGAGTAAGCAGGAAAACCAGGATCAATCCAATCAATCCGCCGATGATGCAAAGAAATGCTGATTCCAAAAGAAACTCAGTAAGTATAATTCTTTTCTTTGCGCCGATTGCTTTTTTCAAACCAATCTGGCCGGTACGTTCTCTTACGGTGACGAACATAATATTAGCTACGCCAAATAGTCCTACGATCAGGCTGATACCACCGATGATTGCGCCGCCGATATTTAAACCGGAAAAGGCTTTACTTACCGCAGCGCTGAAATCATTTATATCATTCAATGAAAAATCATTTTCCTGCGTCGGGGTAAGTTTATGAATTGCCCGCATGCTTCCCACTAATTCATCCTTAAGAGCCCGGCTTGTTAAGTTTTCATATCCTTCGACCATGATGACAGGATTAGCACGTCTTTCATCCATTATAGTTTTAGCAAAGCGATAACTCAGTATAAGACTCTCATCAAAATTCCAGCCACCGATCATTGATTTACCCTGTTTGCGAATGACACCGCTTACGATACATTTTTTCCCTCTTATATCTAATAATTTTCCGACAGCAATTTCAGGTGAAAGGAATAATTTTTCTGCGACAGTGATCCCGATTACAACAATTGGCGAGCCGGTAGCAAACTCTGCATCAGAAATATACCTGCCATACTGAACATCGACAGGTTGTACCTGGTTGAACTCTTCATTGACGCCATAAATATTCAAATTGGAAAGTTCATTATCACGGTAGCTTGCTTTATCCGATATGCTGATCTTAAACCCGATCGCTTTCGCAGATCCTGTTCTGTCTTTTATTTGTTTTACTTCATCGTATTTTGGAGAAGGCCGCTTCACATACTTCCACCACGGATAATCAGGCCCGCCGCCAGCGTATTCCCATTTATCAATATAAATTGTATTAGAGCCTAATGTTTTTATTTCCGATTGAATATTGTACTCCAGGCTATTTACAACGGTAAGCACACCAATGATGCAGAGAATGCCGATCGTTATCCCAAACAATGAAAGAAAAGTGCGGAGCTTATTTTTCCATAACTCCTGTAATGCCATTTTAAGACTGGTACCAACAATTTCTATTGTGCGGCCAACCATAAAGCAAATTTAAACCCCCGACCCCTAAAAGGGAGCGGGAAGGTCAATTTTATTTAGTGAACCCGAAATTCTATTTGAATTCGTTGCGATCAGGCTGTTTGAAACTTTTAAAATCCTTCTCAAGCCTTACCTTTGCCGCCGCTAACAGGTATGCCATACTTTCAAAGTATGGCATACCTACTTAACCAGAAGAATGAAATATCAGAACGAAATACAACGCCGCCGCACATTTGCAATTATCAGCCACCCGGATGCAGGTAAAACTACATTAACGGAGAAATTGCTGTTGTTCGGTGGCGCCATCCAAACAGCGGGAGCGGTGAAAAGCAACAAGA
>Ga0105249_10006169_pt1 | contig 10401 bp, 9 predicted proteins | sample KBSS44metaG_FD_81522 | JGI IMG/M metagenome (GOLD analysis project Ga0105249, IMG submission 81522) | Switchgrass rhizosphere microbial communities from Kellogg Biological Station, Michigan, USA - KBS S4-4 metaG | ecosystem: Host-associated > Plants > Roots > Rhizosphere > Soil | place...
CAAGACCCATCACATGAACGTCGACTACTCGGCGTACGAGGGCCGGAAGGTACGCGGTCTTCCCGAGGTCGTGCTCCAGCGGGGGCAGGTGCTCGTGCAGGACGGGACCTTCCACGGCAAGCCGGGCCAGGGACGGTTCCTGCCGAGGAGCCGGATCTCGGTCTGACGGCCCGCGGTCAGAGCTGCGCGGATCTGCGTGGGTCGGCGGCTCCGGTCCGCGGCTCCGGGTTCGGATCGACGATCCGGTAGCCGACGCCGCGTTCGGTGGTGATCCAGGCGGGACCGAGCTTGCGACGCAGGTAGCGGACGTACACGTCGACGAGGTTCGAGCGCGGGTCGAAGTCGAGCGACCACACCTCGGACAGGAGCTCGGGACGCGTCACGGTGGTCCCGGCGTGACGCATCAGCATCTCGAGCAGCGCGAACTCGCGGGGCGTGAGCCAGATCACGCGCTCGCCCACGCGCGCGCGCCGCGCGATCAGGTCCAGCTCCAGCTCGCCCACCCTGAGCCGGACCGCGTCGTCCGAGTGGGGGCGCAGCCGAGCACGCAGGCGCGCGGCCAGCTCGTCGATCGCGAACGGCTTGGCCACGTAGTCGTCGGCACCCAGGTCGAGCCCGCGGACCCGGTCCTCGATGTCGCCGCGGGCGCTCAGGATCACGACCGGCAGCCGCGGGCGCTGCTCTCGGAGCCGGCGGAGCACCTCGAGCCCGTCGACGTCGGGCAGCCCGAGGTCGAGCACGACAACGCCGACCTCACCGGAGACGGCGGCGTGTGCCTCGGCGCCCGTGGCCACACGGCGGACCTCGAACCCTCGCGCGCCGAGACCCTTGGTCACGAACGACGCGATGCGATCCTCGTCCTCGACGAGGAGGACCGTCATCGTGGGATCAGGATCCAGAACGTCGCTCCCTTCCCGGGGTGGTTGTCGACCCCCGCCTCGCCGCCGTGCCCGCGGGCGATGCTGCGGACGACCGCGAGCCCCAGACCGGACCCGCTCGACGACGGTCCGTGCACGAACCGTTCGAATGCCTCCTTTTCCTGGCCCCGCGGAAGCCCCGGCCCCAGGTCCTCGACCTCGAACAGCCACGCCCTGCGCGCCTGCGCGACGCGGAGCTGCACGGGCGTCCCCTCGGGCGTGTGGACCGCGGCGTTCTGCAGCAGGTTCACCAGGGCCTGCTCGAGGCGACGCGGGTCGGCCTGCAAGCGTGCGTCCGCCGGGACCGGACCGACCCGCAGGCGCCCGTTCAGCAGCGGCGCGACCTTCCGCGCGACGCGGTCGACGAGCGTGTCGACCTGCACCGGCTCCTTCCGCAGGAACGACGGGTCGTCGCCGCGCACCGCGATCGTGATGTCGTCGACCAGCTGGTTCATCCGGTCGAGCTCGTCCAGCACGAGCGCGATCGTCTCGCCGATCTCGAGGCGATCGGCGTCGGGCTCCAGGACCTCGAGGTGGCCGCGGCAGATCGTGATCGGCGTTCGGAGCTCGTGGGAGACCGCGGACATGAACGCGGTCTTCATGTCGGCGAGCTCCTTCAGTCCCTGGGCGATCTCGCGTTCGTGCCGGAGCTCGTCCTCGGTCCGGGCGAGCCTCGTCGAACCCCAGGACAGGACCTCGCCGACCATGATGCACGCGGGGATCGTGACGGCGACCGAGCTCACGCCCGCCTCGACGTCACCGGGGAGGAAGACGAAGGGCACGAGGTACGCGACGATCGCGAGCGGTGCGACCGCGAGCGAGGTCCACGGACCGTGCGCGAGCCCGATCCAGACGAACGCGACGACGAAGAAGACGCCATAGGTGTGTTCGCGGCCGCCGTACAGGTTGCCGAGGGCGATCAGTGCGAACGCCGGTGGCACCAGGATGAGGCTCGTGACCCGTGGCCAGGCGTCCCACCGCGCGAACATCGCGAAGCACCCGACGGCGGCCCCACCCGCCGCCACCGCCACCGTGCCGGAGATGCTCGCGTCCGCCGGCGAGAGCGGCAGCGCGATCAGCATGAGCCCGGACGACGCGAGGAACAGCACGCCGGCGAGCCGGCCCATCAGGAGCCGGCGGCGGCCCTCGGGGGTCGAGGAGGGTTCGGGAGCGGGCACGAGGCGGCGAGCGGGCGCGTCGCCGGAAGGTCGATCGCCTCCGAGCTCGAGCCGAGCACCCACGCCGGGTGTTCGCGGCACCCCGCGGTTCGGATCGAACTTCTCATGCGCGAGCAGGGCGGCCGCTCCGCGCGGGCCGGCTGACGTGGCGTACCGTGGGACACCACGAGCCGACCTGGAGTTCGCGCGAGTCGATGACGGCCGAGGTCCACATCCTGTGTGAGGGCTACCTCAGCGACGGCGGCGAGCGGGTGGGCTCGACGGTCGGGTTCGTGCGGGACGGCGGGGTGCTCGTGGTGACCGATCCGGGTCTCGTTTCGGAACGCGAGGCGATCCTGCGACCGCTGGCCGAGCTCGAGCTCGCACCCGAGCAGATCACCGACGTGGTGCTCTCGCACCACCACCCCGACCACACGCTGAACGCGGCGCTGTTCCCGAACGCGAGGGTCCACGACCACTGGGCGTGGTACCGCGACGACCTGTGGGTCGACCGGCCCGCGGAAGGGTTCGAGCTGTCCTCGTCCATCCGCCTGATCGAGACGCCCGGGCATTCCCCGCAAGATGTATCGACGCTCGTGGACACGGACGGCGGGCTCGTGGTGTTCACGCATCTGTGGTGGACCTCGACGATCCCGGTGGAGGACCCGTTCGCGCCCGACCCGGCGGTGCTCCACGAGAACCGCGCCCGCGTCCTCGCGCTTCCCGACCTCCGCAGGATCGTGCCGGGGCACGGGGCGCCGTTCGAGCCGGGCCCGGACACGCCCGGCTAGCGAACGCTCAGGCGCGGCCGAGGGCCGCGGCGATCGCGGCGATGTCCTCGGGCGTCGTCCCGCAGCACCCGCCGATCATCGAGGCGCCGGCCTCCTTCCACGCGAGCGGCCGCAGCGGCGGCCGGGCGTCCTGCCGCGGAGGGTCGGTCCAGGTCTTGCGCATCGGGTCCCAGAACGAGCCTCGGTTCGGGTAGCAGACGACCCGCTCCTCGGTCGTCGCCGAGATCGTCTCGACGAGCCGCTCGACGTGCAGCGGCGAGGTGCAATTGACGCCGACGGCGATCACGCTCGGCGCGGCCGCCACGATCTCGACGGCCGAGGCGATCGGGGTGCCGTCGCAGACGTGCCCGCCGTCGCGGCAGCTGAAGCTGACCCATGCGGGGATCTCCGGCACCCGCTCGAGCGCGCGGGCCAGGGCGCCGGCCTCGACGAATGAGGGGATCGTCTCGACCGCGAACACGTCGGGATCGGCCTCGGCGAGCGCCTCGATCCTCGGAACGTGGAACTCGACGAGCTCGTCCTCGTTCCGGTCGTAGTCGCCCGTGTACTCGGCGCCGTTGCCGAGCATCGCGCCGTAGGGCCCGACCGACGCGGCGACGACCCGATCGCCGCCCGCGGCCTCGCGGGCGAGCTCGACGCTCCGCCGCATCAGCTTGGCGGCATCATCGCGTTCGATCCCGCGGCCGGCGAGCCCCCCGAACGTCGCCTGGTAGCTCGCCGAGATCGCGACGTCCGCCCCGGCCTCGAAGTACGCCTCGTGCACCGCGCGGATCGTGTCGGGGTCCTCGACGAGCACTTTCGCGGACCAGAGCGGGTCCCTCAGGTCGGCTCCGCGGCGCTCGAGCTCGGTGGCGAGCCCGCCGTCGAGCACGACGGTCCCGTGTGCCTCCAGGATGACTTCGAAGGGGTTCGCCGTCACGGCCCCAGCCTACGCGGTTGACCCCGGACGGCTCACGACGCGAGGATGCACCGTTGCCGACGAGGAGGTGTGGGCGTGCTCGCGACGAGCATCTACATGATCGTGTTCCGGGTGATCCACGTGCTGCTCGCGATCGCATGGGGTGGGGCGCTGTTCCTGTTGGTGGTCTTCCTGCAACCGACGGCCAAGGCGATCGGCCCGGCGGCCGGTCCGTTCATGCGCGAGCTGTTGGCCGTGCGTCACCTCACCGACTGGCTGCTTCGGATCGCCGGAGCGACGATCGTCGCGGGCGGATTCCTCTATTGGCACGACATGCAGGCGTTCGGCGGTCTCGGCGACTTCCTCGACAGCGCGTTCGGGCTCTGGCTCACGATCGGAGCGCTCGCGGCGATCGTCGCGGTCGCGATCGGCGGGGCGCTGACCAAGCCGATGCTCGAGCGTTCGCTCGCGATTGGCGCCCAGATCGCGCAGGCCGGGGACCAGCCGCCTTCGGAGCTCGTGCAGGAGCTCGCCGCGCTTCAGGCCAAGGGGCGGAGCTTCGCCATCCTCAACCTGGCGCTGGTGACGCTCGCGGCGTTCGCGATGTCGACCGCTCGCTACTGGTAGGAGCCGCACCTCGTAGGCTCGTCCTCGTGGCGACCGTCTACGACCTCACCCTCGACCAGCTCACCGAGCGTCTCGGCGCGTGGGGCGAACCTGCCTTCCGAGCCAGGCAGGTCCATCGGCAGCTCTGGCAGCGCGCGGCGAGCTACGACCGGATGCCCGACGTCCCCAAGCGCCTGCGCGAACGCCTGGAGGTCGAGCTCCCGATCGGGGTCGAGGTGCTCGAGGAGCGCGAGGCGGACAGGGGCGCGACCCGGAAGGCGTTGCTGCGGATCGGTGGCCGGCACGTGATCGAGACCGTGTTGATGGGCTACCGGGACCGGGTCACCGTCTGCGTGTCGACGCAGACCGGGTGCGCGATGGGCTGCGGGTTCTGCGCGACGGGACAGATGGGGCTCCGCAACAACCTCACCGCCGGCGAGATCGCGGCGCAGGCGGTCTGGGCCAAGCGGGAGGCGGCCGCCCTCCCCGCGTCCACCCCCCGCCGCCTCTCGAACGCCGTCTTCATGGGGATGGGCGAGCCACTCTCGAACGAACGCCACACGTTCGGCGCGCTCGAGCTGCTCACCGGTGAGATGGGGATGGGGGACCGGCACGTCACGGTCTCGACCGTCGGCGTCGCGCCCGCGATCCGCCGTCTCGCCGAGGCCTACCCGCAGGTCGGGCTCGCGGTCAGCCTGCACGCGGCCGACGACCGCCTGCGCAACCACCTTGTCCCCGTCAACAGGCTGTGGCCGCTCGAGGAGCTGATCGACGCGATCGAGGCGTGGCGCCGGGTGACGCGTCGCCGCCCGTCGATCGAGTGGGCGATGATCGACCGGACCAACGACGCGGACGAGCAGGCCGAGCGGCTCGCGCCGATCGCGCTCCGCCTGCGGGCGCACGTCAACCTCATCCCGCTGAACCCGACGCCCGGGTGGCCGTCCAAGCCGAGCCCGGCCACGCGCATCCGCGCGTTCGCGTCGATCCTGGACGATGCCGGCGTCGCCGTGACGATCCGCGACACGCGCGGGCGCGAGATCGACGCGGCGTGTGGCCAGCTCTCGCTCGAGCACGAGCGCGCCGCCGCGCGCTGACCGGAGCGCCCTCGGCGGCTGCTAGCGTGGAGCGCCCATGGGGTTCATCGAACTCGCCGACGTCGCGTACGCCCTGCCGGGCGGCTGGACGCTGTTCGAAGGTGTGAGCTTCCGCGTGCCCGAGGGCGAGCACGCCGGTCTCGTCGGCGCGAACGGTATCGGCAAGTCGACGCTGCTCCGCCTGATCGTCGGCGACGACCGCCCGACCGCGGGCTCGATCCAGACCGACGGACGGGTCGGGCTGATGCGGCAGTTCATCGGCTCGGACGCGCGCCCGACCACGGTCCGCGACTTCCTCCTCGCGTACGCCGAACCGCGTGTCTCGGAGGCGGCGATCCGCGTCGCCAAGGCCGAGCGCTGGATGCACGACCACCCCGGCGAAGAGGCGCAGATGCGGTATGCGGACGCGCTCGCGAACTGGGGCGAGGCCGGCGGGTACGAGGCCGAGGTGCTGTTCGACCAGTGCACGCACGCGGCGTTCGGGCAGGGCTACCCCGAGTGCGCCGCACGCAGGATCGAGACGCTCTCGGGCGGCGAACGCAAGCGCCTCGCGCTCGAGGTGATCCTGCGGTCGCGGTTCGAAACCGTGATGCTCGACGAGCCGGACAACGCGCTCGACATCGAGGGCAAGCGCTGGCTCGAGGACGCGATCGCGGCGAGCCCCAAGACCGTCCTGTTCGTGAGCCACGATCGCACCGTGCTCGACCGCGCCGCGACCAGGATCGTCACGCTCGAGGGGCGCGCCGCGTGGACGCACCACGGCGGGTTCTCGAGCTACGCGGTGTCGCGCGACGCCAGGGTCGACCGGCTCGACCAGGATCACCGGCGCTACGAGGCCGAGCACCGGCGGCTCTCGGACATGGTGAAGGAGATGCGGCGCAAGTCCGCGTACAACGACAACTGGGCCTCGAAGGCTCGGTCGGCGCAGCACCGGCTCGACCGGTTCGAGGAGCGCGAGAAGCCGCCCGAGAAGGCCGACGTGCAGAACGTCCGGATGCGTATCCAGGGCGGACGCACGGGCAAGGTCGCGCTCCGGGTCACCGGGCTCTCGATCGCCGGGATCGTCGGGCCGTTCGACGCCGAGGTCTGGTTCGGCGAGCGGATCGGGGTGATCGGTCCGAACGGCACCGGCAAGACGCACTTCATGCGGCTGCTTGCGGGCGAGGAGATCGCGCACGAGGGCGAGTGGAAGCTCGGTGCGCGCGTCGAGCCAGCCCTGTTCGCGCAGCTGCACGAGCGCGCCGACGTCGCCGACCTCCCGATCGTCGAGGTGCTCCGCAAGCGGGGGATGACGATGACCGAGTCGATGGCGGCGCTCCGCCGCTACGAGATCGACCAGGTCGGGCGGAACCCGTTCGAACTCCTGTCCGGCGGCCAGCAGGCGAGATTCCAGCTCCTGCTGATGGAGGTGGACTCGCCCACGATGCTGCTCCTGGACGAGCCCACGGACAACCTCGACGTGGCCTCGGCCGACGCCCTGCAGGACGCCGTGGATCGGTACCAGGGGACGGTGATCGCGGTCACGCACGACCGCTGGTTCATGCGGCTGATGGACCGCTTCCTGTTCTTCGACGGCGACGGTTCGGTGAGCGGGCTGCTCGAGTCGCCGTACGAGGACGTGGCGGCGTTCGGATGAGGCGGTCGCTCGTCGCCGTCGTCGCCGTCGTCGCCATGGCGATCGCGCTGCCGGCGTGCGCCGGTGATCCCGAGCGTGCGACGACCTCTGATCCGCAGCAGAAGGCGGCGGCGCAGCTCTCGGGCCCGGCGACGGGTCCGAGCGGAACCGTTTCGCCCTCGCCGGTCGCCGATGCTCCGACGCCGACGATCCCCGAGCCCGACGCCTGGATCCCCGGCCGGGCCGATGCGCTCGCCGTCCGACTCGAGTCCACGTGGCAGGCCCGGCGCGAGGCCGTCCGTCGATGGGTGGGCACGGGGGACCCGGACGCGTGGCCGCCGCCGGACGACGTCGAGCTCCTCGTCCTGTACGAGCAGCGGATCTACCGGGTGTTGGCGGCCCGCGACCGCCTTGCGGCCGAGGTCCTGAACCGGCTCGACCATCCCCTGGCCCTCGAGGCGAGGTCGAACGTCCGGGCGGGCGGCGCCCTGTACGACCACTTCTCGCCGTTGAGGACGGTGCCCGACTTCCGGACCCACGCCCCCGAACCCGCCGACCTGCTCCTGCGGTACTTCGAGAAGGGCGAGCGGCGGTTCGGGGTGGACTGGGAGCTGCTCGCGGCCGTGATGCTGATCGAGACGCGGATGGGTCGGATCGCCTCGAGCAGCTCGGCGGGCGCGCAGGGGCCGATGCAGTTTCTCCCGTCGACCTGGGAGGTCTACGGGCTGGGTGGCGACATCCGAGACGAGCACGACGCCGTCCTCGGCGCCGCCAACTACCTGAGCGCCTCCGGCTCCCCGGGCGACGACCGAGGGGCGCTGTTCCACTACAACCCGGTGGCGGCGTACGTCACGGCGGCCATCCGGTACGCGAACGCGATGTCGCGAGACCCGGACCTGTTCTACGCGTACTACAACTGGCAGGTCTTCGTGCGCACCACGCACGGGGACGTGCGGCTCACCGGTCCGGGGCTGTAGGCGGCCGCGACCCCGACGGCGAGCTAGGCTCGCCCGATGGAACGTCGGCGGGCCGGCGTCGACCGTACGGCGTCACGCGTCGCCCTCGCGGCCTCGGTCGCGTCGTTCGTGTTCGTGGCGCTGGTCGCGGCGACGCCGGGGTCGCCGTTCACGCCGATCCTTCCTTCCGAGCCCGGTGGTCCGTTCCGCTGGCTGGCCGAGCTCGTCGGGCTCGACGGCGTGCACGGGAGCGCGCTCGCGGCGGTCGGCGTGGTCGCGGTGTCGTCGGCGGCGGCCGCGTTCGTCCTGGTCCTTCGCGAGTGCCGTCGCGGGACGATCTCGGCGCGTACGGCGATCTGGCTCGCGGTCGCCTACCACGTCGCGCTGCTGTTCCTGCCGCTCCTGTTCTCGCGCGACGTCTACTCGTACGCGTACTACGGCAGGATCGCCGCGGCGTACCACGCGAACCCCTACGTCGCGACGCCGGCGGATTTCCCCCACGACGTCCTCGCGACCTTCGTCGGTCCGAAGTGGGCCGACACGCCGGCGGTGTACGGGCCACTGTGGACCCAGGTCTCGGCGCTCGTGACCCGCGCCGCCGCCGACGTCGGCATCATGATCTCGGCGTTCCGGGTGATCGCGATCGCCGCGAGCCTCGCGACCATGTTCGTCGTGGCGGGTCTGGTCCGCAGGGTCCGTCCCGAGCGCGCGGCGTTCGCGGTCGCGCTGGTCGGGCTGAACCCCGTGGTGCTGTTCCAGAGCGCGGCGAGCGGGCACAACGACCTGCTGGTCGCGCTGGCGGTCGCGGCCGCGCTCGCACTGGTCTTCTCGGGTCGCGAGCTGTGGGCGACCGCCGCCCTGGCGCTCGGCGCGCTCGTCAAGGTGACCGCCGCGGTGCCGCTCCTGCTGTGGTGGGTCGCGGTCGCCGCCCGGCGGCCGCATGGGCAACGCGTCCGAACCCTCGCGCCGCACCTCGGGCTGGCCGCGGCGTTCGCGCTGGTCGCTGCCGCGCCGTTCGCGAACACCGAGGATCCGACCCTCGGCGCGGTCGAGCTCGGTTCGCACGAGGGCTGGCTCGCGCCGTCGAGGTTCGTCCGGCGGGTGGTCGACGCGATCTCGGGCGACGTCCTCGGGATCGTGCCGCGGATCGCGTTCGCGGTGATCGCGGTGGCGGCGGTCGTCCTGGTGGCGAGGGCCGTCTGGCGGCGGCGGCCCGAGATCGGTTCGGCGCTCGTGGGGGCGTCGTGGGGGTGGGGGCTGCTCTGCCTGATGCTGCTCGGGCCGGTTCTGCTCCCGTGGTACGTCACGTGGGCGTTGCCGCTCGGCTGGCTGCTGCCGCGCGTACCCCGCACCGTGCTGATCGGCACCGGGCTCGCGCTCACCGTGTCGCAATGGACCTCGGAGCCGGCAGCGTTCGGCTCCGCGTACGACGCGAACCTGCTGGTCGGGCACTACGTGATCACGCCGGTCGTGATCGGGCTAGTCGGCTGGTTGCTCCTGGATCTGTGGCGCCGCACCCGATCCGGCGCGGCGCTCGAGGACGAACCGGATCAGGTACCCGCCACCGCCGGCGATCGCTGAGGCCGCGAGCGCGCCGACCGTCGTGCCGAGCGCCACGCCGAGCGCGTCGAGCGCGGTCCCGACGAGGATCAGCATCGCGGCGCCGACCGCTGGGGCGGCCGCGGCGGCGGTGATCGCGTCCGTGAGCCCGATCCGTGCCCACCCGTAACCCGCCACGGTGAGGAGGGCAAGCGCGACGATCGATGCCCAGGCGATGCCGGTGGCCGACGAGGGTTCGAGGGGGTCGACCGGATAGAGGTCCTTCACCGGCTGTGAAGGATCGACGACGAGCGCATCCGTCGGTTGGTCCACCTCGTCGAACGGCGTCAGCACGATGATCTCGGCCTTCCGGCCCGATCGCGCCTCGGCCGCGCTCAGATCTCGGGCCGTGAGTCGTTCGAGCGCGCCGCGTTCGCCGCTCGCCGGTGCGCCGCCGACCGATGGCACCACGACCACCACGTCGCGGATCCGATCGGGCGGCACACCCGCCCGGATCACGTTCCCGGCGCGTGTCGCGAGGAAGCTCACCGTATCGTCGGGCTCGTTCACGAGGAACGCGACCGGCGTCCCGGGTTCGAGCTGGGAGACGGCCTCGTTCGCGACCGCGAGCGCCCGCACCTCGTCCTCGGACAGGAACGGGTCCTGGCGGTTCCACGCGATCGCCGAGCCCGCGAGCATCGAGAGCGTGAGCGCGGCGGTCACGACGACCGCGAGCGTTCGACGCCGTTCGAGCCGGCGCCACACTCGGACGAGCCCGAGAGCGGCCAGGATCGGGATCGCGAACCCGAACGTCACGAACCGATCGGC
>Ga0105249_10006170_pt1 | contig 10400 bp, 6 predicted proteins | sample KBSS44metaG_FD_81522 | JGI IMG/M metagenome (GOLD analysis project Ga0105249, IMG submission 81522) | Switchgrass rhizosphere microbial communities from Kellogg Biological Station, Michigan, USA - KBS S4-4 metaG | ecosystem: Host-associated > Plants > Roots > Rhizosphere > Soil | place...
GCACCCAGAGGTCAGCGGCCCGTAAATAAGCCTCTCTTTCTCCCCAGTGGGGGTGCACCGGTTCGAACAAAGATTCCTGGTGAGCGAGCGTCGGCACAGCGCTCCCCGCGAGCATGAGGCCGGCGAGCACGAGGCCGAGTCGTCGTTTGAGTTGCGTCTTCATGATGTTCTCCCGTGTGGTTCGTCGAGTTGAGTGACTCATCTCTGCGCCGCGCAGCGCTCTGCGCGGATGGCCCATCCTCGCGAAACACACAGGTGCTGCATGAAGGAACGCCCGCCTTCACGAAAGCTTCGAGAAACCTTTGGCGAGCCCTCACGCTCGTCCGGTCGCGCTCTTCCATCCTCAATGCGCGCAACGAGATCGCTCGTGGCGCGCAGTAATCACTCAACTCAAATGACTGGAGCCGATCATGATCATCAAGAAGAGCCGACTGACTTTCGTGGGCGCGGGACTGACGCTGGCGCTGACGTTTGCAACTGCTTCGAATGCCACGACGGTGGTTGAAGGTGTGCGCCAGACGACGGTGAGCTACGCCGACCTGGACCTGACGCGGAGTGCGGACACTGAACGCCTGTATCGCCGCTTACAGAACGCCGTGAAGGCGGTGTGTGTGCAGGCGGGCGTCAACGCGTTGCGCGAAAGGCTGCGAGAGAGCAACTGCTCGCGGCGATCGATGGACGATGCGATCGTGCACATCAACTCGCAGCAGCTGACGAAGCTGCACATCCTGAAGCTGAAGGACAAGGGTGCGACGTTGCTCGCAGGCAAGTAAGTGAAAAAGCCGCAGGCGTCGAATGGCGCCTGCGGCTTTCTTTCGGGGAAACGAGCTCGAGGTCGAATCAGTATCCCGCGTCACCGCCCACGAGCTGGGTGTAGTTCGCGTTGACGTACCCCGCAATCATCCCCGCGACGTTGTCGAGCATCGCGTTGTCCCGGTGGCCAAAGGTCCAGGCTCCCGACATCGCCGAAGTCCGGCGATAGAATTCCGGCTCCGCGATCACCCGACCGGAAGGCAGCTCGGTGATGCGCACCCGCATGGTGATGTAGCTGTCTCCCGCAAGCGCGCCGCCGAAGATGCGACCGGCCTTCGAGAGCTTGCGTACCTCGGTGATGCGCGGCTCGATCAGCAGACGCTGGCGCGCCTTGTGGTTCGCGAACGCATTCCACTCCTGGAGGATCGGGTACAGGCGTCGGCGCACATTCGAATCGACCTGGGTAACGACCTTGTCCAGATGGAGGCGGGGGCCGACCGAGGCATCGACCGCCACGGGCCGGAGCTCGTAGCCCGAGTAGCCTTCGAGCTTCTTGAGCGGCGGCGGATTGAACGGCGAAGCCAGAGCAGACTGCGCGGCGGCGACGGCGAGCAGCGCGATCAGGGGAGCGGCGAAGCGACGTGTCTTGGTGAGCATGGAAATCTCCTCGGAGTGTTATGTGCTAGTGGTATCCAGACTTCTTTTCCCGGCGCCAGCGAATGCTCGCGGCGTGCGATGAATGTGCGCGGGGCCGCCTGGACCCGCGTGAAGGCTGGGAGGAGATTGGTCAAAGATTGCGTGAAGGCGCGGCAGGGAGCCCTCACGGCTCCCCGCCCGCCGCAGATTCAGCGGCGCGGCGGGCGATTCGCTTCACTCAAGGAGCGACGGTGTAGGCGTACGGCAGGCGCACGATTTCGTCGCCCGTCGCCGCCGCATCGTTGAAGGTCTCGATATAGAGATTGCCGGCGATGGTCCTGCCGACCTCATTCGCGTCGAACGGCTGATAGACGATATACGCAGACGTGGCGATCGGATCGGTTGGTGTGCCCTTGGGCCCGAAGGGTCCGGAGTAGGCGCCTCTGCGCGGGATTTCGCTGTGTTTCGGGCGCCTTCACGAAGTCTTTGACGCCTCTTTGCCCAACCTTCATGCCCTGCAGCGCCCGCCGCCGCACAGTTGCGCCGTGCCCGGGAGGTTCCGGTCACCGGGAAAACCACCCGCAACACGCGAGCAACGGAGCAGACCATGAAAGTCAGAACCCAGATCAAGGCCGGCCCCCGCATCCGGATCAGCTAGGAGTCGCACCCATGAAGATCAAGAGTCGAGTCACTGCCGGCGGCCACAAGATCCCCGGCTGAGCCAGGAGAAACACCATGAAGATCAAGAGCACGGTAAAGGCTGGAGGGAAACACCCATGAAGACCAAGAGCAAGGTAAAGGCCGGCGGACATCATCCATGAAGATCCGAACCAAAGTGAAAGCTGGCGGCCGCTACACGGGCTGAGCCTCAGGAGATACGCATGAAGATGAAAACCAGAGTGAAGGCAGGCGGCCGCTTCGGCGGCTGAGCCTCAGGAGATTCCCATGAAGACCCAATCGAAAGTAAAGGCAGGCGGCCGCAACGGCGGCTGAGTCGCCCGCAAGCACCCTGCCGGGAAGCGATTCCCGGCAGGACCTGGGGCCTCGTCCCCCGGATCAAAAAGCGAACCACACCATGTCCACTCCATTCTCGAGAACTTTGCGCGCCCTGGAGGCCGAGTCACCCCGTCCGGCGCTGCTGGCACTCTTGCTGGTATCGGCGTTCATGCTTGCTGGCCTCGCATGGGTTTCGTTCGCCAAAGTGGCGGTGTACGAAACGAGCCGGTCGGCGCGTCTCGAGGCGGGCGTAGCGAGCAGCGTGCTTCAGAGCCCCGTTTCGGGCGAGATCACCGACTCGTTCCTGCAGCTTGGCCGTACGGTGCACGCGGGCGAGACGCTCGTGACGCTCGACACCAGCGCCGCACGGTTGCAGTTGAACGTCGAGCGGACGCGGCACGAAGCGCGGCGGCGCGAGGTGAATGCCCTCGGGGAAGAAATTCGCGCTCAGGAGAAAGCGCTCGATTTCGAACGGCTCGCCAAGCGCGCCACGATCAACGAAGCTCGCAGCCACGCGGAGGCGGCGCGTCCGCTGTCCCGATTTGCGGACGCCGAGCTCGAGCGGCTCATTCAGATGCGGGACAAGGGGCTGATTTCCGAGGTCGACTATCTGCGCCGCCGCTCGGAAGCCGAACGCGACCGGCTGAACGAGCGCACAGCGCTGCAGGCCGTCAACCGAGTCGGGGCAGAAATGACCACGCGCGAAAGCGACAGGCTCGGCACCATCGAACAACTGCGCCGCCAGCTTCAGGTGCTGGAAGGACAGTGTGCCACCTCAGCTGCGCAGATTTCTCAGCTCGCCTTCGAAGTCGAGCGGCGCTCCATCAAGTCACCCATCTCGGGCGTGATCGGCGATCTCACCGTGCTCAAGTCCGGCGCATACGTTCGCGATGGCGCGCTACTCGCCACCATCATCCCGACTGGCGAGGTGCATGCCGTCGCGGAGTTCGCGGCAGGACGTGCGCTGGGCCGCCTGCACGCGGGACAGCGGGCCCGGTTGAGACTCGAAGGCCTGCCGTGGGGGCAATACGGCAGCGTCGTCGCCACGGTGACGCGAGTTGCGATCGAGGGAAGAGCAGGGGCTGCGCGCGTCGAGCTCGATGTGAGCCCCGGATCGCCGCTGGCCGCGCGTCTCGAGCACGGTTTGAGCGCCAGCGTCGACATCGAAGTCGAACGCGTGCAACCCGCGCTCCTTCTTGTGCGTGCACTCGGCGAGCTCGCTGGTCGACGGACGCAGGCTCGAGTCGATCCGACATGAGCGGTCGACGTCGCTGGTTCGCGCCGGAAGTCATCCAGACCTCCGCGATGGATTGCGGGCCGGCCACGCTCAAATGTCTGCTGGAAGGATTTGGCATCCACGCAAGCTACGATCGCTTGCGTGAAGCGTGTCAAACCGATGTCGATGGCACCACGATCGACACGCTGGAGGAAATCGCGATCTCGCTCGGTCTCGATGCCGAGCAGGTTCTCATTCCCGCCGACCATCTCCTGCTCCCTGAAGCAGCGGCGCTGCCTTGTCTCGCGGTCGTCCAGCTGCCCACTCGTGAGCTGCATTTCGTCGTGATCTGGCGCAGGTACGGATCCATGGTAGAAGTGATGGATCCGGCGGTGGGCCGTCGTTGGCTGACCAGGTCGGCGCTGCTCGCAGAGTTGTACGTTCACTCGATGCAGGCGCGCGCTGCGGATTGGCGTGAATGGGCCGCCAGCGCAGAATTCATCGCGCCATTGAAGGCGCGTCTTCATCAGGTCGGCATTGGCGCACCGGAAATTGCGACGCTCGTCTCGGAGGCGCTCACGTTTCCCGGCTGGCAGGGGCTCGGACAACTCGACGGCCTGACGCGCCTTGCGACTTCCCTGCGCGACAGTGGCGCGGTCGAGAGGGGTGCGGCGATTCGAGAACTGATGACGCAACTTCACGGCGCGTCGATGACGCCCGAGATGCAGGCCCTTCTCGATACGTATCAACATGTCCGCGCGGCTGCGACCAATTCAGATACTGAGCATGTCACGGTTAGTGGCGTAGTGATCGTGCGCGTCCGCGGCGTGCGGCCGGCGGAACGCGAGTCGCTATCGCCAGAACTGGTGGCCGCACTGTCCGCGCCGCCACCTCAGCCGCTTCGTACGCTCTGGCGACTGATCGCCGCCGAGGGTCACGCGATCCCCGGCGCGATCGCCCTCGCAGCGGTGACGGCTACTATTGTCGTGGTCGTCGAAGCACTCCTGTTCTTCGGCTTTCTCGACATCGGCGCTCAGATCGTGCTGACGTCCCAACGCGCGATGTCCAGTTTGATCCTGCTCGGCGTGCTGGCCGCGGCGCTGGTGGTGGATGGCTCGCTGGGCGCGCTCCTGTGGCGGATGGGCCGGCACCTGGAAGTGCGGATGCGTGCCAGCATCCAGGAGAAATTGCCGCGTCTGCCCGATCGTCATTTTCGCAGCCGACTCAACTCCGATATGGCTGAGCGCGCCCACCGGACGTCGCAGCTGCGCGAGCTGCCCGATATTCTGGGGCAGGCCTCGCGAGCCGGTCTCGAGATCATCCTGACGGCCGCCGCTGTCGTATGGCTGGACGGTGCGTGGCTGTGGGCTATCGCGGCTGTGACGCTGGCGTTTCTCCTGCCTATCGTCTCGTTGCCGATGTTGAAGAGTGCCGACCTCAAGTGGGCGACGCACGGCGGAGCGCTCGCGCGGTTCCACCTCGATACGCTCCTCGGAATGGTTCCGGTGCGCTCGCATGGCGCACAGCAAACCTTTCGGCTGGCGCACGAGGATCAGCTGGTCGAATGGTTCAAATCGGGCAGACATCTCGCGCGTCTCACGACTCTGCTCAATGCGATTCAGTGGAGCATGGGACTGCTGCTCGTGGCGTGGCTCGTCTCCCGGCACCTCGGTACGCGCGACTATCCCGCGGCACTCCTGCTTCTGTACTGGGGAATCAAGGTGCCGCTGCTCAGCCAGGAGCTCGCGGTGCTCGTCCGGCGCTATCCGCAGATTCATACGCTCACACTGCGCCTCATCGAACCGTTGACGATGGCGACGCGCGACTCGACAACCGAGACGCACGCGCAAGCCCTTTCGCGGGCCGATGTCAGTCGAGGTGCCGCTATAGCGATGGACGGCGTGCGCGTGCTCGCGGGCGGCCACACAGTGCTCGAGGACGTCACGCTGCGCATCGAGCCCGGCGAGCACGTCGCGATCGTAGGGTCGTCGGGCGCAGGCAAGTCTTCGCTGCTCGGCGTGCTTCTCGGATGGCATGTGCCCGCGAGTGGCACGTGCCGGATCGATGGAGAGTCGCTCGATGCCGCTGTGCTGGATCGATTGAGATCCGAGACCGCGTGGGTCGATCCCGGTGTGCAGCTCTGGAATCAATCGCTATACGACAATCTGCGTTACGGCGCCGAGCCTGCCGATGCGCGGCTGGCCGCGAATGTGGCAGCCGCCGATCTCCCCGGCATGCTTCAGCATCTGAAACATGGACTTCAGACCTCTCTTGGCGAGGGCGGCACGCTCGTCTCCGGTGGAGAGGGTCAGCGCGTGAGATTCGGTCGGGCGCTGGGGCGCCAGGACGCTCGACTCGTATTGCTCGATGAGCCCTTTCGGGGCCTCGCCGAAGAGAGTCGGACGCGCCTTCTGGGGCGTGCGCGCGCTCACTGGGCGCACGCGACCTTGCTTCTGGTCACACACGACATCACCACGTCTCAGGACTTCGAACGTGTTGTCGTGGTGGAGGGTGGCCGCGTCGTAGAGGACGGCGCACCTGAAGTGCTCAGGAACGATCCGCAGTCGCGGTATGCGGAGCTTCTGGCACAGGAATCCCATGCGCAGACGATGCTCTGGGCCAATCCGCTCTGGCGTCGATTTCGCATCGATCGTAGCCGACTCGAGGAGAGCCGATGACTTTGCTGGCGGAGTCATCGTGGCCCGTGGCAAGGCTTGGCGAAGCCATCATCTCCTTCCGGAGGGATGCGCGCGTGGCCGTTGCAATTGGGTTCCCCGCGGTCTCCGGGTTTGCAGGTCCTGAGCAGCTCGACACGTGGATGCAAGGTGCGGCTCAGCGAATCGCACTCGAAGCCGTTGCGTTCGAGGCCCTCTATCCAGACTTGATGCCGACATTGGCCGCGATGGGCGCCGGAATCGTTGCGCTTGCAGACGACTCGCAGCAGCGCTTTCTCGTCTGCATCGAAAGCGATTCTCGCCATCTTCGCCTGCTCGGACCCGACCACATCGTGCGTTCCGTTGCGATCGAAGAGATGCGGGCGGCTGTCGCGAGTGCCAGCGAAGCCAGCGTCACTGCAGAGATTGGTGCGTTTGCGAAGCAGAACAATTGGCTTGAAATGACGGATCCGATGCGCGGGGCGCTGCTGACCGCGCGATTGCGCCACCTTCGCATCAACGTCGGATGGCTCATACGACCGGCCGCTCGCGGCTCGTTGCGAGAGCAGGTCCGCGAAGCAAAGTTGCCAGCTGCGCTGGCACGTTTCCTCTTCGTACATCTCGCCGGTCATCTCGCATGGATTGCCGCGTGGTTCACAGTGGGTGCCGACGCTCTGCAAGGACGGCTCGACAGTGGGCGCGTCATGGGTGCTGGGTTGTTGCTTACGGTCTTCGCTGCCTGCTTGGTCACGGCGGATCGATTGCATTCGCTGTTCGCGCTTCGGCTCGGAACCTTGTTGCGACGACGGCTGCTCGAAGGCGCAATGGCTCTCGACCTGCAAAGCGCGCGCGGCGCAGGTGTCGGCGAATTCCTCGGCCGCATCTATGAATCTCATGCCCTCGAATCACTGAGCGTTGCGGGCGGGCTTGCTGCAATTACCGGCGCAATCGAATGCACGGCAGCGTTGGTTATTTTCATTTGGGCCGGTGCAACCTGGTCGCTGCCGGCGTTGCTTGTGCTCTTCATCGCATCGTGCGCGCTCCTCGTTCGCAACTACTGGCGGGTGAAGCGCGAATGGACCACTACACGTCGCGAGCTCACGCGCAGGCTCATCGAGAGCATGGTCGGACATCGCACGCATCTCGTTCAGTCAAACGAAGCGCGTTGGCAGTCGGAGGAAGATCGTCGTCTTGCGGGGTACCTGACTGAGAGCCGGCGCCTCGATGGCAGGATGTGGGTTCTGTCACTCGTGCCGCGCGGCTGGCTGCTGGCGTCCGCCGCCATTTTTGGCTGGCTGTTCGCCATCGGTGTGTCCACATCGCAGCTGGCCGTCAGCATTGCTAGTCTGTTGCTGGCCTTCGAAGGCCTGCGCCATCTGGTTCAGGGCCTGCCGCAGATCGCAGGCGCGTCCATTGCGCTCGAGACTCTCGAGCCGATGCTGGATGCTGCGGCTCAATCTCCGAATGAGGGCAATCCGTCAGTGTCGGCTGCGCGCGCTACCGACGGCGCTCTCTTCGATGTGCCGCTGGTTGAGGCACAGGATCTCGTGATCCGCGCAGCATCAGGGGATCGCACTCTGCTCGAAAGCGTGAACCTCACGATACGCAAAGGAGATCGCATTCTCCTCGGAGGTGCATCCGGCGGAGGGAAGTCCACGCTTGCGTCGGTCCTCGCAGGTTTGCGGCACCCGGACCGCGGCGTGTTGTTGCTGGGAGGGCTCGATCTCGCAACGCTGGGCGAATCCGCGTGGCGACAGCGCGTGTCGCTAGCCGCTCAATTTCACGAGAATCACCTCGTGTCTGCGACGCTGGCATTCAATCTATTGATGGGCCGGCAGTGGCCGCCGACTGCGCTCGACTACAACGAGGCAGACACTATCTGTCGCGAGCTCGGATTGGGCGAGGTGCTCGCGCGAATGCCGGGTGGTTTGGATCAAATGGTAGGCGAGAGCGGCTGGCAACTCTCACACGGCGAAAAGAGCCGTATCTATCTGGCACGCGCCCTCCTGCAGCGTGCGGACCTCGTCATCCTGGATGAGAGCCTCGCGGCGCTCGATCCGCAAAGCTTCGAAGTTGCCTTGAAGTGCGCTTTGAACCGTGCTCCAGCCCTCGTCGTCGTCGCGCACCGGTAGCTGGAGCACGAATCCGTTGCCTTCAGCGGTCCTTGCGCAGCGTGCCTCCGACGTTCTGAGTGCCGCCGCCGGACATGAAGAGCGTGTAGACAGCCGAATCGGTCAACGACACCGAGCTGCGCGTGAGCAGGGGCGCTGCGGTGTTGGCGTTGGTGACATCGAGCTGGATGTCAGAGCCTGAATCCACTTCCGTGTAGTCCGCGGCCGTGCCTAATTCGATGCCCTCGGCGATCGGGGAGAAGTCGACGGCGAGTGTGATGGGGCCGCCGAACCCGGACATGCCGTTGAGAACGCGCATTTTCACCTTGCCGCTGGCGCTCGGCAGTCGGTTGTCGTCGGGGATCAGGGTCGTCTGCGTACCGTTCGAGTCGCTCCACAGCAGCAGCGTGTAGTCACCGCCCGCAGCGAGCGTCTGATTCTCGACCGGCACCGCAACTCCATCGACGGACGCAGTGATCGCTACGTTGCCCGCATCTACTTGCCCGTAACGGCTGCCAATGACGCCAACGGCCGCACTGTTCAACACGCTGACGCCCGATATCGTGGCTGCCGCGATCGTCCCTGTTGCGATGCCGTTTGCGCCACGAACGCGCGCCTTGGTGTTGTGATTGACGGCGAGAGTGCCTTGCTGGGGAAGAATCATGGCGTTGACGAGCACGCCACCTTTGGTGGAGGAAAGGATGAGCGTGACGACCTTCTTGCTGTCCAGCGTGACGCTGGCCAGATCGAGCCGCAAATCGTTGCTGTCACCTGCGCCCGTGATGCGCAGGCGGTATGTGCCGCTATCCATGGTGATCGCGGTCGATGAACCTCCCGAGCTGAGGCTGCTGAACTGCGGCGTGGCATCGCTCAGTGCGGTCGAGGAATCCGTGAAGTAGACGTCCAGGCCGCCCGCTTCGGCGGTGTTGAGGATGGAGACTTTCGTCTTCTTGTCGTCCGCGTCGGCAACGTCTTCGCTGATCTTCAGCGTATTGAAACGGCCGTTCGAGCCGTAAGCTACGTACGTGGCATGCGATTCGTCGGTGAGCTTCTCGGAGCTCAGGGTCAGCAAGGTGCTGGTGATCCCGTTGCGTTTGAATTTGACCACGTAGGTATCCGAGTCCACCGAGATGTAGTCGGCCGCAGTTTCATAGCCGACGCCGCCGGTCTTCAGCGTGTCCTCACTGTCCCCGCTCTTGTCGACGTAGAGATCGAGCGACTGATAGCCGGGGCTCACGTTGACCAGGCGGATCTGCGCCTGCTTGCTGTCTCCGCCACTATCTCCGCAGCTCGCGAGCGCGGCGAGCGCGGTCAGCAGCAACCCACAACGAATGGAATGTGATCTGAACATGAAGTACGTCCTCAGAAAGCCTTGCCGATCGTGAACTGGAAGCGCTCGACCTCATCGCCGTAGCGTTTGAAGTTTTCTCGCTGGTAGCGCAGGGGATACGCGAAACTGAACTGGAACAGGCCGAGTGGGGCGAGCCACTGCACGCCGATACCGGTGGACGTGCGCAGCTCGTGCAGCGAAAAGTCGTAGCGCACCTTGTTGCCGACCTTGTCCGTGAATTCGGTATCGCCGAGAAAGAAGGCCTGGCCGAAATCGAAGAACAGGGTGAGGCGCGCAGTCGTCGAGAACCTGGCGGGCATCGGCAGGATCGCTTCGAGCTGGCCGGTGAGCACGGCATCGCCGCCATAGGGATTGCCGAGCGAATCGCGTGGGCCGAGCGTGTATTCCTTGAAGCCGCGCACCGAGCTCGGTCCACCCGCGAAGAAGTGCCTGTTGGGCGGCACCGCGGTGGTATCGCCGAGCGCCTTCGCGTAGCTGGCATTCGTATCGAAGCTGAAGGGCAGAAATTTCAGCAGCGGTAGATGAAAGAACTGCTGATACTGGTAGCTCGCCGTCATGTATTCGATCGGGCTGCCCGGCACCGTCGAGCTGACCACGAAGCGATGCGATGCCCCATGACTCGGAAAGAGCGTGCGATCGCGGCTGTCGAAGCCCCATCCGGCAGACATCTCGACGATGTCGGC
>Ga0105249_10006172_pt1 | contig 10397 bp, 11 predicted proteins | sample KBSS44metaG_FD_81522 | JGI IMG/M metagenome (GOLD analysis project Ga0105249, IMG submission 81522) | Switchgrass rhizosphere microbial communities from Kellogg Biological Station, Michigan, USA - KBS S4-4 metaG | ecosystem: Host-associated > Plants > Roots > Rhizosphere > Soil | place...
GACAATCCCTACGACCCTTCAGGATTCGTTGATGGCGCGGCTCGAACGTCTGTCGCCGGTCAAGGAAGTAGCGCAGATTGGCTCAGCCATCGGTCGCGAATTCTCCTACGATCTGCTCGCTGCGATATCTGAGTTAGGCGACAACGAGCTCAAGGAAGCATTGGGTCAATTGGCCAATGCCGAACTCGTGTATGTTCGCGGCGAACCGCCTGAAGCGACCTACGTTTTCAAGCATGCGCTGGTGCAGGACGCCGCCTATGCCAGCCTGTTGCGCGCGCGACGGCAGCAAATCCACGCCCGAATTGCGCAGGTTCTCCCGGAGAAATTTCCGGACCTGACCGCCCGACAGCCCGAAACGCTTGCGCATCACTGCGAAGCGGCTGGACTGGAGGCGCCGGCCAAGGAGTATTGGAGCCGCGCAGGCAGGCTGGCGCTGATGAACGCGACTTACGCCGAAGCAACGAACCATTTTGCTAGAGCATTGGCGTTGGTCGCAAAGGCGGTGCCATCAGAAGCGAAGACACGCGAGGAAGCCGGCTTGTTGTTGGATCGCGGCATAGCAATGACCGCGCTGAAGGGGCCAGCGTCGGCTGAGCATGTGCAGATAGCCACCGACGCTCTGACAGTTAGCGCCCAGTTAGGCGACGATCCGTTGCATTTCCGGGCCCGGTGGGCCGATTGGATCGCGCATACGGTGAGCGGCAAGCTACCGGAAGCGACTCCGCGCGCTGAGTTGCTGGTGCGGATGGCCAGCCAGATCGGAGCCGACGATTTGCGGTTGCAGGCTCATCATGCGCGCTGGACGACGGCGTTCGCGCGCGGTGACGTGACCACTGCCAGAGACGCTGTCGAAAATGGGCTCGCGCTTTATGATCTCGGACGGCATCGCGACCATTGGTCGAGGTATGGCGCTCATGATCCCGGCGTTTGCGCCTGCGGCATAGGCGCAATCACTTTTTGGCAAGCCGGTTTGGCTGAACGAGCTCAAGGGCTTTACATGCAGGGGATTGGCCTCGGTGCCGAGCTGGGTCACCCCTTCAGTGTGGCGGCGGCGCATATGCACGGAGCCTTCTTCGCTACGATGGTCGATGACAGCACGGCTGTGGACCTTAGTGCCAAAGCCGTGATTGCCGTGGCCACCGAAGCCAATTTGGCTTGGCCTGGTCGCCTCGGTCGCTTTCTGGCCGCCTGGGTGACCGCGCGACAGGGTGAAATTGGGCGCGGCGCCGACCAGATGGAGGCGAGCTTCCGCGATCTCCAGGAAAGGAAAGAGCGGCTTTATTTGACTCTTCTGGGCACTGTGTTGGCTAGGACGAAGCTGGAGATGGGCCGCACCGAAGAAACGTTGAACTTCCTGGACGAATTGCAACTTCTATCGGTCGAAACCCACCAGAAATTGTTTGTCCCTGATATCCACCGCCTGCGAGCCGAAGCGCTGGATCGGCTCGACCCGAAGAACCCCCGTATCGAGGCTGAGTACCGAATGGCGCTGCAGCTCGCGCAAGAGCAGGGCGCGCTTGCGCTGGAACTTCGCGCTGCGGGCGGATTGGCGACCCGCTTGGCCGCGAGGGGCCGTACAAGCGAAGGCATGGCGCTCCTGCGTCCGGTGTTCGACCGTTTCACCGAGGGCCTGAAGACGCCGGATTTGCGAGCGGCCAAAACGCTGCTCGATGCTTTGGAGTAGACCTCATGTCGCCGTCGATCCTCTCCGCGCGGACGAGACGGACCTGACGAGCGGATCAGGCTGCTGCCTGTGAGTGGCGGAGCCATTTGTCGATACCGATGCGGCCGAGGCGCGCTTTTACCTTCGGGATCAGTTCGGTGGATGTGCTGATTGTTCGCGTGATTTTCGGCCGCGCCGGACACGCGATCCTGCACCAATGGAAGGGGGTAAACCCACCCCGTATGTCATCTCCAGAAGTCCTTAAACCTGCCTGGCGACAACTCGGTGTATCGCACCGTATGCTGGATATTTCGATGGCCCAGATAGGCCTGAAGGGCCCGGGTATCGTGGCCTTTGTTAGCCAGGGCGAAGCCGCAAGCGTGCCGGAGCATGTGGGGGTGAGCCTTGAAGCCCAGCTTGGCCTCGACACCAGCGCGCTCGACCATGCGCGCAAAACCTGCCGTCGTGAACGGCGACCCCCGCTCGCTGGTGAACACGAACGGCGACTTCGGTTCCTGTTCACGCTGCAGCTTGCGCAGGGCCCGCATTTCATCGCCGACAACGGGATGGGTGGCAGGCGTGCCTTTCTTCGCCCTGCGTACGTGCAGGACGGCGTGGGCAAAATCGATTTGATCCCAACGCAGGTCTACAAGCTCGGATGATCGCAGACCGTGCCGGAAGGCGACAAGAATCATGGTGGCATCCCTGTGACCCCAGCGATTGGCCTTGGCGGCGTCGATCAGCCGATCGACCTCGACGCCGGTCAGGTGCTCCCTCGTCCGATAGACGGCATTCGGTTTACGTCCCGGCGCGGTAACTGTTCGTTTTACGATGGCTGGCGGCACCAGCTTCAGAGGTGATTTAGTCATGGTTTCCAATACCCGGTGACGAATGACTGTCTGTATATCACGTTTTTTACGAACAGTCGACGCTCGTCGATCAGCCGACCCGGCCCTATTTCTGAGATCCGACCGGGTCAGGGATCAGCCCGTGACCAGTCATTGGCCAATTCCTCATCATCGTAAAACTCGAACAGCACGATATTCGCGCCCCGATCCTCGGGATGGGCCGCGAAGTGGCGATCTCGCGCTGCATTCCCGTCCTCGTGAAGGCCACGACGAACCGTCACGATCTTCCACGGACGGTTCTGCTTTAGCCGGTTTTCGATTTCGTCAGCGGCCTGTGAAAGCCGGCTGATGAGAGACGCGGTGACCATTGTGGTTGTCCATGGCTCGCGACAGCAAGGCCAGCCGCTGCTGCACGTCGGTCAGCAACTCCGCCTCAAGGCAGGCGCGGATTTCCTTCAGCGCATAAATGAACCTTGTCATTTCGTCGGACCGGATCCTCCCGTTCAGCGCAAGTCGATAGAGCCTGGCCATCTCCCCCCGCACCCCGGCAAGCGTATCCAGGGCAATCGCATTGCGAGGGGGTAGCACCTCGGTTTTTGATTTCTGGGTCAATGCCATGCGACCGGTTCGCTGGGGTGTGAACCCAGTATAACGCAGTTCGTCCTAAGCGGCGAATGCCTCAGCTGGTTCGTTCGTCGTCCGCGTCAACATGCTCTTGATCGGGGTCTAGCTCGACAAACAGCGATCCGCTTGCCGAGCGATCTACGGCCGCCTTCGACGCATCAGCACCGCTTGCCGAGCGATCTACGGCCGCCTTCGACGCATCAGCACCGCGTGCTCACCGTGGTGTGTGCCATCGAGTGCAGGCAACGGCTCCCAGCCTTCCGCGGAGAACTTCGGGACATCGGCGTGTCGGACGTAGCGAAACACTTCGGCGGGCGCGGGTGTCACGGCTATGTCACGGCTAAGCCGCTCGCGATGGGCGCGCTGGCGGCAGTTGGCGGAGCAGAAACGGCTATCGGAGCGGTGCGGGCGGTAGGGCTTGCCGCAGCCGCGGTGCGCGCACAGCCGAGCAGGCGGTGACAGCAGCGCGGCTGAGCGAAACGGGTGATAGACCGGACCTGCGGAATGGCGGGCGTCGAAGCGGTACCAGGCGAAATTGTCCTTTCCGCTGTCTTTCGTTCCGGGAATCCATACGAAGCGCCCGATAGCGATGATGTCGGTGCAGGCTCCAAGGTAAGGGACAGCTTGTTTGGTGGCGCTCCAGTCCTGATCGAGCAGCAGCCAGGTCGGCGCTATGCGCTGAAAGTGCTCGATCAGTCTGTGCATCAACTCGCGGATGTGAGGCGGGTTCGTAATGATTGCATCGCACGCGCCGTAGTAGTCGAGCGCCAGCGCATCCTGTCCGGTGCTTATGTCACCGGCATGGACACAGCGCAGACCAAACGATTCCAGATGCCGAACCAGATCGCCTTCACCACAGCACGGCTCGGCAAAGGTTCGGACGCCACTGGCGTGAAGGAAAGGGATCAGCGGCGCTACCGCCTTCGCTGGCGTCGGGTAGAAATCGGCCTCTCGGCGCTCGAAGTTGGATCGCTTGCCCATCAGCCGGTCACCACGGCTAGGGCGAAACCGCTAAGTGTCACGCTTGCAACGCTTTGCGAGGAATGCGAGACGAGGAAAAACGCAGTAATATCAAAATTGTAACGGTTTGTCTCGCTTGCCACGCTTTCCAGCGCCAAGTTGCGCAACGAGTAAGAAACCCGGCAGCCCTGCCACCTCTTCCCTTTTATCTTATTTTTTTCTTTTAAAGAGAGACAAGTGTGACAAATAAGAGAAGTGCCTGCGGCACAAGGGTTTCTCGTGTCACGCTTACCGTTGCAGGAGCGATGCAAGCGTGACACTTTCTCCAGCGGATCAGGACGGGTCATCATCCCCCTCCATTTTATCGGCCTCGTCAGACACGTCGGATTCCTCGGCATGCCATTCCGCTAGCTCCGGGTTCCGCCACTTCCAGTCGGGATAACGCTTTGCCCACGCGGCACGGCAATCCACCAGCGGAGGAAACGTCCAACCCCGCCGACGCAGTACCCACACATTGGAGCAGCCCATCTCGCTCAGATGACCCCCGAGACGATGGTCGCTGGTGTTCCTGAGACGGGGTTCAAGCAGCCTTGCCTGGTCATAGATTCCGGGCTGGTTGACGTATCGGGTCTGCGGGTATGTGTCGCCGTAACGGGACTTAGCCTCGCTCTCGACCTTGCGTTGGTAAGCGTTGCTGACCGCTCGGTTTGGCTCGTCTGGATCGGCTCCCCTCAAAGTGCCGGTCTCCAGCAGCTCGCACCACCACCCCTCAAGAGGTGGGAGGCTGTAATCCCGTTGCTGCCTCAACGCGTCCGTTTGCGGCACCTCGCGGACTTTGAAGTTTGTGAGATCGACCTCATCCAGCAGGTGGTAGAGCAGCGCCTGATATCCACCATTGTCGAGTTCTGCTTGCAGACCAGCGAAGTATTCGTGATCCTGTTTTCGCGCGGCCGATACGGTTGGGATAAAGAAGCGTCGCGCCGTATCACTAACTGGCAGGAAGTGATCGGCATTACTGGTGATCGACAGGTTTAGAAAGCTGGCGGCGTTGTAGAGGGCGCAGCCTTTCGGTTCGATTGTCAGCGTTGGTTCGGTAATCAACCCGAACAGGGCGTTGCGATGTTCGGCGTTGCCGACAAACAAGGCCTCGTCGGCCGTCAGTCGTAACAGCGTTTCCAGGTGTGGATTGAAGTTTCCGACGATGTGCTTCGGATTGGTAACCTGCATGGCGTGGTTACCGAGCAGCCGCCCCATGGTCGCTTCGTAGAAGCCCTTGCCGCAGCCTTCTGCTTTCGTTTGCAGGCCGAGAGCTATTTCGCTGCGGATACGTTTCTGGAAGATGGTCGCTTCCCGCTTTAGCAAATATTCAAAGTGCGATTTGTTGCGGCTGCAAATGATGTTGAGCATAAAAGCAAGGAATTTCTGGCAGCCCTCGGCACCACTCTTGCCATCAGGCTTGATCGCCTTCACTCCAAAGCCGCGGAACAGGTTCAGTCGATTGCCGACATCCCCGTTGTGCTGCGGCATGAAGGCCATGCCTCCATCGAACTGTCGGCGCTCTGTGCTGTTAATCCAGTAGGTGCCCAGGGGGCGGCTTTGCAGTTTGCGTTTCTCATCCCGCCAGGTGTGGCGATACTTGTTTAGAAGCGACTTGAAGTCGGCGACTGTCTGGGTCATCACGATGGTTTCGCGGCCCGGAAACTCCTCCAGTTCGCCGAATGTCACGACGCGGGTTTTGCCTCCGATCGGTAGGATCGCGTGCACCCTGTTCAGGCGCTCAACGTCGCTTTCGCTCTCGTCGAACTTCTGTCGGAGGCGTTCAATCTCCTTCCTAAGGTCTGTCTTGCCTGTCCCGCCTCCTGCGTAACGCTCGCCTATGCCGTTCGGATGTGCTTCGAACAGCGCCTGCACCTCATCATTGGACCATCCGCGCCGGAAGAGTTTCCATATGACCGACGCGGCAGTTCTGGAGCGATCCTCACCGGGATATCCGGGGGCCGCGATCAGCTTTTTCAGGTCAGCGGGAAGGTCGTCGAACGTCTCAGTCGAGCTTCCCGTCGAACTTCCTGTCGAGCCGCTGGATGATCCGGACGACGACCCGGCGGACGACGGCCCGCTGCTTGTTTTTGCAAACTCAAAGTCGGTCGCGGCCTGCCGCAGCGTGTCCGGATCAATTGTTATGCCGGTCCATGCTGACTTGATCGTCACGAGTTGGGGTATCTTGGGTCGTCCGCGCCCAAGCTTCTTGGCTGTTGGCCAGTTGAGCGTGCCCGGGATGCGCCACAGGTGCGAAACGTCTTTGGTGCCGCTGTCTCCGCCGATGGCGTCGCTTAACGCTACTGCTACGGGCTTTGCGTCTTTCGGCGACAACGCGCGCCCAAGCGGATACACCGCATGGAAGTTGTTTGCAGATGTCTCGACGACATAAGGCGGCGGCATCGGCAGCCCGTTCAGGCCGACGCCTTTTTTACCCACGTCGGAGTCGAGGTCGCCGACCAGCGCCAGAACGGCGCGAACGTCCGCTTCTCCGCCTGGGGTCCCGGGCGGCAAATCCTTTCGAAATATCGCGTAAGATGCATAGATGTTCAGGTCCGGATGAGTTGACCAGCCGATGATGGCATCGGTCATGTGATCGACGTTGCCAATCGCAAACTTTTCGGTGTGCGTTTTGTTATTTGCGTCGATCCTGGTGAAGGCAAGGATGCCTTCAACTCCAGCACCTTTTGCGAGAGTATGCAGCAGTTCAACATGCGACCGGATCGCTGCGGGGTCGGGAGCGGGTATGGCTGTTGCGCCGTCCTGGTTGGGCTTCTCCTGCTTGTTCATGACTGCAGCCTCGCGGCCTTGCGCAGTTCTGCTTCGATTTTCCAAACCCGCTGCGTTGCGGACATTTTGAACGCCCAGCGAGCACTCCTTTCGTCCAGGTCGGTTTCCGAATTTTCCGGGGCCGGGACAAACAGGCGAAGGCGCTGACCTAAGGCAACGAGGCGGACGATCACGAAAAATCGGTAGCCCGGCGGAATTTCCGGCAACCCGCCTTCGAGGATTGCCTGATAAGCGAGTTCGTCCTGTTCGGCTGGCCTGATCCTGTGCATCCGGTCGGGGTGCTTCTCGAAAAACGTGAGATCGGCCTGCCACACCCCATCGGCGCGGTCCGCAAGTTTCCGCAGCAGTCGTCGTTGAATCCTGGGAAGCGGCGGGCGAGAAGCCGTGGTGCCGTTGTTGGGGAAATTTATCGTCATGAAATGCCTCCCCGGAATTAGCGGAGGCCGATGCGGTCTTGAAAAGGCGCTAGGCGGAAATTAGGATAGGAGTATCTCGATGCCCCTATGCTTGTTTCCGGGCCGACGCCTTGCCCAGGCGTCGGCCTTTATGCGGCTACTTCTCCGCTGCGGGTCGGGGCGGTGATGCGACGGCTTTCCAGCCACGCCTCGACCTCGGCCTCATCCCAGGCCCGCGCCTGCGCGCCGACACGGGTGCCAGCCGGAAAGCCTTGCTCGCGCATCAACCTGATGAGGGTCGTCCAATTGCGGACGATGTTGCGCTGCTTGAGATCTTTGAACCGAAGAAATTTCATGGAGCATCCTCACGGCGAGATATTTGTTGCCATGAGCAGTCATGAAGCAAACTCAGTGATGTTACTAATGGAGTTAATGTCGCGATTTTTGAGCGGAGTTTTCTCCATGACCTCACAGGCGACTTCTGAAGTCCGTGGCTCGCCTCGGCTGACAAAATTTTCTTATGAAGGCCTTGGCTCGCGCTTCGGCGCTTGCGGTAATTTCGCAGGTTTCAAACACAGCCTTTAGGAGATCGATAAACGGGCCGTGGGCGACCCCTTCTAAATTAGTGCGCAGTGTCGGAAGCGTTCCGGTGAGCTGCGAGAACACTGAGGCAACGATCAAGGTGATCCAGTCGGCGCGCTGCTTGTGCGGCCTTCCTGGCCGAGCGCGCAACCGGTCGAGGGCGCGCTGTGCCGCCTCCTCCATTTGGACCAGCCTGCCGAGATCGTCTCCGCCTACCCCTGCGCTTGCCATCCCGTCGATGGCGGTTTTGCTCATCTTGCCGACGTAACGACGGAGCGCACCAAGGCGGTTCCTCAACGCCAGCAGCTCGCGCTCAGATTGCTTCGTGGTCGTTGGGTTGTCCTCGCCGCGCAAGGAGGCGGAGTTTGAATATAGGAGTAGAAAAGCGTCCCCAAGGATACGACTGTCAGTTTCGCTCAGGTTTTCAATACGAAGATGGGGCGAGCCAAGGCGCAGCAGCGTCTCACGTTGCGCTTGTTTCGTGATCGTTGGGTTGACGTCCTCGCCGGGCAGGGGCGACCTGGAGAGGGAATCCAGGAACAGAGCCGCGGGCTTGATGGAATCGCGGCGGCTCTCGCTCCCCGGCAACGCGCGCAGGATTTGTTCCAGCCGGTCGCGCAGTCGATCGTGGTCGGCTGTCAATGCCCGGCCTCCCGGAGCACCACCACGTTCTCCGGCGGCGGCTCGACGATGTCTCGCAGGCGCGCGGCCCATAACTCAAAGCCGGATCGCTGCTCGTCCAGATAGGCAAAGCGATCATAGACTGCGCGGATGCCTCGCTGCTTATGCCCGATCATCAATTCGGCAACGGTGCCGCTGATCGGCAACGCGGAGAGACCCGTTCGCATGGTCCTGCGGATGTCGTGCAAGGTCCAACTCGTCGAGATGTCAGTCCCCACACGGTGATCCAGCCGCCGCTTCCACTTGGAAAAACCAACGATCGGCTGTGTACCGCTGTCGGTGCTGAACACGAACGGGCCGGTGAATGTCGGCAGCGAAGCGAGGATGGCGGCCGCCTGCCTGGACAGCGGAATCGTGCGTGGCTGCTCGTTCTTAGTCCTGATGCCGGCTAGCTGCCAGAGGCCGGCGGCAAGGTCGAGTTCGTCGCGTCGCATGCCGGCCAGTTCGCCGCGACGGCAACCCAGCAAGAGCAGCAGCCGCAGGAACGAGTCGAACGGGAATTCGCCGGCCCCGGTAACCTGCCAGATCGCCCGCAACTCGCCGGAGTGAAGAACCCGTTCGCGGGGCTTCGGCAGAACGATCAGGTCTGCGATCCGTATCCGGTCGCACGGCGATGCCGTCAATCCGTAGATGTCACGATTGAGCGCCCAGCCGAACAGCCTCGATGTGTAAAGCCATGCCTGCCGCGCCGCTGAGGGGCTGGAGCCGCCAATGGCCTCAACCATGCCGATCACATCGGCGCGGGTGATGTCGGTGATGGGCCGATCGCCCCACCGGCTGACCAGTTCGCGCCTGAGCAACTGTCCGACGACATGGCCGGTGCGTTTCCTGGAAAGGTGCCTCTCAACAAATTCCTCGACCACATGGGCGACGGTGACCGCCTTGCGCCGGTCTTCTGCGACTCGCAGGGCGCGGGTGCGCTCACGCGGGTGAATGCCCTTGGCAAGATCACCCAGCGCATCACCGGCCGCCTTGCGGGCCGCCGACAGGGTCAGCGTCGGATACTGGCCCAGCCCCACGCGGACAGGGTGTGGCTTGCCCGGCAGTCGGCGCATGACGTGAAACGAGATCGCCCCGCGATCGGTAACCCGGACACCGAAGCCCGCCAGTGCTGCATCCCACAGCGTGGTGCGCTTGCCGGCCGGCGCAGGCTTGAGCGCCTTGAGCGTGCGGTCAGTCAGTAGTTTTTTCACGAGTACGTTGCCCCTGTAAATCAGTCGGGGCAACGCTGGGGCAACGGTCGGGGTGTGTCAACAGACGTTAGTGGCTATTACCCGGTATGCAAATATTCCGCGCTAGTCCGTTGAAGTATCGTGCATTTCATCATGCAGACGGGAGTGGCTGTTAGTGACTGTTTGTTGCCATTTCCTCGTCGTCGACGAGAAGGTCGCCGACGCTTTCGTGACAAAGCTCGCGGCGAAAGCCGGATCGCTGGTCGCCGGTGACCCCCGCAAGGGCAACACGCCGCTTGGATCGCTGATCGGCACCGATGCAGCGACCCGCGTCCATGCCCTGATCAATGACGCCGTCAGCAAGGGCGCCAAGGTGGTCGCGGGCGGACGCAGCGAGGGCACGCTGATGTCGGCCACGGTGATCGACGGCGTCAACTCGTCGATGCGCATTTACGCCGAGGAGTCGTTCGGTCCTGTTGTCTGCGTCGTGCGCGTCAACGCCGCCGACGAAGCCGTACGCGTCGCCAATGACACCGAGTATGGACTGTCAGCGGCCGTGTTCGGTCGCGACATTGCCCGCGCGTTCGAGATTGCCAAACGCATCGATTCCGGGATTTGCCACGTCAACGGACCCACGGTTCACGAC
>Ga0105249_10006178_pt1 | contig 10393 bp, 9 predicted proteins | sample KBSS44metaG_FD_81522 | JGI IMG/M metagenome (GOLD analysis project Ga0105249, IMG submission 81522) | Switchgrass rhizosphere microbial communities from Kellogg Biological Station, Michigan, USA - KBS S4-4 metaG | ecosystem: Host-associated > Plants > Roots > Rhizosphere > Soil | place...
AGCGCCCTGGTCAACCTGCTGCCGTTGCGCGAAGGCGAGACCGTGATGGCGGTGATCCCCACCCGCGACTTCAAGGAGAACAAGTACCTGGCCTTCGCCACCGCCAAGGGCCAGTTCAAGAAAACCGAGTTCCTCGCCTACAACACCCCGATCCGCGCCGACGGGATCATCGCGATCAAGGTTCGCGACGGCGACGAGCTGGTCCAGGTCCGCCTCACCTCGGGCGATGACGACATCCTGATGGTCTCCCAGGCCGGCTACGCGTCCCGCTTCTCCGAGGAGCACGTGCGGCCGATGGGCCGCGACACCAGCGGTGTCAAAGGGATGAACGTCGCCGGCGCCGACAACCGCGTCCTGGCGATGGACATCGCCCGCAACGACACCGAGCTCTTCGTCGTCACCGAGAACGGCTACGGCAAGCGCACCTCGGTCTCCGAGTACCCGGTCAAGGGCCGCGGCACGAAAGGCGTCCTCACCGCGAGACTGACCGAGAAGAAGGGCGGCCTCGCGGGGGCCCTGATCGTCGGCGAGCATCAGGACCTCCTCTTCATCAGCCAGAACGGCATGGTCCAGCGGACCCCGGCCTCCGGAATCTCGAAAATGGGTCGGTCGACTCAGGGTGTGCGGGTGATGAACATCAAGGACGACGACCGGGTGAGTGCGGTGGCGTTGGTGGTGGAGTCCGAAGATGCGAACGGGAATGGGGACGGGGCGGCTGTGGCGGAGGCGGAGCAGCTGGGAACGGATGGGGCGTCTGAAGACGGAGCGTCCGTCGATGGGGCGTCTACGGACGGGGACGGCGGGTAAGCCTCCCGTACGGGAGGGACACCCGACCGCCCCTTGGATGGTCTCCCATCCATCAACGAAAAAACGGCCCCTCAGGCCGCTTGCGGTAAGTACTGCTGCCAGGCCACTGGAATCTTTGGCGACGCCACCTGGATGAAAACGGTCGGTGGCGGCGCCTTGGGTTCTCTGGCTGGGTGCATGTGGATCTCGCGCGGCAGGCGGTTGCCCTTGCGGCGGTTGCACGACGCGCAGGCGGCGACGATGTTCTCCCAGACGGATTGGCCGCCGCGGGAGCGGGGGATCACGTGGTCGACGGTGAGGCCGGACTTGGTCGAGCCGCAGTACTGGCAGGTCCAGGAGTCGCGGGCGAGGACGGCGCGGCGGGTGATCTTGCGGCGGTGGGCCTCGCGGGGGATGCGGACGTAGTTGGTGAGGCGGATGACGTCGGGGTGGTCGAGCGTCATGTGCTCGGAGTGCAGGACGGCGCCTTCGCGGCGCTCGAGGAGTTCCGCTTTCTCCTTGAGCAGCAGCACGGTCGCGCGTCTCAACGTGCAAACGTTGATGGGCTCGTACGTCGCATTGAGCACCAGAACCCGTGCCATCTTGCGGGGAATTGTAGGCACAGCGCTCCCCGGGCAGGCGTGTTCAGGTGACCGGATAGCTGCCGAGGACGCGCACCGACTCGGCCTTGGCGCGTAGTGCCTGCATCGCGGCGGCGACCGGAGCGTCGTCGATCCCGCCTTCGAGGTCGCAGAAGAACATGTAGCGGCCGAGGCCGCGGCGCAGGGGGCGCGACTCGATGCGGGTCATGTTGACGCCGCGGTCGGAGAACTCGCTGAGGGCGCTGACCAGGGCGCCGGGGTGGTCGGCGCCGAGCTCGGAGAAGACGAGGGAGGTCTTGCGGGGCGAGTTGACGGGCGCCTCGATCACGACTCCCTCCGGCGCGATCCAGACGAAGCGGGTGGTGTTCTCGGCCTCGTCCTCGACCCCTTCGCGGAGGATCGAGCAGCCATAGAGGCTGGCCGCGGCGCGCGCTCCGAGCGCCGCCCAGGGACGCTCGGACTCGCTCACCATCCGCACTGCGGCTGCCGTGCTCGAGGCCGAGCGGCGTTCCACCTCGGGAAGGTTCTCGCGCAGGAAGCGCGCGCACTGGGCGAGCGGCTGGGGATGGGAGAGGACCGCCTCGACCTGCTCGAAGGCGACGCCGTCGCGGGCGATCAGGTGGACCCGCACCCGGTAGTCGTGCTCGCCGGCGATCGTCACCCCGTTCGCCTCGAAGGCGAGGGTGTCGAGGGTCGGCCGCACCGATCCCTCGATCGAGTTCTCGATCGGTACCAGCGCCCGGTCGGCCTCGCCCTGGTCGACCGCGAGGATCGCCTCCTCGATCGTCGCCGTCCGCAGCGGCTCGAAATCGGCGCCGCCAGTCGCCTCGCCGAGTGCGTCCTCGGTGAAGGTTCCCGCCGGGCCGAGGTAAGAGATCCGCATGGCCCTAAGTATCGCCGCGGCGGCCGAGGGCCGCGTCGCCGCCGCTATTCGAAGACGACTACGTAGGTCGCTTCGTTGTTTTCGGTGATGTTCTCGCCCGGGACCGGACCGGCTTTGACTTCGATCGTCGCTTCGCCTTCCGGAGTTGGCGTCAAGGGGACGATCGTCGTCCCGATTTCGCCTGCGGCGACCTGGTCGATCGTCCCTTCGAGCGTGTTGCCGCCGTTCACCGAGACCGCCACCGGCACCCCGTTCTCGGTCGATTCGCCCTGGTTTTCGACCTGGACTTCGACTTCGGCCGCTTCTTCGATTGCGACTGCGTTGGCACCTTCGCTGCTCAGTTCGGTGCCATTGATGGTGACTGCGGTCAGTTCGATTCCGTGCACGCCCGGGGTCGCTGCGCCGGTCGAGCCGCTGACCGCGCTGAGCGCCGCGCTGACTTTGCTTTCTTCGAGCCATTCGGTGCTCGGCAGGACGGTGCTTTTCGGCACGCCGCCGCCTTCGACCCCGTTGCTTTCCAGCTCACTGTCGATTTCCGGCCGCACGATCGATTCGTAGAGGACGTCTGAGGCAAGCAGCTTCTGCATCTGCCGGGCGATCACCACCGTCGCCCGCGCCGCGCCCTCGGTGCCCAGCGCGGTGCTCATTCTTTTGGCAATTTCGTCCATCGCGCTTTTGCGCAGCTCGTAGGAGAGTTCGAGCGTGCTTTGGGCGTGGCTGAGCTCGCCCGGGGCGCTCAGCGCATCGACCCGGGTCGCGTAGCTGTCCATCGCGCTGCGGTCGGCGTCGACCTGGTTGGTGAACTCGGTAACCGAGAGGCTGCCCGGATTTTCCAGCTTGTCGAAGAAGTCTTTGCTGGTCTGTTCGGTCGAGTTGACGATCTGTTCGACGTTGCGCGCGTAGTCGGTGAGGGCGCGGTGGGCGCGGGCGTCGAGGCAGCCCTTCACCCCGAGCACGATCAGGATCAGGACGATCAGCCCCGCGCCCAGCGCCAGCCCCCGCCGCAGCATGATCTGCTGGCGTTCGGGTCGGCGTTTGGGTCGCGGCCGGCGCGGCGGCCGGGCGGCGGAACTCTCCAAGAAGCTCTCTCCAGGCGTGGGGACTGGGTCGGTGAGTATGAACACTAGGGCGCCGACCGGCCGTAGAGAGCCCGCAAACGGTGTCTTTTTCCCAGTTCAGGCGCGATGGGAGGGACCTTGCGAGGGCAGGATCGGCGCCCGCCGCGGCGAACTCAGCCAGTGCTTTGGTCGGCTCTCTCGTGCTCAACCGGTTCCTGATCGAGCGCCGCATCGGCAGCGGCGGCTTCGGCGTCGTCTACGAGGCCTGGGACGGCCGCCTCGAGCGCCCGGTTGCGGTCAAGGCGATCGAGCAGCGCGGCGAGGCCGGTCGCCGGGTGCTGCGCGAGGCGCAGGCCGCCGCCCGCCTCAACCATCCCGGCATCGTCACGCTGTATGAGCTCGGCGAGGAGGACGGCAACGCGCTGCTCGTCACCGAGCTGGTCGAGGGCTCGACCCTGGCCAGGCTCGCCCATGCCGGCGAGCTCTCCGACCGCGAGATCGGCGAGATCGGCGCCGACCTCTGCGAGGCGCTCGACCACGCCCACTCGCGCGGCGTCGTGCACCGCGACATCAAGCCCGAGAACGTCCAGGTGACCGACTCCGAGCCGCGCGCCAAGCTGATGGACTTCGGCATCGCCCGGCTCGCCGACGAGGTACCGCTGACCGCCGCGGGGGACGTAGTCGGCACCCTCGCCTACATGTCGCCGGAGCAGGCCGAGGGCCGCGAAGCCGGGCCGGAGGCCGATATCTACTCGCTGGCCCTGACCCTGTACGAGTGCTGGAGCGGCGAGAACCCGCACCGCCGCGCCACCCCGGCGGCCACCGCCCGGGCGATCGGCAGCCGCGCCCGCAGCCTGCGCAAGGTGCGCCCCGACCTGCCGCGCGAGCTGACCGAGCAGATCGACGCCTGCCTTGCGGCCCGCCCCAACCGCCGCCCCGCGCTGGAGGAATTGGGGACCGCGATCGAGGACTCGCTCGACGAGCTGGCCGACGATCTGCCGGGCGAGCGCCGCTTCCGGCTCGCGCCTGCGCTCGCCGCCCCGGCCCTGCTGGCCGCGATCGCGATCTTCTTGATGGTCGGGCATCTCTAGGATTTCCCGTTCGGTCTCCCGCTCCCGGGGGACGACCCACGCAAAGAAGGAACGATCCGATCGGCCTCCTCCGCAACCTCGAGTCCCGCATCGAAGGCCTGGTCGAGGGCGTCTTCAGCCGCGCCTTCAGCTCCGAGGTGCAGCCGGTCGAACTGGCGCGCAAACTGGCCAAGGAAATGGACGCCCACAAGACCGCCTCGGTCCAGCGCGTCTACGTCCCCAACGAGTACACCGTCTTCCTCTCGCGCCAGGACCGCTCCAAGCTCGAAGGCTACGAGCGCTCGCTGGAGCAGGAGCTCTCCGGCTACCTGCTCGAGCACGCCCGGCGCCGCAACTACGACCTGCTGACCCGCCCCGCGGTCGAGTTCCAGACCGACGAGCGCCTGCGGCTCGGCGAGTTCGGGATCCAGGCGCGGCTGGTCAAGCCGCCCGCCCGCGAGGGGGAAGCGCCGAGCCAGGGCGAGGAAGGCCACACGATGGTCTACTCGGCGGTCCGCGAGCGCGACCGCAGCCGGCCGAAACATCCCGAGCAGGCGGTCGGGGCGCTGGTCTCGACCCGCGCCGTCGTTTCGTTCGACGATCGCCGCTACGTGCTCGACGGCCCGCTGGCGACGATCGGCCGTTCGAAGTCGGTCGAGTGCGTGCTGCCCGACCCCAACGTCTCCCGCCGCCACGCCGAGCTGCGGCGCTCGGAGTCCGGGGACTGGGCAATCGTCGATCTTGGCTCGACCAATGGGGTCAAGGTCAACGGCCGCCGCGTCTCCTCGACCCGCCTCCACCCGGGCGATCAGGTGACGGTGGGTACGACGACCTTCATGTTCGACGTCGAGCAGTAGGGAGGCCCCGCCCCAAGCGGGGGGTCCGGCCTCGCCGAACCCCTCCTGAGGTCTCATTAAGGTGCGCTAACAATGGAATACGACCCGATATCGGTAGCGCTCAAGTTCGGCTTCCTCGCCGTTCTCTTCCTCTTCATCCTGGTGATCGCGCGCAGCGCGCTGAAGGACCTGAAGCGGACGACCGCGCCTGCTCCCGATGCCACCGGGTTCCACGCCGCCCCCGCCTACGCCGAGGCGCCGCACGCGGTCGACGCCTACCTGGTCGTCGAGCGCGGCGGCGGGCTCGAGTCGGAGGCGCGCTTCGACCTGATCGGCGGCCTCTCGATCGGCCGCTCGGGCGACGCCGACGTGCAGATCGAGGACCGCTACGCCTCCGGGATCCACGTCCGCGTCTTTCCCCGCGGCAACCGGTTCTTGGTGGAGGACATGAACTCGACCAACGGCACGCTGCTGAATGGCGCCAGCCTGCGCGACGAGGCGGAGCTGGTCGACGGCGACACGATCCAGATCGGCGACACGGTGTTCCGGTTCGAGCGGTGATGCGCGTGCGGAGAACAGGGGCTCGATGGCGCTGAGGATCGAAGACTCCGCGGTCCGCACCGACACCGGCCGCCAGCGCAACGCCAACGAGGACTCGTTCTTCACCAGGGCGCCGCTGTTCGTTCTCGCCGACGGGATGGGTGGTGCCCAGGCGGGCGAGGTCGCCTCCAAAGCCGCGGTCGCCGCCTTCGAAGCCGAGCTGCCTTCGGCGCCGCCGGAGCGGATCCTCGAGCAGACGATCAAGGTCGCCAACCAGGCGATCCACAAGCAGGCGCAGAGCGACCCCAACCTGGCCGGGATGGGGACGACGACGACCGCTGCGATCCTCGACCCCGAGGCCGAGGAGGTCGCGATCGGCCACGTCGGCGACAGCCGCGCCTACCGCTTCCGCGCCGGCAAGCTCGAACAGCTGACCCGCGACCACTCGCTGGTCGAGGAGATGAAGCGCAAAGGGCATCTGACCGAGGCCCAGGCCGAGGACCACCCGCAACGCTCGGTCATCACCCGCGCGCTCGGCCCCGAACCCGAAGTCGAAGTCGACCTGCGGACGGTTCCCGCCCAGGCCGGCGACGTCTTCCTGATCTGCTCCGACGGACTGACGACGATGCTCAGCGACGAGCACATCGCCCGCATCCTCTCCCGCGCCTCCTCGATGGCGGCGGCGGTGCGGGCGCTGGTCGACGAAGCCAACCGGGCCGGCGGCCGCGACAACATCACCGTGCTGCTCTTCCAGCTGGCCGACGCCAGCGCCACGCCGGCCCGCGACGAGGGGGCGACGCTGATCGGCTCGTCTGCCGAGGAGGCGGGGCTGAGCGCGACCGAGGTGAAAAAACGAGCCGCCGCCGCCGCAGCCCGCAAACGCCGCGAGGAGCTGGCGGCGCGGCCCCGGCACCGCAGGCTGCGGACGGCGCTGAAGATCGGGATCCCGCTGCTGATCGTCGCCGCGCTGCTCGTTGCCGCCTGGTACGGCAACCGCCAGGTCTGGTTCCTCGGCACCGACGATGCCGGACGCGTCGCCCTCTACCGCGGCGTCCCCTACGAACTGCCCTTCGGGATCAAGCTCTACGACGAGCGCTACTCGATCCCGATCCAGACCGACTCGCTGCCCAGCCGCCGCCGCGACGCGGTTACCGGCCACGACCTGCGCTCGCGCTCCGACGCGGTCGACCTGATCGAAGAAATCGAGCGCAACCAAGAGAACCTGGCGCGCAAAGAAGCGGCCCAGGAAGCGGCGACCGAAACGAGCGAACCGGGCGGCGTCGAACCGGCCACCCCGGGCGAAGCTGCAACGAAACAGGGGACCAACGGGACGAAACAGAACCAGGGTCAGGGCAACAAATGAGCTCGGCCCGCAACCGCGAGCTGCTGGCGCTGGTCCCGGTGGCGCTGCTCTTGACCGCCGGCTTCGCCGGCGTCTTCGCCCAGGAGAGCTCGCAGCTCGGCAACGCCAGCCTGATCTACGGGGCCTACTTCTTCGCCGTCTGCCTGGCGACTCACATCTACCTGCGGATCCGCCTTCCCAACGCCGACCCCTACCTCTTCCCGCTGGTCGCGCTGCTGACCGCGATCGGGTTGGTGATGGTCTACCGGATCGACGAAGGCCTGGCCCGCGACCAGGCCAACTGGTTCGTCCTCGGCCTCGTCCTCTTCGCACTGGCGATCCAGTTCCTGCGCGACTACGAGGTCCTCGAGCGCTACCGCTACCTGATCGCGGTCGGCGGCCTGCTGCTGCTGCTGGCGCCGCGGCTGCCGGGGATCGGGCAGCAGGTCAACGGCGCCTACCTCGGGGTCAAGATCGGCCCGATCGCCTTCCAGCCGGCCGAGTTCTCGAAGCTCGCGATCGTCATCTTCCTCGCCAGCTACCTGCGCGAGAACCGCGAGGTGCTGGTGGTCGGCGCGCGGCGGATCCTCGGCGTCACCCTGCCGCCGCTGAAGCACTTCGGCCCGATGCTGGTCGTCTGGGGCGCCTCGATGTTCATGCTCGTCTTCATCCGCGACCTCGGCAGCTCGCTGATGTTCTTCGCCGCCTTCCTGGCACTGCTCTACGTCGCCACCGGCCGCTTCTCCTTCGTCGTCATCGGGATGGCGCTGTTCGTCGTCGGCGCCTGGTTCTTCGCCGAAACGGTGCCGCACGTCCACGACCGGATAGAAATCTGGCTGCACCCCTACAACGACCCCCAGGACACCGGGTACCAGATCCTCAACTCGATCTTCGCCCAGGCCGACGGCGGCCTCTTCGGCAAGGGGTTCGCGCAGGCGCTGATCACCGTGCCCGGGACCAACCAGGCGCTCTTGCCAGCGGCGCAGACCGACACGATCTACTCACTGATCGTCAATGAGCTCGGCCTCTTCGGCGCCTGCGGCCTGGTCCTCGTCTACCTGCTGGTCACCGCCCGCGGCTTCAAGATCGCGCTGCTCGCCTCGGACGGGTTCTCAAAGCTGCTGGCCACCGGCCTCACCGCCGTCTTCGCGATCCAGGCCTTCGTGATCATCGGCGGTGTCACCCGGGTGATCCCACTGACCGGCGTCACCTTGCCCTTCGTCAGCTACGGCGGCAGCTCGATCGTCGCCAACTTCGTCCTCGTCGCCCTGCTGCTGCTCGTCTCCGACCGGGCGCGGCGCGAGGCGACGGAACCGGCCGGCCGCGAAGCGGTCGCGATGGGTGCGATCTAGATGAATAAGCAGATCATCAAACTGTTCGCGTTCATCGTCGTTCTCTTCGGCGTCCTGATCGGCTTCACGTCCTACTGGTCGGTCTTCGACGCCAAGGCACTGAAGGAAAAGAATGCCAACAAGCGGCCGCTGCTCGAGCAGCAGCAGATCCGCCGCGGCCGGATCCTCGCCGCCGACGGCACCGTGATCGCCAAGTCGATCGCCAAGGGCAAGGGCTCGAACCTGCGCTACGTCCGCCGCTATCCGGAAGGCCCCCTCTACGGCCACCCGATCGGCTACAGCTTCGTCCAGTACGGCGATAGCGAGTTCGAGCAGTTCCACAACGACGAACTGATCGGCGAAAACTCGGAATTCGAGTCGATCCTCGACGAGATCACCGGCAAGAAGCAGGAAGGCAACGACATCGTCACCAACATCGACGCCGAAGCGCAGAGGGTGGCGCTGTCGGACCTCGAAGCGGCCGGCTTCGGCGCCGTGGTGGCGATCGAACCGAGCACCGGCGCGGTCAAGGTGATGGCTTCCAACGCTCCCTACAACCCGAACTCGGTGCCCGAAAACTACGGCAAGCTGGTCAAGCAGAACCTGGCGACGCCGCTGCTCAACCGGGCGACCCAGGGCCTCTATCCGCCCGGTTCGACCTTCAAGGTGGTGACCGCGGCGGCGGGCCTCGAAAGCGGCGCGATCACGCCCGAATCGACGATCGACTCCCCCGGCTCGATCATCGACGAAGGCCACGAACTGGCCAACGACTTCAACGAAGACTTCGGCCCGATCCAGCTCGACTTCGCCCTGACCAACTCGGTCAACACCTATTTCGCCCAACTCGGCCAGAAAGTAGGCCAGGACGAGATGTTCGAAACGATGGAAAAGTTCGGCTTCAACGCGACGCCGCCGATCGACCTGCCGGACGACGAGGTCTACAACTCGGGCGTCTACGAAGACGGCCACACGATCGGCCGCAACAGCCCGGTCGACCTCGGCCGCCTGGCGATCGGCCAGGAGCGGCTGCTGGAGACGCCGCTGCAGAACGCGATGGTCGCCGCGGCGATCGCCAACGGAGGCAAGCTGATGAAGCCGCAGATCTGGAACCGGGTGATCGACCCAGACGGCCGCGTCGTCAAGAGCCTCGATCCCGACACCTACAGCGAACCGATCACCGCCAAGACCGCCGAAGAGCTGACCACCGCGATGGAAGGCGTCGTCTCCGAAGGCACCGGCACCAACGCCGCGATCTCCGGCGTCCAGGTCGCCGGCAAGACCGGAACCGCGGAAACGCCGGGCAACAAAGCCTGCGGCGGCGGGGTCGAAGAGAACCAGGCCTGGTTCATCGGCTTCGCCCCCGCCGACGATCCGAAGATCGCGATCGCCGCCACCGTCGAGTGCACCGAACAGTTCGGCAACGACGTCGCCGCGCCGATCTTCCGCGACGTGGCCGAAACGATCCTGGCGGGCGAAGAATGAGCACGGTGACGGCGAGCAGGGGGGGCGAGCGTGGCTGAGATTCCCGCCGGGACGGTGTTCGACGGCCGCTACCGGATCGTGCAGCGGATCGGCGGCGGTGGCATGGCCGACGTCTACCTGGCCGAGGACACGCATCTGCAGCGGCAAGTCGCGCTCAAGGTCCTGCACCGCCACTTCGCCCAGGACCAGCAGTTCGTCGAGCGCTTCCGCCGCGAGGCGGAGGCGGCGGCCGGCCTCTCGCAGCCGAACATCGTCGCCGTCTACGACCGCGGCGAATTCGAGGGCACGTACTACATCGCGATGCAGTACATCGACGGGCCGACGCTGCGGGTGCTGATCGATCGCGGCCTGACCATCGAGCAGGCGGTGGCGATCGTCCGCCAGGTCCTCGAGGCGGCCCGGTACGCCCATCGCAAAGGCATCGTCCACCGCGACCTGAAGCCGCAGAACGTGATCGTCGACC
>Ga0105249_10006180_pt1 | contig 10391 bp, 5 predicted proteins | sample KBSS44metaG_FD_81522 | JGI IMG/M metagenome (GOLD analysis project Ga0105249, IMG submission 81522) | Switchgrass rhizosphere microbial communities from Kellogg Biological Station, Michigan, USA - KBS S4-4 metaG | ecosystem: Host-associated > Plants > Roots > Rhizosphere > Soil | place...
GCGGACGCGCGCGTGGTGGCGCGCTACAACAGCTTCACCCTGGTCGAGGCGACCGGGGACGACGTGGACCGCCTGCGCGACGCCGGCGCGGGCCGCCGCGACGACATGCGCGAGGTGCTCCTGGCGGATGGCCAGGTCGACCCCGCGCAGAGGCCCTCACTGGCCGCGAAGGACGCGCCGGAGCGTCGCGAAGCGCTCGTGCTCGTCCAGTACGTGGGGCCGGTGAAGGAGACGTGGCTCGCCCGGCTGCGGGCCACCGGAGCATCCGTCCTGGGATACGCCGCCCAGAACGGCTACATCGTGCACGCGGCGGGAGACGCCCTCGACCGCGTGACCGAGCTCGTGGGGTCTGACCCCACGGTACGTGCCGCCACCGCGCTGCGCTCGAGCGACAAGGTCGAGCGCGGCGCGGCAGGCGGGCACGTGGCGGTGCAGACCGTGGCCGGCGCGCCCGGCAGGGACGCCCGCCGCGAGGCAGCGAGCGACGGACGCGAGCTGGCCTCGGAGCTGTCGGCCGTGCACGTGCGGACGCAGTTCCTCGACCTCAGCGAGGCCGAGGTCGCCGACCTCGCGGCCGACCCCGCCGTGGTGGCGATCGAGCCCGCCGGCCTGCCCGAGCTGCACGACGAGCGGGGCGCGCAGATCGTTGCCGGGAACCTCACGGGCAAAGCGCCGAGCGGTCCGGGCTACGCCGCGTGGCTTGCGACGAAGGGATTCGGAGCCCCCTTCGGGTTCGCCATCGACGTGACGGACTCGGGCCTCGATCGAGGGAATACGACCACCGTCCATCCGGACCTGGCCGGCCGCGTGAGCTACGCCCACGACTACACGCTGGACCCGGACGCCACGGACTGCGGCGGCCACGGGACGAACGTGGCGTCGATCGCAGCGGGCCTCGGCACGGCTGCCGGCCAGGATGCTCAGGGCTACAAGCACGGTCTCGGCGTGGCGCCGTTCGCGCAGGTCGGCGCGTCGAAGGTGTTCCGCTGCAGCGGCGCACCGGCGGCGGTGAACTACGCGACGCTCGCCGGCGATGCGTACGCCGGAGGGGCACGGATCTCCAACAACTCGTGGGGCATCTCGAACTTCGGCGGCTACCACGCCGCCTCGCAGACCTACGACGCGCTCGTCCGCGACGCGTCGGCGGGCACGCCCGGGAACCAGGAGATGGTCGAGATCTTCTCGGCCGGCAACGACGGCGACGGGAACGGCGACCCGCTCGACCCGAAGGGCGACGAGGGCTACGGGAGCGTCACCTCGCCGGGCACCGCCAAGAACGTGATCACCGTCGGCGCCGCGGAGGGCGTGCGCGGCTCGGGCACGGACGGGTGCGGCGTCACGAACGGCGGAGCCGACAGCGCCGGCGACATCATCAACTTCTCCGGCCGCGGCCCCACGCAGGACGGCCGCATGAAGCCCGACCTGGTCGCGCCCGGCACGCACATCACAGGCGCGTCGCCCCAGCACGCCGGCTACACCGGGGCGGGGGTGTGCGACAAGAACTTCGCCGGCAGCGCCTTCTACTCACTCGTGTCCGGCACCTCGCAGGCCACGCCGCACGTGGCCGGCGCGGCGGCCCTGCTGCGCGACTGGTGGGTCCGCAGCGTCACCGCGCAGCCGCCCTCGCCGGCAATGACGAAGGCCGTGCTCGTTAACTCCGCCGTCGACCTCGCCGGCGGCAACAGCGGCAAGGGCGGCCAGATCCCCTCCGCGCCGAACACCGACGAGGGCTGGGGCCGCGTGAGCCTCGGCGCCGCCCTCGACGCGACGCAGCGCGAGTACGTCGACCAGGAGACGACGCTCGACGCGACCGGCCAGAGCGTCCTGCGGTCGTACTCGGTCGCCGACACGGCCAAGCCGATCCGCGTGACGCTGGCCTGGACCGACCCTCCGCCCGCCACCGTCACGGGCAACGCCTTCGTCAACGACCTCGACCTCGAGGTGAGTGCGGGCGGCCGCACCTACCGCGGCAACTGGCTGGCCGACGGGCTGTCGGTGCCGGGCGGCCAGGCCGACTTCCGGAACAACGTCGAGAACGTGGTCCTCCCGGCCGGTACCGGCGGCCGGATGTCGGTCAAGGTGGTGGCGAAGTCGCTCGGGGGCGACGGGGTGCCCGGCAACGGCAAGCCGCTCGACCAGGACTTCGCGCTCGTGGTCTCGAACGCTCAGGAGCAGGCGTCCTCGCCGGTCCTCGTGCAGGGCGCCGTGACCGTCGACGACACCGGGCCGGTCCAGAACGGGGACGGCGTCCTCGAGCCCGGCGAGTTCTTCAATCTGACCCAGGGCGTCCGGAACACGGGCACCGACGTGGCGACGAACGTGTCGTCCACGCTCACCGGCAACGGTTCGCTGAACGTGACGCAGGGAGCGTCCTCCTACCCGGACATCACGGCCGACGCGGAGGAGCAGAACGCGACGCCGTACCAGGGGTCGCTTGCTCCAACCGCGACCTGTGGCGTGGATGCGACCGGCGTGCTCGACGTGACCAGCAACGAGGGAGGCACGCAGCCGGTGCCCGTCACGATCCCGACCGGCCGAGCGGGTCCCCCGACGACTCACGAGCGCACGCAGACGGTCGCAATTCCCGACGACAACGCCGGCGGTCTCGTGTCGACCCTGTTCGTGCCGGTGAGCGGGCGCATCAAGGATCTGAACGTCCGTTTGAACGTGGCCCACACCTTCGTGGGCGACCTGAAGGTGGAGCTGACGAGTCCCGACAACTCAACGACCGTTCGGCTCGTCGAGCACGTCGGCGGGCCGAACAACGGCGGCGACAACCTCGTCGACACAGTCCTCGACGACGAGGCGTCCACCGTGATCGGCACGGGTGCGAGCGCCGCTCCTTACACGGGCAGCTTCCGCCCGATGGGCGACCAGCTCTCGCGCCTCGACGGCCAGCAGCAGCAGGGCACGTGGAAGCTGCGCGTGAGCGACCGCTACGAGAACGACACCGGGTCGCTGCTCGGCTGGGGACTCACTATCCGCACGGCGCAGTGCGACCCGAACGTGAACGCCCCCGACACCGAGATCCAGGCCGCGCCGCCGTCGCTCGTGGGGTCGCGAAACGCGAGCTTCCAGTTCGGCTCGCCGCGGCCGAACTCGCAATTCCAGTGCCGCCTCGACGGCGGCGACTTCACGCCCTGCGCCTCTCCGCAGCAGTTCAACGACCTGCCCGAGGGCACGCACACCTTCGAGGTCCGCGCCTTCGACCAGTACGGGAACGTGGACGGGAGCCCGGCGATCTACACGTGGGTCGTCGACGTGACCGCGCCCGGGCCGCGCATCGCATCCGCCGGAGGTTCGACGCCGAACGTGAGCGGGTCCGCCGGCACCGGCGCAGGGGACAACGACACCGTCACGGTCGACCTCTACTCGGGCGTGACCGCCGCCGGCTCCCCTTCTCAGAGCGTCGTCGTTCCGCGTGACGGCGGCGGCTCGTGGAGCGCCCAGTTCGACCCCGTAATGGGCGGGGCCTACACCGTCGTCGCGCGCCAGGGCGACGCCGCCGGCAACAGCGGCTCGAGCTCCCCGGCCCACTTCACGGTCGCCGGGAGCGGCGGATCGGGCGGGCCCGCGTTCGCGCTCTTCTCGACCGAGGAGTCGCTGCGCGACGCCGCGGCCGGACGCCTCGGTGCACTGAGCTCGTGCGACTCCGCCTGCTCGCGAACGACCTCGCTCGCGGTCTCCTCACGCACCGCCGGCCGGCTCGGGATGCCCGCCCACGGCAAGCGCACGGTGCGGCTCGGCGGAAGCCGCGCCGGCGCCGGCGCGGGAGCGGTGAAGGTCGGAATGAGCCGCAAGGTGCGCCGCGCGCTGCGCCGCAGCCGGAGCAGCCTGGGCGCGAGCCTCTCCGCGGTCGCCGGCTCCGCCTCGCTGAAGCACGCGATCACGCTGCGACCCAGGCTGAGCCCGTCGCGAGTCGCGCGCCGCGGGCTCAAGCTCGCGGGCATCTGCTCCTCTCAGTGCACGATGAACGCCCGCCTGATGGTCAGCGCGTCGACCGCCCGCCGCGTCGGAATCCGCGCGACCGGCAGCAGCGTGGCGATCGGAAGCGCCACCATCCAGGCCGCGGGCTCGGCCGCCCAGAGCCTCACCGTCCGCGTCACCCGCAGCATGCGCCGCGCGCTGTCGCGCGCGAAGAGAGCGGACCTGACCCTCGAGGTCACCGTGACCGGCGCAGGCGGAGCGAGCCGCCGCGCCACCCGTCGAGTCACGCTGGGCTAGGCCGCAAGCGCCACCGCGCCGAGCCGGCGCAGCTCGCGTCGGGACAACCCGGAGGCCTGCGGGTCCGCGATGACGATTTCGGTCACGCCACGGCGTAGGGCTTCCCGCTCGATCGCCTCGGACACGCGCCGGCCGCGGTGGACCAGCACCGTGAGCTCGACACCGGGGTCATCCTCGATCGCAATCCGGGCCCGCATCAGATCGTCGTTCGCGAACTCGCGCTCGAACCCGTTCCAGAGCACCGACCGGGTGTCGCAGCAGCCGCGGCCCGCCGGCTCCTCGACCGCCAACGCCAGGACCGTGAGCCGCCCGCCGAACCGGGTTGCCACCCGCGCCCTCTCGCGCAAGGCAGCGTCCGCGCGCTCACTCCCGCGGTAGATGACAAGCGTGTGACTCACGCGCGTTAGCGTTCCAAAACCGCTGCTAGATTGCGAACGTCGCCCCACAGGCGGCACATGGTGGGCGTAGCTCAGCAGGTAGAGCTCCTGGTTGTGGTCCAGGCGGTCGCGGGTTCGAGTCCCGTCGCTCACCCTCAAAAACGACTCGACCTCACGACAAGAGATGCGCCGCCGTTCTCCGGCGGCATCGGTTTGCAGCGCCAGGCTACGGTCGACCGAGCAGCCCGACCAACCGCCTGGGAAGTCGAAGCAGCGTTTCACGGAGAGGCATCCGGCCACCGAGGCGGAGCCGCTCCAACGAGCCCACGGTCTGGGGCGAAAAGCGATCCAGGTGGGCGGCCAAAGCGAGGAAGACCTGGGCCGTTGTCAGGGCGTCGCCGTCCGCCTCGTGCGGGCGGTGAACCGGCAGCCCAAGCGTCTGCGCCAGCGGCGTAAGACCTAGTGGCGGCGTCGGGCCGCGCTCCCGCAACCGGAAGAGCTCCGCGGCGAGGGCGGCGGTATCGACGACAGGGTTGGTCAGGCTCATGCCGTTCTCAGCGAAGGCGGCGCCGAGGAACCTCTGCTCGATCGAGGCCACATGGGCCACCATCACCCTGCCGGTCAGCGCCTCCAGTAAACCGTCGAGTGACTCGGCGAGGGGCGGCGCGTCGACCAGCTCGGCCTTTCGCAGGCCGTGTATGAGGATCGTGTCCCGGTCGGGCATGCGGCGAGGCCGTACGAGCTTGTACAGGGCGTCGTCGAGCCGCAGTCGTCCACGCTCGATCCGCAGAGCTGCGAACGAGATGATCTCGTCCGCACCCGGATCCAGTCCCGTCGTCTCGATGTCGACCACGCAGAAGTCGGCGTCACGCCAGGGCGTCGACGGGTCGGGCCGAGGCGTCTCCGCGTAGGCCTTGGAAGCTCGTAGGGGCGGCAGCAGGCTCGGAGACCCTATCCCTTCCAGACCCCCCCGGGGTCCAGCGTCTTCTGGGTGGACGCGACGAGGCGAAACGCCTCGCGCAGATTCCGGCGGGTGAGCGCATCGAGCGCCTTCGGATCCACGTAGTCGTCGGGGGAGCTCCCCTCCTCAAGCTGCCGGACCTGGTGCTTCATCCTCAACTCCGTCATCAGCCGCCAGGCCTCCTCCAGCGTCGTCGCGTCAGATTCGGGCAGGATCCCGTCAGCTCCCGCAGCTTGCAGGCGCGAGACCGTGCTTGTGCTCGTCGCCCCGGCGGCGAGCCCCGCGTAGCGAGCAATCCCCACGATCGGCAGCAGGCCCCCCTGCTTGATGTCGAAGCTCCCGCGGTGCTCGCCGGATTGCTCGACGACGATGTCGCGGAGAAACCCGGTCGGGGGCTTGCTCGCCAGGGCGAGCCTCAGGAGGAGGCGCAGCACGGCAGGCCGCCTTCGCGCGTCATGCACGGCTGAGAACACAGCCACGGCGCCGCGATGCCTGTCGACGCTGCGTCCATCGAGCAGGATGGAGATCGCCATCAGGGCCTCGCTCGTCCGGGCGTCGAGCCAGGTTTGGATCGTCTCGCGCCACTCGCCCGCCGGATGGACCATCACCGAGCCGGCGGCCGTCACCCCGTGTGCGTCCGACTTGAAGCCCGTCGACGAGAGCAGGTCGGCCACCTGTTCGGCCATGCGATGCATGTACGCCGTGGCCGTGTCGCCTCCACCGTCCTCCCAGACCAGGCCGGAGTGGACATCCGAGGAGGGCGCGGCCTCCCGCCGGCCGTGACTTCCAAGCCAGAGCCACGCAAACTCAGCCGGGGGCGGCCCGGCGGCCTGCTCGAAGAGCTGGGTCATCCGCCGGACCAGCGCTTCGATGACCACAGAGATGATCGCGCCGAGCTGCTCGGCGGCCAAGCCCCCTTGATGCAGCGCGACGAGCGTGGGCATCAGTCGGGCCCCCACATCGCGTAGCTCCTCGGCGCTCCCCGCATCGGCGATCGCCCGGCGAAGCACGAAGGACCTCCTCGCCTGAGCCGCAAGCAGGTCGATGTCGGTGATGACGCCGAGCACGTCGCCGTTCGCCGAGAGAACCGGGACGTGGCGGATGCCATGATCGAGCATCGCGAGCAGCACGTCGGCCGCCGCCTGATCGGCCCGTACCGTGAAGACCGGGGTGGTCAGCACGTTCCGCACCGGAGTCTCGAGGGGCAGGCCCTTGGCAACGACCCGAGTGCGTAGGTCGTAGTCCGTGAGGATCCCGAGCTCACCGTTCTCGAGATCGACCAGCACCGAACTGCTCCCGCCTTCGGCCATGGCGTGCGCCGCTTGCTGCAGCGAGGTACCCGGGTTGCAGATCACCGGCTGCTCGCCCGCCAAGGCGCCCGCCGCCTGCTGCGTAGGGTCGATCTCGCCGACGCGGGGCGCAGGAGCATCGCCCGGCCGCGGCAACATCAGCAGCGAGCGAGCCATGAAGCGGAGGCCCGCCAGACTACTCAGGAAGGGCACGACGACATCCGCGGCGAGCACATAGCAGAGCGTGTCCTCCCGAGCTCGTGCCTCCCACCCGGTCGGCAGCCCGGAGAACATCCACGCCTGGCCGAGCATGTCGCCCTCCTCGAGCAGGTCCAGCACGCGGCCATGCTCGGTCAGCTCCACGGCTCCCTTACGAATGACCCGGATCTCGTCCGGAGGGGGCTCACCCTGCCTAAAGATGACCGTGCCCGCGGTGAGGAACTCGACCTTCGTGCTCTCCGCCAGCCGATCGAGGTCCGTCTCGTCGACGGCGCCGAACGGCTCGTGCGCCTTCAGGAACTCTGCAACGTCATGCATCCGATTGCCGCCTGCGACTGGACCTCGTAAGCGTCGAACCCACTCAGGTTGCCCAGACGCGCCCGCTCGACAGCGACTTCTGCACAGCGGCGACCTCGCGGAATGCCTCGCGCAGGTACCGCCGCGTGAGCTCTGAAAGCTCCTTCGGGTCGACATAGTCGTTGGGCTCGCTTCCGCGCTCGAGCTGCTGAATCTGGTGCTCGAGCCGGAGCGCAGTGAAGAGGTCGTAGGCCTCCTCGAGCGTCCGGGCGTGTGCGGGCTCGATCGCCCCGAGCTCGGACGCCGCCCGCAGCCGCTCGATCGTCGCCGTGACCTTCGCGCCAGCCTTCAGTGCCGCGAAGCGGGCGATATCGACGACGGGAAGCAGCCCGCCGTGCTTGATGTCGAAGGTCCCGCGGTGCTCGCCAGAGCTCTCGACCACGATGTTGCCCCTGAATCCGGTGGGTAGCTTCAACGCCAGTGCAAGACGGAGCATCGATGGCAGCAGCTTGGCGCGATTTGCGGGTTCCAGCAAGATCGCCCGCGGGTCCAGCTCCGCCGGCCCGTAAACCGTGCGGCTGTCGAGCAGGATGGAGGTCGCGATCAGAACCTTTTCGTCGCCCGGGTTCTGCAGCCAATGCCCGATCGCCCGGCGCCATACGCCCATCGAGCTGGCGGAGAATTCACCGGACGCCGTTACGCCGTGGGGATCGAGACTCCAGCCAATGACTCGGATGCAGTCCTCCACGTCGGCGGCGATCGTCCGCATGTAGTCCACAACGCCGTCGGAAGCGATCGCGCGTCGCGGGTCTGATCCGCCGGACTCGTGCTCGGACTCGCCCTCCCAGGCCATCCCCGAGTCCACGTCGGAAGAGGGCACGGTCTCCCGTCTGCCGTGGCTGCCCAGCGCAAGCCAGGCGAACTCCGCCGGCGTCGCTCCCTTGGACTCCATTGCCAGCTCGATCATGCGTCGGATCAGCGCGTCGGCGACGACCGAGATCACGCGGCCGATCTGCTGGGGAGGGAGCTTGGTCGCATGCAGCGCGACCACCGTGGAGCGCAGCCGCTGCGCCGCCTCACGCAGCTCCTCCTTATCCCGCGCCCGCCCGATCTCGCGCCGAAGCGCAAATGGCGTGCGTGCCTCGGCGGCGACCAGGTCGATGCCGCCGAGCACTCCGAGCAACTCGCCCCTGGGAGAGAGGACGCCAACGTGGCGGACGTCGTTGTCGAGCATCGCCAGCATCACGTCGGCGCCGGCAGCGTCCGCACCGACGGTGTTCAGGGGTCCCGACACGACCTCGCCCACTGGAGTATCTACCGGCATCCCCTCGGCCACCACCCGGGACCGCAAGTCGCCGTCGGTGACGATTCCCAGCTCTCCGTTCTCTGCCCGTACGATCATCGAGTTGACGTTCTCGTCCGACATCAGCCGGGCCACCTCGCGCAGGGGGCGATCCGCCGAGCAGGTCACCGGGGCGCGACGTATCAGGGCCCTGGCCGGCTGCTGTGTCATTTCGGCGCTGGCGACGTCGGCAGCGGCGGCCGCGCCCCCCGGCTCGCGACGCTGCAGCAACGACCGAGTCAGATACGACAGGCTCGATCGCCGTGCCAACAGCGGGATCACATCGGAAGCCGCCATCGAATAGCAGCGGCTGTCCTCCTGGGCGCGCGCCTCGAATCCGAACGGCAGACCCGACAGCATCGAGGGGTGTCCAAACAGCTCCCCCTCCCCGAGCACGTCGAGGACCCGGGTGCCATCGACCAACTCGATCGCCCCGCGTCGCACCACCAGCACCCTGCCCTGAGACCGCTCGCCCTGCTTGAGGATGGTGGCCCCCGCCTCGAAGGCCTCCACCTCCACCCGCTCCACAAGCCGCTCCAAGGCCTCCTCGTCGAGTCCGCTGAACGGGTCGTGAGTTCTCAGGAACTCCGCGATGTCGTGCAAGCGCCCTACCTAACGGTCAGGACTGTCAGCTAGAACGTAACGGCCATGGACTGCACACGCAAGCTCGCGCACTCGAGTGGCTGACCGCTTCTGCGCGGCCGCGAGACACGTGTCCCGTAGACCACCGGGCGCCGCCATCGGGATGCTCGTCGGCGCCGTTCCGAGCTACCAATGAGCTACCAATTTGAGTGAAACTGATCGCGATCGACCCGCTCCGCGACGTGGTCACGTCGTGATCACAACGCCCGCGCTCGACCCTGGCGCCCTCTCGGCCCAGGTCACGAAGGGCCGCACCTGTGTATGCCGGCGGATGTCCTGACGCGGGTGTCGTGGTCGCCGCGCTGGAGGACGCGGAGCATCGCCCGGTTGTCCGTCAGAACCTCGGCGATGAACCCGCGCATATTCCGCTGGCGGGCGTACTCGACCATCCGCTCGTGGAGGCGACTCGCGAGGCCGGCTCCCTGCCACTCCGGATCGACCATGTAGGCGGACCGTCTTCTCCGCGCCAAGCTGCGAGGCCATCCTTCCGCGAGACCTCCACCCAGCGACGCTCCCCCGGCCGTTACAAGGCTGGATAGCGTCGCTATCCGAGTCCGGCGGCTTCGAGGGCTTCGGCGTGGTCCCAGAAGATGTCGATATCGATGATCTTGCGCTCGTGCAGAGTGATGACGCGAGTGAACTCCATGTCCGCCTCCGGTCCTTGGCCCGTCCCACGCCAAGCATCCCGGACGACGACGCGGTGATCGGCTGCGATGAAGTCCGTGACCGGCTCCAACGTGTCGCCCGTCCAAGCGTCCCGAAGCTGCTCCCATTGGCGCAGGACCGCCTCCCGCCCCACTGAAGGGCCGGGCTCAGGCCAGCCCTCCGGGTGGTGCATGACCACATCGGGGTCGCAGAGGTCGCGGAGGGCGGTCATATCTCCAGCGTTCCACGCGTCATAGACACGGCGTACTACCTCGACGTTCTCTTGCGACATCGCCCGCCCAGTATCTGCCGCTCGCGGGGTCGCGTCCAGCAGTGCGCGCCCCTTGGAGCCTCTGCCCGGACGCCCGGTGCCGGCTAACCGGCTATCGGGTCCC
>Ga0105249_10006182_pt1 | contig 10390 bp, 10 predicted proteins | sample KBSS44metaG_FD_81522 | JGI IMG/M metagenome (GOLD analysis project Ga0105249, IMG submission 81522) | Switchgrass rhizosphere microbial communities from Kellogg Biological Station, Michigan, USA - KBS S4-4 metaG | ecosystem: Host-associated > Plants > Roots > Rhizosphere > Soil | place...
ATCGTGAAGCATGGCGCCGTACTCGAGCCCCTCGACGTCGCCGTCGCTCCCGCCAAGTTCATCGGCGAGCGCGAGGGCGAGACGGGTGACCCGCGTCGAGTGGCCGCGGCCGTCCTTCTCGTGAAGCTGGAGCATCGAGATCAAGCTGTCGGCCGCCTGCTGCACGCTGCTCTGCGCACGCGCCAGTGTTGCGGCGACCGTTGCACGGCGCGTACGGATTCTCGACTGAAGCGCGTGGTGCAGCTCCTCGCCGCCCACGCTGGCGCGGTGCCAGTCGAGACCGAGCGCAAGTGCTTCGCGAAGTCGCGTGCTGTCGAAAGGTTTCAGCAGGTAGTCGACGACATCGTTGCTGAGCGTGGAGACTGCGACATCCGCATCGTCAACCGAGGTCGCCATGATGACGGCAATGGTCGGAAACCGCTCGCGGATGCGCGCGGCAAGCCATACGCCGTCGCGTCCCGGCATATTGACATCACAAAGGGCGATGTCGGTCGGCGTGGTCTCCAGTTGGGTGAGCGCCGTTTCAGCGGACGCCGCCTCGAACGCGCAGAACCCGAAGCGGTTCACCCATGCCGCGAGCATGGGGCGCAGCGACACGTCGTCGTCGACGACCAGAACGGAATGCACCGGAGGGGTGTCGTTCACGGGGCCTACTTATCGATGGTAGAGACGATGCGTGCGGCAAATCAACGGGGAAGTGGCGTATCGATGAGCTATTTCCCTTACCTTCGCTCGGCGCCAGGCGAAGGTGGACCACCATAGCATCGCGAAGCGAGGCGGTGGACCCACCCGTAGACATATGAGCTTTGGCGGGCAGCCTATACTGCAGAGATGTCGGCCCTCGGAAAAACGCGACAGATCGCGAACCCGCTGCGACGGAATGTTGCAATCATCGCGCACGTCGATCACGGCAAGACCACCCTCGTGGACGCGCTACTGCGACAAAGCGGAGCATTTCGCGCCAACCAGCAGGTCGCCGAGCGTGTGATGGACAACACCGATCTCGAGCGCGAACGGGGAATCACAATTCTGGCCAAGAATACCGCGGTCCATTACAAGGATCTGCTCATCAACATCGTCGACACCCCCGGACACGCGGACTTTGGCGGTGAGGTCGAGCGGACGTTGTCGATGGTCGATGGCGTCATGCTGCTCGTGGACGCCTCCGAGGGTCCGCTTCCCCAGACGCGGTTCGTGCTGCGGAAGGCACTCGAACGCGGCCTGCCGCCCATCGTCGTCCTGAACAAGATCGATCGTGCGGATGCGCGGCCCAAGGAGGTCTTGAATGAGGTCTACGACCTGTTCATCGACCTTGACGCGACCGAGGACCAGATCGAGTTCCCCGTGCTGTATACGAACGCCCGGGAAGGGGTGGCGACGACCGCAGTGGGTGCACGTGGCGAAAACCTCCAGCCCCTCTTCGAAGCTATCGTCGAGCACGTGCCGCCTCCGCGAGGCAATCGGGATGCGCCACTACAGATTCTCGTCGCTAATCTCGATTCGAGCGATTACCTGGGACGAATCGCGATCGGACGTGTGTTCAACGGGACCGTCGTTTTGAACGATCCCGTGGCCGTGTTGAAGCTCGGCGGCGTCACACAGCAGACGCGTATTACGAAGCTCTTCGCATTCGACGGTCTCAAGCGTGTCGAAGTCGATCGCGCGATGGCTGGCGACATTGTCTGCCTCGCCGGCATCGAGGAGATCACGATCGGCGAAACGATCGCCTCACTCGAGCAACCCGTAGCGATTCCACCGATCGCGATCGACGAGCCAACGGTCTCGATGATCTTCGGGGTGAATACCTCGCCGATGGCTGGCCGCGACGGCCAATTTGTCACCTCGCGCAACCTCCGTGAGCGGCTCACGAAAGAACTGCTCGGCAATGTCTCACTCCGCGTCGAAGATACCGACACCCCGGAGCAGATGAAGGTCATCGGCCGCGGCGAACTGCAGCTGTCGATCCTCATCGAAATGATGCGGCGAGAGGGTTACGAGTTGCAGGTCTCGCGTCCAGAAATCGTGACGAGGGAAATCGACGGCGTGAAGATGGAGCCGGTCGAAGATCTCGTCATCGACGTGCCGGAGGAATTTCAGGGAGTCGTCATTGCGCAGGCGGGTACACGGCGCGGCGTCCCGACAAAGATGGTGAACCACGGAAGCGGCCGCGTCCGCCTCGAGTTTCGAATACCTGCGCGCGGTCTCATCGGCTTCCGGTCGCAGTTCCTAACCGATACCAAGGGCACCGGGATCATGAATCACATCTTCGCGGGGTGGGAGCCGTGGCACGGCGCGATTCCCGCGCGAACGACCGGTGCGCTCGCAGCGGACCGCACGGGGGTAGCGACGGCGTACGCGATCTACAACCTGCAGGAACGCGGTGAGATTTTCATCGAGCCTGGAACGCCGGTCTATGAAGGGATGGTCATCGGCGAGAACTCCCGCCCGCGCGACATGGACGTCAACGTCACGAAGGAAAAGAAGCAGACGAACATGCGCGCGTCGACGGCTGACGAAGCCATTCGCCTGATTCCGCCGCGCGTACTCAGCCTCGAGCAGGCGATTGAGTTCATCAACGACGACGAACTGGTCGAGGTGACGCCGAAGACGATCCGGCTGCGGAAAAAGATTCTGGCCGCGAACCAACGTCCGCGGCCTGAGTAGGGCGGGCCCTTATCAGGCCCGCCGCTGCTTACGGCTTACTCTTCCGAATCGCGTTCCCTTCGCCGCCGTAGCCCATATCAATCGCGGTGGCGCCAAAGCCGTCATCGTTGACATCGGCCCCCGGGCCCCGGACGGTCGGTTCGGTCTCGCCGCGCGCCCGTGCGCGGCGGCGTGCAACTTCGTCAGGGTCGTTGGTGGCGTGAATGTCGTTTTCGTCTTTGGGCACCGGCGCGTCGGCGATGCCGAGTGGATCGTCCAGCGACGGCTTGTGCTTGTCCATGAGGTCCTCCAGCGGTCCCATCATTTCAAGCGCAGTGCCACGACTGAACACGACACGCAGAATTGGAACAGGCGAGCTGTGCAGATGCGTATAGCCCCGGGCGTTCGACGCGGCGAGTCGATTCCGATCTCGTCAACGAGCTCATTCGACTGACGTTCGGGCATCGAGGTGCCCGTGCAGCCCTGCAGTTTCCAGCCGATAACCGCGTTAGGAACGCACCCCAACTACTGCAAAGAGGGAGGCCTCGTGCTGCTCGGAGCGTTGGCAGTCTTTTCGAATGACCTGGCGATCGATCTTGGAACCGCGAACACGTGCGTGTTCGCGCGCGGACGCGGCATCGTGCTGAGCGAGCCGTCGATCGTCGCCTTCAACACGACCAACGCGCAGATCGAGGCCGTCGGCAACGAAGCGAAGGAGATGCTGGGCCGCACGCCGACCAACATCACCGCGATCAAGCCGATGCGCGACGGCGTCATCGCCGACTTCGAAGCAGCCGAGCGCATGCTCGGTTACTTCATCCGCAAGGCACACAAAGGCAAACGCTGGGTCCGGCCGCGCGTCGTCATCGGCGTGCCGTCGGAGATCACGCAGGTCGAGCGTCGTGCCGTGAAGGACAGCGCCTATCGCGCGAAGGCGAGTGAGGTCCATCTCATTGAAGAAGGGATGGCGGCTGCGATTGGCGCGGGCATGCCAATCACCGAAGCCTCAGGAAACATGGTCGTCGACATCGGTGGCGGGACGACCGACATCGCCGTGCTGTCGCTGGCCGGAACCGTCTACAGCAAGTCCGTGCGTGTCGCGGGTAACGCCATGGACGAGGCGATTACCCTCTGGGCGCGCAAGGAGCACAACCTGTTGATCGGCGAGCGAACCGCCGAACGCATCAAGATGGAAATCGGCTCCGCGGCTCCGCTCGAGAAGTCAAAGTCCATCGAAGTGAAAGGCCGTCATCAGCTCGAAGGAAAGCCGACGACGGTGACGATGACCGACGGAGAGATCCGCGAGGCGCTGGCGGAGCCAATCAGGATGATCATCCAGGCCGTCCGCGACGGCCTCGAACGGACGCCCCCTGAGCTCGCGGCCGACATCTGCGATCGAGGCATTGTGCTCACCGGCGGCGGCGCGCTCCTGCAGAAGATGGACGAGCGGCTGCGGACGGAAACCGGCCTGCCTGTCTCGGTCGCGGAGGACCCGCTGTCATCGGTGGTCCTCGGCGCCGGCAAGATGCTGTCAGACTTCAATCTGCTGCGGAAAGTCTCGATCGAGTAGTGACACGGGACGCAGAGAATTGTCTCTCTGCGTCCAGCTCCATGCCTCGCCACCACATCGCGTTGGCAACATCGTCTCGATTCCACCGACAATTCGCGGGAACGACGGAGGTTGTGATGCGTTCGCTTGCGTCCACTTTTCTGATGGTGTGCTGTTATGCCTCTGTCGGTCTCGCGGCCGAACAGGACGTTCGGGTCCTGGCGACCGCCAAGACTTCCACAATGGAAAAAGAGATGAACGAAGCGGCAGAGTCGGGCTTCCGGTTCGCCGCCGTGATGGGTGGCGACACGGCCTTCGGCGGATCCGAAGTTGTGGTGGTCCTGACTCGGACGTCAGACCAGCCTCGGGTTCAGTACCGGCTGCTGGCGACCGGCAAAACCTCCACGATGGAGAAAGAGCTTCAACAGGCAGCCGACGCCGGCTTCGAGTATCGCGGCCAGACCGTGTTCAAGAGCACGTTCGGCGGAAAAGAGGTTGCGGTCATTCTCGAGCGCGACAAGTCGACCGCACCCGCGCGCTACCGCTACCACGTGCTCGCCACGAACAAGACATCGACAATGGAGAAAGAGCTTCGGGACGCAACAGCCGCAGGATACGAATTCGTGGGAATGACGGTTGGAAAGACACTGATAGGCGGCGAGGAAGTTGTGTGTATTCTGCGGAAGAGAGCCGAGTAAGCCCTAGCTCGCCGGCGGCAGGTACACGGTCCATTCGGGCGGCGGCTGTATCGTCGGCTCAGGCGTCTTGCCTGGATCGGGCCGCCCGCTTCCCGTCAGCCGGCTGATCGCGCGCACGACCATGTCGTGGTCGCAGACAATCTGACACGACAGCCGAACACCCACCAACCCCCGCTCTTCCAGTCGCGTCTTTTCGGCCATCGTCATGCGCGGTGGTTCGCCGTCGATGAACTCGACGCGACACGTCGTGCAGCGCGCGTTGCCGCCGCAGGCATGCAGGATGTCGACGTGCGCATCCTGCTCGATGGCAAGGACGAGTCGCTTGCCGTTTGGGACATCAACAGGTGAAAAGCCTTCGACGCTCAAGCGTGGCATGGAGTCGCTATGTTAACGTATCGATTCGAAGATGGCTGACTCCGCAGACCTGCCTGACATTCCTCGTCCGTCGCAGCTTTGGAAACAACTGAATGCCGACAAGAAGCGTCAGGCGGCGGACGCGTTCTGGCACGACGAGCATGCCGCCAACGAACAGGCCGAGGCGGTGAACCTCATCGCCCAACGGATCAAGTTCCGCCTCAAAAGCGTGATCGCGATGCCGGTCGAGAAGAAGACACAGTACCTGCTGTCGATGCCGGCGGTCTCCGAAATGCTCGCTGCGCGGATGCTCGTGGCGTATCACCTTCAGCATCAACGGGCGATGATGGGCGCGTTTCTCGACGCGCTTGGCATCCGGCATGAAGAAGGCATCATCGCAGAGGAAGAGGTGGCGCCGCCGACGGCCGACGCGCTGAAGCAGGCTGCCAGAACGCTCGCATCGTCTTACCCAGCTGACGACGTGTCCTTATACCTATCTACTCTCGTCTGGCAGGACCCCGACACCTGGGGCCCACTCGGAGATCTTCCGGAGACGAAGCCGCGCGAAACGACCAAGCCCTAACGACGAACCACGAACGACAAACCACGAACCACGAACCACGAACCACTAACTACCGACGACGAACCAGATGGATTGGATGACGACGGCCGAGGGGTGGGCTGCGCTCCTGACGCTCACCGTGCTCGAGATCGTCCTCGGCATCGACAACATCATCTTCATTGCGATCGTGGCGGGAAAGCTGCCGGCGGCGAAACGGGAGACCGCTCGCCGGACGGGCCTGTTTCTCGCGATGTTCATGCGGATCGCGCTGCTGCTGTCGATCGTGTGGGTCATGGGACTGACGCGACCGCTGATCTCTCCATTCGGCTTCGATCTCTCCGGTCGGTCGTTGATCCTCGCGGGCGGCGGCCTCTTCCTCATCTTCAAGGCGACGCGCGAGATTCATGAGAGCCTCGAAGGTGAGTCGCCGCATCACGCTGGATCGCGGCATGTTTCTTTCGCCAGCGTCATTTTCCAGATTCTCCTTCTCGACCTCGTCTTCTCGCTCGACTCGGTCATCACCGCCGTCGGGATGGCCGATCACGTGACCATCATGATTGCCGCGATCGTCATTGCGGTCATCACGATGCTCGCCGCGTCGACGCCGATCGCAGCCTTTGTCGAGCGGCACCCGACAATCAAGATGCTGGCGCTGGCCTTCCTGCTGTTGATCGGCCTCTCGCTGATCGCCGAAGGCTTCGGCCAGCACGTGCCGAAGGGGTACATTTACTTCGCCATGGGGTTCTCGGTTTTCGTCGAGATGATCAACCTGCGCGTTCGATCGAAGGCGGACGCCGTCCACCTGCGGCGCAACCTGCCTGAGTGATGAGCGACGTGTCGGTGCACACCATTGAGGCGCGGACGCATGGCCGCTTTCTTGTCCGCGTGCCGAATGTTGCACCGCCATGGCCGCTGCTGGTCGGCTTCCACGGGTATGCCGAGACTGCGGGCGATCACATGGACGCGCTGCAGACCATTCCGGGAACCGCAGAGTGGTTCCTCGTCTCGGTCCAGGGACTGTATCGGTTTTATACGCGGAAGGATCGGGTGGTCTCGAGCTGGATGACGCGGGAGGATCGAGCGCTCGCCATCTCCGACAATATCGATTACGTCGGTCGCCTTCTCGATCGCGTACGTTCCGAGTATCAGACGCGCGGACCGCTCGTTTTTTCCGGGTTTTCACAAGGCGCTGCGATGGCCTACCGGGCGGCCGCGCACTATCGCGCTGACGCGTTGATCGTTCTTGCCGGTGACGTGCCGCCGGACGTGGTCGACGAGCGGCCGGTTCCGCTTCCGCCGGTGCTCATCGGCCGTGGAACCCGCGATGACTGGTACACCGAAACCAAAGAAGCCGAAGACCGCGCCCAACTGGCGAAAATCGACGCGCGTGTCGATGTCTGCGTCTTTGATGGCGGCCACGAGTGGACCGACGCGTTTCGCACGGCCGCGGCATCGGTACTGCGCGGTGTCACAAGCAAGGAGTCCGCGCGTCGATGACGCTGGCGGAGCTCGGCTGGGACGATCGATTTGCCGCCGCCTACGAGCCATGGCAATCGAAAACAGACGTGCAACCAGGCCGCGTCGCGATCGAGTTCAATCAGATTTTTCGCATCTACGTTGACGAAGGCGAGCTCGACGCGGTCACGGCCGGCCGTTTGAAGCACCGCGCGACGAGCCGCGCCGAACTGCCCGCCGTCGGCGACTGGGTCGCCGTCCGCAAACGCGTGTCTGAACGCGGCGTCATTCTCGCCATGCTGCCGCGCCGCAGTGCGTTTACCCGTCGCGCGGCGGGTGAACCCACCGGTGAACAGGTGGTGGCCGCCAACGTCGACGTCGTGTTCATCGTCATGGGACTCGACGGTGATTACAACCTGCGGCGGCTGGAGCGGTACCTGCTGATGGCGCGCGAGAGCGGCGCGTCAGCCGCGATCCTGCTGACCAAACCCGATCTCTGCGCTGATTTGTCCGCGCGCCTCAGGGAGGTGACGACCCTGGCCGGCGACGTCGTCGTCCATGTCGTCAATGCGAGGGCGGGGGAGGGCGTCGAGCCGATTCGCGATCATTTCGCACCCGGACGCACGGCTACGCTCCTCGGATCATCTGGCGTCGGCAAGAGCACGATCATCAATCGTCTGGTTGGTGCGGACATCCGGCGAACGCAGGAAGTGCGCGCCGCCGATTCGCGCGGCCGTCACACGACGACGCATCGTGAGCTCGTCATGCTGCCTGGCGGCGGGCTCATCATCGATACACCGGGCATGCGCGAGCTGCAGCTCTGGGACGCGTCAGAGGCGGTTCGCGAAACGTTCGACGACATCGAAGCGGTGGCTGCGGGGTGCCACTTCACCGATTGCCGTCATCGCGAGGAGCCAAGGTGCGCGGTCAAAGCCGCGGTCGCCGAAGGCACCGTCCGCGCGGACCGGCTCGAAAGCTATGTCAAGCTACAGGACGAGCTCGCCGAGCTGGCACGGCAGCAGGAGGAGCGCGCGCGAAAGACGAAGCGCTAGCGCGAAAACCTGGGGGACGGCGGTTCCGCGGACGGCGCTTCAGGGAGCGTGGGCGCCGGCGTCGGAGTTGGCGGGAGCAGCAGATCAGACTGCGGGATTGGCTTGGCCCCGTACGGATAACGCGACTGATACGACGGCCGCCCGGGCGGTGGTGGAACTCCGGCTTCGATCAGTTGATCGAGGGGCACGAGCCACATCGTTGCTCCGACGAGCAGTGCGAGAACGACCGCCGCAATGCCGGCGAGGTGCCACCGCTGTGGTTCCGGGCTCGCAACCTTGCGTTTCCCCCGGCCAGTTACCGGAAGCTTCACCCCGATGCTGGCCGCTGCTTCATCGATGATTGCTGGCGTCACCCTGTTGACGCGCATCTGCGCCGATTGCATCAGCGATCGATCGCACAGCAGGTTGATGATGCGCGGCACGCCACCGGTATACGCGTGAACGCGATCGAGCGCTGTCGGTTCGAAGGTGACGGCTGTCGAGCCGCGCGCCACCCAGAGCCGATGGGCGATGTAGGCTTCGACCTCCTGACGATTGAGCGGCTTGAGCGCGGCGCGGATCGAGATGCGCTGATCGAGCTGCCGCATCTCCGCCGCCGCCAGCACATCGAGGAGATTCAACTGGCCGACCAGCACGATCTGGAGCAGCTTCGATTCGTTCGTCTCGAGATTCGAAATGATGCGAATCTGCTCGAGCACCTGCGGCGTCAGATGTTGCGCCTCGTCGATGATGAGCACCGCGCTGCCGTGAATCGCCATCAGCGACAGCAGGAAATCGTGCAGTGTGCTGATCAACTCGTGTTTGCTCGCGGTGGAAATCCGTCCGCTGCGAACGCCTTCGCGTGAGACGACACCGAAATCGAGCAGCACCTCACGCAGCAGTTCCTCCACCGAGAGAAACGGATTGAGGATGAGCGAGGTGAACACGTTCGCATCGAGTTGCTCGAGCAGCGCACGGCACGTTGTGGTTTTGCCCGTGCCGATGTCGCCCGTCAGGACGATGAACCCTTCTTTGCGGCGGATGGCCTGTCGCAGCAGCGTGATCGCTTCTTCGTGCGATTCGCTGCGGTAGAGGAATCGAGGATCGGGGGTAAGAGTAAAAGGCGGTTGTACGAACCCGTAATACTGTTCGTACATCGACACGTCGCGTGTTTGCGCTGTCGCCAGGGAACTCACGCCCACGGCAATAGTAGCAGAATGCCTATAATCGCCGGATGATTGCGCTGCTCACACTCCTCCTGCTGCTCGGCGATCCGCAGGCGGCGCCGCCACGGCCAGCGCAGGCTCCTGCACCGCCGCGTCCACCCGCCGGACGCGGGCAGGCGCCTCCGCGCCCGCAGCAACCGGCGGACACGTACTTCGTCAACGGGCTGTCGGCCAATGAGCTTCAGAACAAGCAGGCCGTGATCGAGACCACGATGGGGACGATCGTGCTCGACCTGCTTGCTGATGCGGCGCCGAATCACGTCGCGCACTTCATCACGCGTGCCCGCGAGGGCGCCTATGACGGCACGATCTATCACCGGGTGATCCCGAACGGAATCATTCAAGGCGGCGATCCGCTCTCGAAGGATCCCGCGCAAAGCGCGCGCTACGGCACCGGCGGAATGCGCGAACTCCGTTTCGAGCGCAACAACGAGCAGATGTCCCGCGGCGCCGTCGCGGCGACGCTCGCGCCGGGGATGCCAGACAGCGGCGGCTCGCAATTCTTCATCTGCATCTTCGACCAGCTGCCGTTGAGCGGTCAGTACACGGTGTTTGCGCGCGTCGCCGAAGGGCTGAACGTGGCGCAGAAGATTTCGCAGGTCGACGCCGACGACACCGTCCCGAAACAGCGCGTCGTCATGACGAAGGTGACGATTCGCGACAAGGCCGCTGCTGGCCCCGAGCCGTTCACAACGGAGTCGGCGGAGGAGCTGTCGACATATCGCGCGGTGCTCGAGACGTCGATGGGGAACATCACTTTCCAGTTCTCACCGGACAAGGCGCCGAACCATGTTCGGAATTTTCTGCGTCTCGCGTCGGTCGGTTTCTACGACGGCACCGCGTTCCACCGCGTGGTGAAGCGGTTCGTCATC
>Ga0105249_10006185_pt1 | contig 10390 bp, 10 predicted proteins | sample KBSS44metaG_FD_81522 | JGI IMG/M metagenome (GOLD analysis project Ga0105249, IMG submission 81522) | Switchgrass rhizosphere microbial communities from Kellogg Biological Station, Michigan, USA - KBS S4-4 metaG | ecosystem: Host-associated > Plants > Roots > Rhizosphere > Soil | place...
GCCTCGTGCGGCGGGTAGGTGACCAGCCCGCGCAGCTCGGCCGGGCCGTTCTTTTCCAGCCAGCCGCGGAACTCGGCGCGGAACGCGGCGTCCTCGGGCGTATCGACGCGGAAGCTGATCGGCATGGGTCTCTCCCTGTTGGCCGGGATGTTAGCTCACAGGATATGCTGGGCGCAAAACCGGGGAGGGACGCCATGGCAACGCCCGCCAAGCCGCGCGTCGTCGCGCTGGAGGAGCACTATTTCGATCCGATCCTGACGCGCGACTGGCCGCGCGCCGGCCACATGCGTGAGAACGCGATCATCGAGCGGCTGGACACGCTGGGCGAGCTGCGCCTCAAGGAGATGGACGAGGCCGGCATCGACCTCCAAGTGTTGTCGCAATCCGCGCCGTCGCTGCAACGGCTCGATGCCGAAAGCGCCGCGAAAATCGCGCCCGGGGTCAACGACCGGTTGGCGGAAACGGTCAAAGCGCACCCCACGCGCTACGCCGGGTTTGCCGCGTTGCCGACGCCCGATCCCAAGGCGGCCGCGAACGAGCTGGAGCGCTGCGTGACCAAGCTCGGCTTCAAGGGCGCGATGATCCACGGGCTGGCCAACGAGGTGTTTCTCGACGACAAGCGGTTCTGGCCGATCTACGAACGCGCCCAAGCGTTGGACATTCCCATCTACCTGCACCCGTCGGTGCCGCTGCCCGTGGTGATGGACGCCTACTACAAGGATTACGCCAAGGACTTCCCGATGGTGGTGCGCGCCGCCTGGGGCTACACGGTCGAAACCGCGACCCAGGCGATCCGCATGGTGCTGAGCGGGGTGTTCGACGCCTATCCTCGCCTCAAGATCATCCTCGGCCACCTCGGTGAGACGCTGCCGTTCCTGGTGTGGCGCATCGACCAGGCGCTGGCGCGCCCGGGAGCGAAGACGTTGAGTTTTCGCGAAGCCTTCTGCGGCCATTTCTACATTACGACCAGCGGCAACTTCTCCAATCCGGCACTTTTGTGCTCTGTGATGGAGCTCGGCATCGACCGTATCCTGTTCGCGGTCGATTGGCCGTTCGTCGCCAACAAGCCGGCGGTGCAGTGGATGGAAACCGTTCCGTTGTGCGACGAGGACAAAGCCAAGATCCTGAGCGGCAACGCCCAGCGGCTGCTTCGGCTCTAGCGGCGTTCGCACGATTGCCGCTCACCGCCCGGCATTGTATGGGGACGCGTGACGTTCGCTTTGCTGAGATCAACGGGCCCGTAGCTCAATGGTTAGAGCCGACCGCTCATAACGGTCTGGTTGGAGGTTCGAGTCCTCCCGGGCCCACCACGCATTCACACGCGAACCAGGTTTTCCGGAGATTCGTCAGTTAGCCCCCAATTGGCGGGGGTCGCGTGTGAGCGCTCTGTCTCTGCAAAGGAGAAATTGAATTAGGGAGGCAGTTTCGGTGCCTTCGTCTCTGGTCTTGAAATCCCGTTTCCCGGAAAGGGAGGCCCTCGCAGGCCCGGAGCAGGCCGGAACATAGGCGTGCAATATCCGCCACTCACTATGTAACCAGGCGGACATTGCGCACTCTTCACCGCCGGTATGGATGCCGCTACGGCTGGCATCAGCATGAGCATGGCGAGAGTGGCGACGAGGCTCATGCGCGCAGCGTAGCATGACCCCCGATCTGGGGCCATTAGAGAGCTCAGAGGCTCGGTTCGACTGGAAGGTTACAGCGCGGCCAGCCCAAGTATCTGGCGCTGACGAGACCATTCGGCCGGGAGGTCGCAGAGGCGGGCCACTCCCATTCCGTGGGGGAGTCGTCCATCGATGGCTGCCTTGACGAGGTCGGGCGCGAGGAAGGCGAGCGAGATCGTCATGTTCACCTTCCGCAGGCTGCAGCCCTCACGTCCGGCGATGCTTTCGGTATTCGCAGTGGGGTCGGCAATGAGCTCGTCGAGCCAGCGGCGCCCCCGTGCAGTCGATGCGACCAGGATTGCGCGGTTCTCGGAACGGATGGGGCGGGCGTCTTGAGGTGGTCCAGCTTCGGGCACGAGAACTTCGCGGCGTCGGGTTGATGGTGTCTTGTGCCACGGCACTTCGATCACATTACGGCTTCGCTTCCGTTTGGGACCGGCACCTTTTGCGTTGGCAAGCTCGATGACCAACCGGCTCGAGTAGACCTCGACCCGGACGACGTGATCGTGGATGAGGATTGCGTTCTCGATGTCGGTCGATTCGTTGAGGTGACCTCGAACACATTTTACGACGAGAGCCTCGATCTCATCTGCAGGGATCCGGCTGACAGTTCCGGCTTGTTCCGCTTGACGCTGCAGAAGGGCGGACGAGATGTAGTACCGGTACTTCATCCCTCGCTTTCGGACATGGCTCGGTGTCATCTTATGACCGCGATCGTCGTAGATGCGGCCCAATAGAGGTGCCTCCGACTTGGTCCGCGAGAGCCGATGGTTGTTTATTTGCTCGTTCAGCTTGGCTTGGACCGCATCGAACAGGTCCTGGTCAACGATAGCCGGCTGCTCGCCTGCCAGGGTCTCGCCCTTGAAGACCACCTTTCCGACGTAAAACCGGTTGCGAAGGAGATAAGCGAGCGGGCCGCGCGTGAAGGAAATGCCACCAGAGGTCTGGCCTGTCTTGAGGCTCCGCACCTTAGTGACGATGCCCCGTTTGCGCAGGTCCGTCATTAGGAGGTTGAGACTGCCCAGGTCGAGGTAGCTGCGGAAGATGGTCCGGACGCGGTTAGCTTCAGCATCATTGACCGTGATCTTTCGGTCCTTCGTGTCATAGCCAGCGGCGCCACGCCACCGACCCAAAGACCCTTGCGCTTGGAGGCGGCGATCTTGTCCCGGATGCGCTCGAGGTGACCTCGCGCTCGAACTGCGCAAACGACAGCAGGACGTTGAGGGTCAACCTCCCCATCGAGGTGGTCGTATTGAACTGCTGGGTTACCGAGACGAAGGACATGCCGTGCCGATCGAACAGCTCGACCAGCTTTGCGAAGTCAGCCAACGAGCGCGTCAGCCGGTCGACCTTGTAGACAACGATGATGTCGACCTTTCCCGCTCGCAAATCCTCAAGCAACCGCTGCAGGCCCGGGCGGTCGGTGTTCCCACCGGAGAAGCCGGCATCGTCATATTTGGACCGAACCAGCGTCCAGCCGGCATGGGCCTGACTGCGGATATAGGCTTGTGAGGCATCATACTGGGCGTCGAGGGAGTTGAAGTCCTGTTCCAGCCCTTGGTCGGTGGAGACACGGGTGTAGATGGCGCAGCGAACCTGTTTCGATCCGCCCGTCTTCATGATCGCGCTTCCTTCGATGGCTTGTCGCGCAGGCCGAAGAACCGGGGTCCGTTCCAGCGGGTGCCCGTGATGGCCAGGGCGATCTTCGACAGGCTGGGATAGGTCTTGCCGTTCCAGGCAAAGCCGTCGGCGAGCACCGCGACCCGGTGCATCCGGCCGTTCCATTCGCGGGCCAGCATTGTGCCCGGCCGCAACTCAGCGGTTGGTCGGTTCGAGTCCACCGCACGCTTGCCGGCATCTTCGGGTGGCCCTGCACCATCGAGAAGACGTCGGCTCTCGACATCCAGATCGCCGAGACGCTCGGCCTGAAGCCGATAGGCCAGAATACGAAACAAGAGGTGGCGCGGCAGGTGAGGGGACGGTCGCCGCCGAAGCACGTTGTGCGAACGAGCCTGAAGCGAAGCAACATCGAGATCGCGTAGGCGCGCGATCTCGACGTCGAGTGTACTCACATCCGGAGGCGCCGTGCCGATCTTCACACGCGGCATTGCGGTCAGGCCGAGCGGCGCTTCGACTGCCGGCCGCTTGGCTTAGCGCTGTCCGCGCCATCGACGCGGTAGACTCGGCTACCGTCGATCTTCTTCGAATTGAGCTTCAGCTCCAGCTTTTTGCGCACGACGCCGGCAAGGAAGCCGCGCACCGAGTGCTGCTGCCAACCCGTTTCCTTCATCATTGCGGCGATAGTCATCCCGGTCGGCGATTGAAGCATCTCGATGACGCGAGCTTGCTTTGAGCCCGCATCATTCTTCTTCTCGAGATCGGTGATGGCGGGCTGCGCAGGCTTTGCAGTCATCGCACGTGCCGCTGTGGATTTCGGCGAACGCTTCTTTGAAGACTTTGGCATCGGAATCCTCCGGTCGGTTTATGGCGGCGTTGCGCCGCACCACCGAAGCCCCACCAAGGCCAACAAGCCGGCGGGGCAGGATTCAGGGCGTTCATGACGCCCGGACTTGACGACAGTACCGCTCCAATCGCCGATGAATGCCAGTCCTTTCTGGATCATGTTGTTGCTCAGTTCGGGCGCCGACGAGCGTAGAATGATCGACGGTACCCCGCTAAAGGGTCCGCAGTCAGTCGGCGTCGCCCTCTCACGGCGAAAACAGGGGTTCGAGTCCCCTAGGGAGCGCCAATGATTTCAGCATCTTAGCGCCAAAATAAGCCTGGTTCCGGTCGGCATCTCCAATTTTTCTCCAATGGACGGTGCTTCAGGCGATCAGTTCGAGATCACGCTGTGATCGTCGGCTCGAGGAGGCCGGAAGCGATTTGCGCGGTCACCGCCGAGCCGGCACGGGTGCTTACTTTCTAAAGATGACTCGCGCTCGCATCGCGGCACTCGCAGCGGAGCAAATTGAACATGCGCCGTGTCTGCGAGAAGACGGAGCGACCTGTTCAGCCTTCTCTCATGTAGGCGGGATTGCCGCCGAGTCGCGCGGAGACCTTCGATTGATCTCAGCCGAACCAGTTCGGCGTCTCGTACACGATCCGGCCCCCGACCATCGTCATCAGGGATTTGATGTCGCGAATGCCAATTTCCTCCACGGTGAGCGGGTCGGCGCTCAGGACCGCGAGGTCCGCAAGCTTGCCGGGCTCCAGCGAGCCCTTTCGGCCCTCGTCGAAGGTCAGGAACGCGTTGTTGTACGTCGCGCAGCGCAGCGCCTCGATGCGAGTGAGCGCCTGCTCGGGCGACACGCGCTCATTCGTGACGCGGTCTTGGCGGGCGATCGATTGCCAAATCGGCCAAAACATCGAGACCGGCACGTTGTCGGTGACCAGGCCTACCTTGACGCCGGCATCGAGCAGATCGCGTAGCGGCGTGTTCTCGCGCTGTCGGTCCGGCGGCAATTTCGCCTGGGCGGCGCGGGCCTCTTTGTAGATGAACTCGTTGGTGTGCGGTGTCACCAGCAGCCCCATCTGCACGATCTTTTCGATGTCCTTGGGCGACAACAGGCTGATGTGGCCGACGACCCATCGCCGTCCCTTCAGTTGCACCTGGCGGTCGACCTCGGACAATAGGTCGATCAGGCCGGGTGAGATGTTGACATTGCAGATCGCGCGGATGTCGTTTGCGGCGAGTTGTAACAACACCTCCTTGAGCCGTTCGCGCGGCAGGCCGGTGTCGTAGTTGAAACCCGACCAACCGGTATAAGGCGCCGCACTGGCGCGCAGATCGTCGGACAGGCGCTTGCCGATATTGACGTAGAGACCCGTCACCTTGAGCCAATCGTCGCCGAGTGCGGGCTCGCCAAGCCAGCCCGCCCAGGCCTCGATGAAAGGACCGAGCGGCGCGTTTCCCGCGGCCTTCCAGTTGGGGCTGAACGCGAGCGCCGAGCGCATCGTCAGGGCGCCGTCGCGGTAGGCATCCTTATAGGCCCGTATCACCTCGTTCGCGACGCCGTGCTCCTCGAACACGCTGGTGGTGCCGTAGGCATGATAGGCCTGCATCGACAAGCGCAAGGCCCGGGCCCGGTCCGCCCGCGTGAATCCGAACGACTGCCGAAACCAGATCAGCTCCGCCAGCGGCTGCATCTCGCGTTCGACAATTACCCCGGTCGGCTCTCCGGCTCCGTCTTTCTCGATCGTCAGCGACGCCACCGGCGAGACCGTGTCGCGGGTTATGCCAGCGCGCTGGAGCGCCTCGGTGTTGGCGATCGAGACGAGCGGCAGGCTATGACGCCAGAAGCCCCAGATCGAACGGATGAAAACCGGATTGTTCGGCGCCGCTGCGTCGAGCTCCTGCCGGATTGGCCAACGCTTCTCGGCCAAGATATCAGGCACGTCGAAATAGTACGGCGGATCGCCGATCGGCATCGTCACGATCCACTCGCCGCGCGGTGTTACGCGGGCGAATTCGGCGATGCGGTTCTGAATGTCCCGGATCGAGCGCACCGGTCCGAGCGCTGGATAGACGCTCTTGAGGCCCTCGCGATCCATGTGGGCGTGGCCGTCGATGATGCCGGGCATGACGGTCCGACCCTTGAGGTCGACCACGCGCGTCTCGGGCGCGGTGTGGGCCGCTAGGGCATCGTTCGAGCCCACCGCGAGGATCCGGTCGCCGGCAATAGCGATTGCCTGCGCGATGGTGAAGTCGTGATCGACGGTGAGGACCTTTGCGTTGCTCAAGATTAGGTCAGCTGATCGAGCCGCCGGGCGGGCCGTCACGGTCTGTGCGGCCAACGGCGGGCTTGCCGCCGCCAGCCCAGCCGCCGCGGCGGTGCCGGCCGCGCCGGCTTTCTTCAGGAACTGTCGGCGCGGGATCGGTTTGTCGCTCATGGTTCGAGATTGGAGGTTCTATTTGATGCCGGCCGCCCTGATCAGCTTTTCGTTCGAGCCCAGTTCGGCGACGACGTGCTTATCCATCTCGGCCGGCGTCATCGGCATCGGGTTGATTGCGAGTTGCTTGAGCCTCTGCTTCATCGCTGGCGTGGCCAGTACCTGGGTCGCCGCCGCATTGAATTTCTCGACGATCTCGCGCGGTGTCTTGGACGGCATGAACACGCCGTACCAGATAGTCAGGTCGGAGTTCGGATAGCCGGCATCGAGCGATGTTGGCACGTTGGGCAGTTCAGGCGCCTGTGTCGACGTGCTCGCGGCGAGGGCGAGCACGCGTTTGTCCTCGATGAAGGGAAGCGCCGTCGAGATCGGGCAGTAGTAGAAGTCGATCCGGCCCGCGAGAATATCGGCAAGTGCCTCGGCGCCGCCCTTGTAGGCGATGTGGACTGCTTCGAAGCCCGCGGCGATGCGGAATTTTTCGGCCGCGATATGGGTCGCGGTGCCGACGCCGGCCGAACCGTAGTTGATCGACCCGGGCTTGGCTTTGGCCGCGGCGACCAGGTCCTGCACGGTCTTCCAACCCTTGGCGGGCGACACGATCAAGATATTGGCGTTCTGGCCGATCATTAGGGCGCCGGACAGGTCTTTGGTGAGGTCGAACGGAAAGTTCGGCACGATCCAGGGCGCGACGGTGTGTGCCGAGGAATTCGCTAGGATGGTGTAGCCGTCGGGGTCGGCCCGGACGACCGCGCCCATACCGAGCGTTCCGCCCGCTCCGCCGCGGTTTTCGACAATGATCGATTGGCCGAGCTCCGCGCCGAGAGGCTCGAACAACGCACGCGGCACGATATCGGTCGCGCTGCCGGCGGCGAACGGAATGAAGGCCCGGATCGGTTTGGACGGCCAAGGCTGCGTGAGCGCCGCGCCGGAACCGAGACCGATCGCCGCGGCTATGATCGCCGGGTACCAGCAGGATTTCATGTCATGCGTCCTTCGACATGCCACGGTCCAGCTAGAATGCGTGCTGCCGATTATGCGGGCAAGCGCGAATAATCAGCATCGCACTGAGCCTTTCCTTGCTGGCGGGGCGATTTTGGGGGAAAGTTGAGGAACCGAAGCAACGGAGGGCTCGCCGATGGAGATCGTCCCGCTGGGTTCGGGCTTCACCGCCGAGTTGCGCGGCGTGACACTCGCCGAGATCGCGGCCGACACCCCCGCATACGAGGAGACGCGCGCAGCGTTCGAGCAGCATTCAGTCATTGTATTTCGCGGCCAGGACGTGACCGACGAGGCACAGCTCGCCTTCTCGCGCCGATTCGGACCGCTCGAAGTGACCAAGGTCGGCTCGCTGGGCGCGGGCACCAACCTCGTGATTCTCAGCACGATCGACGAGAGCGGCAAGGTCGTGCCAGCGGATCACCGGCTTGCCCTGCGCAACAAGGCGAACCAGCTTTGGCACACTGATAGCACCTTCAAGCGCGTGCCGGCGCTGGCCTCTGTACTCTCGGCGCGCGTCATCCCGGCGCTGGGAGGTGAGACTGAATTCGTCTCGACCCGCCTCGCCTGGGAACGGCTCGACCCGGCGCTGCGCAAGCGGCTCGAGAGCTCCTTCGCCTGGCACGATTACGCCCATTCCCGCGGCAAGATTGCGTACGACCTGGCGAGCCCTGAGGAGCGTGCGGCCCTACCACCGCAATGCTGGCGCATGGTGTGGAAGAACCCGGCGAACGGCCGCAACGCCCTCTACCTTGCCTCGCACGCCTATGCGATCGAGGGTATGGAGCAGGCGGCAGCGCAAAGGCTGCTGGCTGAGCTGATGGATGCCGCGACCGCGCCGGGGCTCAGCTATGTGCACACCTGGCGTAAGGGTGACGTCGTCATGTGGGACAACCGCGCGACCATGCATCGTGGTCGACCATGGCCAGCCCACGAGGCGCGGCTCATGGTGCGCACGACGATCTCCGCGACTGAGGCGGACGGGCTTGAGGCCGTCCGCTCACCATCACGGCAGGCCGCGGAATAAGCACTCGTCGCGATCTGACGAAAATGACCAACGGGGCTCATTAACTTCGAGGGAAAGCGGCCGACCTGCCAGTCATGCAGCCGACGAAATTCAAGACTGCCAAGGCACTCGGCCTCGAAATTCCGCCAATGCTGCTCGCCCGCGCCGACGAGGTGATCGAGTAAATCATTGCAACCAGTGGCAACAAAGCGGTGGTGCTCGATGCCGAGACGCTTCCGCGCGTGCAGATGCCAAACCGCGACGGCTTCATTCCCGATCCAGGACCCGAATTGTTCAAGTAGCGTTCCGACGCGATACTGCTGTCCTGCGGTGGATCAGATTGGCTCACTTCCTGCGCACGCAAGACCAGGCCCCAGGCATGTGGGAGCCGGACCGCTGGGGCCCTATCGATGGATTGCCAACGTATGCACAAGTTCTGAAAAAGCAGTAGCTATGCCGGATGCTTCAGAAGATTTGCAGGCAAGGGTCGAGCGCAATGAGATGCACAAGCTCTATTGAAATCGCCTGCATTCCCTCCGGTTCATCAGCCTTGCCTCCAGTTCCCGCCGACCGCCCGCCATACGGCTCCAACTGGATCTACCTTCTGAAACTCGATGCCACGCGTATTCGCCTGGAGCCCGTCACTAGGCGGAAGGCGACGGTAGCGCGCATCTTGCGCAACAGCCGGCCCGGCGTGCGGCTCAACGAACACCTGGAGCAGCCCGACGGGTGGATCGCGCTATCGGTCCGTCCGGCTGGCCAAAGTTCAAGAGACCTGGCGCGCCCGGCGGTCCGCCGGGAAGCGGACGAGGACTGGGGCGTGCTGTCTGGCAATTGCCCGCGCCGGTCGATTGGGGCAGTAGGGTCGATGGGGGCCCCAGTTTCGCTAATTCAGAACAATTCAGGACACCTTAAGTACCTATCGCGTGCGGTCAGTTATCGTCACAATCCTGAGGACGTGGTGCAAAACGGAAGGAGACACGTCGATGTCAACTTGCTGGGCATGTGGTGGAGCGCCCCCGTCGTGGTCCTTCGTTTGCGAGGAATGCGGCGGTAGAGGCGTGAGCTCGAAGTCTGCACAAGAGCAAATGGAAATGGTTGAAAGAGATTATTGGCGAGGATCAGTGGGGCAATACAGCAATCCATTTCGTAGCCGACCGCCTGAGCTTGGCTTCATTGCCCCAGCAATCCCTAATCCAATCTTATTTTGTCGTTAACCGCCGAACACTCAAATATTTTCGCCAAGCTCTCGGAAGATATAAATCGCCTCATCGTGCAGTTTTTGCGCCTTGGCGATGTCGCCGGCGAATAACCGAGCGGACGCTAGGGCGCTTAGGCATTTTGCCAACGTCTTCGTGGGACCGAATGGGCGAAGCAGCGCCTGCGCTTTCCGCAGCAAGCCTTCTGCCTCCTCCGGAGTATCGAGCGATAGCCGTGACGTACCCGCCCTTAACAGCACACGCCCTTCCTGGAAGCCGTCGCCAACTTTTCTATAGAGCTTAACTGCACGCATGGCTTCCTCGTAATCGGTGGGATCATCGATCTCCCGCACATCGCCAGCCTGCCAAGACAGGAGCCGTGCCATGATCTCGGGAGGAGTCACGTTGCAGACGTTACCGAGCGCTCGGTCGACCCAATGCCGATGCTCCTGCACTAGGCCTAGCTCGGCCCATAGCACGTGGCTGTGGCCTACGAGATTCAGCCCGAGACTCAAATCACCGCTCTCCCCAAACGCCCATTCCAACGCACCCCGCAAATTGTCGAGATCAGGTTCATACCGCACGATCCATTGCTGCGTCGGCGTGCTTTCCCATTCAGCGGTTGCTACCGAAAA
>Ga0105249_10006187_pt1 | contig 10389 bp, 9 predicted proteins | sample KBSS44metaG_FD_81522 | JGI IMG/M metagenome (GOLD analysis project Ga0105249, IMG submission 81522) | Switchgrass rhizosphere microbial communities from Kellogg Biological Station, Michigan, USA - KBS S4-4 metaG | ecosystem: Host-associated > Plants > Roots > Rhizosphere > Soil | place...
AGTATTTTCAGTTTTTTGAAAATTAGTTCTTATTTCATTATTTGCTTTATTTCAATTCTTTAAAGAATTAAAAAAAAACTTGCATATCATTCAATGAATCATTAGATTATTCAATGTTTCCCCTGTTTATTTTATTGTAAGCAGCTTTGGAAGCTAATAAAATCCTTGATAGGAAAGGAGTAAAAATGAAAAATTTTTCGAAAATTATTCTCAGTTGTTCTCTATTTTTGACCTTTATTCAATTAGGGAATGCAGGAGACCTGAGAGATTTTAAATTAGAGCTTCATTTTGGAGAAGCAGATACAGAGCCAAATTTGCTTCCATTACCTTCTGGATTGGAAGTTCTAAGCTTAAAAATATCTAATAAAGGGCAAAGTTTAAACGCGGCTATAAGTTATTGGGTGCCCGCCATTGCAGGGTGTTCTACTCTTAAAGAACTCCATTTAGATTGTACTGACTTTCAGCATGATCAAATTCATAGTTTTCTGATGCCGTTTTTGAAAAAAATTGGTGAATGGTCTGCTGTGGATTTTGAAAAAGGAAATAAACTAGATTTTTCAAATTTGAAAATTGATTTCGATTTTTCAAGTGAATTTAATGAAAATGAAATTAAAAAATTCTCTATGCAGTTAAAAGCTCTTCAGTTAAAATTTGTTTCTTATGTTTTAGACTCCTTAAAAAAGAAGTCTAAGGATTGATGTTGATTTAAAAGAGCTTGAAAAGTACGGAATTCTTTTTTTGAGTGGTGGGCTTGATCAATGATTTTTTATTATAGGATTTCGCCGAGGCTCTAGATGAAGTATGTAATGCTTGAATAGGGTTCAAGCCCCCCTGCCTTTTGGAAAGTCATGATGAGTACTGACCCATAGTGATTCTCTTAGAATTTTTTAAAAATTTTAATGTGCTTTGATTGAGAGGTCGCTCTGTAAAAAAATAAGCCGGGACCTTTCTTTATTTTAATTTTTTTTAATTCTGTGAAAATGTAGAGAAATTGTATAAAAACTAAAGCATTTCCATATTTTTTATCCATTCTTCTTTAACTGAGTAAATATTCAAAATCTTCCTGAGTTAAAATTTGTTTTTCTGGTTTAAAGGAATCTAAAGATTGGTCTTGATTCAAAAGAGCTTGAAAAGTATGAAATTTCTTTTTTTTCAAAGTTTCAATTTTCTCTTCTACTGATTCTTGAATTAAGTAGCGATAAACTTGAACTTTTTTTGTCTGCCCGAGGCGATGGGCTCGATCAATCGCTTGATTTTCTACTGTAGGGTTCCACCAAGGTTCTAGATGAAATACATAACTTGCTTTGACTAAATTCAGGCCGACGCTACCAGTTTTGAGAGTCATGACGAGTACTGATCCACGATGATTTTCTTGGAATTCTTTTAAAATTATGATTCATTCTGTTTGAGTAGTCCCTCCATAAAAAAAATCAGCTCGGATTTCTCTTTGTTTTAATTCTTTTTTAATTCGGTGAAACATGTGGAGGAATTGTGTAAAAACTAAAGCACTCTCCCCATTTTCTATTAATTCTTCTAATGCCTGCATGAGTACTCCAATTTTTGGAGGTTCTTGTGTATAATTGATGTTAGGGATAGAGCTAGGGTCTGAGCAAATTTGCCTGAGTCGAAGTAATGCTGTGAGCATGATGACCTGACTTTTTACTGATCCGTGGCTTACAAGGGACTTCTTTACCTTTGCTTTCCAACTGGAGGCAATAGTTCGATAAATTTTTTCTTGTTTTTTCTCAAATGGAAGTCTAATAGTGCTTTCAATTTTTTCTGGTAATTCTGAGAGAACTTTTGATTTAGTGCGTCTTAAAACTAAAGGATGTATCTTACGCTTAAGAAATTGGATTGCTTGAGGGTCGATGGATTGGGGATAAACGAATTGTGCTTTAAATTGACGTAAACTTCCTAAGCTTCCAGGAGCAACTAAATCTAGTAGAGAGTAAAATTCCCCTAAATGGTTTTCTAAGGGAGTCCCAGTAAGACACAATTTAAAACGACAAGAAAGCTTCCTTGATGCATGTGTTCTTTTTGCAGCGATGTTTTTTAAATTTTGTGCTTCATCAAAGATCAAGATATTCCAATTCAATGATGAAAAAAAATCAAGATTTTCTGTAAACAGCCCGTAAGTACAAATGACTAACCCTTGTGGATAGGTTTGCATAAATTGAGAAATTGATTCTTTTTTCTTGGTTTGAAAAATAGTCGCTGGAATTTCAGGAGTGAATTTTTGAATTTCACTGAACCAATTGTAAGTGAGTGAAGTGGGTACAAGCACTAAAACATACTTCATTTCATTTTTAGTGCGAAGGTATTCAAGAAATGCCAAACTTTGAATTGTTTTTCCCAGCCCCATTTCGTCAGCAAGAATTCCACCTAAGTTAAGTCGATATAAATCAACTAACCATTGGATTCCAATTTTTTGATAATCTTTTAGTCCTTGATTCAAGTGACCTGGTAAAGGATCAAATACACGATTTTTTTTACTTAAAGAATCATAAAATTCATTTAATTCCTCCCATCGTTTTCCTCCGTGTACTCTAATAAAAGAACTCTTTAAAGTCAGTAATTCTAAAAGTAAACTCTTTGAAAGTAGATAAGTACTTTCCTCGGGATGATTTTCTATTTTTTTTTCATTCTCGACTCTTGACCAAAAATTTTCTAATCGGTTTAAAGGTTGAAGAGATTCAGTTTGAATGAAGTAAATTTTCTCTTGAGGCTTTAGTTTTAATAATCCCTCTTTAGCAAATTGTTTAAATTGGAGGACAGAAATTTTATCTTCTTGAAAGAAAAACTTTGCACTCAGTTCAAACCTATCCCCAGAAGAATTTTCTTTTAAATTGAACTCTACTTGAAAATGGTGAATGGAAGTTTCATAAATCGGTAAATGATCATAGTAGAGTTGAATACCTTTTTCATGTAAAGGTAAAAGAGTCGAAAGTAGATTAGAAGGTTTTAACCAAGGATGAGAGATTCGATAAGAATAAGCAATGCATGGATGATGAGTGAGAATTTGAAGCTCTGGAAAAGGACTTTTTCCCCATTCTGGGAAAATACTCAATCGAGCTTTTAAAAAACACTTTTGTTGGGTGAGATCAGAAAATTTTTTTAAGATTAAATTGAAAAAGTGAAAAATAAACCACATTCCTCCCTTTAAACGGAATTCACCTTCTTGAGTATAAATATACTCATATTGTTTAGAAGCTTGCAGTAGATAATCAATGCAGCTTTTAATTCCTTCAATCACTTCATGAGAGCATAATTTTTCCAATTGAAGATCTGACTTTGGGAGTGTAAATCCAGCTTTTTCTTCTAATTTTAAAAGAAGGTTCCCTAAATTTTTTAAAAGATTTTGTTGAAATTCTTCAAAATTCGTTGAAAGAGAATTATTTAATAAATGGTTTTTAATAAAATAAGAAGTAACTTCTAAAAGTATATATGAAAATAAACCTCGGTGATTTAAAATTTCTTGATCTCGAATTTTTTTAGTATATTTTTTTTGGTTCAGTTTTTGAATAAAAGGAAGTTCATTAAAATTACCAAGCCCTAAATTGAGACCCCGGAGACAAATTTGAATTAAGGAAGAAAAATTCCAAGCTGAGAACTTTTTGTCTTGGAAGTAAAATTCTCTTTTTATTTGAATGTTTCCGTCAAGATTTAAATAAAGATGAAATTTAATATCAGAAAATGGAATTTGATGGGTCACCCTTTGAATCAGAGGAAATTTATTTTTTGAAAGTTCATGGTCAATTTTTCTGCATTGATTTTCAATATAAGAATGCCCTGAAAGAAACATAGAAAGAACGGGGGTTTCATTTGAAAGAATTTTTTGCACTATTTTAATAGAAAAATCGTATGGATGAAAAAAGAGAGTTTTTGTTTTCGGGTTAATTTCCAATTTTTGAAAAATTTGATTTTTTGGAGAATCTAATTTTTCTTTAAATTTGAGTTGAGCCCATCCTTGTTCTGGATTTGTTTCCCAATGTCCTTCAGGACTTAAAATCCAATGAGGCTGATTCTTTGCAATGAATTCTATTTTTTCTAAAAGAAACATCTTTCTTTTTTTTTCTCGTTCAAGTGAGTGAGTAAAATAAATTTTTAATTTCTTAAATACAGGATGATTTTGTTTAAATTCTTTAATCCGAAGTAAAATTGAAAAAAGAGCCAGTTCTGTTTTTCTTAAATCTCCTAATTGAGGAAAAGGTTGAGCGAAAAAGAAAAGCCATGGAATATCTGAAATTTCAGGAAGGATTTTTGAAATTAAAGGCAAAAGTGGCTTTGGGACTCTGAGAGAGTAATCATGATACAGAATTTCCCTTGCAGAAATGCAGTATCCATCTGAAAATTGGTATTGAACAATTTCTCCTAATTCGTCTGCTTGAGGATACAGATGCCAAGTCAGAGGTTTTTGGAAAGGCGGATTGCCAAAACAGTTAGGTACATCTGTTAATTCAATCGTCGTATTCACCAAGCAGGAATGAAAATCTTCTTTTTCAGGTAAGTAGCTGGAAATATCTAAACTCTGGGAGGAATCGAAGAATTCCATTTTCTCTCCTTCGAGAGTATGAAAATCAGGTAGGCAAAAAATAATCCCTGTTAATTGAGCATTTTTAGAGAGCTTTGGTTTCATAATGTTTTTTTTGAATCAATGCAGAGACGAGACTCACTGCAAATAGAGCTGCAGTTTCTGCCCTTAGTAAAAAGGGCCCTAAACTGATTTTTTGATAGTTTTCTTTTTCAATCAATATTCTTTCAGCGGCACTCCATCCTCCTTCTGGGCCAATAAGGATGTTCCATTGCTCTGAAGTGTGAGAAAGATTCCATAGCCAATTCATTAAAAATGGAGCTTGGTCCCTACATTGTTCGTCACAGAAAATTTTGATTCCGGCAGCTTTTTGAGTTTGAAAATAGGATTGAAGTGTTTGGGGAGCTGCAATTTTCATTCGATGGAGACGTTTTGTTTGTTTAAGAGCTTGATCTGCAATTTTTTGCCACCGTGCTTGCGTATCATTTACAGAATGATCTTGAATTTTTACCACGCTATGTTGTGTACAAAGAGGAATGACATAATTCACACCTAGCTCAGTAAGCTTACTGATAATCCAATTCATCCTTTCCCCTTTTAGGATAGCAAGTTCCACTGTAAGTTCAATGGAATCTACAGGGAGACATAGCCCCTGGTGAACATATTCTAAAATCACTCTTTTTTTTTCGAATTTTAGCCTTGCATAAACTGATTTTCCAGAGCCATTAATGGCTAAAACTTCATGACCTGTTTTCATCCTTAAAACATTCCGGACATAGTGTGATTCAGATTCACAAAGGGAAACAGTTTGATGAGAGGTAGGAAGTATAGATACTAATACTCGCCTTTCCATGATATCAATTAGTTAATCCTTAAATTATAACCTGAAGTGTAAAATTTTTCATTGATTTATTTAAAATTTTTCTTAGTAAAAAATTAAATTTTTATTGATTTTTTAAAATAGAGTTAAAAATCTGGCGAATGATGTGGTAAAAATAACTTAAAAGTTCCTTTTTGGGCCTGTAGTGAAACCATATTTGTTGCTCATTATTAAAAATAAAGTACAAAAAAACTGAATGAATCATGGTTTAAAGTTCATTGGGCACAAAGCTAAAAAACAGCTTTTACAAAAATAGTAGGATTAAAACCATCGTTAGTGATCAATTCAGTCTACATTTTATAAAAATGATTGAGAAAACTCATGGTTGCATAGTGGATGAGTCATAAAGGAGAAGAATTTTTGAACGCTTTACGTCTTATTCCCCTGGGTGGATTAGGGGAAATTGGCATGAATTGTCTTGCATTAGAATATGAAGATGAAATCATTGTCATCGATTGTGGGTTATCATTTCCTGGAAAAGAGAGTTTTGGGATTGATTTTTTAATCCCTGATTTCAGTTATCTTCAAAAAAATCAAGATAAGCTTAGAGCTTTTTTTATTACACATGGGCATGAAGATCATATTGGTGCTTTACCTTTTATCTTCAAAGCAGGACTCAGATGCCCTATTTATGCCTCAAAATTTACTGCAATTTTAATTCACGAAAAGATGATCCAATATGGAATCAACCATTCCGTGGATTTGAGGATTTACTCGAAAGAAACGCTCATTTCTTTTAAGCATTTTCAAATTCGCCCAGTACAAGTGGCGCATAGTATTGTAGAAGCATTTGCTTTTTTCATAGAGACTCCTTATGGAAAAGTCATTCATACAGGAGACTTTCGTATCGATGAAAATCCTGTTTTTCATCAAAAAACAGATTTAGAGGCATTTGAACAGGCAGGTCAAGAAGGCGTTTTTTTGCTTCTTTCTGATTCTACAAATATAGAAAGAGAAGGACAAGAAGCAAGCGAGCAAGAAGTATTTCATGCTTTAGAAAAAGAAATGAATGATTTAGATGGACTGACTATCATTAGTCTTTTTATGTCAAATATAGCTCGGATTGCTCAAATTGCAAAAATTGCCAAACAAATGAATAAAAAAATTACATTTTCTGGTAGAGGTGCCCATCGATATGTTCAAGCAGGCATAGAATCAGGTTACTTAAATGAGATTCAATCTATGGTGATTCCTTTAGAAAAGATTTCTCATTTTCCTAGGAATCAAGTCATTGTTTTAGCAACGGGTAGTCAAGGTGAGTTTCGTTCCAGTTTAATGCGAATTGCGTATGGAGGACATCCCATTAAACTTCAAAAAGGAGATTCAGTAATATTGAGTTCAAAATTTATTCCAGGAAATGAAAAGGCAATTTTTCGAATGATCAATCAATTGTTTCGACAAGGTGCAGATGTTGTGTATGGCGAAAAAAGGAAACTGCATGTTTCTGGACATGGAACTCAAGCAGATCTTAAAAAGATTCTAAATTTGACTCAACCTCAATTTTTTATTCCAATTCATGGTGAATATGCTCATTTAATTCATCATAAGCGATTAGCAGAAACATTAGGGATTCCTTCTTCTAATATCCAGGTAGTTGTGAATGGAGATATTGTTCAGTTAACAAAACATCAATGTGAAGTCGTGGAGCACCTGCAATGGGAACCTACATTAGTTGAAAGAGTGCAAGGAGAAGTAATTTCAAGATGTGTCATGAAAGAAAGACGTCAATTAGGCGAAAAGGGCATTGTATTTTGTATTATTATTAGAGATCTTGCTACTCAGAAAATTTGCTTTGGACCAGAAATTACTTTTAAAGGTCTAGTCCATGACTCAATAGCAGTAAATTTAATCGAGAAGGCAAAAAAGTTAGTTGAAAAATTGATAAAAGAAAATAAGAATTCATTAAAGTCTTCTAGTGATTTACAAGAAATGATTCGTCTTGCATTAAGAAAGCTCTTCAATTTAATTTTAGGGAAAAAACCACTTGTTCTGATTCGAATGATAGACTTATAAAATTATTCTATATAGAATGAATAAAGTATTGAAAAAATGAAAAGCTTTTCGTTTAACTTGTTATTTATTAAAAAAAACGGTAATGAAAAAATTGTCCGTTTCAGGAGGTCATATGAGTTTTAAATTAAAAGAATTACCTTTTCATCCCGGGGATCTCACCCCTTACTTATCTGAAAAAATCATTGAATATCATTATGAAAAACATCATCGAAGGTATGTTGAAAAATTGAATCAGCTCATTATAGGGACAGACTTTGCAAATGAAAATCAGTTAGAAAAAATTATAAAAAACTCCAGTGGAAAAATTTTTGTAAATGCAGCTCAAATCTGGAATCATGATTTTTTTTGGAATTGCATCACACCACCAAAAAACTCAACTGCCCCAAGTTCATACTTAGCAAAATGGATTGAAGGGTCATTTGGTTCTATAGAGAACTTTAAAAATCAATGTAATACAATGATAGAAGATATCGTCGGTTCAGGATGGTTATGGGTGATTTTTGATGGTCAATCTTTAAAGCTCAGAATTGGGCCTAATGCAGAGAATCCAGTTTATTGGGGAGAGCATGCGGTCTTTACTATTGATGCATGGGAACATGCTTATTGGCTGGACTATATTGAAAAGGATAAACCTAAACAAGCCTTTATGGAATCAATTTGGAATATTGTAAATTGGGATTTTTTTGAAAATCGCATTCAATCGATGTAATAATGTGGAGACATGAAATGAATAAGATAAGAAAAAATTTAGCACTTTTTAGTATTTTAAATGCCTATTATATATTAACACCTTACTTGAGTTATGCAGATAAGGTTTGGTATGAGGGGCCATTAAAGGGACAAGAAGAAAAGAAAATTTCATCAAATAAACAGGAAAAAAAGCCATCTCTAGCATCTCAATTTTCAAATTTGCAACAGGAAGCTAAACAGACAGTGGGCTATATTTCTTCTTTAAAAAAAGAATTTTTGGGATTAGATCATGATCTTAATGGGGTTACAGAGAAGCTTGTAAAAATGGAAATGGAAAGAATAGAAAAAAAAGAAAAGCTCAAGGTTCAATCTAAAGCTAAAAATTCAGAAATGGGACCATCTGAGGCTCAAAATAGAAGAGCTCAATTTATAAAAATAGAAAATGAATGCCAAGAAATTTTGAAAAATAGATGTTCAGCGATCAGGTCTGTTCTGAATATTATTCATGGAAAAAAATCAACCTCTATCAACAATGTGGTTTCTATGAGTCAACAGGGAAAGAATCCTCTGAAATCGGAAATAACAGACAAGAAAAAGAACGGGCTAGTGGGAATAGGAATTGAGGCCGAAAATTTAAATACAAAAATTATAAAAATTATCAATGATCTTCCTCCTTACCAGAAAATAGTACATAAACTATTGCAGAAAGCAGAAACGTTGGAATCTAATCTTAAGAAACAACAAAAGGAGAATTTTGCTCTATATACCAAAGAAATGGAGTCTGTTTCACTGCAGTTAAAGGGCTTAGCTGATTTATTAAATCCTTTTCTAGACGAATGTGTAATTCGCTAAAAAGTTATATTTGATTAAGAGATAAATCCTTCAGCTGAAGGAGTAGCTTAAACAAGTGATTTAGGATATCAGGCAGAAAAAATTATAAAAAATTCCAATGGGAAAATTTTTATGAATACAGCTCGAATCTGGAATCATGATTGTTTTTGGAATGGCATCACACCACCAAGAAATTGGTTCTATAGTGAACTTTAAAAATCAATGGTATACCATGATAGAAGATATCGTTGGTTCAGAATGGTTCTAGATGATTTTTGATAGTCAAGCTTTAAGGCTCAGAATTGGGCCTAATGCAGAGAATCCGGTCTTTACCATTGATGTCTATATTGAAAAGGAAAACCTAAAAAGCCTTTATGGAATCAATTTGGAATATTGTAAGTAGGGGTCTTTTTAAAAATCGTATTCGATATTAAAGGAATAAAATAAAAATTTTTAGCACTGTATTTTAAGTATCTACTTTTTAATGTCTTTTCAATTTAGCGATGCAGACAAAACCACAGAGATAGGTTAAAATCCTTATAAAATAGATAAACCAAAAGATAGTTAAGGCACTTCCAGCCTAAAGATCCATCCCTAGAATCCCAATTTTTGCAATGGACAAAAAAATCCAAGTTGGCAGTGGGTTATGCTTTTTTTAAAAAAATAGAAATGAAGGAATTGCATGACAAACTTGTAAGAATAAAAGTGGAAGATTGAGTCGATTTGTTGAAAATCTTAATGCTCAATCTAAAAGATTCAAAAATAAAAGTAACTGAGGCTCAAAATAGAAAGAAGGAAAATGAAGCTCAAATTGTAAAGATAAGCAGTGAATGCCAAAAATTTTTCAAACTGAATGTTTAGCCATTAAGTCTATTTTGAGTTTTGCTGGTGAGAGAAGGCTAACTTTTTTTCCAGAAATGAAGATGACAGAAGAAAAGAAAGCAAGAGAGGGAGTACTTGGAGATCCAGAAAAGGGCGCTGGTTAAATATAAAAATTTTGAAAATTATGTCTTCCTGACTTGATAAAAGTGATCGATGAGCTGCCGCAGGAAGCAAAAGATCTGAATTTAATCTTGAAAAACACCAAAGGAAGAGTTTTTCTCTATATGCTAATGAAATACAAAAAGTTTTTCATAAATTATGAGTTCTTTTATTTTATATTAGACGTAGACAAATATATCAACTCACCAAGATATTTTATCTAATAAATAATTCTATTTAGCCGAATGCATGGATGGATTAAGCAAGCCATTTTAGGTATTAGACAAATAGTAAGAGGGTAAAATAAAATGGAATTAAAAATATGAAAAATGATGAAGGTGAGTATCATAGCAATGCAGAAAAAGTGAGAGCATTAAAATTATGAAAAATATTTCATGAGAAAGTTTCATTTTTCAGAATGTAATATAGTTTTGGAAATTTTTAATAAAGTTAGGCTTAAATA
>Ga0105249_10006188_pt1 | contig 10388 bp, 9 predicted proteins | sample KBSS44metaG_FD_81522 | JGI IMG/M metagenome (GOLD analysis project Ga0105249, IMG submission 81522) | Switchgrass rhizosphere microbial communities from Kellogg Biological Station, Michigan, USA - KBS S4-4 metaG | ecosystem: Host-associated > Plants > Roots > Rhizosphere > Soil | place...
AATGCATGGGATGCATCACGCGGGCCAACGGCACAGGCAGGAACACGCACGCCCCGCCGGCGTTCATCGCCGGTAGACCGTGCCGGCTCCCGAGCGATCCTTGTTGATCCGGCGCGACAGGTGCAGACCTTCGAGGATGAACTCGACCGCCGACGCGACGACCGCCGGCTCCTCCGCCCCGTCCGTGACGTCGAACGCACCGAGCCGGCGGACCGCCTGGTGGAGACCCGGGATCTCGGCCATCCAGCCGACGTAGTCCCGGGACGGCACGCGATCGCCGGTCTCGACGACCAGCCCGTCCTCGAACGACAGGACGACATCGTCGAGCTCGTCGAGGTCGACGATCCGGCCGAAGGTCGTGAACAGCGCCTTGGTGATCAGCCGCTCGACGATCCGCTCCTCGGGCGCGTCCTCGCCGACCGACTCGAGCTCGATCTTGCCGACCGTGCTGGCAACGACGGCGCCGAGGTCGGAGACGCGCGGCGCGGCCACGGATTCACCCAGGCGGACGGCACGCCTGAGCGCGGCAGCCTCCAGGACCTCGGTATTCGCGACCGTGACCCGGACGCTGACCCCCGAGCGCTGGCTGATCTCCGGCGAGCGCCGGGCGAGATGGGTCAGCTCGGCGAGGAGCTCCTCCATGAAGCCCGGGACCGCGATGACCGGCTCGCCGTCGCCTCCGACGAAGCGCTGCTTCTCCTGCCGGACGATCGCGAGCTCGTGGTCGAGGGTCCGTGGATAGTGCGTCCGGACCTGGGAGCCGAGGCGGTCCTTGAGCGGGGTGATGATCCGGCCGCGCGACGTGTAGTCCTCGGGATTGGCGCTGGCGATGACGAACAGGTCGAGCGGCAGGCGGACCGTGAAGCCGCGGATCTGGACGTCGCGTTCCTCGAGGATGTTCAGGAGGCCGACCTGGATCCGCTCGGCGAGGTCGGGCAGCTCGTTGATCGCGAAGATGCCCCGGTTCGAGCGTGGGATCAGCCCGTAGTGGAGCGTCAGCTCGTCGGACAGGTAGCGGCCCTCGGCGACCCGGATCGGATCGACCTCGCCGATCAGGTCCGCGATCGTGATGTCGGGCGTCGCCAGCTTCTCGCTGTAGCGGCGGTCCCGCGGCAGCCAGTCGATCGGCGTCGCGTCCCCGTGCTCCGCGACGATCGCCCTGCCGGTCGGGCTGATCGGGGCGTACGGGTCGTCGTTCAGCTCGCCGCCGCGGACGACTGGGAGCGCGTCGTCGAGGAGGCCGATGAGCAGCCGGGCCAGCCGTGTCTTGGCCTGGCCGCGCTCGCCCAGCAGGACGAGATCCTGGCCGGCGACGATCGCGTTCTCGATCGCGGGCAGGACCGAATCGTCGTAGCCGACGATTCCGCTGACGATCGGCCGGTTCGCGGCGAGCCGCCCGAGGAGATTCGCGCGGAGCTCTTCCTTGACGGTCCGACTCGCCCAGCCCGAGGCGCGCAGCTCCCCGAGGGTCTCGGGCTGGCGCGGCGGATCGACGGACGGGGATGGCACGGGCGGCGAGCGTACGACCGGCCCGTCGGCCCGTCAAACGCCCGTCGCCGTCCCCGGATCCGGCTCGACGAGCGTGACCGCCGTGCCCCGGAGTCGGATGGTGCAGTCGCCGATTCGCGCGACGCGGGTCCGGAGCGGAACATCCGCGACGAGGTCCACGCTCGGCCCGGATCGCGGCCGCAGTCCGGGCACGGCGAACCGCGCCTCGTGTGGACCGAGGCGCACCCGGACGGCGGACCGTCCCGCCGGCTCGACGGCCGCCGCGAGGAGCGAGCGAAGCCGGCCGGCCGCCACGGCCGGTGACGGCGTCTCGACCTCCAGCGAGGCGAGCCGGGCGCGGCCTCCGAGGGGATGCCGCTCCGCTTGACGCGCCTCGCGCTCCGGCGCGGACCACTCCGCGGCGTGCAGGTCGTGCTCGATGAGGAATGGCGCCGTCGGTGAGACCTCGGCGGGCCGGGCCGAACGCCAGCGAACGATCCGACCATCCGGGCGGCGGCGCTCGCCGTCGGCCGGTCCGAGGAGGCCGCCCTTCGGAGGCGCCCAGCGCAGCGCGTCGTCGAGATCGTCCACGGCGATCGCCCAGGTCACGAGGCCGCCGCCGCCCTCGAGCGAGTCGAGGACCGACCGTCCCAGCCAGCTCCCGCGCGCGACCCCGGCGTCGACGACCCCGATCAGCTCGAGGAACGCGTCACCGAGCCACACGAGGCGGTTGACCGTTCCGTACGCCGCGTGCCGGCCGCCTCCGGTCGCCGCCAGGCCCAGCCTCCGCTCGAGGGTGGCCGCCGCCGCGTCGGGATCGTCCACCGCCAGGACGACGTGGTCGATCCCGATCAGCACGAGCTCACCGGTCCGGCGACAGGGTGGCTGCTCCGGACGGAGGCGGTGCGGCCAGGATCTCGGCGACGATGTCGGCGACGGGGATCGCGGCACCCGCCTGCAGGCGCTCGGCGGCGGCTGCTGCGCCGAATGCCTCGGCGGCGAGCGTCGCGGGATCGGGCAGATGGAGCACCTTGACGGGCGCCAGCATCAGGTTCTCGCGGCGCATCAGGTCGTAGAGCGACGCGGCGATGCGCACGGCGAGATCGGCGTCGCCTGCGCGGAACCGGATGATCGACGCCATCCCGAGCGAACGGACGAGACCCGATTCGAGGCCCTTGTCCGAGAAGATGCGCAGCCCCTCGAGCATCCGATCCCAGGCCTCGCGCAGATCGTCGAGCCGGTAGTTGATGCCCGCGAGCAGCGTCACGCCATCGGCGTATTCCGCTCGGGAGTGATCTCGCCAGACCTCCAGGTTCTGCTCCTGGAGCGAGCGGGCCAGCGCATAGTCCGCGTCCAGGAACACGGCGAGGACGAGCGCCTGGCGGGCCCGGATGGCGTCCTCCTCGCGGCCCGCGGCACGGTACTGCTCGAACGCCTGCTGCTCATGCGCCCGGAGCTGCTGCACGTCCTGGGCGATCATCGAGAGGAACCCCAGGTCGTAATGCGCGTCGGCGATCAGGCCCGGGTCGGCGGTCTCCATGGCGAGACCGAGCCGTTCCTCGTACGCGGCACTCGCCGCGGCGACGTCGTCCATCCAGTAGGCCAGCCCGCCCGCTGCCGTGAGCCCGGCGATCCGGACGCGTGGATCGCCGGCGCCGGGATGGGCGAGGAGCCGGGCCAGGAGCGCCCGGCCCTCCCTCAGCCGGCCGCGCTGCTGGAACCAGCGCCAGGTCGCGCCCAGCAGCTGAACTCCGCCGGCGGGCTCGTCATGCTCGAGGAACCAGTTCGCCGCGATCCGTAGGTTGTCCGCCTCGCGATCGAGGGCGTGCATGCCGGCGTCGCCCGACGACCCGAGGATCGCCTTGCCCGCGACCGCGCCGATCTCCGCCATGACCTGGGCGTGACGTCGCTCGAGATCCGCCCGCTCGCCGCATTCGGTGAGCTGCTCGAGGGCGTACTCGCGGAGCAGCGGGTGGATCCCGAACCGGACCTCGTCGTCGGCGTGGCCCAGCATGCCGTCGGCGGGCTCGATCCGGACGAGGCTCTTGTCGGCGAGCGACTCCAGGCCGCCAGTCAGGTCCAGCCCGAGATCGCCATCGCCGTCCGCGACCGCCGCCGCAGCTGCCGCCGTCCAGCCGCCGGCAAAGACCGCGAGACGCCGGAAGAGACGCCGTTCCGCGTCGTTCAGCAGGTCGTGACTCCAGGTGATCGCCCCGCGCAGCGTGCGCTGCCGCTCGGGCAGGTCGCGCGATCCTCCGCCGAGATCGATCGCCCGCTCGAGACGATCGAGGATCGCCGCCGCGCTGAGCGTCCGGACGCGGGCCGCGGCGAGCTCGATCGCCAGCGGCAGTCCGGCGAGACGCACCGAGATGGCGCGGATCGCCGCCCGGGTCTCGTCGGTCAGCACCAGATCCGGTCGATGGGCGAGCGCGCGATCCTCGAAGAGGGCGGCGCCCGCGTCCACGCCCAGCGGCGGCACGGCGTAGCCGCGCTCGCCGGCGATCCGCATCAGCTCGCGGCTCGTGACCAGGAGGCGCAGGTCCGGGGCGGCTCGCACGAGGCCCGCGACGACGTCCGCGGCGTCCGGGAGCAGCTGCTCCAGGTTGTCGACGACCAGGAGCATCGATCGTTCGCGGAGGTGCGAGCGCAGGACCTCGGCAACCGGCAGTGCCGACGACTCGCGGGCGCCGATCGTCGACGCGATCGCCGCGACGAGGAGATCGGGATCGCGGAGCGCCGCGAGGTCGACGAACCACGTGCCATGGGGGAAGCGGTCGGCGAGGCGGCGGGCGACGCCGAGGGCGAGCCTCGTCTTGCCGCTGCCTCCGGGGCCCGTCAGCGTCACGATCCGGCTCGATCGCACGACTTCGGCGAGGTGGTCGATCTCCGCATCCCGGCCGACCAGCGTCGTCACGTCGCCCGGCAGGTTCGACGGCGGGTCGATCGTTCGCAGCCGCCGATCGTCGTCCGAGGCGCCGGCCGCGACGATGCGATGGAGCCTGGCGGGCTCATCGAAGTCCTTCACCGCGCGGAGGCCCTCGTCGACGATCGAGACCGCCAGGCTGCGCTCCAGTGACGGGTCGAGGCTGCCCAGCAGCGCCGCCGAGGCGACGACCTGCCCGCCATTGGCAGCAGCGGCGATTCGCGCCGTGTAGTTCACGTCGATCCCGACGTAGTCGTCGCGCTCGTCGCTCGACGACGACTGGCGGAGGCGGCCCTCGCCCGTGTGCAGGCCCATCCGCACCCGGATCGCGGCGTCAGCCGGCCACGGGTCGGCCGCGATCGCCCGCTGGGCCGTGATCGCCGCGCGGACCGCCGCGTTTGCGTCCGCGAACGCCGCAAAGAAGGCGTCGCCCTCGGTCTTCACCACGATGCCGCCCGCGGCCTCGATCGCCTCGCGCAGGAGCGCGTCGTGGCGGCCGACGACCGCGGACCAGGCCGCGGAGCCGATCGCCCGCTCGAGGCGCGTGGAGCCCTCGATGTCGGTGAAGAGGAAGGTGACGGTCGGCCCGATGGGGAGTGGCATGTGCAGCGGCTGCATCTTGGCACGTTCGCTGGTGGTGGACTCGGGCGATGGCGCCTAGTGCGGATGGCCTCCGGCGCCGGCGGCTGCCCGGTACGCGGCGATCGCCGCCTGCACCGTCGGAAGGTCGAGGGCGCCCCCGGCGACCAGGGCCGAGAGCACGGCCGCTCGCGCCGCCTGGTCGCGCTCGAGATCGCCGGCCCGCCGGCCAAGGCGGATCGCGAGCTCGGGCATCACGCCCCATGCGAAGTGGTCGAGGCGATCCGTTGCCTCGTCGCGGGCGGCGACGACGGCCGGCGGGAGGCGCTGGGTGTGGCCGTGCTCGTCGCGGCCGACCGGGCGGGCGTAGTGGGCGGCGACGACCCGCCGCCGGATGTGGCCGCCGGGACCGTGATCGGCCCGGACGATCAGGATCAGCCCGAGGTACGTCAGCTCATCGTCGCCGAGCCCGACCGGCCGGGCGCGCAGGAGCTCGTGGACGTCCTCGAGCCGGTCGGCATGGAGCGTCGCGCCGATGCCGTAGCCGATCGAGGCGGCGCGGACGAGGGTCCGGGCCGCCCGACCCCAGGTGTACGTCGGGAGGTGCTCGGAGAGCTCCGCGGCGACGAGGTAGGCAGATGCGGGCCCGATCGGGATCGCCGCCTCGCTGGGGGGCGTCGTCCTCGACCAGCCGAGGCCCTCGGCTTCGGGCAGCCACGCGAAGTCCTCGGCCGCGCCGGCCAGATCGATCCGTCGCGCGGTCGGTGGCAGGAAGTCGAGCAGTGCCTCGAGCACCGTGCTCTTGCCGGCGCCCCGCTGCAGGCCGCCCACGATGAGCGGGAGGCGAGCCTCGACGAGGATCCAGGCGAGCGCGGCCAGGTCGGCGTCCATGACGCCGGTGGCAATCAGCTCGACGATCGACCGCCGCGGCGGGGCGGTCGCCGCGCGCAGGAAGGCGAGCTCGTCGTCGGGAATCACGGGCCGATGATGACAGGCCCTGGCGATTCGGCGGTCTACGCTGACCTGCATGGCCACGCCTGCCCGCCGGACCAAGCCTGCTCCGATCGACCTCGCCGCCTCGTCGATCGAGATTGTTCCGCTCACGCCGGAGCGTTGGGCAGACGTCACGGCCCTCTTCGACGAAGGCGGCGACCCGAAGACCTGCTCGTGCATGTTCTGGAGGCTCCGCTCGAAGAATTGGTCCTTCGCCAACGCGGCGGAGGCGCGCGAGGGCTTCCACGAGCTCGTGATGGCCGATCGCGACCCCGCGCCGGGCCTCCTGGCGTATGCCGACGGACGGCCGGTCGGGTGGGTCAGCGTCGCCCCGCGCGACGATTACGAGCGGCTCGCCAACTCCCGGGTCCGGCCGCGGTTGGACGAAACTCCCGTCTGGTCCGTCGTCTGCTTCGTGGTCTCGCGCGCGGTCCGCGGCCAGGGCCTGACGACGCGGCTCCTCGACGCGGCCATGGACTATGCGACCGAGCGCGGGGCACCGGCGCTCGAGGCCTACCCGGTCGATGTCAGAGAGGGCCGGATCCCGGCCGCCGTCGGCTACACGGGGCTCCTTTCGACGTTCCTGAAGGCGGGCTTCGAGGTCGTCCACGCGATCGACTCGCCCCAGGCGACGGTCCGCCGGGTGATCGTCCGGCGCGACGCCTGACCGGGGGCCGGGCGGACCGGGGAGCGGCGTGCCCAGCGCCGATCGAGGACGCCATCTACGTCATCTGTCGCGTCACCGACACCGTCATCCGACGGGGTTGACTTCGGGAGCGCCGGACGCCTAGACTGCCGACCGGCGCGGCGACCGCCCGCCACTCGACTTGCACAGCTGGAGGGTTCCTCCGAATGACGACGAATGAATTCCTCCGCTTCCGGCCTGCGATCGCGCCTTACGGCGCCGTCGATGGCGGGAGATCTGTGCCCATCTCGAGCTAGCCCTGAGGCGGTCGAACCGCCGGAAGCGCGAACCACGAGCCGTGGGCCAGACGGGCCCCCGGCTTTTTTGATGCCTCACGAGGCACCCCGAGCCGTGGACCCACCCGATGCGCCGGAAGCGTCGAACTGGATCCGCGGCTCGTTCGATTCTCCGGCCCGGATCCGCAAGCAGCCACTGGGCACCGCGCAGCCAGGAGTCACTGAAGTGACCGCCACCTTGATCGGACAACAGAAGATCGCCCGGACCGACGGCACCACCGCCGGCGTCGCGACCCTCGACCGCGCCGTGCCCGCCCTCCTCGTGGAGAACGTGACGAAGCGCTTTTTCGTCGGCCGCAAGCGCAAGCCGGTAACCGCGATCGCGAACGTGTCCCTGCGCCTCGAGCGCGGCGATATCGTCGGGATCCTCGGCGCCAACGGCTCGGGCAAGTCGACGCTCATCCGCCTCGTCTCGGGCCTCCTGACCCTCGACGAAGGCCGGGTCGAGGTCTTCGGCCACGACATCGAACGCGACGAGATGGCCGTCAAGCGCCTGATCAACCGGGTCAGCGTCGACGCCGCCTTCTTCAAGAAGCTCAGCCCGATGGAGAACCTCCTGTTCGCGGCCCGGCTGTATGGCCTGGATGCAGCGGGAGCCCGCACGGAGGCCGTCGAGATCCTCGGCCGCCTCGGCATCGGAGAGAAGCGGGTCGGACGCCCGATCGAGCAGATGAGTCGCGGGATGCAGCAGAAGGTCGCGATCGCTCGCGCCCTCCTGACGAGTCCCTCGCTCCTCCTCCTCGACGAGCCGACGACCGGCCTCGATCCACGCTCGAAGCTCGACGTCCAGACGTTCATCGAGGAGCTCCGCGCGACGCACGACGCGTCGATCGTGCTCACGACGCACGACCTGGCCGAGGCCGAGCGGCTGTGCGGATCGATCACGGTCATCGCCGGCGGCCGAGTGGTCGTCGAGGACAGCCCGGCGGGGCTGATCGCGGCCGAAGCCGAACGAACGGGCCGCGCGGCGACCCTCCATGACGTCTTCATGACCCACACCGGCCGCTCGCTCGACGACGACGTCGAGGACGAGGACTCGGCCGACGACGAATCCGAATGAAAGGAGGTGAGAACGAGATGCAGAGCTACGCGACCGACCGGCTTCGGCTGGTCCAGGACATGCGCGCGGAGCAGATGAGGCAGGCGGCCAATGGCCGGCGCTTCGAGAAGCCCGCGCCGTCCATCCGGCGTGCCATCGGCACGCGGATCGTCCGCTTCGGTGCCCGCCTGGCGGGTGAGCCGACCTACGGCCTGGCCCGGTCGCGGTGAGCGACCGGGCCTCGGCCCAGACCCGGAGAACCGCGATGATGACCCTCGGTCACGAGCTCAAGGCGTCGTACGCCTTCATCGAGCGCAACTTCTTCCTGACCCGTCGCTACTGGGGCTGGGAAGTGGCGTTCCTCGTCTACTCCGTGGCGGGTGCCCTCAGCATCTCGCTCATCGGGGCCGACCAGGGCAGCCCTCGTCTCATCCTCCTCCTGATGGTCGGGGCGATCTTCTGGAACTACCTGTCGGTGGTGTTCAGCTGGATCGCGGAGACGATCAGCGTCGAGCGCTGGGAGGGCACGCTCGAGTACACGATGATGGCCCCGATCCGGCGCTGGTCGCAGCTGCTCGGCTCGGTCCTGTACGCGATGGTCTACGGCCTGATCCACACGGCCGCGATCCTCGTCGTCCTCGTGCTGTTCTTCCCCCAGCTCGACGTCCACGGGGCCAATCCGCTGACCGTGGTCGCATTCATGCTCCTCGGCTCGTTCAGCTTCATCGGGATCGGGATGATCGCGGCGATCCTGCCCTTGCTCTATGTCGAGCGCGGGGCGCAGATGACGTTCGTCCTGCAGTCGTGCCTGCTGCTCGTCAGCGGCGTCTACTACTCGATCGACGTCCTGCCCGGCTGGATGCGGGTGCTCTCGCACCTGTCGCCGGCGACGTACGTCCTCGACGGGGTCCGCAAGGGCCTGATCGACGGCGCGCCCGTGACGGCCCTGCTCGGCGATGTCTGGCCGCTCCTGGTGATGGGCGCGTTCCTCATCCCGTTCGGGCTGTGGGCATTCGGCCGTGCCGAGCGCTACGCCAAGCGGACCGGAAAACTGAAGCGAGTTGGCTGACGTGACAGACGCGCGCCCCATCGCGGCCGCCGCCGGGCAGCTCGCGGCGCTGGGCTGGACCGCGGCCCTGGCGACCGCGCTCGAGCCGCATGCGGCGCTGGGCCGGGCACCGGCGCGGGTCGTGGCCGAGGATCGTGGGTCGTACCAGGTCCTCGGCGACGCCGGCGAGCTGAGGGCGGCCGTGAGCGGCCGGTTCCGGCACGACGCCGCGAACGACGCGAGCGCGTTCCCGGCCGTCGGCGACTGGGTCGCGATCGAGACCACGCCGGCCGGCGACACGGTCATCCACGCGCTCCTGCCGCGTCGCTCGGCCCTCGTCCGCCAGGCATCCGGCAAGCGGACGGCGGCCCAGGTCGTCGGCGCCAACCTCGACGTCGTGTTCGTCGTTGCATCGCTCAACGCCGATCTGAACCTCCGCCGCCTCGAGCGCTACGTGGCGGCGGCCTGGGAGAGCGGGGCCGAGCCGGTGATCCTGCTGTCCAAGGCCGATCTGGGCGGCGACGTCGACGACGTCCTGCTGGCGGTCGCCCGTGTCGCCGCTGGCGCGACCGTCGTGGTCGTCAGCTCGTTCGACGGGCGCGGCGTCGACGAGGTCCGGGAACGGATCGGGGCCGGCCAGACGGTGGCCTTCGTCGGCTCGTCGGGCGTGGGCAAGTCGACCCTCCTGAACCGGCTCGCGGGCGAGGAGCGGGCGCTCGTGCGCGAGGTTCGGGAGGACGACGATCGCGGCCGGCACACGACGACCCGGCGCCAGCTCCACCTGCTGCCCGAGGGCGGCCTCGTCCTCGATACCCCGGGGATGCGCGAGCTGTCGCTGTGGGACGGCGACGGGCTCGAGCAATCGTTCACGGACCTCGACGAGATCGTGGCCCGCTGCCGGTTCGGCAACTGCAGCCACAACGGCGAGCCCGGCTGCGCGGTCGCATCGGCACTCGCCGATGGGAGCCTCGAGCGGCACCGGCTCGAGAGCTGGCAGAAGCTCGTGCGCGAGACGGCCCACCACGAGCGCCGGGTCGACGCCCTCGCCCGGGCGGAGGAGCGACGGAAGTGGAAGGCGATCGGCAAGTCGGTGACGAAGCACATGAACGCGAAGTACGGACACGAGGGCTGGCGATGAGCACGACCGTGGCGGCGTGGATCGAGCTTCCGGACGCGCCGGCGATCCCGGGCCTGACCTTCCGGAGGTTCGACCCGGCCCGTGACTACGAGGGCTACGCCGATCTCATCGGCGAGGCCAATCAGGCGGACGGGGTCGACGAGCTCCCGACGGCGCAGGAGCTCCGCGTCGAGCACGAGCACGCCGGGGAGTTCGATCC
>Ga0105249_10006189_pt1 | contig 10387 bp, 12 predicted proteins | sample KBSS44metaG_FD_81522 | JGI IMG/M metagenome (GOLD analysis project Ga0105249, IMG submission 81522) | Switchgrass rhizosphere microbial communities from Kellogg Biological Station, Michigan, USA - KBS S4-4 metaG | ecosystem: Host-associated > Plants > Roots > Rhizosphere > Soil | place...
GAAGTGAATTGACAGAAACGATCATCAACCTCGAAACCGTAAACCCTATCGAGTTCTTTGGCGTAAACAACGGCAAGCTCGACATTCTGAAAAAGAAATTTCCCCTGTTAAAGATCTTATCACGGGGTACCCAGTTAAAACTTAGTGGTTCGCCAGAGCAGGTAACATCTGCCCGCGAAAAAATTGAACTCATTGTGCAGTACCTGGAAAGGAACGGTCACATGAGTGAAAATTACTTTGAGCAGGTGCTCGGAGGCGATGACGCTGAGACAGTAGATAATTTTATCGACCGCAATCCAAATGATGTATTAGTGTTCGGTCCGAATGGTAAAACTGTTCGTGCAAGAACAGCTAATCAAAAACGTTTGGTGCAGATGGCCGAGAAGAATGATATCGTGTTTGCGATTGGACCTGCTGGTACTGGTAAAACTTATACAGCTGTTGCACTGGCAGTACGAGCTTTGAAAAATAAAGCTGTGAAAAAGATCATTCTTACACGCCCAGCGGTTGAAGCTGGCGAGAATCTTGGTTTTCTTCCTGGTGACCTGAAAGAAAAGATCGATCCTTATCTGCGTCCTTTGTATGATGCGCTGGATGATATGATACCTGCTGATAAACTCGGTTATTATATGAGTACAAGAACAATTGAAATTGCGCCGCTTGCTTATATGCGTGGTCGTACACTTGATAATGCATTTATCATTTTGGACGAAGCACAAAACTCAACCGATCTGCAATTGAAAATGTTTTTGACACGCATCGGCGCCAATGCAAAAGCGATCATCACCGGCGACATTACGCAGGTGGATTTGCCGAGGAATCAACGCAGCGGTTTACAAAAAGCTTCCCGCATTTTGAAAAATATTGATGGTATTGCGCATATTGAATTGGATGAAGATGATGTGGTTCGTCACAGATTGGTGAAACAAATACTCAGAGCTTACGATAAAGAAAGAAAAGAAGAAGAGAACCGTGGTGAGCATAAATAAAAAATCATGTAGCCGGCTTTTGTAACTCTGTTCAGCTTTTCTTGCGACGCTCCGTTTATCGTTCTGTTCATCATTGAGCTATTGCGTCGTTCCGACTTGGTCGGGATACTAAAGAACATTATTCAGCTATTAACCTATACCTCCCTTTCCTTTTGGAGAGGGAGCTTTGTTTTATATCGGTGGCAAGCAGACTGACGACTTGAAGGTTTTTAGTACATTGCATCGATGAAAAAACTAATCCAACTGATTTCATTACTGCTAATATTTTTGTATGCCTGTAACAATTCTCCGGAAGAGCCACAAGTAAAACCTGAAAATGGGATGGATGCCGCAGGTAAATTTATCCGCGCCGCTCTTGACGGCGATTACAAAAAAGCAAAAACATACCTGGTAAATGATTCTACTAATAACCAGCTGCTTTACTTATATGAGTGGAACTACAATAATAAAATGACTCCTGAAGACAAAAAGGCTTACAAAAATGCAAGCATTCGCTTCCTGAAAGAAACGCATCAGCTAAACGATTCAGTTACCATTGTACATTATTCAAATTCCTATAAAGACAAAAGTGATTCATTGAAAATAATTAAAGAGAATGGCCAATGGTTTGTTGATCTGAATTTTACTTTTCAACAAAAAGATTCAATTCCTTAATGATCAAAAATTTTTTGATAGTAGGTTTAGGTGGCGGCGCCGGGAGCATATTGCGATATGCTGTACAAAAAGTTTTCCAGGCACAAAGCGTTTCTTCATTTCCAACAGGCACTTTGCTGGTAAATATTGCAGGTTGTTTTTTGATTGGAATTTTATGGAGTTTGGTTAGCCGAACACTTACCTGGAATGAAGAAATGAAATTGTTATTAATGACAGGTTTTTGCGGCGGGTTCACCACTTTTTCGGCATTTACATTGGAAGGAATTGGATTGTTGAAAGACAATAAAGCCGCCTTATTCTTTATTTATTTAACCGCCAGCGTTGTGGGCGGATTGCTGGCAACAGTTATTGGTATTCGCATAGCTAAATAATTTTTTATGCTTACTGTTTATCATCCATGGCATGGCGCATATTATGGTGATAATGCACCATTAGCTGTAAACGCAGTTATTGAAATTCCACAGGGGAGTCGTGCAAAATACGAAGTGGATAAAGAAACAGGACTTTTAAAATTGGATCGTGTTATTTATTCTTCTTTCCACTACCCCATTAATTATGGTTTTATTCCTCAGACACTCGGACAGGATGGCGATCCGTTGGATATTCTTGTTTTCTGTTCACAACCAATACAACCGCTTTGTCTTGTTGAAGCAAATGTGATCGGTAATATGCAAATGGTTGACCAGGGACAGGTGGATGATAAGATCATTGCAGTAGCAGCAAAAGATCCGGCAGTTAATCATATTAAATCTGTAAAAGAATTCCCGCCACATATTATTGCTGAACTCAGGAACTTTTTTGAACAATATAAAGTGCTGGAAAATAAAAAAGTTATAATTGACAATTTCCAGGATAAAGAAACGGCTATGAAGGTAATTGACGATGCAATTGCTTTTTACAAACAAAATTTCAAAACTAAAAGTGGTGAGTAAGTTTATTTGTTAATATGCGACCTCTTAATCAAAATATTATACAACAAAAAATGACAATCCAAATAATTTTAACCGTATTGATAATCGGCCTTGCTGCAGGCATGCTTAGCGGGTTGGTCGGTGTTGGCGGCGGCATCATCATGGTTCCGGCATTAATATTTTTCCTGAACTACAACCAGCACCAGGCACAGGGAACATCTCTCGGTGTGCTTACATTGCCAGTTGTTATAATCGCTTCACTATACTATTATTATCAATGTAAAAAAATGGGAACACCAATGGATCTTCGGATCATTGGTTTATTGGCCATTGGTTTTGTTGGAGGTGCTTATTTTGGCAGTAAGCTTGCTCTTTCATTACCCACGGAAACTCTTAAGAAAATTTTTGCTATTATACTTTTTTATACTGCGATTAAAATGTTAGGTTGGGATGCTGCATTTATTAAATGGGTAAAAGCGATTTTCTAATGAAAAGGATTTTACTCCCTCTATTTATATTTATTGCTGAAACAGGTTATTCACAATTCCCCATGAAATCTTTGCAAAAGACCTATTTCCGTATTCATCCATTTGATATGAAATTCAGCAGTTTTGTTTTGACATTACAAAATGATCCATGGTTTACGGTGGACACTTATAAACGCCGTACTGACAGCACTTTTTTTTACTTATCAGGTGTATATAAAAATTTTAACCCTTTTCGATATATGCCGAAAGAGCTTAAGCTTGTTTTGGTAGAAGAAGAAATCATTCACTCAGACTCGTTACAAACTCGTGATACAATCATTAATTTACAGTTGATGGGTATCGCTGATACTGGTATAGCAAGCAAGAAAATGGTCGAAAAAGAATTTAAACGATTTCATAGTAACCAATCAGATAAATTCTCAAATAACACGTATAAAAGTCTTGGGGGAAAAAATGAGATTACCGGTGAGATCTACAATTACTTTATCTCTCCCTTTTCAATCCCACCTGTTACGGTTGCTTGGGGTTTTTTGCCGGGAAGCTATCAGTATACCTTTGTCATTAAAATCCGTTTTAAGGTTGTACAAAACGTAGCTGTATATGTTGCGGGACCTGATGAACTCTAGCATTTTTGTGAAATCTGTTATTCCCAGCATCATAGAAAATGAAATTAGCTATTTTCATCCCGTGAATTCAAAACTGCACAATCATATTAGCGACCAGGAATTGCTTGAAAGATTTTATTCAGACCACGATAACCAGTGGCTCGGCATTTTACTGGAGCGATACACATTATTGTTATTGGGTGTTTGCATGAAATATTTAAAGAACGAAGAACTAGCAAGAGACAGTGTGCAACAAATTTTCCTTAAAGCCATAACAGAACTGCAAAAATATCGAGTTGAATATTTTAAAAGCTGGATATACATGGTGGCAAAAAATCACTGCCTCATGCAACTAAGAGATAAGCCCGGTAAAAATACGGTAGAAGTAAAGGAGAGCATTGCGGCAGAAGCTGATGAAATTGATAAAGAAAGTTTACTAACCAATGAAAAGACATACGAGTATATGAGTGAAGCCTTGCAAGAACTTAATGCTGACCAGCAACTATGCGTAACTTTGTTTTACATGGAAAAGAAAAGCTATCAGCAAATAGCTGAACAAACCGGCTATAGCATGATGCAGGTAAAGAGCCATATACAAAATGGAAAAAGAAACATGAAAATTTTGATAGAGAAAAAAATGAACGGTTAAATGTCAGACAATTTAAAAGACATATTATCTCATCTTTCTACAGAAGTCGACCAGGAAACATTGCTGAAATACCTTGAAGGCAGGTTATCCGATGAACAGCGACATGAAGTAGAAAAGAAAATGCTTGCTACAGATTTTGCCGATGATGCAATGGAAGGCTTGCAGGAAATAAAAAATAAGCAAAAAATATCTTCACTTGTAGAGCAGCTGAATCGTGATCTTCATAAAAAACTTGAAAAGAAAAAAACGAGAAAAGAAAAACTTCGCTTTAAGGATCAACCATGGCTTTATATTGCCATCGTTATTATCCTGCTTCTTATTGCTTTAAGTTATGTTGTAATACACAGGATGTTGCAACAACAGTGAAAAAATATATTTGGTTTCCGGCATAGTTATGGTGTAACTTTTAGGAGAGCTTCTTTAACTCCTTTAAAAAATGTGCTATGGCTATCTTACACCAACTTGATAAATGGAGCACTACCCACCCCAGGTTATTACTATTACTTCGTGCTGCTCTTGGTATCGCCCTCACTTCAAAAGGGATTGCTTTTATAAGTGATATGATGTCATTAAAAGCATTGCTCTCTGCAAGCAGTTTTAATTTTTTACCAGACTGGATTGCCTTGGTCGTCACCTCGATACATTTACTATGTGGTTTTCTTATCACCATAGGATTGTTTACAAGATTGTCTGCGTTAATACAGATACCAATACTTATTGGGGCAGTGATTATAAATACATCAACCGGTCACTTTACACCAGGCTCAGAACTGGCCTATTCACTACTTATACTTGTTTTACTTGTCTTTTTTCTTTTTGAAGGCGGTGGAGAACTTTCGTTGGATCATTATATTAAAACACATCTTGTTTAATGTAAGTTAAATGGTTTGAAGCTGGTGTTTTTCTTTTTTAAATACCGAATAGCTGATTAATGTACTGGCCAGCATAAAAAGAGCTCCTAAAAAGAATGATGCACCGGGAAAATAAAACGGAGCATTCGTGTGTGTGAAATAAGTAAACAAATTATTCATGATCAGCGGGCCGATGATCGTCGTCAGGCTCATAAGACTGGTTAATGCACCTTGTAAAGCTCCTTGCTCATTTTGCTTAACATGTCCTGCCATCGTTGATTGTAATGCGGGGCCTGCAATCCCACCCAAACAATAAGGAACAAGAAAAATAAACATCATCCAACCTTGCGTTGCAAATGCAAATAAAACGAGACCTAATGTATATAATAACAGCCCGATATAAATACTTTTTTCATTTCCCAATTTTGGATTTACAATTCTTGTTAAACCCGCTTGTACCAACCCAACCAATAAACCGACAACAGCCAATGAAATACCAACCAATTTTTCTGTCCAATGAAAACGATACATAGTAAAATAATTCCAGTTTCCCTGCACAGACATTGCTGCGAGATATATCAGGAAGTAACAAAGAGCCAGTCCAGCAATAGTTGGAGCTTTTCTTAAAAACCGAAGTGACCCAAGCGGGTTAGCCTTTTTCCATTCAAAAGGTCGACGATGTTCTTTATCTAAAGATTCAGGTAAAACAAAATATCCGTAAAGAACATTTAATAAACAAAGCCCTGCCGCGGCATAGAAAGGTGCCCGTACGCCAAAGCCAGCCAATAAACCGCCCAGCCCTGGACCAATAATAAACCCTAATCCAAAAGCAGCACCGATCATTCCGAAATTTTTTGCCCTTGTTTCTGCAGTGCTTATGTCAGCAATATAAGCGGATGCGGTAGTAAAACTTGCACCGGTAAGCCCAGCAATGATGCGGCCGATAAATAACCACCCGTAACTCGGTGCTAGTGCAAGAAAAATATAATCAATACCAAAACCCAATAAAGAACATAACAAAATCGGACGGCGACCAAAACGGTCGCTAAGATTTCCTATCAGCGGTGCACAAAGGAATTGCGTAAATGCATAAGCGAAAAGTAACCAGGCGCCATAAGAACTCGCATCATTTATTTCAATGTGTTTTAATTGAGCAATTAATTTTGGCATCACCGGTATAATAAGTCCCCAGCCCATCACATCAATTAACAGTGTTATAAAAATAAAACCGATCGCCGCTTTTTTCGATGTTGCCATTTTTTTGATTTTCTTTCTCAAAGTTGCAGAACTATAATAAATAAAAAAAACAGTTAAAATTTGCCTTTAAAAACGGCATCATTATTGACTATCAGGGATTGTTCAAAAAAACATTTAAAAACCGTCTTTTTATTCACGTATTTGTTCGTTTCTAATAATGCGGGGAAAAAAAGATTAATGAGAATCATTACGTTGAATTTTTGATAGTGCATTTCCTAATGCATTTTGCTATGCGATTCGGTTTGTGGTTTCTATTTTTGATCCGTTCAATCAATCTCCTATGGCAACCTTTCCCGTTCCGGAAATGAAAAGCCAAATAACCGTACCCCCGGAAATTTTAACAACCCTACTCCGATACTCCTGTGATTAATTTTTCGATTTAGAAATCCAAGCCTTGGGTCGGCATTGTTTTACTTAAAAATTTAAAACGATGTTGAACAAGAAACAAATTAAAACAGGATCTTTTCTATTATTTTTTTTCATGATTGTTCTCAAGTCAATTGGAGGCATAAATCCTTTTACTTCGAATTATCCTGCATATAATGACTCTATTGTTTTATCAGCGACAGGTAAATCGTCCTTATCTACTCCAACGATTCCTTTACACCAGTCAATGGAAAAATTTGTACAAGACTATGCTGTAGACAATACTGAATTATTTGAAAAAATAAAAGTGAATAAAAGTGGCTATTTAAAAACCATTGATAAAGTATTTACCCAATACGAAATTCCTCTTGAGCTAAAATATCTTGCCGTCATTGAATCAAAGCTTAATACCAATGCGCTTTCATGGTGCGGGGCTAAAGGCCTTTGGCAGTTCATGCCAGGTACAGCAAAAATATTTGGCCTGAAGATCACAGCTAAATATGACGAAAGACAACATGTTTGGAAAAGCAGTGTGGCTGCGGCAAGATACCTTAATGAACTTTATGAATATTTTGGTGACTGGTTGCTTGTAATTGCAGCTTACAATAGTGGCCCTGCTCCTGTTTTAAATGCCATTAAAAAATCAGGCAGCAGTAATTTCTGGAAACTTCAATATTTTCTGCCAAAAGAAACAAGACTGCATGTAAAAAGATTTATTGCCACTCACTATTATTTTGAAGGTGGCGGAAGTCTTGTAACACTTGGAAAAGTTGAAGCGGAAAAATATTTAAAACAACTCGAAGAGTTTAATTTAAAAAATAATTCAGGAGATAAGAACAATGACACAAACCCTGTTGCAGCATTTAGCCAATGGGTGGCAGTCGTTAGTCATGAAAAAAATTTACAGTTGATCTTGAAAAAATAATAACCAAAATGATTGCTGACATAATCTTCCTCGCTTTAATGATACCGGCTCACAATGCCGAAACATTTTCTTTAAACTGAGAACATTAATCACACTACATAGCAGGGATTTAAACGGTTTTTCTACCAACTGATAAAATTCTTACATTTAATGTCCACAAAACTGGACTAAAATGAGAAGTCTCTCTCTAGCTACTATAATTTTCTTATTCCTTTCTTCTCAGTCAGAAGCTCAATTAAGAATACCGGCGATTATTTCATCTGGCATGGTGCTCCAGCAAAATGATTCTTCAAGTTTATGGGGTTGGGGAAACCCTACAGAAAAAATTTTAGTGACCACAAGCTGGAATGGCAAAACAGATACTGCTACTGTAAACAACCGTGCAAACTGGAAAATAAAAGTAAAGACCCCAGCGGCAGGTGGCCCGTATACAATTACGCTAAAAGGAAATAATACGATTGTATTAAATGACGTGATGATCGGAGAAGTTTGGGTCTGCTCAGGTCAATCAAATATGGAATGGAGCTATTGGAATGGGTTAAAAGATATAAAAGATGAACTACCTACTTGTTACAATAATAACATTCGCTTTTTCCATATCCCTAAAACAACTGCCAATCATCCGCAAGATGATGTACAGGCAGAATGGAAGGTTTGTGATTCAAATTCATTAAAATCATTCAGCGCTATCGGTTATTTTTTTGGGAAAAAATTAAGTAAAGATCTCAATGTGCCGGTTGGTTTAATTAACTCAAGTTGGAGCGGCACACCTGCAGAAGTCTGGACACCCGAATACATTTTTGACAATGATGATGAACTACGTTTAGCCGCGGCTCGCCTTCAAAGTTTTCGTTGGTGGCCAAATCACGATGGACTTTGTTATAATGCCATGATCGATCCCATTACCAAATTCACTATTGCCGGCGCAATTTGGTACCAGGGAGAAAGTAATGTCGGTAATAACGATACTTATTATAAGCTATTTACAACATTAATAAAATCCTGGCGTGAAGCGTGGAAAAAGGATTTTCCTTTTTATTATGTACAAATTGCTCCTTATAAATATGGAAATAACAATGTCGGGGCTTTAATACAGGAAGCGCAAACAAAAGCAATGAATTTTCCTAATACAGGCATGGTTGTAGTAACTGACCTTGTAGACGATCTTAATAATATCCACCCGTCAAATAAACATGATGTCGGTTACAGGCTTGCTAACTGGGCACTTGCCGAAACCTATAAACAAAAAGGAATTGTTTATAAAAGTCCAGTATATAAAAGTAAAACAACAAATAAAAATAAGATCGCTTTAAGTTTTGATAATGTTCCAAAAGGGTTTAAAGATAATAATGCGATCGAAGGCTTCACGATTTTTGATCTCAAAACGGAACAATGGTTTCCTGCGCAGGCAAAAATTGAAAAGGATAAAATAATTGTTTGGAATGATAGCGTTACCGAACCTGCGCAAGTACGTTATGCGTTTGGTAATACTATAATTGGAAATGTTTTTAGCAAAGAAGGATTACCGCTTTGTCCATTTCGTACAGATAATTGGGATGTAGATCAAAGTCTAATAAAATAAAAACCCCGCAACAAAGTGCAGGGTCTAAATATCTGTAAGTAAAATTTACTTAGCTGGCGGTGGTGGTGGCGCTAACGCTGCCTCCGGAATAACATTTCTAACGGGAGGTGTTGTTTTTAGATAAGCAAAAATTGCTTTCAGTTCATCATCACTCATTTCGGTTGCAGGCATCATGGACATCGGCGGCATAAGTGGCCTCGTGTTTTCAAGCCCCATCCATTTGCGCTCATGTAGTGCTTTCACAAATTGTTCTTCCTTCCAGCCGCCAATACCTGTAGAGTCTGAAGTAAGATTTGCAGCGTAAGTTATTCCCCAGGGCCCCGTCCAGGCTGTGAACGTTTGGGTAATTATGAGACCTTTTTTTGCAGCTTCTTTCGGGTCAAAGTCGGGAGGAGGCACTTGCGTAGGATGTCCCGAAAGCATCAAGCTCATGTCATTCTCTGGCCCGTTAGGTCCCATTTTTTTGGGTGTATGACAATCATTGCATCCGCAAATGGTGACAAGATGTTCACCCCACTTTAACTGGCTTTCAAAGCCACCAAATTGGGCAACGGTTGGTTTTACGTCGCCAGTGTCTTCTTTTTTCTCATCCGTACATTGCGTGGAGATCAAAGCTACAGCAACAAGTATTATTGCTGCGGTGGAAATTCGTTTCATAATTTTTTGATTTTAGTTTACGTTTTGAAGCTAAAAGCTACATATTTATTTTTATTTACGTAATGAAATTTCATACAGATGTTTTTGAAATAAAAACCAAGATTCGACCGATAATCATTATCTTTGTGTTTCAAATTTGAGTTCTAGTTTTTGGTAAGTAAATGATTTTTTCTGCTAAGCGTTAATCTGCTAAATAGTTAGTCTTCTTTCCACTGCTCGTTTCTCAGATCATTATTAATTTAAATTTTAAAAGTAAATGAACATTTATGTTTCAAACTTAAGCTTCAACGTACAAGATGAAGACTTAAAAAGCTATTTTGCTGATTACGGAGAAGTAACATCAGCTAAAGTTATTAACGACAAAGAAACAGGCCGCAGCCGCGGTTTTGGCTTTGTTGAAATGTCTGATGATGCAGCTGCTCAAAAAGCAATTGCTGAATTAGATGGCGCTAC
>Ga0105249_10006192_pt1 | contig 10386 bp, 7 predicted proteins | sample KBSS44metaG_FD_81522 | JGI IMG/M metagenome (GOLD analysis project Ga0105249, IMG submission 81522) | Switchgrass rhizosphere microbial communities from Kellogg Biological Station, Michigan, USA - KBS S4-4 metaG | ecosystem: Host-associated > Plants > Roots > Rhizosphere > Soil | place...
GAGCTCGCTGATCGTGCCGTTGAGATAGACGTCGATGATTTGCCAATCGCTGCCAGTGTTCCGCACCAGATAGCTTAGCGCCACCGGCTTGCCATTCGATTGGATAATCTGGGTCTTGACGATCTTGTCGCCGTTCTTCTGGTCGACGGTTTGCAAGATTACGAATTGCTCTCCGGAGAACCCATCGAATCGGCTCGCATACGTCGCCGTGGTCATGCGGGTAAAGGCGGCGACGACAGCTTTCTGCTGCTCCGGCGTCAGCGTCGCCCAATTCGGTCCGACCGCGATCCGCGTCATTAGCGGCAGGTCGTAGGTCTTGGCCAGCACCGGCGAGAGCTTGTCGTAGCGGCCTTTGACTCCGAGCTCCTTTGCCTGCTTCATCGTGTCGAGCAGTGCATCGGAGAGGCTGCTCACCCGTTGCGTCGCCGGGTCGGTGCCTTGTGCGGCCAAATTAGACGACGCAGTCAGAGACAGCATCAGCCCCAGGATCAGGGCAGAAGCAGCACGGCGGTTAAACAGGGCTTTCAAGCCGATCATTGCACGCCTGAAACTGCATCAGGCACGAGATCCTGCTCCTTGGTGGCGAGAACAGGATTCTTCAGCAGCGTGGCGGTCGAGACCGTGTTGGACGAAGGCTCGGTTCCGTAACGGCCCGACGTCCAGGCGCTCGTCTCCAGAGCTTCCTGCAGCTCCGCCTGGCGCTTCTGCTGCACCACACTCCGAAGCATGGTGTAGGGATCGATCGAACTATCCTCCAGCTGCTCAAGCTGGCCGGCCTCGCCGAGTCTCGACATCGGAGTGGTCACCGTTCCCGCCACGCCGACATTGTTGACGGCGGTTGCGAACCGGGTTGGCAACAAGCCGCCGGCCGGGATCGTCGCCGCGACATCGACCGTGGTGCCGACCAGATCGCGCAAGTTCGTCGGCCCGATCAACGGCACAACGAGATAGGGACTCTTGCGCACGCCCCAGACATAAAGCGTCTGTCCGAAGTCCCCCGACTGCTCGGGAAGATCGTGTTTCGATGCGACATCGAATAGGCCGCCGACGCCGATCGTTGAGTTCAAGGTGAAGCGCCCGAGCGTCGTCACCGCGGCGCCGACACGGAGCTGTAAAATGTCATTGGCGAAAGTCATCGGCTCGGCGAGATTGCCCGTGAAATTCTCCACCGAGTTTCGCACCGGCTCGGGCACGGTGTTGATGTAGGCCTTGGCCGCCGGATAGATCACCGCTTGGTTGAAGCGCTGATTACGCTCGAAGGTCGAGCGATTCATCTTCTCCATCGGATCGTGGACTTCGCTCGCCTCGTCACCGGGCAACGAAGCGATATCGTCCGGCGCGGCTGTAGCCGCCGGGCTACCGGCACTCACGGGCTCGTCCTTGGCCAGACGATCAGGCTGAAGGGAAGGACCGTCAGCCGCGCACGCCGAAAGGGCCGCCGCAAGCGCAACAGCCGCCATCGCCTTGACAATGGTGAGTGCCTCGACCCTCATCACCCCGAACCTAACGCATTCACCTCCGCCGCTAACGCGACGAAGGCCCCTTTTAGCCAGCGAGTTTACCTTGAATCTTGGCACTTGGCTCTGGCTATTTTTTACCCTGGGCGCCATATCAGGCTCCCTCTATGCCCTTTTTGCGGCAGTATTGCTCCGGCGCTTTGGCCAAAAACCGGGCAATTTGCCGCCTTCAAGCCCTGATCTCACAATTTTGAAGCCGCTTTATGGTGCGGAGCCGGGGCTCGAGGCGAATCTGGCCTCGTTCTGCGACCAAGTTTACCAGGGGCAGGTCCAACTCCTGTTCGGCATTCATAGCCCCAAAGATCCGGCCGGCACGGCGGTGGCCGGGCTGAAGAGGCGCTTCCCCGATCACGATATCGAACTCCTCGCGGACGGCCGCGAGCATGGACAGAACCCCAAGATTTCCAACCTTTTGAATATGTTGCCCGGCGCCCGTTACAGGCTGATCGTGATGGCCGACAGCGATATCAGGGTCGGGCCCGACTACCTCAACCAAGTGGTTTCGGCGCTGTCTGCGCCGAATGTCGGCCTCGTCACCGCGCTCTATCGAGGCTTCCCGGACGCGGGAATCTGGTCGCGGCTTTCCGCAGCCTCAATCAACGAGCACTTCCTGCCGAGCGTTCTGGTCGGCCTCGAGTTGGGTCTGGCGAAGCCCTGCTTCGGTGCGACCATTGCGCTCAGCACTGACACGCTTCAACGCATCGGCGGCCTTGGCGCCTTTGTCGACAAGCTCGCCGACGATTACGCCATCGGCGAGGCTGTGCGCGGGCTCGGACTGAAAGTCGCCATTCCGTCAATGCTGGTTGGCCATGTCTGCTCGGAGCGAAGCTTCGGCGAGTTGCTCCGCCACGACCTTCGCTGGGCGCGGACATTGCGCCTTATCGAGCCTTGGGGATATCTGGGCTTGGTTCTGACCCATCCCCTGCCCTTGGCCATCATTGCGGCCGCGCTCAACGGTTTCGGCCCGATCAGCTGGGCGATCATCGCGCTCGCGCTTGCCTGCCGGCTTTCTATTCCGATACAACTGAGGGCCTTGCCACACGGGCAGAAAAGCTCACTTCTGCTCAGCCCGGTCCGCGACCTTTTGAGTTTCGCGGTGTTTCTGTTGAGCTTCTTGCCCGGCTCTGTGAGTTGGCGGGGCCGTGAATATTGCGCCGGTCGTGGCGGGACGTTGAGTTAAGCGAGGGACCAATTAATGCGAACGCTGTTCCTGCAAGCGCCGTCTTATGAGGGCTTCGATGGCGGCGCCGGCTCCCGCTATCAGGCACGGCGCGAGATTCGCTCCTTCTGGTATCCGACTTGGCTTGCCCAGCCTGCCGCGCTCGTTCCCAATTCGAAGCTGATCGACTCACCGCCGCATCGTTTGAAGTTCGAGGACATCGTCGCCGACGTCAAAAACCACGACCTCATCGTGATGCACACCTCTTCGCCCTCTTTCGGCTCGGACGTGAAGACGGCCGAGATGATCAAGGCGATCAATCCAAGCGTGAAGATCGGTTTCATCGGCGCCAAGGTCGCCGTCGAACCGAGACAGAGTCTGGAAGCCTCGACCGCAATCGACTTCGTGACGCGAAACGAGTTCGACTACACCATCAAGGAAGTCGCCGACGGCCGCGACTGGAGCAAGATCGACGGCCTGTCCTACCGAAACGACGATGGCGTCATTGTCGACAATCCGGATCGCGCCATCCTAGAGGACATGGATGCGCTGCCCTTCGTTACCCCGGTCTATCAGCGCGATCTCGTCATCGAGAATTATTTCATCGGCTATTTGAAGCACCCCTACATCTCGTTCTATTCGGGACGTGGCTGCAAATCCCGCTGCACTTTTTGTCTCTGGCCGCAGACCGTCGGCGGCCATCGTTATCGGGTGCGGAGCGTCGGCCACGTCGTCGAGGAATTGGCTTGGGCCAAGGCAGCCTTTCCGCAGGTGAAGGAATTCTTCTTCGACGACGACACGTTCACCGACAATTTGCCGCGCACCGAAGCGCTGGCAAAAGAGATCGGCAAGCTTGGGCTGACCTGGTCCTGTAACGCCAAGGCCAACGTGCCCTATCAGACTCTCAAGATCATGAAGGACAACGGCCTGCGGCTTCTGCTCGTCGGCTACGAATCCGGCAATCAGCAGATCCTGCACAACATCAAGAAGGGGATGCTGGTCGACGTGGCACGTCGCTTCACCAAGGACTGCCACGATCTCGGCATCGTCATCCACGGTACTTTCATTCTCGGCCTGCCCGGCGAGACCAAGGAGACCATCGAGGAGACCATCCGCTTCGCCAACGAGATCAACCCGCACACCATTCAGGTCTCGCTCGCAGCACCCTACCCCGGCACCTTCCTCTATAATCAGGCCCGCGAGAATAATTGGTTGCATGAGGATGACGAGCTGATCAGCGATCACGGTGTGCAGATCGCGCCGATTTCCTACGCGCATCTCAGCCACACCGAGATTTTCGACTCCGTCGAGTCGTTTTATCGCCAGTTCTATTTCCGCGCGCCGAAGATCGCCTCCATCGTTGGCGAGATGGTGCGCAGCCCCGACATGATGAAGCGCCGCTTGCGCGAGGGCGTGGAATTTTTCCGCTTCCTGCGCGAACGCCGCGACATGGCGGCTTAGAGCCGCCTAGCCGTTCTTCCGCGGGGGTCCCATCAGAATCGGCTGAAACAGCACGGCGGCGACCAGCGTAGTCAGCAGTGCGAGGCTGAGCAACTTGCCCATACTCGACGTGCCGGGATGGTTTGACAGCCAGAGACTGGCAAACGCCGTCGCTGTGGTCGCCGCGCTAAACAGCACCGCGCGGGTGAGCGGCGATGCGAGTAGGCTCGTCTCCCCTTCCCGCCAGGCCAGCACGTAATAGATTTTGAAGGCGACGCCGACGCCGAGCAGCAGCGGCAGCGCAATGATATTGGCGAAGTTAAGCGGCAACCCGAACAGCACGGTGAGCTCGAGCGTGACCACGGCCGCAAGCAGCAGCGGCACCAGCGTCACCAGCACGTCGCTGGCGCGCCTGAGCACAAAAGCGAGAATGAGGGTGATCGAGATCAGCGCCAGTGCGGCGGCTTGCAGGAAAGCATGCACGATCGTCTTTGCCGATTCTTGAATGAGGATCGGCGTTCCCGTCGCTTCAGGCGCAATCTTGAGCACGGCGTCGGCAAACCGCTCCATATTTGCATTATCGTTGGGGTCGCCGCTCGGCCTCACCTCGATCCGCGCTCTGCCGTCTTTCGCGATCCAATCCTGTTTCAGTTCAGGCGGCAGACTATCAAGCGAGACCGCTTCCGCCTTGAGGCTCGCGCGGATTTGCTCAAGCCTGAGTTTCAATCCGCTGAGCAATGCCTTCTCAACCTCGGCGCGGCGCTCTGGCGCGGAATCGGCGAGCGCTTGCAGCGACTGCGCCATCTTCGCGGCCTCCGCCCTCTCCGCATCATCGCCTTTCATGTCGCGATAGGCTTTGGCTGCATCAAGCAGCGCCTCACGCGTCTCCTCGTCGGTCGGCACTGCGGCAATCTCGGCGACATCGAGCGTCGGATTGAGCAGAGATGCGGCATCGCCGATGATGGCAAGCTTCTCCTCCTGTTTCTCCGGCACGAAGCTTTGCAACGTCAAAGTCTCTGAGACTTCCGGCAACGCACTCAGCTTTGCCGTCAATGCTGGCGCTTCGCCGAGCGACGGAATGAGAATATTGATCGCATTCGGCGATGTCTCGGGCTCCTTCATCAGTTCAAGCAATGTCGCGACCGACTCCACCTTGGCACTTCGCAGATTGAGGGGATTGAAATCGAATTTCAGCTTGGCCAGCAGCGGCAGGCCGGCGAGGACAATGATCAGCGTCCCGATCAGAATCGGGATCCGGTACTTCGCCATGAACCGGTCGACCGGCGCGAGCGACCGGTAGCCGATGGCCTCGGGCTCGGCTGGCGCTCGAAGCAGCGTCAACAGCGCGGGCACCATGGTGATGCTGGTGAAGAAGGCGACAATCATCCCGGTACCGGCGATCAGTCCAAGCTCGGACACGCCGAGATAGGCAGTGGGCAGAAATGCGTAAAAGCCGGCGGCTGTCGCCGCGGCCGCAAGCGATAGCGGCTTTGCGATCCGTTTCGCCGCGCTCCCGAGCGCCATATTCAGATTGTTATTGCGATGCCGCTCGGCGCGATAACGCACCGCGAACTGAATGCCGAAATCGACACCAATGCCGACAAACAACACGGCAAAGGCAACCGAGATCAAATTGAGCGCGCCGACCATGGCGAGACCGAGCGCCGCCGTGATCACGAGCCCGGCAAACAGGCTGAGCATCACCGCGAAAATGACTCGTGCCGAGCGAAGCGCGAACCAGAGGATGAGCAGCACCGCCGCGGCCGTCAGCAGCACATTCAACAGCGCCCCGTCCGCGACCGTGGCGAACTCCTCATCCGCCATGGCGACCGGCCCCGTCAGCCGAACCCTCACGCCATGGTCGGGCGTCAGTCCGAGAGCGACTGCCTCTTTCCGGATGGTCTCACTCGCGGCAGCCCCCGGCTCCAGCGCATCAAAATCGAGGACCGGCGACACCCGTATGAGACGTCGCAGCTCGCGTGGTTTCGGCGCCTCTCCCGTCATCAGCGCATTCCAGGAGAAAGTCGCAGGCTTCCCTTGCAGCAAATCGTCGATGGTTGAGGCAAGCTGAGCAAGCGGCTTGGCGAAATCCTTGAATGCGATCGCGCCGTCCTCCACACCTTGCGGTATTAAACCAAGTGCTTGCGCCAGGCCCCGTAAACTTGGATCGGCGGACAGCGTGCCGAGAAAGGCTTGCGCCCGGATCAACTGATCGGTCGTCGTCCGCACCTCGTCCACCGACAGGAACAACAGCCCATTGGTCTCAAAGAACGCGCCCCCTGCCGGATCGTAGACCGCCTTGATCTGCGCAGGCTTGTTGGCCAAGGCAGCACCCAGCGATTTGGCGGCGCTGTCGGCGAGTTCCGGCGTTGCCCCATCGATAACCACAAGCAGCGTGTCGGATTGGTGAGGAAAGGCGGCATCCAACTGCAGCTCGCGTTGGCGCCACGGCAAGTCGGGCGAGATCAACTTCCCCGTATCGGTCTGGATGGCGAAATGCCGGCTGGCATAGGCGCCGGCGCAGATTGTCAGCAGCATCGCCACCAGCAGCGTGACGATTCGATAAGCGCAACACACCCGGACCAGCCCGGCGATGCGTGCCTCAAAAAATGGCAGTCTTTCCGCTGTCATGAAATCTCTGATCTATGGATGACAATGCCTTAGAATATTTGGACTTCTTCAAAAAATCCCGCGTCGCAGCAAAATCCCTTGACCCTGCGCGTTCGTCGCGGGCTAATGCACATAATCATCGGGGGTCAATTCAATCCGGTTCGGTTCATGAAGGTCATCTTGGCGCAGCCGCGAGGATTCTGTGCTGGCGTGGTTCGGGCGATTGAGATCGTCGAGCGGGCACTCGAGAAATATGGTCCGCCAGTCTATGTCCGGCACGAGATAGTCCACAATCGTCATGTCGTCGAGGACTTACGCGAAAAGGGCGCCATCTTCGTCGAAGAGCTCTCCGAGGTGCCGTCCGGCGCGGTGACCATCTTCAGCGCACACGGCGTCGCACGCGCCGTTGAGCTCGATGCCGATGCCCGTGGCCTGTCGGTCCTGGATGCGGTCTGCCCACTGGTGGCAAAAGTTCACCACGAGGGCCAACGCTATCTGGACCAGGGCCGCGTCGTCATTCTGATCGGACACGCCGGTCATCCCGAGATCGAAGGCACGATGGGTCAGTTGAAAGGCGAGGTGCATCTCATTCAGAGCAAAGGAGATGTCGCCCGCCTCACCATCGGGCGCGACACACCTCTGGCTTACATCACCCAGACCACGCTCAGCGTCGATGACACGCGAGCCACCATCGCGGCTGTGAAGGAGAAATTCACCGACGTGATCGGTCCGGAGACTCGAGACATCTGTTATGCGACCCAGAACCGGCAGACCGCCGTGCGTGAGCTGGCGCGGCTTGTCGATATCATCCTGGTTGTTGGGTCATCCAACAGTTCGAATTCCAATCGCTTACGCGAAATCGGCGAAGAGGTGGGCGTGCCGAGCTTTCTTGTCGCCGACGGCAGCGCGTTGAAGCGCGAATGGTTCGATCGGGACTCGCGGATCGGGCTCACGGCCGGCGCGTCGGCTCCGGAAGTCCTCGTCGACGACGTCATTGACACACTGAAGCAATTCGGGCCAGTCGAGGTGACGACGCTCTCCGGCACCGAAGAGAACATCCATTTCCGCATTCCGCGGGAGTTGGTTGCCTAATTTTGGTCTGAAACAGCGACCACACACCGCTGAAACGGGGTTTCAATGGGAATACCGCTAACACAAGCCCTCTCGATCGGGACGTATGTCCTCGGCCAGCATTTGCGCGGACGCAAGCGCTATCCGCTCGTGCTCATGCTTGAGCCGCTGTTCCGCTGCAATCTGGCTTGCGCCGGGTGCGGCAAAATCGACTATCCGGAGAAGATTCTCAATCAGCGGCTGTCGGTGGACGATGCCTTGGGAGCGATCGACGAGTGCGGCGCCCCTGTGGTGGTGCTCGCCGGCGGCGAGCCGCTGCTGCACAAAGAATTGCCCGAGATTGTCACCGGCGCGCTCGCCAAAGGCAAATATGTCACCGTCTGCACCAATGCGCTGCTCCTGGAGAAGAAGCTCGACCAATATAAGCCGCATCCCCGCTTCAACTGGTCGGTGCATCTCGACGGCGACAAGGAGATGCATGATCGCTCGGTCTGCCGGAAGGGCGTCTACGACAAAGCGGTCGCCGCGCTGCAAAGCGCCAAGGCTCGCGGCTTCCGCGTCAACATCAATTGCACCTTGTTCAGCGACGCCAAACCCGATCGCGTCGCCGATTTCTTCGACTCCGTCGCCGAGCTTGGGTCGGACGGCATTACCATCTCACCTGGCTATGCTTACGAGCGCGCGCCCGACCAGCAGCATTTCTTGAACCGCGCGCGAACCAAGCAATTGTTCCGCGATGTGTTCAAATTGGCGAAGGGCCACCGCAAATGGCCGATCTTCCAGTCGAGCCTCTTCCTCGATTTCCTCGCCGGCAATCAGACCTATCACTGCACGCCTTGGGGCAATCCGACCCGCACCGTGTTCGGCTGGCAGCGACCTTGTTATCTGCTCGGCGAAGGCTACGCCAAGACCTTCAAAGAATTGATGGAAGAGACCGAGTGGGACCGCTACGGCACCGGCAATTACGAGAAATGCGCCGACTGCATGGTGCATAGCGGTTTCGAGGCGTCCGCCGTCATGGACTCGGTGCGTAAGCCCTGGAAGATTGCAATGCTAACGATGTTCGGCATCACGACCGAAGGCCCGATGGCGCCCGAGATTTCGCTCGATGGCCAGCGGGCCGCCGAGTACGTCTTCTCCAGGCATGTCGAGCAGAAATTAGCCGATATCGCCAAAACCGAGGCGCGGCCCGAGCAGGTCGTGGCAGCGGAATAAAGTTCCCATCGCGAGCCTGGTATCGGCGGCAAGCCGGACTAGTGCGCGGAGACTGCTCGGTTCCCTCGCAATCGATACCAACACACCTCCAATATTCACACTGCCATCGCTGCTCATTCCTGCCAGTGCGGCCTCCGGAATTTCCCGATTGACCGGATCGGCAATGGCGCGAAGCACCGCGAATGGCAGGCCGTGCTTCGCCGCGAGCCGCGCGACCACATGGCTTTCCATGTCGCCGGCGGCCGCGCCGGTCTCGTCGTGGAGCGCCGTCTTCTCCGCCTGACTTCGCAACGGCTGATCGACGCCGGCAATGGTAACGAGCTCCGCCACGCCAGTCACGCTCTTGATGTGTCCGCTCCAAACCGGATCGGCTGCATACGAGGCCCCGTCATGCACGACGTTGCGTCCGACCGCGCATGTGCCAGCGTCCATGTTCCAGGCAAGTCCCGCCGAAATCCCGAAACTGATCAGTGCGTCTGCCCCGTCTTCGATGGCTTTGGTGATGAGTTTTTCGAGCCTTGCGGAATCTGCGCCCCCCGACACCGCCTCCACGCCTTCCGATCGTTCGGCAATGCGCGCCTCCGCGCGCAAGCCCGTCACCGCGAGTACGAAACTTGGCTCCCGTCCCACGCTTCACATCCCGACCAGAACCGAATTTGTGTTCGCTGCTTTCAGATTGCGATACCGCGCCAACGCCCACAACGGAAAGAATTTCGCATAGCCATGATAGCGGAGATAGAACACCCGCGGGAAACCCGTCGCGGTGAAGCGCGCCTCGTCCCAAAATCCATCCGCGCCCTGCGTCTTCGCGAGATAGTCGATGCCACGCGCGACTGCGGGATGACCGACCTGACCTGCGGCCATTAATCCAAGCAGCGCCCACGCCGTCTGCGATGCCGTGCTCGGCGCCTTCGCATAGCCGTGATAGTCGAGCTGGTAGCTCTCGCCGCCCTCGCCCCAGCCACCGTCTGAATTTTGGATAGAGGTCAACCAGTCGACCGCTTTCCGCATCGAAGGCGCCTCCGCATCGAGTCCGGCAACATTGAGCGCGCACAGCACCGACCACGTGCCGTAAATGTAATTCATGCCCCAACGTCCATACCAACTCCCGTCCTTCGCTTGCGTCCGCAACAGATAGGCGATGCCCTTATCCAGTGGCCCACTTTTGCCGGAACGCGCGCCGAGCTGCGCCAGCATGGAGACGCAGCGCGCGGTGACGTCCTCCGTGGGCGGGTCGAGCAGCGCGCCATGATCGGCGAACGGGATCTGATTTAGATAATAATACTCGTTGTCGGCATCGAACGCCGCCCAGCCACCGTTCTTGCTCTGTAAGCCGACGACCCATTCCTGCCCGCGCGCCATGGCTTGGCTGTA
>Ga0105249_10006193_pt1 | contig 10385 bp, 10 predicted proteins | sample KBSS44metaG_FD_81522 | JGI IMG/M metagenome (GOLD analysis project Ga0105249, IMG submission 81522) | Switchgrass rhizosphere microbial communities from Kellogg Biological Station, Michigan, USA - KBS S4-4 metaG | ecosystem: Host-associated > Plants > Roots > Rhizosphere > Soil | place...
GGTTTGCCATGATTTCTCCTTGATCGAAGCCGCGCTGCCTGCCGCAGATCTCTTCTCTTGAGATGAGAAATTCTGCCCACCGAGTTGGACCAGCAGCTTGCTATGGGGTTGTGAGTGTAATTGTATTCTCCTCGGTCGCCAGCACAGTGAACTAGACCGGAGACAAACCATCCTCAACCTGAGCGCCTCCACTCTCGGGCTCGAGCGGGGCGCTCTGTTTTGCCCCGCCTAAGTTGTTTCACCTAAGCGCAAGGGGTACCAGCACGGCTCGTAATAGATCCGCCCAAACCAGGGGCTTCAGATTGGCATGAAAGCCGGAAAGCCCCGCCTATTGCTTTGCTTTCGCTGGTGGACTGCACAGCGATTGCTGCTGCATGGTGACCGTTGCGTCGGGATATTCCGCGGACGGTCCTGTCAGCAACGAATCCGCCGGTTTTCCCAGCAGACTTGTGTCCAGAAATGCGCGGATATAGTTGCGCACTGCCTGCACAGCTTTCTCTGGTCCCATCGTGCCTGTCCTTACCGCGCCCCTAGCAAGCCACACTGCATCCGAGGTAGTCAGGTGCTCTGAACCCCTCAGATTTACGGCGACCTTGGATCCACGCAAGTTGCTCCATAACTTGCATTCGTTCTCCGTCCATTGCTCGCGGCCCGAAGCGAGGATAAGCACCGGTGTGCGAGTGGTCTTCACCACAGCATCAGGCACCGCGCCGTCATGGACATCGATAATAACGCCGGCCTTGAAACGGGATTCGCGTTCCGCCCCGAGCGCAGCGGTCAGCCCGCCCATGGAATGACCCGCAACCGCGATTCTGCTGATATCCAGCCGCCCGGCAAAGGGGCTATTCACTGTCGAATTGAGCCGCAATAGCTCATTCGCGACGAATCTCAGATCGTCGAGCCGTACTCCCAGAGCGAAGGCTAACGCTTGGTCGTCATGAATCATGGTCTTGCCCAAATGGCTACCAAAACCTGAGTGTACGAACCGGCCATCCGGGAACTCGACTGCGGTCGCTTCGTAAGTGTGATCGACCGACGCCACCACATAACCATGGCTTGCGAGTTCCTCGAAAATGAAGGTGTAGTCGGTAAAGGTACCCGTGTAGCCGTGACTAAAGATCACCACGGGATGTGCGCCCTCGGACACGGGCGCCTCCCGGCAACTGTTGGTTACCACGGCTGGCAGGGGTAGGTTCATCAACTGGGAGAAGTAGCTCCAGACGGCCCGCGGTGTGTACTCTGCGGCCCTACATGCTTGTTTAAGAAATGCTGGATACCAGAACCGCACCATCAACTCTCGCCTGGTACCGTTCGTCAAGAAAGGATCGTCACGCATCGAGTCCACTAGACGCATGGTGCGAGTCCCGACGCTGTTGGGCCCGGTTGGGCCGGGCGTCTCCACTGTCCCGAAGGTGGCTAAAGCGGAGCGCACCGGAGAGCTCTCAAGGGCTTTCTTTATTTGCACGTGGCAGGATGGAATGTCAAACCCGGTTCCCGACAAACTAACGTGCTGCGGGCTGTCGGTACTGCTGTCGGTGATGGTAAGGTCGCCGGTTGTCGTGCCCGTCTCAGTGGGCTTGAAAACAACCGAAATGGTGCAGGTGACCCCGGCCCCGACGCTCGCCCCGCAATCGTTCGTCTGGTCAAATTTGCCGCTGGTTGTGATGCCGGTGACGTTCAGGCTAGAAGTTCCCGTATTAGTCACGGAGACAGTCTTTGGTTTGCTCGTTGCCCCGGTTGCGACTACGCCAAAATTCAAGCTGTTGGGAACCAGTTTTGCGCTACCCATGGTTAAGGTTATCGAAGCGATGGCCGCGGCCGTCGCGCTCTCCACGGACGTCGCATTGAGGGTCACGAGCGGGTTTGAGGGCACAGCCGGCGGCGGCGTGTAGGCGGTTGGGTTGCCGCTAGCAGTGTTGGAAGGAGCTGCCGTCCCGCACCCTGAACACGCCGCTCCGTTTTGGGCTACGGTCCAAGCGACGCCCTTGTTCCCGGGGTCGTGAGCCACTGTGGCCGTGAAGTCTTGGGTCACGCCGATTGGAAGCAGCACACTTCCTGGCGCAACGGCGACTGTGACCGCATGCACTGTGATGGTTGCGAAATTGGTTGCTCCGTTATTGAACACTGATGTGGCCGTCAAGGTCACCGACAAATCGCTGTCGGGTGGAGTGCTAGGAGCTGTGTAAGTAGTAACCACCCCGTTCTTCGTCACTGTGGGCGATACACCGCCGCAGGGAGCCGGCGAACACGACACCGCCCAGCTCACCCCTTGGTCGGAGGGCTCGTTGCTCACAGTCGCTGAGAGTTGAGCCTTGCCACCCGCGTCCAAATCGGTTGCGCTCTGCATGTCGATGGACACGGCGGTTCCCGGAACGATAAAGGGCACGCCACCGACTGCCGATGGATTAGCTCCGGAGGTGGCCGTAACCAGCACGTTCAAATCGCCTGTGGGAATGGCAGCCGGGGCGGTGTAGGTGGTTGGCACCCCACTTGAAGTCGCAGTGGGGGAAATGGTGCCACAGTCTGCTCCGGAACACGAAACGGCCCATGTCACACCCTTGTTTGCGAGATCGTTGGTGACGTTGGCCGTGAACTGCACAGTGGTCCCGGCAGCCACCGTGGTCGGTACCGGCGTTATCAAGACGACGGGAATCACTCCCGGGACTGTAATGCCGGCGGAAGCCGATGCAGATGCGGAGGCCACAGAAGTAGCGGTGAGCGTCACGGCTAAGTCAGTTGCCGGCCCGCTCGCTGGAGCCGTATAGGTCGTGGATACCCCGCTGGCGGTCGTCGTTGGTGAAACCGTGCCGCACGGGGCCGCAGAACATGAAACGCTCCACGCGACGCCTTTGGCTCCCGAATCACGGGTCACAGTAGCTGTGAATGGCGCCGTGGTTCCGGCTGGCACGATCGCCGTAGGCGGGACCACTGACACAGTCACGGGGGGAATAGTCTCTGAACCATTGCCACCACCGCCACAACCCTCGATGGCTATCGTCAAACCGAGGGTCGACAGAACGAGAGCGGAAAACGTCAAGCGCCACACAACGCCTCCGGTAAGGCAGCCACAATCTCGCCTATTCCGAGTCTGCCCTGGTAGTCAACCGCGCATAATTTTCTGACTTACATCCGCCTGAGAATTATGAAGCCCGCAGGGCGTAGTCACCGGAGGCCCGATACGATGAAACCGTCACGTAATGAAGGCCGATATTCTGATACCGGAAGAGATCGTATGTCAATGCAAATTTGAGCAGCTGAGACCGTTGCAATCGTTTACATCCACTTAACATCTGTAACCCTTTGCCCGTGGGATCGTTTGCGGTACCTTGGTCCTCACCGGTGGAGGGATGATTGGCTTGTTCGAGTTTCTGGGATTGTTCACCATCGCGCTCTGCATCCATGATCTATGCGGAATCAAGTTTCTGGTTGCCAGATCACCGTTCAGGTACTTGTGCAGATTCCAGCGCCCGCACGGAATCCTGATTCGCTCTTCATGCGAGTCAAGAATGTACCAAACCCGCCGAATGTTGATACCGGGCACGCCAGCATGGTTGGTCATTTATGACCTTTCTCGACCGTGCTTCTTGCCCAGCGGGCGTTCGGCGCCTTTGCAGCCACCTTCCGCGGCTGTTCCTTCGTCATGGTCTTGAGCCGACGCTTCCGTCGATCTGACCACCCTTGCGGCCTATGACGCCGCGTATGCGAAAAGATCTGAGGCCTGTTTGGGACGGGTCGGGGACGATAAATTCCTCGGGGGTTCAAGCGCGGAGCGATCTACGATCCACTTGCCAAGCTGGTTGGATCGCGAGGGTATTTGCCTTTGCCGATGGTCATGCTTAAGCCTGGTGCCGTTCTGTGGCTGGGATATCGGCTAGGTTGAAGTCCTCGGAGTGCTTCAGCTTAACGTGTGCGCGAAACGCTTCGTACAGCATTTCAGTGGTTTCTCCCTGAGTACTCGGGCCGTCCGTCACGGCCTTTTCGACGCAGATGATCTCATGGCACTCAGAGCATTTGCCGAAGCGATGACTGGCGCGATCCATTTCTTCCTTTGGTCCAAGCCAAGCCATGTCGGTCAATTCTGGCTTTTTCATGCCTCCAGTTTCCCACGCGCCAGACGGTTTGGCTACACCGTGGATATCCACACTGACCCACTACCAAAGTCTGCCCTCATAGCGTTCAGCCTGCCGATCGGGCTAGGTGGCTTTCCCACGTTGTCCGGGGATTTTCTTATCCTTCCGTTGATGGCGCACGATTCATGTAGTCCTCACAAATTTCCGGGAATGGCGCACGTCCACATCCCCGGTCTGTAGTGGCCAGCGGACATCAAACCGACTGGCCTGTGTCTGTCGGCGAGGCGAAGTTCATTCACTTGTGGCAAAACGAAGATGGGGTATGGAAGATCACTCGTGTCGTCAGCTTCGACAGTCATCCCGCACAACTGTACTGTGTCGTAACAGAGCTTTTGTTTACACACTTCCCGCTCCACACGCCCAGAAATCTGGTCATTGTTGTAATCTCCTGCCGTCTATACTCCCGGTATGTCTGACAATAGAGGGACGACAACCTCGCCTGCCGCAGGTTCTCGCGGTGAATTGAAGACCCGTCGATACTGAACGCAGTGATGTTCGGCTTCTCTGACGAAAACGAAGTGAGGAAATAATACGGGGACGGCTACAGCCCGTGCTGCCTTGGTAGCCGTCAGGCGCATACAAATCAAAAGGATTAAAAGAAATATTGGCAGTATCCATCTACCGTATTTACGGTATGAGAAATTGTCCTTTAAGACCCGCAGAAACTGCATACCTCTGGTCTTCTTCGGCCTAATCCTTTGCAGGCGAACGTTTTCGATTGGCATCCGGCGTGCAGACTGTGTCAGTGCACGCTGAGGGGTGGATCACAGAAGGGCCTGACAACGGCCCAGTTAATGCCGGTCGGGCCGCCAAATTGGGAACTGTCCCACCAATGAAGGTCCGCCGCTGGGCCAAGAGTCAGTGGTCGCGTTTGCAGGGGCCAGCTATGGTGAAGCGAACTGCTCCAATGCGGGTCATTTCTTTTGTTCTGTTGGCTGCTTCCGGGGCGTTGTGCCAGGGCGAAGGTGGCCTCCCAGGCCTACGGATTGACGGCTCAAACTCATTCCAAAGCCAGCACCAGGAGATGCCTACTTTGAGATCTCTCCCTGATGCTCCGTCGGTACAGCGCGCGCCACAAGTAGGGAAATTTCAAACGTTCATCAATGAAGCACGCTCGCCTCTGACACTGGGCGCAGTTGGTGTCAATGCTGCCATAATGCGAGAAACAGATTCGGAACACGTCACTCCGGGAGCGCGCCCCGGTTTAGCCACTCTCTATAAGGACGCATTGATTCAAAAGGAGTCCAGTGCCTTTTTCGGAAGGTACCTGTATCCATCGTTGCTCAAGCAGGACCCGCGTTATTACCCTTCGACCAGTGCCAGCTTTCTGGGTCGGGCCACCTACGCGGTTTCGCGCATTCTAATCACGCGCAGGGACTCCGGAGAGAGGACACTGAACACGTCGTATTTCCTCGGGTTGTTGACATCGGTCGTTATCGCCACGGCTTACCGCCCATATTGGGCGCGCTCTGCTTCGTCGACGTTCAAGACTCTTGGTTCGACGGTTGGCGGCGATGCGGGGATCAACCTCTTCCATGAGTTCAGGCCCGAAATCCGGCAAATGGTCAAAGGCCACACGCCTAAGGTCGTGTCCAAGTTCAAAGAGAGCATCACCCAAGACCAGATCTCGAGGGACGTGTTATCGATCCCTGCAGAGTAACCAGGGTCTCACGGATAGTTCACGTGCTAGTCCTCGAGCACTATCCTAGGCGTTGAAGCTCTTTACCTTTCTTGCGCCGTTCAGTGGAAAGAAAAAGTCAAAAGCTGGCCATAGCCATCCCGACCAACCTGGCATGAGCGGCAGGATTGAGCAGAATCGCCGCCCAACGCATTCTCTTGTTCTTGCATTTGGTTCGATCTTCAATTCTCCGGCATGGCGTGAACCGCTTCCCCCTTTGCGTGACGTACGTAACGTTGGAGAGCTCGCTCCGCGCGGTTAGAACGCAATTTGGTTCTGGTCAACTCAGAATAGAAGCCAGGCGGAATTTAGTGGCGGACCGGTTTGAGATCAAGTGCAACAGCCGGTTTCCTAAGCAGCGGCATGGACCAGCCGGATGATGCAAAAAGTCAGCCCCGCAGCCGCTGCGGAAGCAGGAATTGTAATGATCCAGGCCCACACAATGCGCCGCGCCACTCCCCAGCGCACGGCCGATAAACGATGGACCGCGCCCACTCCAATAATCGCCCCGGTAATCGTATGCGTGGTACTGACCGGAATACCCGCCAGGGCCGTGCCGAACAGGGTCAAAGCCCCGGCGCTCTCTGCGCAAAATCCACCCAGAGGCCTCAGTTTGGTAATTTTCGAACCCATTGTATGGACAACGCGCCAGCCCCCGAAGTATGTGCCTAGGGCGATGGCGGTGTGGGCGGAGAGGATAATGAACCACTTGAAGCGGCCCCATTCGTGGGTGATTTCATCCGGGGACATGTATCCAGCAGTGAACAGCGCTCCCGCGATGATGCCCATCGTCTTTTGGGCGTCGTTCCCGCCATGGCCGAGGCTGTAAGCCGCCGCCGACAGCAATTGCAGCTTTCGAAACCACTTGTCGACTTGCCCCGGCGTCCGGTTACGCAGAATCCAATAGCTGGCCGAAGAAAACAACAGCGCGAGTACCAGCCCCATAATCGGAGCGATCACGATGAAAATCAGAGTCAGCGTCCAGCCATGGGGCAGGATCACGGAAGAGGCGTTGGCAACTCCGTGGTTCAAGGCCGCTCGGGTCATGGCTGCGCCCGCGTAGCCGCCAATCAGGGCATGCGACGAAGAGGTCGGCAGACCCCACCACCAGGTTAGCAAGTCCCACACAATGGCCCCGGCCAGGCCGGCGATGACCACGTACTGGGTCACGTCATCCAGCCGAATCATGCCTTTGCCAATGGTCTTAGCTACCGCCGTTCCTAGAACGAATGCAGCCACGAAGTTAAAGAAGGCCGCCCAGATCACGGCCAGCTTGGGTGACAAAACGCGGGTGGAGACCACAGTAGCAATGCTGTTGGCGGCGTCATGGAAGCCGTTTAAGAAATCAAAGGCCAGGGCAACGGCCACGGTGATGATTAGCAGCAGCAATCCGGTATTCACCGGCGGGGTCCCCTTGCTGGGATGGTGGTGTCGGAACTGAAAACCATCAGGCGCTCTTCAAGGCGACGCCTTCAAGTACGTTGGCGGCGTCTTCGGCCTTGTCCGTCGCCATTTCGAGCACTTCATACAATTCCTTCATCTTGATCAGATGGATAGCATCTTTCTCATTGTCGAACAGCTCAGCAATAGCGTTGCGGCTTACGCGATCGGCCTCATTTTCCAAGCGATGGACCTCGACGCAATGCTCCAGTACACGCTGATTGTGCTCCAGCAGCGACACTCCCTTGGCCAACTCTTCTGACTGCTGCACGATTAATCCCGCCAACTCTGCGGCAACCAATGGCGGCGCATCGATCCGGTACAGCCTGAGCCGCACGCCTGCGGAGTTGACAAAATCCAGCACGTCATCCAGCGAAGAAGTCAACCGATGGATGTCTTCGCGATCGAACGGGGTGATAAATGTCTGATTCAACGTCGTAATAATAGAGTGGGTTATGTCATCCCCCCGATGCTCGATATCCTGTAGCCTATCTAGCCTTTCTCCCATATTGGCCGGGCGCTTCAGAATATCCTGCAAGAGACGGGCGCCCTCAGTAAGGTTCTGCGACACTTCCGCGAACATACGGAAGAACTTGGTTTCTCGCGGAATCAGACGGATCATGAAACTTGGAGCTCCTCGATGGCTTGTCGGGCCTGGCGGATCTTCCCCCGGGCAACAGAAGCGCACAACTATCTCACGGGTGTGGTATAGCGTCAAACCTCATGGCCAATTTGTTCTTGAAGGAGGCCTCGCGGTTCCCGACTCAGAACTCTGTCAACGGCCTTCGACAGGTCTAGTCCAGGCCAGGTTCACCGAAGTTATTCGGCAAGTGGAAAAAAACTGGACCTGGCCGATCTTTTGTACCAAGCGTTGTGAGAGTCTACATCGCAGGTTTGGGCTGTGAAAGTGACCTCGTCGGAAGAGGAGGGCTGCAGGCCGCCGGCGCCGGCGGCTTGTCTCTGCCTTTTGATGTGGAGAGAGTCGAAATCTCCCGGGGAACGGCCGAACGGAACTTGGCGTGCCACCTGTCCCGACCTCACGGGTCGGTCAGCATCATTTACAATCGGATGCTGCCCGGGCGCAAGGTTGCCGGCGCGGCCTGCTCCCATGGAAAAGACGATTCTGGTGACCGGAGGGTCGGGGTTCATCGGTTCCAACTTCATCCTGCAATGGATGCAGCAGGAAGGCACTCCGGTGGTCAACCTCGACAAGCTGACCTACGCGGGTAATCCGCGCAACCTGCTCCAGGTTTCATCCGATTCGCGATATTCCTTTACCCAGGGAGACGTGTGCGACCGCGAACTCCTGCGCAAATTGTTCGAACTCCACCAGCCGCGCGCCGTCGTGCACTTCGCCGCCGAGAGTCATGTGGATCGTTCCATTCGTGGGCCGGACGATTTCGTCCGGACCAATGTTTTCGGAACGTTCTGCCTGTTGGAGGAAGCGCGGTCGTATTGCGAAGGGCTGGAAGGGCACGACCGTGACTCATTCCGCTTTCTTCATGTTTCCACCGACGAAGTGTACGGATCGCTGGGCCCGAACGACCCGCCTTTTTGCGAGACTACGCCGTACTCGCCCAACAGCCCGTATTCCGCCTCCAAGGCCGGTTCTGACCATCTGGTACGCGCTTATCACCACACTTACGGCCTGCCCACTCTGACCACCAATTGTTCCAATAACTATGGGCCTTACCAGTTTCCGGAAAAATTAATTCCGCTCGTACTCCTGAATGCCCGGGCCGGCAAGCCTTTGCCGGTGTACGGCGACGGGCAGAATGTGCGCGATTGGGTTTTCGTCGCCGATCACTGTGAGGCGGTGCGCACCGTGCTGGCGAAAGGGAGAGTGGGAGAAACCTACAACATCGGCAGCAGGAGCGAGAAAAGAAACATCGAGGTCGTCGAAACCATCTGCGCCATCCTGGACCAGTCGTGTCCCGGCGATCCCACCGTGCCCCATCGAAAGCTAATCACCTTTGTGAAAGACCGTCCCGGCCACGACCGTCGCTATGCCATCGACGCGCGCAAAATCGAGCGCGACTTAGGGTGGAAGCCGCGTGAAAGTTTCGAGACCGGCATGCGCAAGACCGTCGAATGGTATTTGCAAAACGAAGAGTGGGTGAAAGAGGTCGCCAGCGGCGCCTACCGGAAGTGGATCGCCACGCAATACTCGTAGGGTTGTTGCGCAACATGGCCACAACGAAACCGGGAAACTGACCGCATGCGAATTACTATCTTCGGCGCCACCGGCTTGCTGGGCAAAGCGCTGGTGCGCGAGTGGAAGGATGACGAGGTCACCGGATTCGCTTCCGCGGATGGCGACATTCGGGATGAGAAGCAGGTATCGAATCTGGTCCAGCACGCCCGCCCCGATTGGATCGTCCTGGCAGCGGCCTACACTGATGTCGATGGCTGCGAAAGCAATCGCGACCTGGCTTTCGACGTGAACTGCCGCGGCGCAGTCAACGTGGCGCGAGCAGCGAAACAGCATGGTTCTCGGCTGCTTTTTCTCAGCACCGACTATGTGTTCGACGGGACCAAAACCACCCCCTACGAAACCAATGACCCGCGCTCACCAAGCAGCGTTTACGGGCATTCGAAGGCCGAGGCAGAGGTGCGACTGGCGGAGATTCTTCCCGGCTGCTGCATCGTCCGGACTTCCTGGCTCTTTGGTCCGGGAGGAAAATGTTTCCCTGACACGATTCTGAAATTGGCCGAGACTCGGCCAGAGTTGGAAGTAGTTGGCGATCAGCACGGATCCCCAACCTACTCAATCGATCTGGCCCGCGCCATCATTCAGCTATGCCGCCAGGGAGCCAGCGGCATCGTGCACGCCACCAACCTCGGTGACTGCTCGTGGTACGAATTTGCTCGCGAAATCATTGCGGCGGCAGGCCTCAAAACCGTTGTGCGCGAAACCACGAGTGACAAGTTCGTGCGCCCCGCCAAACGCCCCAAATATTCCGTGCTGTCCCCCGAAAGCCTGCAGAAACACGGCATCGCCATGCCCCACTGGCGTGACGCGCTAAAGAGATACCTGCTTCAGCGCACGTAGGGACAGATGTCCTCATCTGTCCAGTCGAGCGCAGCTCGACCGTTTTTCATCGGGAATGTGACAAGCGGAGCTTTGCTCGACCGGA
>Ga0105249_10006194_pt1 | contig 10385 bp, 9 predicted proteins | sample KBSS44metaG_FD_81522 | JGI IMG/M metagenome (GOLD analysis project Ga0105249, IMG submission 81522) | Switchgrass rhizosphere microbial communities from Kellogg Biological Station, Michigan, USA - KBS S4-4 metaG | ecosystem: Host-associated > Plants > Roots > Rhizosphere > Soil | place...
GATCACGACGGGGATCCGGGCGACCGAGCGAAGACCCGCGAGCAGAACGATAAGCGGAATGCAACGCGCGCCGTACGTCGCTACCGCGAACTGGACATGAGCGACGTCGGGCGACCACTGTTTTGCCTGCCGAACAGCGCCGATCAGGGCGCCGGGGGACCAGGCGACCCGGCCGAGCGCGACCGGGACGCGCGCGTCGCCCGACGGCGTGTCCTGCCCCGGTTCCAGGCCGCTGGCGATCAGCCCGCAGTCGACCCCGCGTCGCGACAGCGGATCCATGAGCAGACTGCGGCTGTAGGTCGCAATGCCGTCATGCCCCACGTACGGCGTCACCATCACCACTTTCATGGGCTTTCCTGCGGAGGTGCTGAGCTCAGTCATGGTCCCCGGCACTCCAGCGGCAGAGATGGTCGTCGGAATCGCCGACTGTACGCTCACCGGCACCAGGCCACGCGAAGGAAGGCGTAGCACGGGAAGGCGGTCGAGGAAATTCTCGGTTCACAGAATTCATCCGTCTGCTACACTTGGAGCGCCGTCCGCGGATCGCCCTGGGCGGCACGCGGGCGGTCACCGCCGGGCATCGCCTGCGGCGGCGCGGTGGCCGAAAGGAAACCCTCGATGCAGTACGCCGTGTCCTGCCAGCGCTCGACGGCGACACAGCGCACTCCCATGGCCTTGACGGGATAGTCGTTGCCGCGCTCGTCGAGACGGTCCCCGACAAAAAGCAGATCGTCGAGGGCGAGCCCGGTGTACTCGAGCAGGCGAGCGATCCCGTACGCTTTGTCGATTCCCTTGCGCGTGATGTCGACGGACGTCGAGCCACCAGCCCGCACCTCGAGGTCAGGCAGCATCTCGGCAGCGTAGTCCCGCAGGCTACTCTTCTTCTGTCCGGACGGATCCCAGGCGTATTTGGCCTCGGCCGGCGCCAGTTGACCCAGCGCGGAAAAAGTGATCTGGCTGCCGCGGTCTTCGATGATACCGCCCCACGGCTGTGCCTCCCACAGGCCGAGCTCCTTGGCTCCCGCTACGAGAACCTCGATGATCCGCCGCTTGGTTTCCTCGTCCAGGTCCTCGGCGTAGACGAGGCGCCACTCGTCCTGAGCCCACCGGTAGTAACGCGTTCCGCAGGTCGGCATGAGATGCAGCCGCGTCAGGGCCTCGGGCGCCACATCCAAATGTTGGAGCACCTGGCTTTCGAACTGCTCGAACCGGCCACCCGAGATCACGCAGACCTCGAGCCTGGAAAGCAGGTCGGCCAGGAGGCCAGCCATCCTGAGACTGATCGCCGACTTCGACACGGCAAGTGTGTCGTCGAGATCAAATGCCATCAACCGTGTGTTGCCTTGCACTGCTCCCCCTCCGCAGATCCGCGGCACAGTCCAGATAAACAAGCACCGACGGTACAAGCTGGGCCCCTAGCTGGTCGGCGGGGGCACAGCATCGTGCACTAACGATCGCAGCCCGCCGCGGGCCGCCGCCTACCAAGAACCGATCCGTCGCGGCTGACGGTTAGCTCCGCCAGCCAGCCAGCTCCGCCAGCCAGCCAGCTCCGCCAGGCACCGATGGAGGCTCACCCGGGCGAGGCCGGTCGGAGCGCACGAGTATCCCCAGGTGTCGCCTGCTCCAGGACATCCGCCACCCTGGCCGCAACAGCTGCCCAGGTGACGCCAGGCCGTAGCTGGTCTATGTAGGCGCGCGGATGCAGGGACTCGCGCTCGTCCAGCAACCGGAGCATCGCCTGAGCCACCTCATCGGGGTCGAGGTTCACGACCAGGCCGTTGCTCCCCGTCGCGATGAGATGCTGGGCGGCGTTGTCAGGGTGCCGCACCGTGATTACGGGAATGTCACAGGCATTCGCCTCAAGGACAACTAGGCCGAAACCCTCCCGGGTCGACAGCTGCGCGAGCAGGCCGGACGACTTCATCCGGCCGTAGAGCTCCTCGTAGCTCACGAAGTCACTGAAGATCGTCTGCGCGGAGATACCGAGTTCGGCCGCGAGCTTCTCGAGCCCCTCCCGCTCCGGCCCCTCGCCGATAATCATGCACTTGACCGGGCGCCCGGTGTGCGCGCAGGCTGCCACGGCGCGCAGCACGACGTCGACGTTCTTGTTCTCCAGCAGCCGGCCTGCGTAGAGCACGTCGGCCCCGGCGCTACTCGGCCGCGCCGCGTCGATGGGCGCGAGGGCGACTCCCAACGGAATCGCGTGGACGGGGCGCCGTACGCCGAGCTGTTCCCGCAGCCGCCTGGCCGTCAGCTCGGACACAGCCACGATCTCGTCCGGCATCCTGGCGGCGAGGCGCTCGACCGCGGCCGCCGCGATACCGGCGTAGCCGAGGTACTGCCGCCAGTAGGCGGGGCCCCAGACCTCGTGCCAGGTGGCGACAAACCGGCGGCGGCGCAGCCAGCAGACCAACCGGACCGAAAACAGCGGGAAGAACGGCATGTGATCCACGTCAACCACGTCGAAGCGGTGCGCGGCCAGCCGCAGCGTGGCGAGCCCGAAGAGAAGCGCTTGGCGCATTGATCTGCGGGTGCCACTGTAGAGTGGGCGATTCTTACAGATCGCACGCAATCGCACACCGTCAGCTACATAGGTCCGGTGCGGGCCGGACCACCACTTCATCGTGTAGATGTCGACCCGGTGGCCCGCGGCGGCGAGCTGGGCCGCGATCTCGTAGAGCCGTTTTTCTTTGCCGCCCTTGTTAAAGGGGAAAATAGCGTCACTGACAAGTGCTATCCGAAGTGATCGCGTGGGCACGGTTGGCTCCCTCGTCCACCGGTGCGGGCCCGCCGTCTGGCCATGCTTTGAGGGCGACGGGCACCACCACCGGGGTCGGGGTGCACGCGCTGGAGCCACCAAGCCCAGGCAGGGAAGAACGGCGCAGGCATGGCCAGAATCGGCGACAGCCGGCTGTCAACCGCCGCCTGTTCGGCTCAGGTTACTTCGGGGCGAATACGCCGCCAGAGCGAGGTCCCCGCCGACGGCCCAAGGCGGCGGTGACAACGGGCCAGAATATACGCGCCGGACCACAGTCTCACCGCGTACATGTCAGACGGCCATCAACAGCAGAAGTGGCGTTGGTCTCACCGTTCGCATCTACCCTACCCTGAACGATCACACGTCCAATGGCCGCACAATGATCGGATGGCCGTCGTTGCCGTCGGCACCGACGTTGCCAGCGGCGCCGGCGGATAGCCCGAAGGTGCCGTCACGCCGAAATTGGCAATAATCTGTTTACACTCGCGTATCCGACTGGCAACGCTTGCCTTCAACCGCCAGTAAAATCGACCCGCCAGCGGCAAGACGCTCTCGGCCTGCCACCGAGCCCGACACCGGCGAGGCCACTCCCGTGGCTGCGCCTGCCGGTCGAGCGCTAGCATACTTCTCAGCAACCTGCCCGGGGCCGGCCATGTCGTTGATTACCATGGGCTCGGCTGCAGGGAACGGCTGGCCGCCGTGGCGACTAGGGGGGAAACATCGTGGCCAGCTTAGCGGCCCACGGGGACCGAGGGTCACGCGCGATCTCGGCGGTTCCCGACAGGGTGGCCCCAGCGGGTACCAGTTATTTCTACCACCAAATGGCGAGCGAATATGTGTGGGCCTGTGTCGTCGTCGCCAGGACCATGGCCCGCAGACTTCCGCCGAGCGTGATCCAACCGGGGGGACAAGCATGCGGACACTCTCGACCAAAATCCAGGCCCCAGACCCATGTTCCGCGCAGGGCGACGCGACTCGCGACGGCGCGCCACACGACCAGGACGGCTGGCGCGCTGGCCTGCGGCGACACGCACAGGCCCGGAAGGCGAGCCCGGAAGGCGTAACACGCGTCGCGCAGGCGACCAGTGGCGGCAAGGCCCGGGCCGTGGGCGGTGGAGCACCCGCCACGGCCGGCACGCTCGGACGGGTCGGTGAGTGACGTCGTGGACAGGTGGGTCGCGAGTCCGATCCCAGAACAGCCCCGATATAGCCCAAAGGTGCATGTGAAGCTGTCCATCCTCGTGCCCGCGTACAACGAGGAAAGGACCATCAAGAAGGTCGTCAACGCGTTGCTCGCCGCGCAGTACCCATGCCCGGTCGAGGTCGTCGTGGTGGACGACGGGAGCCATGACGCGACCAGCCTCAGGCTCAAGGAGCTCAGCGACCCCAGGTTGAAGGCGTTCCGGCATCCCGTGAACAAGGGCAAGGGCGCCGCTGTCCGCACGGGCATCGCGCGAGCTACCGGCACCCATGTTGTGATCTTCGACGCGGATCTCGAGTACGACCCGCGCGACATCCAGAAGTTGATCGAACCAGTGCGGCAGGACAAGGCGCGGGTCGTCTACGGCAGCCGGATCCAGGGCAACAACACGGCGTTTCACTCGCTGAAGTACGCAATCGGCGGCAGGGTGACCACCTGGTACGCGAATGTGTTGTACAACTCCTACCTCAAGGACCTGCACACCTGCCTGAAGTTGATGCCGCTCGATCTCGCTCGCGAGCTTAAGCTGACCGAGCATGGTTTCGGGCTGGACACGGAGATCACCGCTCGGATCCTTGCTCGTGGCATCCGGCCGCTTGAGGTCCCGGTCAGCTACTACGGCCGAACCGCAGCCGAGGGCAAGAAGCTCACCTGGCGCCACGGTGTCGAGTGTGTCTGGGTGCTGACCCGGGTACGCGCCGACTCGCGCACCACTGTGGACGACCGGTGGGCCGGATACCACCGCATCGAAGAACCCGACGAGATCCCAGTCATACGCGTGGAAGCGGAAGACGAAACGCGGCGTCCCGCCGTCTGAGGCGCTTGCCGACCGAACGACAACTGGCCGACCGACACTGACCTTCACCAGGCGGCCCACGACGCCGAGCGGGCGGCCTGGTGCTGGGCCGGGACGAAATCCCGGCCCAGCACCAGGCCGAGCCCATCCGCCTCCCGTTCCTGAGTCAGACGTTGAACCTGAAGTCGACTACGTCACCGTCAGCCATGACGTAATCCTTACCCTCCATCCGCGCCTTGCCCGCAGCACGGGCGGCGATCACGCTGCCGGCGGTCATGAGGTCGTCGTACGAGACAATCTCGGCCTTGATAAAGCCACGCTGGAAATCGCTGTGGATCACGCCAGCGGCCTCCGGGGCCGTGTCCCCCTTCTTGATGGTCCAGGCGCGGGCTTCCTTAGGCCCTGCGGTCAGATAGGTCTGCAGCCCGAGGGTGTGGAACCCGACTCGGGCGAGCGCGGACAGGCCGCTCTCAGACTGGCCGAGCGACGCGAGCAGCTCTGCCGCGTCCGCTTCCTCCAGCTCGAGCAGCTCGGCCTCGACCTTCGCGCACAACACGACGGCGTCGGCGGGCGCGACCAGGTCAGCAAGCTCCTTGCGCTTCGCGTCGTCAGCGAGCGCGTCCTCGTCGACGTTGAAGACGTACAGGAACGGCTTGGCCGTGAGCAGGAACAGCTCGCGCACCAGCGACCGATCGACCGTCGGCTCGGAGGAGAGCGGACGGCCGGCGTCGAGGACGCCCCTGGCGGCCTCGACGGCGGCGAGCGTCGCCTGCTTCGACTTGTCCATCCTGGCCTCTTTGGTCAGGCGTGGCAGCACCTTGTCGATCGTTTGCAGATCGGCGAGGATCAGCTCGGTATTGATCGTCGCGATGTCATCCGCCGGGTCGACCCGGCCCTCGACATGCACGACATCGGGGTCCGAGAAGACCCGGACCACCTGGCAGATCGCGTCCGACTCGCGGATGTTGGCGAGGAACTTGTTACCGAGGCCCTGTCCCTCGGAGGCACCGCGCACCAGACCAGCGATGTCGACGAAGCTCACGGTCGCGGGCACGATCCGCTGGCTGCTGTACAGCCCGGCGAGCCGCTCCAGCCGAGGGTCCGGCACACCGACGACACCGACGTTCGGCTCAATCGTCGCGAAAGGGTAGTTGGCCGCCAGCACGTCGTTACGGGTCAACGCGTTGAACAGCGTCGACTTCCCGACGTTGGGCAGCCCGACGATGCCGATCGACAGACCCATGCGGCAAGTCTATGGCCGTCGTAGACCCAGCCGGATGTTGTCGGACGGGGGTGGTTGGCTGTGGTCATGAACGCGTCGGGGGTGTTGCTGGCCCTGCTCTGCCTGGCGGTCGGCGCCGTGGGTGGGTATCTCGTCGGCCGGCAGGCTGGTGCGCAGCGGGCGAGCGCCGACCTCGCCGGCCTGCGGACGGCGCTGGACTACGAGCGCAAGTCGGCCGCCGAGCGGGTCGCCCTCGTCGAGCACAGCCAGCGGCGCCTCGCCGAGACGTTCCAGGCGCTGTCCGCCCGCGCGCTGGAGGGCGCCAGCCGGCAGTTCCTGGACCTCGCGACCGCGCGCCTCGACGAGGCCGGTACCCGCGCCCGTGGCGACCTCGACACCCGGCGCGCCGCCGTGGAGAGCGTGGTGACCCCGCTGCGCGAGACGCTCACCCGGATGGAGGAACGGCTGCGCGAGCTGGAGACGGCCCGCACCGAGGCCTACGCCTCGCTGGTCGAGCAGGTGCGGGCCGCGCGCGACGCCTCCGATGCGCTGCGTACCCAGACTGCGCAGCTGATGACCGCGCTGCGCAAGCCGCAGGCCCGCGGCGCCTGGGGCGAGCTGCAGCTGCGTCGCGTCGCCGAGGTGGCGGGCATGCTCGCCCGCTGCGACTTCACGGAGCAGCACACGGTCTCCGGGCCGGAAGGGGAGGCCACCCAGCGGCCCGACATGGTCGTCCACCTCGTCGGCGGCCGCAGCATCGTCGTGGATTCGAAGGTCCCCATGGCCGCGTTTCTCGAGGCGGCCGAGACGACCGACGAGGCGATTCGGACCGACCGGCTGGCCGCGCACGCCCGGCACCTGCGCACGCACGTGGACCAGCTCGGTTCGAAGGCCTACTGGCGCCGGATGGACTCACCCGAGTTCGTCGTGCTGTTCGTTCCCGCCGAGGCGTTCCTAGCGCCCGCGCTCGACCACGACCCGGGCCTGCTGGAGTACGCCGCCGGCAAGGGAGTCGTGCTCGCCACCCCGACGACGCTGATCGCACTGTTGCGCACGGTCGCCTACGCCTGGACGCAGGACGCGCTGACGACCCGGGCCAAGGAGGTCTACGAGCTGGGCCGCGAGCTGTACACCCGCCTCGGGACTCTCGGTCAGCACGTGGACACGCTTGGCACATCGCTGGGGCGTGCGGTGAAGGACTACAACGCGGCCGTCGGATCCCTGGAGGGCCGGGTGCTGGTGTCGGCTCGCCGACTGGCCGCGATGGAGGTGGTCGAGGACCAGCTCGCCACTCCTAGGTCCGTAGAGACGGGCGTACGCCCGCTTGCGGCCGCCGAGTTCCTTGCCCCCATGGATGCGATGGATGCGCAGGATTCGCTGGAAGACCCGGAAGACCTGGAACTGGGACGGTTGGCGCCCTTGGCCACCCCGATGCCTGAAACAGCGCCGGAAGGTGCTCACCCGGCTTCGCACGGTGCTGGAGCACCTACCGACAGCTGAGCGGGCCAGCGGCTGGTACAGCCACGACGTATCGTCCTGACGCATTCTTAAACCTGGGGCGGTACCTTGCCCACGTGAGTCTGCCCGACAGGCAACCCGTCGGTCCCCGCAGCCGCCCCGACCGGCCGCGCGGACCGGTCGACCGCGCCGCCGCGGGACGGCGGCGCCCGACCCTCCAACCGACGACCGTCATCAGTGGCAACCGCCGCGGGCTGACCGCCCTGGGCGCGTCGCTGGTCGTGCTGATCATCGGCGCGGTGGGGGCGGCCGCGGACGTGGCTGTCTTCGGGCACCTCAGCTGGATCTTCGGGGTCCTCTTCGTCCTCGCCTGCGTCGCGAGCACGTTGCGCACGCACGTCGACGACCTCGTCGGCGTCGCCATCATGCCGCCGCTGGTCTACGCGGCCCTCACGACCGCCGTCGGTTTTCTGCATCCGGCCACCGGCAGCGGTGGCGGCCTGAAAACCAAGGCAATCGACATCGGCTCCGAGCTGATCCTGCGGGCGCCAAGCCTGCTGACCGCGGAGCTGCTGGTAGTCGTCATCGCGCTGGTACGGGCCCGGCGGGCGACCGTGGCACGCCGCGAACGGGCACGCGCCATGGCGAACCGTCCCAGTCGCGACGCTCGGCCGTCCCGCTGAACCGCCCTCACCGGGTAATCGGGATCCCAAGGCAACACCGACCCCCGGCCCGGCCGCACCCGCGGCTCAGCGCCGGCGATCCAGCGGTGTCAGTGGCTCAGCGGCGTCAGTAGCCAGCACCGCCAGCAGTCGGGCGATGACGGTGGTTCCCGCGACGCCGGCCCGTCAGAACGGGACGGTGGAGTAGGCCTGCAGCTTGGTGAGCTGGTGCTGGCTGTCGACGCGGCGGATCGTGCCGCTGCGCGAGCGCATGACCAGCGACGACGTGCTCGCGCCACCCGGCCGGTAGCGCACGCCGGCGAGCAGCTCGCCGTCGGTGATGCCGGTCGCGACGAAGAACACGTTGTCGCTGTTGACCAGATCGCGGGTGCTGAGAACCTGCGAGGTGTCCCGGCCCGCCTCGGCGACCTTCCGGCGCTCGTCGTCGTCGCGCGGCCAGAGGCGGCCCTGGATCACGCCACCGAGGCAGGTCACCGCGCACGCCGTGATGATCCCCTCGGGCGTGCCGCCGACGCCGAGCAGCAGGTCGACGCCGGTGTCGGCCGAGGCCGCCATCACGGCGCCGGCGACGTCGCCGTCCGAGATCAGCTTGACGCGCGAGCCCGCGGCCCGCACGTCGGCCACCAGCTGGGCGTGCCGGGGCCGGTCGAGCACGACGACTGTGACGTCCCGCGGGTGGATGCTCTTCGCCTTCGCCACCGCGCGGATGTTGTCCTCGACGGAGGCCGTGATGTCGACGACGGCGGCCGCCTCCGGGCCGGTCACCAGCTTCTCCATGTAGAAGCAGACGCTCGCGTCGTACATCGTGCCGCGCTCGCTGACGGCCATGACCGACACGGCGTTGTTCATTCCCTTGGACGTCAGCGTCGTGCCGTCCACCGGGTCGACGGCGACGTCGCACTCCGGGCCTTCGCCGGAGCCGACCGCCTCGCCGTTGAACAGCATCGGGGCCTCGTCCTTCTCGCCCTCCCCGATGACGACGACGCCACGCATGGAGACGGTGCCCACGAGCCGGCGCATCGCGTCGACGGCCGCGCCGTCGGCGCCGTTCTTGTCACCGCGGCCCACCCAGCGGGCGGCGGCCAGCGCGGCGGCCTCGGTCACCCGGACCAGCTCGAGCGCCAGGTTACGGTCGGGCGCTTGGCCCTGGACGGCTAGCGGCTCGGGGACGGCCGAGTTGTCATGTGCCACAGCTGAAGACTAGTTCGGGTGCCCCGGAGCCGCCTGCGGTTGTGACCGCGATCCACTCACGTCCGCCGGTCACGTCCCGCTGGTCACGTACGGCCGACGCGTCCGCCGGCGCACCCGACGAGCCGGGGTGACGAGCCGGGGTGACGAGCCGGGGGACGGACGCGACGGCGCGTGGGCGGCCGTCATGCCCCCTCCGCATGGCGGTCGCCCACGTCGCTGCATCAGACGCGCACGACCAACTGAAGGTTGCGCACCCGTCAGGGGTGATTTGGGTCACCCATCCCCCGCTCTTAGCAGCCTCGCCAGCCGCCATCATGGGTGCGTGGCACGTACGCGTGGTCAGGAGACCGTTCGGGACATGGCGCTCTCGCTCGCCGTGGTGATGGCTGGCGTGTTCGCCTTCGTCTTCTTCGCCCTCCCGCGCGGTGGCGACGAGCAGGCGGTCAAGGTCGTCGACAACGCGGGCGGCTCGGTCGCCTCCTTCGCCCGGCAGGCCCCCTACCAGGTGCTCGCGCCGGCCGGCCTCGCGCAGGACCTCTGGAAGCCCACCTCGCTGCGGGTCCAGTCCCCCGGCTCGGTTCAGGGCGCCGACAACGACCTCGCCGTGCTGAGCATCGGCTACGTGGTCGACCGCAAGGGCGGCCGCACGTTCGCCCGCTACGAGGTGAGCAACGCGCCGGACGCCATCCAGCGCCTGCTCGGCAACCGTCCGGTGACCGGGCAGCGCACCCTTGCGGGCCAGACGTGGGACGAACGCCGAGACGACGACGGCCACCTGGCACTCACCCGGTCGACCGAAGGATCCACCGTGATCATCGACGATGGTGACGGCTCGGGTGGTGCCAGTCCCGCCGATCTCGAGGCGTTGGCCACCTCCGTCCGCCCGGTCCTGGCGTCCGCGTCCTGACCTCAGGCCGACGCCGCTCAGATCGACCAGTTCCGCTCAGGCCGACGGGCGGCCCTGACCGGGCAGCGGATCGGGCTGGGCCGCGGCGACGCGAGCCCGGGCACCGTCGAGAAGAGCCTGGCAGGTCCTCGCCAGCTCCTCGCCGCGCTCCCACAGCGCCAGCGACTCC
>Ga0105249_10006200_pt1 | contig 10380 bp, 7 predicted proteins | sample KBSS44metaG_FD_81522 | JGI IMG/M metagenome (GOLD analysis project Ga0105249, IMG submission 81522) | Switchgrass rhizosphere microbial communities from Kellogg Biological Station, Michigan, USA - KBS S4-4 metaG | ecosystem: Host-associated > Plants > Roots > Rhizosphere > Soil | place...
CCACGCAACGAGATTCTCAACAATTCCGGAATAGCCGGAGGAGGTGGAAAAGGGCCCTGCCTGAACTTGTTTCCCGGAGCGACAAACATCAGTAATCCGCCTGCGAGTGAGCCGGCGAGTCCTGCAATCAACAGAAGAAAACAGTTTCGCTTGTTCGCAGGCGCATAGATCTTAAAGACCGCGGGAATAACAAGCGCGAATAAGATCGCGGCAGTTTGTACAGCGAAGTACGTCTCGGCAAATCCAACGGCGATGAACGTGAGGAAACCAGCCGCGATAAGCCACAACAAGCTGGCGTTGTCAGTCGACTTACTTCTTTTCGCAATCAGTGCGACATAGGCAGTGCCGAGAATGAGCGGCGGCACGACCGACCTCATTCCCTGCCCCCAATATAGAGACTGGCCCACCTGCGGAATTACATACAAAACCGCGAATAGGACCATCGCGGCAATGATCCAGTTCTCAAAGAGTTGACGTTTGATCTGGCCCGCGGCTATCGCGAGCACAATAAGCCACGCTGCAATAACCAAACCCGTCGCGAACGGAGTCGCGGCCGGTCCGATATAACCAAACAAACTGTCGAGGAAATTTGCGGAAAAACGGCCGTTCCAGTTGATATACCAGTAGAGTGAGCCGCGAAGGATCCCCTGCGAACGCGCAACCGCAGACGAGCAAAAGTCATCGGCAACGAACCGGCTGTACGAACCTAGATAGGCGTGAATAACAAGCGGAGCGCAAAACAGCGCCAGCAGTAGCCAAAGGAAGATACGTCGCAAGTTATCCACAGATTACACAGATTTTATTACATCTGTGTAATCTGTGTAATCTGCGGATAAAATACCTCAACGTCATGGTGGTGGTCTGATGCTGACAAGCACCTTGTTGCTCTGGAGTCCGCGCACTTTGATACTTACCAACACGTCTCCGGCGTTCGCGACATTTTCAGGAAGCAGCACAACTATCTGCGCCATCCAGGTTTGATTCGGAACGTTGCCGACATACTCGACATTGAGTGGATAAACTGTTTGTTGTGAATCCTCCGCCGCCGCTGTAACGATCTCCAACTTCTCGCCTGCTAATTCAACGTTCATCGCAAACAGCACGATGCGAGTGCGTCCGTCTGCACTGAAGTTACGAGTTGAAAAAACTGAGAACGGATCACGCAACCACGTAACGGAGTCCAGCGCGACGCCACGGGTCGAATTCTCTTCGAGCAATAATATGGGAGCCGGTGTTGGTGTCGGGATCGGTGTTGGCGTTGGCGTCGGAGTTGGAGATGGAACGCTGTTTATCGTTAGATTCCACCGAACACTTTCACTCAATAAGTTCGCCGTGTCCTTTCGCACCATCGGCGTGTTGTCTTTGACGACAGCGTCAACAACATGCGGACCGCTGATCAGATTATTGACGCTGAATCCCGTTCCGCTGCTTTGAAACACTCCATCCAAAAACCAGTCAACCTTGATCGTGTTGCTAAACGTTACCTGCGGCGTGATGCTAAACGCCTGCGATTGCGCAGTCGTGAGAGTTATGTCGGTGACTGTTGGCTGACTGGCGTCGATCGGTGAGACGAAATTGTAAATACGCCTGATCAGTTGCTCGGTATTGATCTGCTCGTAAGGCCGGCCGAGAAATCGCATCCTGGAACCAGAGGTCGGACGATAAAGTCCGGCATCGCAGTAAACCGCACCTTCATATAAACCCGGCACGCCTTGTAACGTCGATAGGGTTGGTACCGGCGTGCTTGCATCGATCCAGTGATTCCATTTGATGACGGCGCGGTCGGTCGCCTTCGTTGCATTAGCGGCAGAAGGCTCGATCGTGTTGTTGCAAGCTGGCGGCGGCGGACCTCCATATTCGTCAGCAAGCAATCCAAAGCTGTGACCAAGCTCATGAAGTATGAGCTCGAGGACCTCCACGTGTGTTGAGGTAACAGCAACACTTCCTCCCGATCCGCCATATTCCGGATCATTAACAATCACGATCACGATATCGCGTTGTGAAGGGTTAAGACTATTTCCCACAATCGTGAAGACCTTGCCGACGTTTACGCAGACCAGTCGCTGGATCCCGCTACAGTTGTAGGTTGCATCGAGGGCCGTATTCACAGACACGCTTCTTTCGGGATGGTCCGCTCCCGATTGACTACTGACAACGTCAACGCGATGCACGTTGAAAAAATTGCGGTACTCGTGAAATGGCTCGTTGTTGAAGAACAGCGCCATCGCAGCTTGTACGTCGGCCTTGTATTTATCCATCTCCGCGGAAGTGTAACCGTCGCCGAGAATGGCAATATCCACGCGATTCTCAGCGCTGCCGTTGTTGATGATGGTTTCAAACGGCTCGGCTAACGCGATTTGAGGAAGACAGACGATCAGTAAGACGGCGCTGAGGGCCCAGTGGGATGTTTTGATGTGAGCTCTCATCTAGCGTGCAGACACGACTGTCAACAGCTTTAGATCAAAGTCGGTTCCGTTCCAGACAGGATGATAGAACCGCAATGTAGAAATCCCGGGATCGTCAGGAAATGCGACGACGAGCGTGACGTCTGAAACGTAGTAGTCCTGGCTGCGTAGTTCTCCCGTGGCAGTCTGAGACTCAGCTCTAACCACGCGTGGATCGGGCATGATCGACCACCAGCGGAGTTTGTTGGTCGCGTCAACGGCTGCGACAAACATCAGTGTCGGTGCGAGTTCGAGTGAGCGCTGGCGCGGTAATGTGCCTGAACGTTTCTTGTCTTCGACGATGGAAACTCTTGGAATTTGCGTTTGTGCTTCAGTCTTAAGCTCAGTGGTGGACTTCGTTGGATCCGCCCAGCGAATCTTCAGCTCCCGGTACGTCTGAGGTTGAGTGGCGCGTGCGTCAGTCTCAGGAACCTCGACATCAACCCTGGACATCAGCGTCCGCAACTGCTCCCGCTGCGCAATCTGTCTTCTCTGATCTTGTCCGAGCGTGAGCGGGCAGAGTAGTAGAAAGGCCAACAACAAACGGAGGAAGAAGGTTGAAGTAGTCATCGTCGTGGGAGGACCTCCGACGGCTTGAGGTTATACCACAGTTCAGCGAACTGATTGAAGCCGCTGCTCAATATCCGGGACGGATCGAATCTGAAACTCGGGCTCAATCGTCTTCGCGAGTTCGAGTGCTTTTTCAAAACTCACTCGCGCCTGTTGCGGTTGCCCCAGCTCGAGCAGAATGTCTCCCAACGCTAGCTGCGTGCGTATTGAATCAGGCGCCAATACAACCGCCGCCTGGGCTTCCTGCAACGCCTGATCGAGTTGTTTGGCCTGTGCGAGGTTCTGCGCCTTCTGTACTTTGCTGATCGCGGTCGCGAGCGGCATGTCAAACTTACCGTCAAACACAAAAACACCGCGATCGATCACTGCTGTTGGTTTAAGGAGCTTGAATTGCCCGTAAGGGTCAAGCGCTCCCGGTCCGAACTCGAGTCCCGATAAGTTACTGGCGCTAATCAGCACTGGTCCCTCGATCGAGGTCGGAACATCAATCGGTTCGTTTAGCCACAAGGTATTGATCGTCGGTAAAGGCTTGCACGGGATTCCGTAGTAGCCTGGCTCGACGACACCCGCCGCGAAATACACAAACCAACAGTCTTTCACTCCACGCGCATCGAGATACTTTTTCACACTCTTCAGTTGTTGCGCCCAATCAGCATTCGAGTCGGTTAAGTACTTATGCGTCTGCGACGGTCCGCCCCAGAGCTCGTTTCCATAAGCGATATAGTTTGGAAACGCGAACGCAGATGAAACGACGTGGACCAACAGCAAGACGCCAACCGCGTACGTCCACTTTCGACTCTTCTTGATCAACGCCCAAATCGCGCCGCCGATCAATACATACAGAAACACGTAGACCACCAGAATGTGTCGCACACCGATGTTCATCCCCACCGTCATCGCAACGATTAAATAGAAGCTCACCGGCACAACGAGGAAGATGATTTCCCGCCAGCGATTCAGGCGGCGCGTGGCCACGACACCGAGACTTAATAAAAATAGCGCGAGGACACCGACAGTCGATTTGATCAGAAACGCAATCGGAAAGTAGAACCACACGCCGTGTGCGTACACCTTTCCCAGCAAGTAGCTCGTGTAGTAATTCGCAGTGAGTTTTACGTCGACCAAACCATACAGATACGACTCAGGAAGCATGTGGAACCGAGCGGCTGTCGAGATAGGCCAGGCCTCGTAAGGTTCCAAACCTTTGACATATTCCGCCAACGGTGGATTCAGTTGCAGACCGTTTGGTCGTGCGTCGTAGCGAAATCTGTAGAACGACCATAGGACGAGGCAACCGATGAGCGTGATGAGCGCCAACGATCCGAAGGTCTTGAGGGCACGACCGCGGATCTCGGTAAAGGAGAGTAAGAAGAGAATCGGCAGGACCAGGAGTCCGGTGTGTTTGACCGCCAGTACAAGCCCCACTGCGACTCCCGCTGCGATCAACCGCAAAGCAGACGGAGACTTCAGAAACCGGTAGTACAAATAGACGCTGAGAAACATGAAGCAGGCGAGACCTACGTCAGTTGTAATCAGCGCGCCATGGGCCAGCAGGTTTGGATCGAAGGTAAGCAGCGTGAGCGCAATAAAAGCGGCGCCGGTTCCAAACATCTCCCGCGTTCCGAAGAAGACGACGAGCGCGGTAAGCAGTGTCAGAATTGCTGCGGCCGTGCGGGTGCGCGCGAGGATCTTGTCAGCATCGTTCTGGTAGAGGAATTCCTTACCGCGCAGAAATGCGTCCTCTTTAAAGAAGCGCATTTGAAGCGCGGGAGACTTCAGCGGCAACGACAACAAGGGCGCGGCCGCGAGCAGTTTCACGAGCGGCGGATGTTCCGGATTCAGCCCGAAGTCGGCATGCGTCCACGAGCGATATCCGGTAAAGATGTGATTCGCCTCATCCCACGTCTGCGATTCTCTGCGCACGGAAAAGAACAATTGCAGGCTCAGGATTATGAGCAACAAAAAGACCGCAGCAATTTCATAAGCTTTGTGGCGTTTACCGGAATCCACGTACCCTCCGCATTGACGTATCTCGAGTTCACGCTCCACTGTTGGACACAGTCAGTACCACCTGCGGTAGCGGGTGGGTGCGTAACAGTGCAGCTACTGACAATCATCGCGGGCGTAAAGGCTACGCACCCACCCGCTACCGCAGGTGGTACTGACTGTGTCCAACAACGGAGCGTGAGTTGACGTCCAACAAAAATTACCTCACCTTCTCGAATTCGCGCTTCGCCTCTATCAAGATTGGGATGTCCTGATCCGCATCCTTCCAGAGCGTGAAGAAATCATGGTACGACTGTCGCGCCTGGGCCGTATCGCCCTGCATCGCAGACGCTCGTGCGAGCGCAAGGTGCGCCAGCGGCCACAGCGTCGAAAGCGGACCCTGACCACGATGGTCCAAAATCCTGCGCGCTTCCGCGGCAGCCTGCGCGCCCTGGCCCAACTTCAGATAAACCATGCTGCGTAACATTTGTGGTGAAAGCACGGCCGCAGCTTCGTAACGTCTCGTTGTTTCCAGAAGCTCGAGTGCGGCCTGAGCGTTATTCTTGCGCAATTGAATCGCCGCTTTGATTTCCGGCAGCCACACCTGATTCACCAACGTGTCTTTCGGATGCTTCTGCTCGATTTCGTCAATCAGCGTCTGCGCTTTGCCTGCTTCACCCGCAAGCGCGAATGCAAGCGCGACACGCGTGAGAACGTTGCGATTGCGTTCGACGGTCAGCGCCGACTGGGCCAACGTCAAGGATTGCTCAAACTGGCCCAACCACGCTGCACGCAGCGCCTGATCCGCGGTATACCCGGCTACGACTTCTTTCGCGTCGGCACGAAGCGCCAGTTCAGTTGCGCGGCGTAAGTGTTCATCTGACTCGCGCCACCTGCCCGCAAACGCTGACGATTGAACCAGCCAGTACACCGCACGATATTCGTCGGTCCGTCCCTTCGCCCACGTGATCTGCTCTTGCGCTCCTGAGACATCACCACTGACGAAAGCCACGGTGTAGAGTCGCTCACGAATACTCGTGCTATCCAACTTTTGCCCCAACGCCTTTTGGCAGACGTCTCGCGCTTCGTCGAAACGGTTGAGTCCGATCAACGCCTCCGCCAGGTTTCCGGGCCAGATCGTAGTGTTTGGATTGAGCCGCTGCGCTTCCCCCGTGGCCGCTACGGCTTTTTCGAACTGACCCGTGATTGAGTAGAGATTGCCGAGATTGCCTGGCCCACGCGCGGCGCGCGGATAACTTCGCACATACGTCTCCTGCCCCTCTATCGCCTTCTCCAGCTCGCCGGTCACGATCTGGTAGTAGAAATAAGTAATGCGCGCGCGTTCATCTTCACTGACGCGATTGCTCAAAGCGAACGCCTTCGACAAACATTCAGAGGCCAGCCCCGGCTGACTGGTATTGGCGTACTGAAGTGCAAGTCCCAGCCACGCCACGGCGAAGTTAGGATCCATCTCGGTGGCGCGTTTGTAGAATTCAATGGCCTTGAAGAATTGCCCTCTGTCCTGTTCGCTTCTTCCGAGCGCATATTCCTTCAACGCTTCGAGCGATGAAGTGGTTACTTCCAACTTAGCGTCAAACTTCTGAATCGAGCTCAACTCCTCACCGAGTTTCTCGCGCAGCTCCGTTGCCGCACGAGAAAGCGCTTTGAGCACCTGATCCTTGCCTTCAGCTTCGACCTGGACGAGGGCGAGCTGATCGCCAGTCTGCCCGTTAAGGGCTTCGAGCGTGATCGAATAGTTGCGCTCAAACTTCACGATCGTGCCGGCGATGAACGCCTTCAATCCCTGTCGCTGACAGATCTCTCGCGCCCGCTCGCGAGTCACACGCTCGTCGGGCGAAAGACTCATGAGCTGCAACGTGGCGCGCGTGCGCGTCTCGGGAAAGATGTCGAGAAAAGGCGATTGCTGTAACTGCACGGCGAGACCTTGCCGGAGTGTGTCGTCAAAGACGGCCTCGCCGGTTTTGTTCTCGAATTCAGAAAGCAGGATGGTGTCTTTATCGGTTAATGGCGCAACCCGCGTGTGCTTGAAGTACCAAAACACTGTCGCGAATGCTGCAAGTGCAAACATTCCCAAAAGGATTAGCGCACCACGCTTGTGCAGCTTAACTTGATTGACAATGTACTCCGCACTCGAAACCGGATAACGCCCGCTTTGAGTAGTTTCCGTTGGACGGACCAACACGGGCTGTTGAAACAACGCGGTGCGATCGTTCTCAGCCTGGTTCTCCAGTTGACGCTTGAGGCTCCGCATGTCGTTCAACATGTCAGTTGCCGTTTGATAACGTTCGTCCGGATTCTTCGCGAGCGCCTTGTCGATGATCCGCTCCAACTGGTCTGGTACGTGCTCGACAATCTTTGATAGCGGCGTATGAGGTCGCTCTTGAATCGCGATTAATTGCTGTAACAGATCTTTCCCTTCGAATGGCACGCGCCCGGCTGTCATCTCGTAGAGCACCGCACCCAAACTCCAAATGTCGGTGCGATAGTCGATGTTCTTCAGCGCCAGCGATTGCTCCGGAGACATGTAACTAACGGTGCCCATCACGATGCCTGTCTCGGTGTGAAGCAGCTCGCTGGATGTGGTGGAGGCTCCATCCTGACGGACCGGCTTCGCCAAACCGAAATCGAGCACTTTCACGATGCTGTCGCGCCGGCGCAGCATGATGTTTTCAGGCTTGATATCGCGATGGATGACGTGTGCTTCGTGCGCCGCATTCAAAGCCGCTGCGACCTGGATGCCAATGTCGAGCACTTCGTGAAGGTTCAAACGGTTGTTGTTCAAGTGCTCACGCAGCGTGACGCCATCAACATATTCCATCGCCATGAACCGGGTTGAGTCATGCACGCCAAACTCGTAGATGGTGAGAACGTTCGGATGATTGAGACCGGAGACCGTTCTGGCTTCGCGGATGAAGCGCTGCATCCATTTCGGATCAGCAGCGACCTCGGCAGGCAAGAGTTTGATAGCAACGGTGCGATTCAACTCGCTCGTATCCTGCGCGAGATACACCTGGCCCATCCCACCCGTCCCGATGTGCGCACGGATTTCGTAACGCCCGAGTTTTATGCCTTCAGCTAGTGGCACGTGTTAGCGCTGATATTTGGTAACGGCGCTGGAAGTAAAGCGTGACATTTTAGAATCGCGGCTATAAATATAACAACAATACTTGATGGTCGGGTAAGTTTCGGTGGTGTCTTAAGTTGCATTTCTTCTCTGTGCAACCTCGGTGTTCTCTGTGTCTCTGTGGTTAGTTGGGCCGAGAATTAGTTCACCACAAAGACACAGAGAACACTGAGGTTGCACAGAGAAATCCCAAACTAAGACACCACCTAAGTTTCCGTTTCCTCGCCGATTGTTTGAACATCAGATAAAATATCGCGCCTCATGTTTGATTCTGATTTCATTACCAATCCGTACAAAGCTTACAGTCACTTGCGTGCAGCCGCACCGATCTACTGGATGGACAACTTTCGGAATGGCGCGTGGCTGGTGACTCGTTATGCTGATGTGTTGGCAGGCTTACATGATCCGCGTCTTTCCAGTCAACGCAGCCATAACCTCACTGCCGCACTCCCGAGTGAAACGCAAAGCGAATTCGCCACGTTCAACCGGATCTTTTCCAGATGGATGCTCTTTCTCGATCCGCCCGAGCATAGCCGCATTCGCAAACTCCTGAATAAAGAGTTTACGCCAAACATGATCCAGCGGCTGCGCCCGCGTATTCAGCAAGTTGTTGATTCACTGCTGGATGATGTGGCCGGGAAGTCTGAGATCGAGTTCATGACTGAGTTTGCCAATCCTCTGCCAGTCAGAGTGATCGCGGAGATGCTCGGTATACCAGTGGAGGATCAAAGCGACTTCCAGATTTGGTCTGATGATCTTGCCAGTTTTTTCGGCAATGCCACTTCGAGTGTTGACACGGCGCGGCGTGCGCAAAACAGTCTCGTCAGTCTCACGGAATATTTCCGCGCCATGCTGCCCGAGCGGCGCGCGCATAAAGAAGACGACCTCGTGAGTCTGTTACTTCGCGTCGAGGAAGAAGGCGAGATGCTCACTGGAGAAGAGCTGCTGGCCCAATGCACTCTCTTACTCGTCGCCGGGCACGAGACTACACGAAACCTGCTCGGTAATGGATTGCTCGCGCTGCTTCAAAATTCGGATCAGTTTGCAAAACTCAAGCAGAATCCTGAGTTGATCAACTCAGCCGTGCGTGAGTTTGCGAGGTTCGACAGTCCGGTGCAGTTCTCCGGACGCGCGGCGACGGAAGACTTCACGTGGTACGAGCAGGAGATCAAGAAAGGTCAAACAGTTATTCTTCTCTTAGGCTCTGCCAATCACGACCCCGAGAAATTCTCGGCTCCCGAGCAACTCGAGATCACACGTGACGAAGGCATGCCACTTTCATTCGGTCACGGCACACATTTCTGCATCGGAGCAGCCCTCGCCTACACCGAAGCCGAAATCGCATTCACTACTTTGATCGGGCGGACGTCTGATTTGAGATTGCTCGACGAGGTTCCCGCCTGGCGCTCGAATCTGAGTTTTCGCGGCTTGAGTAAATTACCGCTGTCGTTGTCATCGCAGTCGTAGAGAAGCGTTTTTCTGATGTTTAAGGTAAGGTGGAGATTATGAGTGAAGACCTGCAACGCAAACCAAGTTCTGGGATACAGCGCTACATCATTTATGCGGGCGTGCTGCTCGTCGTGTTCTTGCTCGGTTTTATCCCGATGTGGCTCAAGGCTCGCACGGCGGCGAGTAGTCTCACAGAGACAGAGCATCAGTTAGTCCTCTGCAAAACGCAGAGCGATCTTGCCTCTGCAGTCATCGATGCGCGACGCGGCGACTATGAGCCAGCCCGCCAGGCTCTCAGTAGATTTTTCACGTCGTTAAGTGCCGAAAGGGGTAGCTCGAGTTATACAGAGGCACAAAGAAACAGCCTGCAGCCATTGTTTGCTGGTCGCGATGAGCTCATTACTTTACTTGCCCGGAATGACCCTGCATCTGCGGACCGGCTGTCGGACTTGTTTGTGGCATATCGTAAAATCATGAATGGTTGATAAGTATTGTTAGACAGCGCTATTAGGTGTCGCCTTCGTGTTACAATTTGCGCATGTCTAAGACCGTTACCACGATAGACCAGCGCTCCTCATTGCCGCTTCCGCCTGAAGCGCTCGATGCGCTTGGTGTCGAGGCGGGCGCAGAACTGGAGGTAGAGATCGTAGGACGAGCTTTGGTGGTTCGTTCGGTCGAGGAAGCCCAACGTTCGCGCGAATTCATTAGTGCTTTTGAATCAATCCTCTCCAAACGTCGGACGGCTTATGAAGAATTAGCAAAAGGTCCTGAGCAATAATACCTGCC